>ENA-UOXV01000491-UOXV01000491.1-marine-metagenome-genome-assembly--contig:-NODE-491-length-56711-cov-8.092894_pt1 | contig 56711 bp, 49 predicted proteins | sample MGYA00238165_ERZ766961 | MGnify/ENA primary metagenome ERZ766961 (study PRJEB28924, sample SAMN03173240) | marine metagenome | biome: Marine; feature: Water; material: Subsurface seawater | place: North... | reverse complement strand
TGCTGAAGTCGAGATTTAATAATCTCATCAGCTTCAGTCATGATCGTGTCTATTAATTCCTGGACGGTCGGCACATCGCTTATAAGGCCTGCAACCATCCCACAAGACCAAGCTCCCGCTTCAGGTTCGCCATTAATCATGACTTTAGGATATACGCCTGCTACTTCATCAACGATGTCTTCAAATTTAAGGTCATCGCCTAAGGCTTTTTCTTTGGCCAGTAAACTTTCAACCGCAGGGTTATTTAAAACTCTCTCGGTGTTGGTAAGAGAACGCATGATAAGACGAGTATCTAATTCGCTGGCGTTTACTATCGCCTGTTTGACGTTGTCATGAACCGGAGCATCTTGAGTGGCAATAAAGCGCGTTCCCATGTTCATGCCTTCAGCGCCTAACGCCATCGAGGCAACCAAACTTCTTGCATCCGCCATGCCACCAGAGGCCACGAATGGAATTTCTAATTCATCAGCTGCTCTTGGCAATAAAATAAAATTCGGTATGTCGTCTTCACCTGGGTGTCCGCCACACTCAAATCCGTGTACTGACACAGCATCACAACCAATGTCCTGTGCTTTAAGAGAATGCCTCACAGAGGTGCATTTATGAATAACTTTAATTCCTGCTTCCTTCATGGCTGGCATGTAAACGGCTGGGTTCCTTCCAGCTGTTTCTACAACTTTAACTCCAGTCTTTATAATTACTTCAATCAAGCCTGGGTAATCAGGAGGTGTTAAGGAAGGAAGGAAGGTTAGATTCACTCCAAAAGGTTTATCGGTCAACGCTTGGCATTTCTTAATCTCTGCCTCCAATTTTTCAGGTGTTCCTTGAGTTAATCCAGTGATGATTCCAAGTCCCCCTGCATTCGATACGGCAGCAGCTAATTCTGCAAAGCCCACAAAGTGCATTCCACCTTGAATGATTGGATGTTCAATTCCAAATAGTTCTGTAATTTTTGTTTTCACGTCTTCTCCTTAAAATTTATTTACTAAGTTTATCTTGCTTCCGTCTAATTAGACCAGTAAATGTATTCATCACCTTCCTCATAATCTTGTCCATCGTACTTATCTATCATGATAGGAGCTTCATAGGAGGGTGGAAATAAAGGTTCCTTTTGCTCAGAATTAAATTTTGCTAATAGCCCTTCAATTAATCTTGCTTCTTTAGGATGACTTTCAATGAGGTTATTTTTTTCTAATGGATCTATGGAAGTATCAAATAACCAGCGCATATTTTCTTTTTTACTAATTATGTATTTCCAATTTTCATGGAGGACCGACTGGTGATTTCCGGATCGCCAAAAAAGGGTTTTATGCGGCTGTGAAGATGTTTGCTTTTTTATATACGGCAACAAGTTTACTCCATCTAATTCATTGTCATTGGACGATTTAGTTTTTGCGGCTGAAGCAATAGTAGAAAAAATATCAAAATGATGAATAGCACTATTGGATCTTTGTCCGGGATTAATTTCATCAGGCCAACTAACGATAAAAGGTACTCTTATTCCCCCTTCGAAAAAACTTATCTTCCATCCTCTGTAAGGCTTATTTATATCTTCTAATTCAATGTAATTAGCCCCACCATTGTCACTGGTAAATACGATCAAAGTTTTGCCATATATATCTAGATCTTTTAACTTCTCAACAACCTTTCCGACGCTTCTGTCCAGTGCTGCGATCATCCCTGAGTAAACTTGAAGATTATGTCCTGACATGTGACTCATTCGATCTACATCACTGCGTAAAGCTTGGAGTGGATTGTGGATTGCCCAATGGCTCAAATATAAGAAAAACGGTCTATTCTTATTTTTTTCAATTACTTTTATTGCTTCGTCAGTGTAGTAATCTGTAAGGTATTTATCTGGTGCGAATAAATCTCCTTCATTAAACCTTGCTGAGTATTGTCCCATGCCCCAAATCATCTTATCGATCCCTGTATCAAACTTGGCATTAACGATATCTGGATGATCTTCAGGTAAATATAGTGGTCCAACCATAGATAAAGAGTCTTGAAAGCCTTGGCTTAGAGGATCCATGCCATTGGCTTGGCCAAGATGCCATTTTCCTATGTGGGCTGTGTAATATCCTGCATCTCGCAGAACCTCTGCAATTGTAATTTGTTCGGTAGGCATTCCCTGTTCCATGAAAGGAGGTAAGTTTGTTGCCACTTCTCTATCAATCCTTCTTTTAAGTTCTGAGTCATCTTCTTCTGCAAGCCAATTTAAAATCATCCTTCCAGCCTCAGGAATGGGGGTAAATTCAAACCCAAATCTTGTTGGATACCTTCCTGTCATTATTGAGGCTCTAGATGGAGCACAAGTTGCATTAGCAGCATAACCTCTAGAAAAGAAGATACCACTATTTGCTAACGAATCTATATGAGGAGTCATAAGAGATCCATCTGCTGCGCCGCCATTATGCAAAGATATATCGTTATAACCCATGTCATCAGCCAAAATTAAGATTATGTTTGGTCTATCATCTTGACCGACAATCTCTGGACCTTCGGACCAAGAGGTCGGAATGTTTTCTTGTACAGGCGTATTAGCTATCTTTGGTATGGACCAAAGAAGAATATTTACTTTGTATTCCCAAATTAAAAATCCTGAAATAACAAGTATCGGTAAAATATAAGATAGCTTTTTAATCATTTCTTAAATCTACGATGATCCCTTCATTTGGGTTGATGTTCCCTGCAACCACTTCTTCATAAGTGCTGGTAAAATTTTCTAATCCAGAAATCTTTTTGATCTGCATCCAATCTTTACTTTGCTGAGATCTGGCAGTCATGAATTTGTTCGTTTTTTCTGCATAGCCATCATGACCCCAGTCTCCAATACGTTTTTGAATATGAGCTGGAGCAAAAAAGAATTCAGTTCTTTCTTGCAACTCTGCTTGCGCAAGTGCTTCATCGACAGATCCGCCTTTATCCCAATGCGTCATTCCTACTGTAATGCACTTGAGCATGTTATCTCCCAAAGAACTTTGCACTGATGATAGGACTGCTTGGTTACCAGACATATCGACCATTACAGAAGAATCATTACTTAAGCTGCCTAAATCATCGTAGGATATAACTTGGTCATAACAGCCTAAACTTTCTACAAATTCGACATTATTTTTTGAAGTTAAGCCAACTATCTTTGGTGAATCGTCTGTTTCTGCTAATCCCTGAGCCAGTCCTATAGCTGTCTTACTTGAAGCACTTACGATTATGATTTGAGATGCGCCTTCATAAGATTGAACTTCTAACGCATCACATAAACAAAAGGCGGTTATGTGCAGAGGAAAGAGCAACGCTCTAATATTGTCCATAGACGCATCATAATTTTCTTCAGAATTAAGTCTTACATAATTGTTATAAACAGGAGGCAGTTCTTGTCTATGTTCTTGACCGTCACTGAAAGACTGAGGAGAGACTTTTATAGGTTTAACAATTAAAAAGTTTGCCGGTGGAAAATAACCAAAAATCCTTTCGCCTTGTTCAATCGCTTCATTGTTAGATATGACTACTTCAGCAAAACCCCAGACAGGAATACACCCCCATGAATTATCCAGATCATCAATCGCAGGAAAGAATTGCCAATAGCCTATCGTGTCTCCTGCAACTCCATAAGTAACGTTATTGGCGGTGAAAGAAAATCTTTCTATTTTGAGTAGAATTTCATCTTCATTTATTTCATCAGGATTCCTAGAAACAATTCTGGTTTGATTAAGGTCAGTTTTTAGCGTTTGGAGTTGCGTCATCTTATTCCTCGTTTTTTTGTTTCAGAGATAGCACTAAAAAAATCAACATCAAAATAGTTACGTACGGAGCACCTTCGACCCCAGGCGTATTTCCAGTTGTGTAGATTCCTGTAGCTATAGGATTCCTTTCTATTAACGGGTATAAGAACAGTCTGCCACTCCATTCTATTAACCAAAATACGTACATTAAAGATATCAGTGATTTGTATCGAAAGATTACGATCCAACAGAGCCCACAGAAAATAAGCTGAGCAAACCCCCATAAAGAAAAGAACATGTAAAGGAGGGGCATGGGATCTGGATCACCCGTTAATACTATTATATTGGCAATGCTATGCGCTCCATATTCTTCAAAGAACATATGGATAATTGATCTCCAAGTCATCAAGCACACAAAAGCAATAAAGAACCAAAAGGATGCTTTATTGCCCCTGTATTCGTTATCCGCTGGAGAAGGAAGAAGATTAAAATTGAACATTTTTATAATTTCAGATTTCCTAGCTTAGAACATGTTTCATTAAACTCTTTGATAGTTCCGTCAATGATTTCTTGAGCTGATTTTACTCCATCAATCAGACCAACAGACTGGCCTGAAAGGGCGGGTGCGGCATTCATGTCACCGCCGAAATAAAGGTCTTGTATTTTACCCATTGCAGACATGTCCATTTCTCCAGCTTCTAAAATTTCTTTTGTAAATTCCGTTCGTAATGCCCTAATTACTGGCTTAGATGTCTTATTTAGAATCCACGTTCCATTCAAAGAGGAGTCAAAAATATAATTCTTGAAATTATCGTGAACTGGACTTTCTTTACTGGATACAAACCGAGTTCCCATTTGTATGCCCTCTGCGCCAACGGCAAATGCTGCTGCCATGCCAGCTCCATCCGCTATACCACCAGCTGCAATAATTGGTAAATCGATCTCTTTTCTGATGGCTTGAATAAGTACAAACAATCCCACTTCTTCAGGACTTTTGAAGCCGCCACCTTCTGTGCCCTCTACAACTAATCCATCAACACCACAGTTGGCTGCTTTTAGAGCACCTTCAACACTGGGTACGGCGTGATAAACCGTGATGCCTGCATACTTTAGAATATCAATATATTTTGAGGGATCTCCAGCTGAAGTAGTGACGAACTTCACTCCGTGTTGAACACAAAACTCTACCATGCTTTCATCTCTTAAAAAGAGTAGGGGTAGATTTACCCCGAAAGGCTGATCAGTTAGTTCAGACATCTTTTCTATTTCAGCCTTGCAGTTCTCTACTTCACCAGAAGAAGTTTCAATCACTCCGAAGCCGCCAGCATTACAAACAGCAGAAGCTAACTGACTTCTGGCAATCCATCCCATAGGAGCTTGAATAATCGGGTACTTTGAGCCTGTGTGTTGTGTAACTCTATTCATTTAACTTCCTTAATAAAATTGATTAATAATTCTGATAATTCTTTGGGTCGACTCCATTGATAAAAATGACCGCCTCCAATTTGTGGTGCACTTTTTGCGTTAGGACACATCTCCAAGACATCTTTTTCAATCCCATTTGTTACAGGATCGTCTCCAGCAAAAACACTCAGAAAAGGCTTATCCCAAGTAGCAAAAAATTCCCTTGCCTTTCTCTGTTCTTCAAGAGATTGATCAGGAATTATTGGTACATGACTTGGCATAGCTCTAGGACCCATCTTATAACTTGGATCTGGAAAAGGAGCTTCATAAGCTTTTGCTGTATAAGATTTGAAAGGTGATGCACTGTACTTTCCAATAAGTATAAAAAGATAATTTAGAACTGTAGATACCATTGATCCCTTTTCCATTTGCATCGATTGTATGAAACCTATGGGCAGGTCTTCAGTATCCCAACAAAATTTCTGCCAGTACATGAATTTCAATCCAGGATGAGTTTTGCCGCTATCCATTTGTCCGACTTGTTTAGCCATAGACATAGGGTGAAGCTTTATATTACTTTCTCTAAAAGCTTTTATTTCTTCAATGACTTCTTCCGGTGCTTCAGGATTATAAGGAAGGCCGGTATTGCCCATTGAAACTTTTATAAATCTATCAGGTTCTTTTGCAACTATTCTTAATCCAATTAAGCCACCCCAGTCCTGACCGAAGAAAGTTACATCTTGAAAATCATTGGCATTTAGCCAATCAACCATCCAATCCACTTGATTCTGGTAGCTGTAATCATCTCTAGAAGCAGGCTTATCAGATTTTCCATAACCAGGTAAATCAGGAGCGATAATTCTTATTCCTGCTTCAGTTAGAAAAGGTATCATTTTTGAGTAGAGGTAGCACCAAACTGGCTGACCATGCATTGCCAACAAAATAGGCCCGTCTCTAGGCCCTTCATCTATGTGATGTATTCTCAGATCTGAACCGTCTTTGGTCTTTATGTTCGTGTAATGTGGTTCATAAGGAAAATCGGTTATTCCTTCAAATCTCTCGTCTGGTGTTCTTAGTATCTTCATATTATTTCTTCAGTAATAGTTCTTCGCATCCCGTTCCTTCAATTAATTCTTGAACTCTTTGTTGGTCTTGATCTGTTAAAGAATAAAATTCTTGGTTGATCCATTGCAAGCATTTCCCCTGGTAATTAAAAGTTTTTTGGGTCCATTTAGCATCATCGATTTGTGTTTCCCATTCTGCTTCACCTTTTTCTAGTGCATTCTTATTAGCTAAAAGGGCAGGTACGTAACCTCTTCCTAGTTCTGTTAATAATTCTCTCATGCTTTCAGGTAGCGATTCCATCTCCGCCCAAGGATTGTTTTCAGGATTAAGCCCTGATAAATCTTCCATACTATTGATCCAAGCAACAGTTCGTAGAGAAATTTCATGGGCTAATTTTCTGGAGGTGGGGTCGAAACCTATTAATTGGGTTAGTTGACCATAGATTGCAAAATCTGATGAGCTGGGTCTTTCGCCAAGTAAGAAAGGTAAATTTTGAAGATGACCTTCCATAATTTTTAAGAAACGCTTATAGCTTTCTTCAATAATGGGTGCAGTTGTGTCATTTGAGCCAACCACCCAAAGCCTTTCTATTTGCCTTGGCCCAATGTAATTCTTAAATACTTCCCAATTCTCAGGAGCGAGATTTACGTTACTGTTCAAAGGCAATAATGAAGCTGCATTATCAGCATCTTCTTCAAAGTGCCATCGATAGTGGAACATATACTTTGTGACCCATTCGTCGCCAAAATCTTCTAGGAGATAATTAAGAAAGCACAAGGCGGGGTCATTTGGAATAACATTTCTGCCTTCAAACTCATTCTCAAGTCGCCTAATTATAGGCGTTGAATCCGTTACCGTTTTAAGTTCACCTCTTTCATCTCGCATAATAAAAGTAGGAAGAAGCGCCGGTTTTGGTTTTTCTATTCCTAACTCGGCAAAGATTCCCCCTTCATCTAGTATTTGGCCTGGATCGCCCCAGATAATCTCATAAGGAATGCCTCTGTAACGAAGCAAGGCAACCATTTTACGTGTGTATGGAGAAGGTGGAGCTCCAATAAGAGTTATCTTTTCTTTAGAAAGCATCTAAGAGTCCCCAAACATACCTTCGACAGAAGTTTCAATGTTTAACTGACCGTCTAAGCCAGCAACCCTATGTTGTGCGCTTTCTATGTAATCAGGATCCATTATCATTTCTAACATGGCTTTCCTGGAAGGGTACATGGCTATTGCAACTTTATCCCAAAGATCTTCGACTTCACCCAACATCAATCTATCAACATTACCGCCGAAAATTGGCTTTCCTCCAACTTTAGCTAAGTGACCCGCCACTTCTTGTCCATAAATCGCGTAGGCTTCTTCCCCACTTAAGTCAGTTTCCCTTTTATCAGGATATTCAGCCTTTTCTTTAAACTTCAGTAGATTGACCATGAAGATAGGTTTTTCTTCTCCTTGCTCGTTAAATTCTTTTAGTTGTGCTTCGTTAGGCATGATTGCATTTTTTACTTCCATAAACTTCTCCAATTTAATTGACATATATTATGACAATAGTTTATCTTTGTCTAATGTCTGCAACTAATTCATTAAAAGCATTTGAAAAAGATGGTAGACGACTTAGAAGTCTCACCAGTCAAACAATTATTGTAGATGCGATGATGAATCTTATTCAGAAAGGGACATTAGAGCCTACTGCTCAAGAAGTTGCTGATGAAGCAGGAATAGGCATAAGGACTGTATTCAGGCATTTCCAAGATAAAGAGACACTTTTTATAAAGATGGATGAGAGAGTAAAGGATTCCAATGATAGAACTTTCATTAAAATCCGCCCTGAGGGAGATTTAAGTCAAAGAACAAGAGGTCTTTTTGAACTAGAAGCAAAAATGTATGAAACCTATTTGCAATTCATTAGAGCAACTTTAGCCAATAAGTGGAAATATAAAACACTTCAAGATAATTATGAAAACAATCAGATTAATTTAAAGTCTTTAATGTACAAATGGCTGCCAGAAGTAAATAAATTGGATGCCTCAATGCAAATTTATTTAACCTCAATAAATTCCACTGGTTATTGGATTGAACTGAGAGAAAATCAGATGCTTTCCGCAGAAGAGGCAAAACAGCTGAAGGTCAGAGTTTTTGAAGATGCTCTTCTTTAAAAGAAAGCTTAATTTAGGATGATAATTGATTTAAAAAATCTTACCTCAATCCATGACGAACCGTGTATTAATGTCTAAACTGTTGATATGAAATATTTTTACTCTCTTCTCGGCAGCTTTGTGCTTGTGGTTGCGGTCTATCTTCTTGGTGTTCAGTTTAATTGGTACGGAAATCTTGAACATGCTGGTGATTCTGTTGCGGATGTTTACCCCAGAAATCTCGTGGAAGAAAAGAGTGTAGCCCAAGAAAACTTTATGCCCGGAGCTAAACAAATCTTATTTGGTGACACTCATGTGCACACCTCTTACTCAACGGACGCTTTCCTATGGAGCTTGCCCATATTAAATGGAGAAGGCCCTCACCCAATATCAGATGCTTGCGATTATGCTCGATTTTGTTCAGCTTTAGACTTTTGGGTCACAACGGATCATGCTGAAGCATCTACTCCCAGGAAGTGGCAAGAAATTAAAGAAGCCGTAAGGCAATGCAATGCTCCCGCAGATGAGAAAGATCCTGATATGGTTACTTTCTTGGGTTTCGAGTGGACACAGGTTGGAACGCAAGCCAATGATCACTTTGGCCATAAGAATGTCATGTTTTTAGATATTGAAGAGGGTAAGGCTCCAAAAAGACCTATAGGAGCAGGTGGTCTTGCTACGGTAGGAATGAGGCAGACATTGGGCTCTAACGCTGAACAATTCAAACCATTGGCCGTTTTGGATTTTAAAAATCGTCATCGTTATTTTAATTTTATTGAGTTTGGAAAAGAACTCTCCGGCGTCCCTTATTGTGAAGAAGGTGTTAGTTCCGCTTTATTACCTGCAGACTGTTACGAAAGTGCAGAGACACCACAAGACCTATACGCAAAATTGAATGAATTAGATATTCCTACCATTGTTATTCCTCATGGAAATACTTGGGGTTTTTACAGTCCTCCGAACATTTCTTGGGATAAACAATTAACTAAAGATTTTAATGACGAAAATTTACAAATTATTATAGAGGTGATGTCCGGGCATGGAAATTCAGAAGAATACAGGCCTTGGAGAGCCGTTATGGAGAATGATGATGGCTCTTTATCCTGTCCGGAACCAACAAAGGATTATCTTCCTAGTTGTTGGAAAGCCGGAGAAATTATAGCAAAAAGGTGCTTGGCAGAAGGAATAGATAGCCTGGAGTGTGCAATAAGAGAAGAAGAAGCTCGCTCTAACTTTGCAAACATGGGAGCAGGAGGTTTTCATTCTGTGCCTGGCGTAAAAATAGAAGATTGGCTGGACTCTGGTCAGTGCAAAGATTGTTTCATACCTTCTTTTAATTACAGACCGGGTGGATCAGCCCAGTATGCTTTAGCAATAAGTAATTTCGATGAAGAAAAAGTTAAAAGATTTAATTTTGGTTTTATTGCCTCGAGCGATAATCATCGTGCTCGTCCAGGAACGGGTTACAAAGAAATAGATAGATTTGTTACCACTGAAGCCAATGGTGCAACCAGTCCTGATATAAGCGAATTACTTTTTCCGATGGAAGAACCTTCATCAGAGCCCATCTTTATAGGTATCGGAGATTTACAAAGTCAAAGAATGGGTTTTGATATATTTGAAGCAGAAAGACAAGCCTCATTTTTTACAACAGGAGGTTTGGCGGCAGTCCATTCTTCAGGAAGGGATCGTCAATCAATCTGGGATGGAATGAGACGGAAAGAAACTTATGGAACCAGTGGAGATAGAATATTGCTCTGGTTTGATCTGCTTCATGAAGATGGAGTTATCCCGATGGGAGGGGAAGTAGCTCAGTCTGCAAATCCTACGTTTTCTGTAAAAGCGCTAGGTGCCTTTGAACAGAAACCTGGTTGTCCGGACTACTCTTCAACTCAATTATCTCAAGAAGACGTCATGAGTATTTGTAAAAATGAATGTTATAACCCGTCTGATGTTAGAAAGAAAATATCACGAATAGAAGTGATCAAAATTACTCCGCAAATGTACCCAGGAGAAGATGTAAATAATCTAATACAAGACGTGTGGAAATCTTTTGAATGTCCCATGAACGGAGAAGGTTGTTCAGTAACTTTTACTGACGAAAGCTTTGAAAGTTCTGAAAGAGACACTTCTTATTACGTAAGAGCTGTTCAAGAACCGTCTACGGTAATCAACGCCAATAATTTAAGATGTACATATAATGAATCCGGAGAATGTGAGAAGGTGAATATCTGTCATGGAGATTTTAAAACAGCTCGTGAAGATGATTGCTTATCAACATCCGAAGAAAAAGCATGGTCTTCCCCAATCTTTGTTGACTACGATGCAAAAAGACCTGATTTAGCTGCTCTTATTAAATAAAAAAAATAAAAAATGGAAATGAACAAACAAGTAATCATTGATAGTCTCCCTGAAGGGAAATTAGTTGCAGACAATTACAGAATAATTGAGTCCCCAATTCCTAAACCAGACCAAGGAGAGGTCTTAGTTAAAACCACCTCTTTTGCTATAACTGCTGGAACCAGGGCAGGTTTACAAGGCAGCGCGAGTTATGCAGGCGCCCCAAAAACAGGAATAGTGATGAATTGCACGGGGATTGGAGAAGTTGTTGAAAGCTCAGAAGCTTCTTTTCCTGTGGGCAGCATGGTTCTTACACAAACAGGCTGGCAAGAATATTCTCTTCAGAAAATAGAGTCTCTTACTTTGATGCGTGATGGCGTTGATCCTGAGCTTTATTTAGGGCCTCTGGGTATAAATGGTTTAACGGCGTATTTTGGATTACTGGAAGTGGGAGACCCAAAACCTTCGGACACAGTTATGGTTTCTGCGGCAGCGGGATCGGTTGGTCACATGGTTGGTCAAATTGCTAAAATTAAAGGATGTCATGTAATTGGAATTTCTGGAAATGATGACAAATGCAATATGCTCAAAGATAATCTTGGTTTTGATGCAGCATTAAATTACAAAGACGCAAATTTTCGACAAAACCTAAAAGACTCAACCCCCAATGGCCTTGATGTGTATTTTGATAATACGGGCGGAATGATATTGGGTTCAGCCTTATTTAGAATGAACCCAGGTGGTCGAATAGCTTGTTGTGGCGTTGTTTCTCAATACGATACTAGCTCCCCTGAACCTGGACCAAGAGGTATTCCTGGACTGCTAATTAACAATCGCATCAAAATGGAAGGGTTTTTAATCTTTGATTTTGCTGAAAAATACGACCACGCCACCGATGAGATATTGGGGTGGATAGGGTCAGGAGATTTAAAAATCTTAACGGATAAAGTTGAAGGACTAGAAGCTGCACCTGAAGCTTTTGTGGATTTATTGGCGGGTGGAAACATAGGGACACGTATCGTTAGGTTAAGTTGATAAAAGAATGAATTCAGCTGACGCGTTAATTAAAACTTTGATAGAAAATGGCATGGAAGTAGTGTTTGCCAATCCGGGCACTTCAGAAATGCACTTAGTGGCAGCAATTGATCATCACCCAGAAATAAGGCCTGTGCTGGGCTTATTCGAAGGAGTTGTGACCGGCGCAGCTGATGGTTATGCTCGTATGTCAGGAAAAGCTGCAGCTAATTTGTTGCATTTAGGCCCCGGACTGGGCAATGGCTTCGCCAACATACACAACGCTAAGAAAGCCAGAACTCCCATGTTGAATATTGTCGGAGATCATGCGACGTATCACCTTCAATACAATGCTCCTTTAACCTCAGATCTGGATGGACTGGCCAAAGCCAGTTCAGATTGGGTTGGAAGAAGTTCTTCTCCTGATGATTTATCTGCATTGGGTTCGAAAGCTTGGCAAGCAGCTCATAAATTTCCAGGACAAATTGCTACCATGCTAGTGCCAGCAGATTGTGCTTGGGGTGAAACAGATAATTTAGGAAAGAAATTAGATATCGAAGGACCTGAAGGGGTTGACGATGCTCTGGTCGATGAAGCCTATAAAGCGCTTTCTTCTAATTCGAATTCGATGCTTTTTTTGGGGGGTGAATTCCTTGATGAAGAGTCTGTAACTTTGGCAGGAAAAATAGCAACAGCATCAGGCTGCAGACTAGCAACGGATACCTTTGTAAAACGCCACAGACGAGGTGCTGGTCTTACCAAAGTAGAACCTATACCTTATTTTGCTGAAATGGCTGAAGAATTCCTAGCGGGAGTTGAAGCTATTGTTTTTATAGGCACCAGACCGCCCGTTTCTTTTTTTGCTTACCCAGGTAAGAAAAGTTTTTTATCGCCTGAAGAATGTAAACTGATTGAATTGGCTTCCCCTTTTCAAGATGGCAAATATGCTCTACATGCCCTGAGTGACATGTTGAAAGGAAATTCCATTGATCAACATTTAATTCCAAATAATGACTCTCAAGCTCCAACTACAGGTATTTTAGATCCAACAACCTTAGGCCCTTTATTTACCAGTCTTTTGCCAGAAGACGCAGTGGTATGCGATGAGGCTGCAACTTCAGGTTTTTTTGTAACGCCACATGCATGGAACGCGAAACCACTTGATTGGTTGGCTTTGACAGGAGGTTCCATAGGTCAAGGTTTGCCTTTAGCAACAGGAGCTGCAATTGGTGCTCCGGGTAGACCGGTTGTTTGTCTTCATGGAGATGGCGGCGCAATGTACACCATTCAATCTTTGTGGACTCAAGCAAGAGAGGGGCTGAATGTTACGAACTTAATTTTTTCTAATAAAGCCTATGCAATATTGCAAGTTGAATTAGAAAGAGTGGGAGCTTTAGAAACAGGTGACAGGGCAACTTCAATGTTATCTTTAGACAACCCTGAGATAAATTGGGTCTCTCTTGCCAATTCTTTGGGGGTTCCAGCAAAGAAAACCCTAACCGTAGAAGAATTCAATAAAGCTTTTTCTGATGGCATAAGTTCAGAAGGACCGAGTCTGATAGAGATCGTTATATAGAGGAGTCTAAATGAAAATTATTTTAAGAATTATCGCCGCACTAACTGTTTTTTGTATTTCTGCTTTTGTGCTAATCCAAGTTCCTTCTGTGCAAGACAGAATCATGACATCTGTTGTTGCTGGTATTGCGAATGCTTCTAATAAACTCCCTCAAGAAGATGCACTGAGTGCAGCGGTTTGTGGGTCAAGATCTCCAATACCCAGCCCGGAAAGAGCAGAGACATGTATTCTTGTTCAGGCTGGAGATGATCTTTTTGTTGTGGATATAGGGGCAGGAAGCTCAAATAATTTAGGAAGTTGGAATATAGACTACGGTCAAATAAATGCTGTCCTTTTAACTCACCTGCACTCCGACCATATATCTGATCTTCCAAATCTTCATCTGGGAGCCTGGATTATGGGAAACCGAACAGATAAGTTAAAAGTTTATGGTCCCGAAGGAGTTTCAAAGGTCACAGATGGTTTTGAGATGGCATATGATCTCGATTATGGCTTTAGGAGTGAGCATCATGGGGAAGCGATAGCACCAAGAAAGTACGCTGGCTTTGATGCAAATACGATAGATTTGAGTAGACCCGTACTATTTGATGATGGTGATCTGAAGATTACTGCATTTAAAGTAATCCATGAGCCCATTAAACCGGCCCTCGGTTACAAATTTGAATACAAAGGGAGGTCGCTTGTGATTACCGGTGATACTTCCTATTCTCAAAGTGTTATAGATAACTCTAGGGATGTCGATGTGCTTTTTCATGAAGCTCAAGCAAATCACATGGTTGCCGTTATAGAAAACTTTGCCTTACAGAATGGGGCAAAACTTCGAGCTAAACTTATGTCTGATATTAAGACATACCATACAACGTTAATTGAAGCTGCTGATATAGCCAATAAAGCTGGTGTTAAAAAATTAGTTTTTTATCACCTAACACCAGCTCCAAGAAATTATTTGACGGAATTGATGTTTGTAAGAGGAGTTGATGAAGTCAGGAAAGATTGGCTGCTCGCTAAAGACGGTACGTTACTAGTTTTGCCTGTAGATTCAGATGAAATTATTGTCTCGACTATGTAAGTTTTGACTTTGAATTAACTTGCTTAAAAAGCAACAGTGACCTAATATTTACCGCCCAAATTTTGAAAATATTCATTTAAAAAGGAGAATATATGCGTAATGCAGTAATAGTAGACAGCGTCAGAACGGGATTGGCAAAATCATTCCGTGGTGGCTTTAATAACACTCGTGCAGATAATATGACGGCTCATGTTGTTAATGCACTTTTAGAAAGGAATCCACAGGTAGATGCCTCTATGGTAGAAGACATTATCTTAGGTTGCGGAAACCCAGAAGGAGCTCAAGGGCATAACATTGCAAGAAATGTTGCTGTTCTTTCAAACCTTCCTATTGAAACTGGTGGAATCACGGTAAATCGTTATTGTTCTTCTGGTCTTAATTCAATAGCAATGGCTGCAACTCAAATCCAAAGTGGTTTTTCAGATTGTATTATTGCCGGAGGAGTTGAATCTATAAGCACTTCACAAGGGCACACGAACATGCACATGTATGTTAATGAAGACTTGGCTGCAAACGCTCCTGGGATTTATCATGCGATGGGAACTACAGCTGAAGCGGTAGCTCAAAGATACGACGTTTCAAGAGAAGCCCAAGATGAATACGCACTTTCAAGTCAACAAAGATGTGCGGCCGCTCAAGATGCGGGCCGTTACGACGATGAGATTATTCCTATGGCAACAAAAATGATGCTTAAGAACAAAGAAACGGGTGCTGAAAAAGAAGTGGATGTTGTAGTAGATGGAGATGATTGCAACAGACCTCAAACTACACTTGAAGGTCTTTCGAGCTTAAACCCAGTTTTTGATCCTGAAAACGGATCTGTGACTGCAGGTAATGCATCTCAACTTTCTGATGGAGCTTCCGTCACTTTAGTGATGAGCGAAGAGAAGGCAAACGAACTAGGTCTAAAACCTTTGGCATACTTTAGAGGTTTTACCACTGTTGGTTGTCAGCCAGATGAGATGGGAATCGGTCCGGTCTTTTCTATACCAAAATTACTTAAATCTGCTGGATTAACCGTGGAAGATATAGATCTTTGGGAGCTTAATGAAGCATTCGCATCTCAAGTTGTTTACATTAGAGACCAGTTGAATATTCCAACTGAAAAACTAAACATCAACGGTGGTTCGATTGCTATTGGTCACCCTTTTGGTATGACAGGCTCTAGACAAGTTGGTCACCTTACCAGAGAGCTAAGACGTACTGGTGGTAAGTACGGAATAGTGACTATGTGTGTAGGTGGTGGAATGGGAGCTACAGGCTTATTTGAAGCTATCCCAGAGTAAATCTCTGTTGTCTAAGGAGGTATTTGTCCTTGGACGAACATAAAATAATTCAGAAATATTTCTCTGATGTCGGTTCCGCTTATTTAGCGGAACAGGGCGTCAGAGTTTCTGTTGGAGACGATGCTGCCATCGTTAGCAATTCTCCCAACAAAGAATCAATAGTTTCAATTGATACATCTATAAAAGACATTCATTTTCTTTCTTCCATGAAAGCAAAAGATATTGCTTATCGTTCTGTGGCCGTTGCTCTCAGTGATTTAGCAGCTTGCGGAGCAACCCCGGCTTGGTACACCTTAGCGTTGACAATGGAAGATTTTAATGAGGAGTGGTTAGAAGATTTTAGTGAAGGACTGCGAATGATTTCTGAAGAATTCAAATTCCCTTTAATTGGAGGTGATACGACTAAAGGGTCGTTATCTATTTCTGTTCAAGTAACAGGATACTGCGATCAGGGTAAGGCCCTTACTAGGAAGGGGGCTAAAGAAGGGGACTTAGTGTTTGTTTCAGGCCTCATAGGTGAAGCTGCCAGAGGCTTGAAGGCTTTACAAAATGACGAAGACAATACAAAAGAAGTTTTATCTTATCTAAGACCAAATGCCAGAATTGACCTGGGGAAAAGATTAATAGGAATAGCCAACTCTGCAATTGATGTCTCCGATGGATTGATTAAAGACTTAGGACATATTTGCTCAGAATCAAATTTAGGTTGTGAGGTGTTGATAGATGATATTCCAACTAGATACACAAAACCTTTAACAGGAGGAGAAATTAATCAAGGAGATGATTACGAAATATGTTTTTCAGCTAATGAAAAACACTTACCTGAAATAGAAGTAATTGCTGAGGAGCTCACGATCCCCATAACGACTATAGGCAAAATGACACGAGGAAACTCGGTTGAGGTGAAAGACAGTCAAGGTGTTGAAGTAAGAATTCAAGATGGGTATGGTCATTTTTAGAGAATAATATGAATCTTAAAAAACTGCTTTCTTTTATATCTTTGGGTTTTGGTTCTGGACTTTCTCCTGTAGCTCCAGGTACGGTAGGGAGCATAGTTGCTGCCTGCATTTACTATTTTCTCTTCTCTTCTTTTATAGAAAATTATTTTCACTACTTCCTATTTATTTTATTTATTGTTTTTTGTTTTTTTATTGGACTCTACCTTTACCCTAGGACAGTTGAAGGAGAAGAAGATCCTGGAAGCTTTGTTTGGGACGAATTTGTTGGTATGTGGATAGCTTGTTTGCCGATTGCTTTATTTGAGAAAGGCTTTGTGTGGCTTTTTATAGCCTTTGTTTTCTTTCGTTTATTTGACATCTGGAAGCCCGGTCTAATTAAAGAATATGATGATAAAACCGGCGCCATTAATGTCATGATGGACGATGTTTTGGCAGGAGTCCTGTCTGCTGTAATTCTTTTTGCTGCGTTATTAATAATATATTGAATAAGATTAAAAAGTTTAAAGTAAAATAAGCTGAATTAAGGAGAATTTCTTGAGAATAAAAACTTTGGCGAAAGCAAAATTACCTACTCCGTGGGCTGAATTTTCTATTACAGCGTTTGAAGACACTACCAATGGTGAGGAGCATTTAGCTATTTCTCTTGGAAATCTTGATAACGACCCTTTGCTCAGAATTCATTCTCAGTGCTTGACGGGAGATGCTTTATTTAGTCTTAGGTGCGATTGCGGTTCTCAACTAGAAATGGCGCTTAAGAAAATAGCTTCCGAAGAAGCTGGCTTAATCATTTACATGGCACAAGAGGGCAGAGGCATAGGTTTAGGAAATAAAATTAAAGCTTATGAACTGCAAGACGAAGGAATGAATACTGTTGAGGCCAATGAAAGTTTAGGTTTTGAAGCTGATGAAAGAAATTACTCTATTTGCGGAGAGATCTTGTCTTCTATGAACATCTCTTCTGTAAGGCTAATGACAAACAACCCATCTAAGATAGAAGGTTTAATTGATTCAGGAATTGATGTTGTTGATAGGGTGTCTATAGAAGTTGATGCTTCTGAACACAATAAAGATTATTTGGATGTTAAAGCTGACCGCATGGGTCATCTTTTTAAGAAATAAGATTCAGCCTTTTACTTATTGCAGCCAGGACTTCTTCTTCTGCCAATCCAGTTATAACTTTTTGTTGCTCCTGATCACCGTGATCAATGAACTCGTCCGGCAGGCCAATAAGTAAATGCGAAACATTGGCACCTTCTTTTGAGAGACATTCAGCAATAGCAGAGCCAGCGCCACCTTGAGAACTGTTTTCTTCTAAAGAGACTAAAAGTTTAAATTCTTTGGACACTTGTTGTATCTTCTTAACGTCCAAAGGTTTAACAAAATTCATGTCTATGACTGTTGCATCTATTTTTTCTGAAACTCTTAGGGCCGTGTCTAAGCAATTACCAAAAGATAAAATTGCGGTAGTTTTATTTACGGCTGATCGCACTTCCGTGCTCTTCCCAATTTCAATCTCACTGTCATCTTTTTGGATGAGTTGATTTGACCCTTTACCTCTTGGGTAGCGAACCGCAACTGGCCCTTTGTAATTGAAACCGGTGTTGAGCATTTTCCAAACCATGTCTTCGTTGGAAGGTGTCATGATAACCATATTAGGTATGCATCGGAGATAAGAAAGATCAAAAGCTCCTTGATGAGTAGCTCCGTCAGCTCCAACCAATCCTGCCCTATCAATTGCAAATAAAACATCCAGATCCTGGAGTGCTACATCATGAATTAATTGATCGTAAGCTCGTTGTAAGAAAGTGCTATAAATAGCAACAACCGGTTTCATACCTTCACAAGCCAACCCCGCTGCAAAAGTTACAGAATGTTGTTCTGCAATGGCAACGTCAAAATATCTATCAGGAAATTCTTGCGAGTATTGAACCATTCCTGAACCTTCTCTCATGGCAGGAGTTATGGCCATGAGTCTTTCGTCCTTCTTAGCTTTGTAGCAAAGCCACTCACCAAAAATTTCTGAGTAGTTGGGGGAGGGTTTGGATTCAATAGCTTTAGCTTGTGCGCTTTCCGCCCTTTTAATTTTGTTAATAGCATGAAAGCTTATTTGATCTTGCTCTGCAGGAGAAAAGCCTTTGCCTTTGGTAGTGATAACGTGGAGAAAACGAGGTCCATTTAGTCTTTTTATGTCTTCTAGTATTTTGACTAATCCAATGGAGTCGTGACCATCAATAGGACCTATGTATTCAAATCCCAGTTCTTCAAAAAGCGTTCCAGGTGCAACCATTCCTTTGGCATGAATTTCTGCTTTTCTTACAAAAGCTTTGGCTGCAGGCACATAAGTTAGTACCTGTTTTCCTCCTTCACGAATCTTGTTGTAGGTTCTGCTTGCCCATATTCTAGATAGATAATTTCTAAGACCTCCTACATTTTCAGAAATGGACATCTGATTATCATTTAGAATAACCAGTAAATTTTTATCCAAGGATCCGGCATGAGACAGTGCTTCAAAAGCCATCCCAGCTGTCATGGCTCCATCGCCTATTATCGCAGTAACGTGCCTATCTTCTTGTTTGGCATTTGATGCCGTTATCATTCCAAGTGCTGCACTGATAGAGGTGCTTGAATGACCAACTCCAAAGGTGTCATAAGGACTTTCTGCTTTAGAAGGAAAAGGAGCAAGACCGTTCATTTGCCTTATGCTTTCCATGTCATTTTTTCTGCCTGTAAGTATCTTATGCGGATAAGTTTGATGCCCTACGTCCCAAACCAATCTATCTTCTGGAGTGTTAAATGCATAATGCAAGGCAAGTGTTAACTCAACCACGCCAAGCCCTGCTCCAAAGTGACCACCCGTTTGTCCAACCGTGAAAAGCAAGTATTCTCTTAATTCATCCGCCACTTTAGGTAGTTGAGATAATTCAAGCGCTCTGAGAGCAGACGGTTCTGATATGTTATCTAGAATTAGAGAATCAGGTTTTTCTGTTGGGATCGTTTCAAAGATTTTCACTTTAGTGATTCCTTGTCACAACGTAGGACGTTAACGATTCAAGATTGCTTGTCTCAAGATCTAAACTCGTTAAAATCTCTAAAGCTTCATCTGCCAAGTGTTGTGATCTTATTTTTGATTTTTCTATCCCCACCAAAGAAGGGTAGGTAATTTTTTCTTTCATTATATCGGATCCTTGCGGTTTACCGCTTTTTGAAGTGGGTGACTCTATGTCTATAATGTCATCTCTGATTTGGAAAGCTAGGCCAATTTTTTTCCCATAAGTTTTAAGAATTGAAAGTTCATGACTCTTCAGTCCACCTATAAGGCCCCCAAGTTCAATAGAGGCTTCAATTAGCTTTCCTGTTTTTTGTTCATGCATTAAATCTAACTCATCAATGTTGATGTCTTTATTAAGTTCCATGTCTTTCATCTGTCCTTCCACCATGCCTTTATGACTACAAGCGTTTGTAAGACTATTGATCATAAGTATTTTGGTGGAGTCAGGAAGATTATTTATGGAACAGATTAATTCATAAGCCATCGGTTGCAGCGCATCACCGGCTAAAATTGCAGTTGCTTCATCAAATTTTACATGACACGTTGGCTTTCCACGTCTTAACTTATCGTCATCCATGGCTGGAAGATCATCATGTACCAGAGAATAACAATGAATAAACTCTACTGCACATGCCGTTGCATCAGCAATAGGAATTTCTGTTTTTCCAAGACCTGAGCTTAAATAAACCAGTATCGATCGGAGTCTTTTTCCTCCGTTAAGTACTGAATAATGCACAGCATCTAAAAGTCTGGAATTGTCTTTTGGAGGCAGAAATCTTTGTAAGGCTTGATTCACCCTTTCTTGATAAACCTCTATAAGCTCTTCAAATTTAGGCATCCTTTAGAGGCACGGTTTTTAGTTCTCCGTTTTCTTCTATTAGTTTCTTGACTTGAAGTTCTGCTTTAGAAAGTTGCTCTTGGCATTGCCTTGTAAGCTTTATGCCTTTTTCAAAAGATTTTAAGGATTCTTCCAAGCTAAGTTCGCCTGACTCTAATTTTTCTACAACCCCTTCAAGATCCTTGAGAGCTTTTTCAAAATTTATTTCGGTTTTTTTTTCAGCCATAAATTTAATTATAATTTTTAAAGAGAGTATTCTAAACCAATATAGGCTTCTCTCGGTAAACCTGGAAAATACCTGTCTCCTCCAAATGCATTAAAATCTGCTCTCTCAGCATAATCTTCGTCTGTAAGATTCTCAATTCTAAGATGTCCTTTTAGCCTAGAAGAGTAATTCCAGCTTGTTCTAAGATGAAACAAGGTATGACCTTCATATTCATGTAAGTTTGCTGCATCTGTAAAATATGAATCTATATGCTCCATTTCTATTTCAGTAAAAATTAAGTCATTAATAGAGAAGGCCCATATAAGGTTACCCATTAGTTTAGGTGCAGTGTCTACAGAATTTCCATTTCTTATTTTTTCTCGAGTAGAAGTATCAGAAGAAAATTCGTATTTATGATCTCCGTAAGTCAGGGTTGCTGACAAAGAACTGTCATTGAGGAACAAAATTCTTGAAGTTAACTCCATCCCTTCATGACTTGTTTTGCCGTTATCAATAATGAAGTTTTCAGAATCTCTAAAAATAGAATTCTTCTTCTTCCCTTTGTAAAAACTTATCGAACCATTTATTTGATTGAAGCCGAATTTACTGCCAATCTCAAACATAGAGAGTTTCTCTGAATCTAAGTCACTGACACTCTGTTTCTTTTGTAATCTATAAGCTTCATTAATTTGAGGGGGTCTGAAACCTAAACTACTTTGAGCAAAATAATTTATTGCATCATTATCTGTTTCCAATCCTAAACGAAGGCTTATCTCTTGATGGTCATCTGTTCGATCAGCCGGCCTGTTGTAATAACAACCTCCAAACCCACAAATGCTTCCATCATCTCTTGTATTCCCATCAAGCATTTTATTGTCATAAGAATAATGGATGGATTCCGCTCTTATATCTCCAAAACCGATCAAGTTATTACTTAAGTCCACACCTTCGATTCCTGAAAAAAAAGCGATTACTTGTGACTTTGCGTGGTAATCATAATGCTTTCCTTGAGGTCGAGTTGCGTTATTGAATGCTGAGCTATTTGTTAAGGCATTTTGTTGGGTTTCCTTTAAATTCATATTTGCCATTTCTATTTGAAGCCCATTTACCCAAGTCACCTCATTGACATTGATAATTTTTTGAAATATTGCTCCAAAACTTGTGTGGTTATTTTTTTCTACAGGAGTACCAGGAAGGTAGTGTTGCAAGAACTCCATTTCATTCTTTCTAAAATAAGGAACTAATGATGATACTCCATTAGCATTTTTCTTTACGAGTTTAAGCGAAATCCTCAAAGAATTTGCATCTCTATAGGCTTCGGGGTTACCATTTTTTTTGTTTAAGAATGAATCTTTGTAAGTATCCAGTCCATTTATATAGCCCGCAGTTTCTTGATTAAGATTGGTAAAATTAAGATTAAATGATCCGTCCCACTCTTTGATCGCTAATTTAGATTTAAAGTTAATTTTTTGTTGATCATATCCTGAGTTTTCCCTGAAACCATCGTTAGTAGCTATCAAGGCATTAAGTTTCCATTTTTCTAAATCACCAATGCTAAGCTTTACATTTTGGTAATCATTCGGACCAAGGTTGTTTGAAAATGTATTCTCCGAACTTAAATCCTTTGTTAAAACATTTATAACGCCATGCATTGCATTTGCGCCGTATCTAGCACTTGCTGGACCCGTTATTGCCTCTACACCTTGTGCCAGTTCGTAAGAAGTCTCGAATAGGCCATTAACATTACAAAATCCACTAGGCCTGACAGGCACTCCATCTTCCATTAGTAAAAATGAACCACAAGCACCAGGACCGGTTAAAACAGGCGATCTCATTGACGTTAGATGCTCTTGACCAGAACCTCTGCTTATCCAAACCCCAGGCAACCTTCTAAAAATCTGTTTGGGGTGTTGCGCCTCCAGTTTATCTAATTCATCAGAACTTAAAGAAGAGATTGAAAGATTTTGGGACCAACCATTAAGGGTTGTTGTTTTCTTTTCAAGAACAATAACTTCTTCTAATACCTCTGAATTTATGTTTAAAGATAAAGGGATCAATATAGAAATTAGTAATCTGTAAAAGGTCAGTTTCATTTATACGTCCACTTATTTATTTGAATAAAAGGATAATAACTGATTCGCTAGAATCCTTAAAAGATTTAAAGGGGATATCTTAGAATTTAATTTTTTACTTTTATAATCTTGAGATTTCTGGCTACTTTAAATGGCCAAGTAAATAATCTAAATATCCTTTGAGGGATTTTTCTGACTGAATCACTTAGTGCCAATGCGCAAGGTGTGACCACTAAGGTCAAAACGGTTGCTACACTTAGACCAACAACCAACGAACCCGCCATTTGTTCCCAAAAACTACTGATGTACCCACCTTGTTTAAGACTTCTATCAATTAGGTCGACGCTGTAACCCATAGCAATGGGAAGTAATCCAGCAATTGTCGTGAATGAAGTAAGAAAAACAGGCCTTAATCTTAATATTGCACTTCTGAGAGCAACAGACTTTGTATCGGATCCAGGATTATTTCTTTTGAGAAGATTGAACGTATCTATAAGAACAATGTTGTTGTTAACCACAATTCCTGCAAGAGCCACACAACTTATACCTGTCTGTAGTGTGCTAAAAGATCTGTCAAGAACCAATAAGGAGATAAAAACACCGCCAAATGAAAGCAATATAGCTGATAGAACTATGTTAGCTTGATAAAAACTATTAAATTGAGCAACCAAAACGATTAACATCACGAAAAGCATGCCTATAAATCCAAGCACTAGATAGTCGGCTGCCTCTTGGTTGTATTTATCAAAACCATCAAACTCAACCGTCACTCCTTTGCCCAAATCCGCAGTGGCAATCCAATCTTTGATCTGTTTAATTTTCCCAGAAGGGATGACCCCTGGCATTGTTTCAGCTGATAGTTTTTCAACTCTTTTTCCATTTTGCCTAGTAATGGATTTTGTGGCTGGTTTGATGTTGGTCTCAACAAAACTACTTACAGGGACCAGTCCCCTTGCTGTTTGAATATTAAGTTTTTCTAACTGATCAATATTTCTTTCTTTCTTAGGAAATCTAAGTCGTATATCAACTTCCCGGTCTAAATTAAGTGGCCTGTATTCACCAACTTTTATTCCATTAGTAACCATCTGAACTGAGGTACCGACATCACTTAATCCAGCTCCGTATTGCGCAGCCTTAGTCCTGTCTATATTAAGCTCCCATTCTATTCCGCGTTTATTAGAGCTATCCTCAATGTTAGTAAACCCTGTTACTTCTGTTTCTACGTAGTTTCTAATCTTCTTTATGGCTAGTTTTAGAGCCCTTTCATCTTCTCCTATAACATTTAATTGAAGAGCTTTACCTATAGGAGGACCACCTTTCTGAGCTTCTACAGATACTAAATATCCAGAAGTATCGCTTAATCTTTCTCTCATCAAGTCCATAATTTCATAACCGTTTCTGTCTGAAACAGCATTATCTTCAGCATAAAAATCTACAAACATACCTCCAACTTTATCTGAATTAATGCCTCTCATGCCCATGCTTCCACCAGAATTGGAATAAACCGACAACATCTCAATATCTTCCAAGTCTATGATTTTTTGCTCCGCTTCAATCGCTAAATCTCTTATTTCATCAACTGCAAGGTTTCCTCTGGCAGATATTGAGACTTCAGCAAACTGAGGGGCAACTTCCGGGAAATAAGAAACTGGTTTACCGTGCTGACTCCAAAGCCCTATACACAATATTATTGAAGATAATATTATAAAAATAGTTTGACCAGGAGTATCCAGATATTGGTTTATCTTTCTGGCATATAAGCCTGTAGCTCCAGGAAGAGATAAGGGATCTGAAGATTCCAATTTTCTTACGTTATTAACTTCTTCTTCTGACTGTTTAGCAAGACCTCCAAACATGGCCCCTAAAATAGGTGCAAACACTAACGAGTAAAGCAGTGATCCCACTAGAACACAAAAAACAGTTATTGGCATATCTCTAATGAACGCACCGAATCCTGGCATGAACATAAGAGGAGTAAAAGCGATTAAGGTCGTGGTGGTGGAAGATAGGACTGGCCAAAACATCCTGGTTGCTGCAGCCGTGTACGCATCCACTCTATTCATTCCCTCGGCTAATTTTCTATCGGCGTATTCTGTGATGACAATAGAACCATCAATGGTCATTCCCATTGAAATTAACATTCCAAACATTACCATAAAGTTAAATTCCTTATCTAGTACAAAAAGAACTAGCAATGCGAACAAATAAGAAAAAGGTATAGCCATGCCTACTAGCATTGAAGTTCTAAAACCAAGAGCAGCTAATACAACAATCATGACAAGTGCCACAGAAGTTAATACATTTCCTTGTAGCTCAGAAATCATTTGCAGGGCAAATTCAGAGTTATCCCTAACAAAAGTTACTTCGACACCTTCTGGAAAAGCTTTTGACTCTTTTTCAACAATTTTTCTTACATCATTGACGGTATCAATTATGTTTGATCCGCTTCTCTTCATTACATCGATTGAGAGAGACTGCTTACCGTTAATTCTTGAATAACCCCCTCTGTCTTTAAACGTTAGTCTTACATCGGCAACGTCAGCAAGTGTTACTACTGCACTTCCAGAAACTTTGATAGGTAAACTTTGAATATCCTCTAAACTTGAGAAAACGCTTGGTACGTTAACAGCAAATCTTCCTTTGCCCGTGTCTTGAGCGCCAGCAGGTATAACCCTGTTATTGTTAGACACGGCTTGATATAGCTGAGTCATGGAAATTCCATAAGATTCTAATTTACCTTTTTCTACAATTGCTTCTATCAAGTCTTCTGGTACGCCATTCAACTCTGCCTGCAAAACGTCGGGATGAGTTTCAATGAGGTCTTGGAGGTCTTGAGTTAAATTAACCAAGACTCTCAGAGGAAGGATGGAGCTAGAAATACTAACGGTTAGAATTGGCTCGTCTGAGGTAGTGAATTCTCTAATGGTTGGTTCTCTTGCATCTTGAGGCATTTCTCCCTTTGCTTCGTCAACTTTAATCCGCACGTCATAGAGGGCTTTTTCTAGATCTATGTCTTGATCAAACTCGACAACTACAGCCGTATAGCCAGTCGTTGAAGTGGATCTAACTTTCTCAACTCCCTCAATAGTTCTTAGTTTGTCTTCAAGCGGTTTTGCTAGCAGCCTTTCGGAGTCTTCTGGAGAAACGCCTTCGTAAGCAACACCAATATAAGCCCCTGGAAAAGAGACATCAGGTTCTGTGGCTTTAGGTAAATAATTTAAAGCAAAAAAACCTGCAATAGATAAAAGAAATAGAACACTTAATGAGGTTCTACTTTTATTGATTGCTCCTTTTATAAAGCTATTCATGCTTCTGGAGCAGACATTTCTTTAACTTCAACTACTTGTCCTTGGAAAACATATTCTTGCCCTAGAGTAATTATTCTTGCTGAAGTTGGCAGTCCTGATATCCACAATCCCTCAGTTGTGTCTTCCATGATTTCAATTGCACGGAATTCAACTTCATTTTTAGTATTCACAACCCTTATTCCCAATTTGCCTTGTTCGTTAAGCGATAAAATAGCTGGAGATATTCTGTGAGCTGGCAAGGCCTTGCCTTTTATAAAGATTTCAGCAGAAACGCCATCTCTGATTGTTCTGTCTGAATTAGCTACGCTGATTTCAACTCTAAAAGTCCTCGTATTTTTATCAGCGGAAGTTGCTATAAAAGCTACTTCTCCCTGAATTTCTCTACCAGAAATTAATTTTGCCTTCGCAACAGATCCTAATTTAACTTGGGCTATTTCCTTCTCTGCAATATCTGCGATTAATAACATTGGATCAGGATCTATCAAAGAAGCACATATACCGCCGACGTTAAGATAGTCCCCTGAATCAACGTTTACCGTTTCCAGATACCCGGAGAAGGGTGCAACAATCTTAGGATACGCCTCTCGACCAGCTATGTAGAGTTGACAAATTAAGTCCCCTTTTTTTACGAAATCCCCTTGTTTCACTGGCACTTCAACTACCCTTCCACCAACTTCGGCTCTTACTTGCACAAATTTGTCTGCTTCCGTAAAACCACTGGCTTTGATAAAAGGAAATTTTTGTATTGCTTCACTAGACATGACTGTAACCGATGCCAAAGTATCAAGGGATGATTCGCTTTGTGGGTTCACTTCATCTTCAATCAAGCTTCCAGAGATCATCCAGATCACAAGAAAGGTAGCAGTTATGGCTGCGGTTTTATAAGTTTGTTTAATCTTCATATTTTTAGGTGTTATACCTAACTATAACACTAAAGTACTAAACAAACTACTTAGATCTTATGTTTTTCTTTGAGTTTCTTGAAGTTTTCTCTTCTTTCTTCTTTGCTTGAAGGCAGATTTTTCGTATTCTCCGTTTCTCTGGTAGATTCTGTTTTCCAACTTGCTTGGATTCTTTTATCTAGCTCTTCTGGGTTTTGAGTTCCGGATAGTTTTTGTTCCCTTTGTGATTGGTATTTTACGTGTTGCAGGAACTTACTATTCCACGAATTATGAGATTGACCAGTTTCTTTCCAATAAAGAATAAATTCGCTGACGCTTGAATCTGCAAACTCCTTAGTTATTCCTGTTAAGGACAAAACAGCATAGAAATCATCATTTGGAAGCCAGTCTTGGGTTATTGGAGCAGGTAATTCATTATTTTCTGCAACGTTCTGTGTTCTTGTCCATTGTCTTCTGATGTGAGCGATGAACTTACTGCTCCATATATCAGACAGTTCGTTTCTTTCACTCCAGTAGAGAATAAATTCCGGTATTTCTTTTTCTATAAAATCGCTACCAACTCCGGCATTGATAAGAATCTCATAGGCCTCTTCATCAGGAATCCAATCTTTAGGAATAGGCTTTCTTTTATTCTGCTTATGAGTTGTTACTTCTTGCTCGCGCCACTTTTTTATTACGTAACGAAGAAATTTCACCCCCCAAGAGTGATGACGCTCACTTTTTTCAAGACTCAAGTGTTTAAAATCATCCACGAAAGATAGAGCAAATTTATCAGGGATTCCGTATTCACTAATTTGTTGTAAAAGCTCTGGCTCCGGTAGCCAATTATTTGCGAGCTCAGATGATTGTCTTATTTCTAGTTCAGAATAAGAGAGCCGTTCTTCACTTTCTTGTTTTTTCACTAAAGTGAACTCATTACCTGTAATTCTTATGATGCCCTTCGCTGAAAGGCTTGTAAGAGTTTTAAAGAGTTTGTCTTGACTCCAGAAAGGAGTTTCAGTTTGTAAATCTTCCGAAGTAAAAGAGCTTTTTTTTAAGGTTTTATAGAGAATATTAAGAATTTCCAAGAGAACAGCTTCATTGAGACCAATGGTTTTTGCTGCGTCTTTTGAAATAACTAAATTATCTTTGCTCATAATGTCCGGATAAAGGAGGTTATGTTATCGGGACTAACTTCTCAAGAAGAAGTTATTAAAAATAAAGAAATTAAGTTCTTTTTTGAACTGCTTCGCTTAATTGATTTAGACAAACAAGAGTGTCTTCCCAGTTGATACATGCATCCGTAATGCTTTTACCATAAATTAAGTCAGCTTTATTGTTGGCCGATTGATTGCCTTCTTCTATATTGGATTCAATCATCACTCCTGTGATCCTATTTTCTCCGGCGGTCAGCTGGTTCGCAATATCAGCACAAACTTCAAGTTGTTTTTTATGCTGCTTACTGCTGTTGCCGTGACTCATATCAACCATAATGGTTTCTAATAAGTTTGAAGATTTAAGGACTTGAGATACTTCTTCTATGTCTTCTGATCGGTAATTCGGTTTGCTGCCTCCTCTTAAAATAACATGGCAATCTTTATTACCAGTGGAAGTAAACGCAGCGACTCTTCCTTCTTTAGTTACAGAAAGGAATCTGTGTGGATTACGAGCAGAGCCAATTGCGTCTGCTGCTACTTGGACACTGCCATTGGTGCTGTTCTTAAAGCCTACTGGACAGGACAGTCCTGAAGCTAATTCTCTGTGAACTTGGCTCTCCGTAGTTCTCGCTCCAATAGCGCCCCATGATATTAAATCACCAATGTATTGAGGCGTTATCACGTCCAGGAATTCTGTTCCTGCACACACACCCATGCTTGTTAAGTCTCTTAATAATTGCCTTGAGGTCGACAGTCCTTTATTTATCTTGAATGAGTTGTCTAAGTCAGGATCATTAATTAATCCTTTCCATCCAACTGTAGTTCTGGGCTTCTCAAAATAAACCCTCATGACAACTTGCAGTTGATCTTTGTAGAGTTCTGCCTGTTCTAGTAATTTACCCGCGTAATCCTTAGCCGCAGAGGGGTCGTGGATAGAGCAAGGTCCAACCACTACAATGAGCCTTTTATCTTCTTGCGAAAGAATTTTAGAAATATTTTGTCTAGAATTAAATACTAACTCTGCAGCTGCTTCCGAGATTGGTTGTTCCCCAATAAGGGTATTTGCAGTTAATACCTCCTGCCTATCAGATATTCTTTGATCACTAGTCTTATGTTGCATGACTTAATATTCTTAAATTTGATCAAGCATTCTACCTATATATTAGTTAGATTGAACCTTAACGAGTGTTAATATAGCTTTATTCTTAAATTTATATAATCTTTTAACTATTGTAATTTACTGACAAAGCTACAAGTAGAAATGACAACACACTCGATTAAGGTAGGAATAGTTCAAGAAAACCCTATTGTTGGGGATATATCAGGCAATACCGCGCTTGCGGTTAAAGCTATCAATGAATTAAAGAAAGATAACCCAGATATCATCCTTTTTACTGAAATGTTTTTGACAGGTTACCCGCCCGAAGACCTTTTACTCCGCAGTGATTTATTGGATTCAATTGATGTCGCTATAGAAGAATTGGCTCATGTATCTGAAAATACTTACCTTGTTATGGGCTATCCTAGGAAAAAAGGTAATAACCTTTTTAATACTGCCGGGGTGATATTCCAAGGAAAACTATCATTAGAGTACTTTAAACAAGAACTGCCAAATTACCGTGTTTTTGATGAAAAAAGATACTTCACTCCTGGAAAAGGTCCAGGGTTGTTTGAAGTCAAAGACAAAAAAATAGCTTTGACAGTTTGCGAGGATATTTGGCATACCAAGGCCATAAGGCAAGCATCTAGAAGAGGAGCAGACCTTGTCCTCAATCTTAATGCTTCTCCTTTCCACAGAAACAAACTCCAAGAAAGGAAGGAATTATTACAAAGCCATGCAAATAAATTTCAACTACCCATCGTTTATGCTAATCAAGTAGGAGGTCAAGATGAATTGGTATTTGATGGAGCTTCTATGGTTATTTGCCCAAAATCTGGACTTAAAGTTCAACTAGATAGTTTTAAAGTTGGCAATAAGATTGCAGAGTTTTCAGAAAATAATGAAGGGTCTTTAGAAACTCCCGTTGTTAAATTTAGAGATAGAAATGATTTAGAAGATGTCTATGATGCGCTGGTATTAGGCGCGAGAGATTATATAAAAAAGAATGGATTCCCAGGTGCCATTATTGGTTCTTCCGGAGGCATCGATTCAGCCCTAACAGCTGTTATTGTTGCGGATGCTTTGGGGCCTGAAAATTTGAAGACCTACATGATGCCTTATAAATATACAGCTGATATGAGTGTTGAAGATGCTCAAGAATTAGCTCAAAATTTGGGAATTGAACATAATATTATTGATATAGAAAGTATCTTTGATGCTTTTTATGAGGCCCTTCAAGAAGAGTTCTCTGGTAAAGAATTGGATAAAACAGAGGAGAATTTGCAGTCAAGATGCAGGGGAGTCCTCTTGATGGCAATATCTAATAAAACCGGATCTCTGGTTATGACAACAGGTAATAAAAGTGAAACCGCTGTTGGTTATTCTACCCTTTATGGTGATACAGCAGGCGGCTTTGCTGTATTAAAAGATGTACCTAAAACATTAGTCTATGAACTTGCCAATTATCGCAATTCACTCTCTAAGGCCATTCCTCAGAGGATAATTGATAGACCGCCTTCTGCTGAGCTTGCACCCGATCAAAAAGATAGTGATAGCCTCCCTGATTACAATATATTGGACAATATTATTGAATTGTACGTAGAAGGAGACAAGAGCCGTAAAGAAATTATTGATGAAGGCTTTGATGAAGAAGTTGTTAGAAGAATTGTCAGACTTATTGATATCAGCGAATATAAAAGACGCCAAGGGCCACTAGGAGTAAAAATAACAGAAAGAGGTTTCGGTAAAGATAGAAGATATCCAATAACTAATCGCTATTCCCAATAAGCACCAATAATTAGAATACTTATATTTTTATTTCTGCTTGGCTTTTAATGCCCATTTAATCTGTTTATAAGGAAATAATAATGATCCCTGTTAATTGGCCATTTAACCCTAATAAAGTTCCTTTTTTCTACGGCTGGGTAATATGGGGACTTAGCACTCTAGGAATATTATTCAGCATTCCTGGACAGACTATGGGGCTGGCTGTTTTTACAGATTCTTTTATTGAAGTCCTGGGTTTGACTAGAACGGAATTATCCCTTGCTTATCTTTTTGGCACTGTAGGCTCCTCTCTATTTTTGGCTAGAGCAGGACGGTGGTATGACTTGCTTGGAGGAAGGACAATGATAACAGTCTCCTCTATAGTCTTATCCTTGATGATTCTATACATAAGTTTTGTAGACGAATTGAGCTATATTCTTGGAGGCTCTTCTTCAATAAGTTTTGTTCTCATAATGATTGGTTATTTTGGTGTTCGATTCTTCGGACAAGGTGTATTAACAAGCTGCTCTAGGAATGTCTTATTACTCTGGTTTATAAAAAGAAGAGGGCTAGTAGGAGGTATGAGGAATGTATTTGTAAGCTTAGGTTTTTCCATAGCTCCCTTGTTCTTAGCAAGCTTAATAACTCTTTCTGGATGGAGGGAAACTTTATGGATTTTGGCTATAGTCGGAGGTTTTGGATTTTCATTGTTAGCGCTGGTTTTTATACGCGATGATCCAAAATCTTGTGGAATGAAAGCTGATGGTATTGATCTCAAATCCAAAGAGAAGGCGCCTTTAGAAACCAAGAGTCAGACTCTGTATGAGGTTAAGCGCAACCCTGTTTTTTGGATCTATTCTCTCAGCTTAAGTATGCATGCCTTATTTGGCACCGCAATAGTCTTTCACATTATTTCAATATTTGAAGAAGTGGGTAAAGGCAAAACAGAAGCATTTAGTTATTTCATACCTGCAGCTATCTTTTCTACTACCTCCAATCTGCTGGCTAGCTGGGCTGCAGATAAGATTCATCTGAAGCCAATTTTAATTATAATGTTAGTTTCTTTTTGCTTAGGCTCACTTGGATTTATAAATCTTCAAAATAATTGGGGATTTTGGATGTTAGCTTTTGGTTTTGGAGTCGGAGGCGGTTTATGGGGCGTTTTATCTAATTTAAGCTATATAAGATTTTTTGGACCCAACCACCTGGGAGAGATCAGTGGCTTTAGTGCTTCACTTACTGTTTTTGCAAGTGCAATTGGACCCGCTGCTTTCAGTCTTGGATTCGATTATTTTGGAAGTTATGCCGCACCTGCAAAAATATGTTTGGGGTTTTTAATCGTTTTATTGATCACTTCTGTCCTTCTGGACCACAAAGAAGGAAGCAAATTAGATTTGGCTAATCTGAATTAAAGAATCAATCATTGTAAGTTTTTTTACTTAGTCGTTATAATGTATAACCAATACATGCTGTATTGGAACAATGGTTGATACTAAAACCACATTTTCTCTTAAAGAGACTATAACCAAAACTCCTCACCAAGAGGAAATGATCTTAGCGACCGTCCAAGGAAAACGAGTTACTGCTCTTCCTGAAGATTTATACGTTCCTCCGAACGCTCTTGAAATATTATTGGATACCTTTGCAGGACCTTTAGACTTCTTACTTTATTTAATTCGTAAACAAAATATAGACATATTGGATATCGATGTCGCAAAGATTTCAGAACAATATACTTCTTACATAGACTTAATGGATGCACTTCAAATAGAACTGGCAGGTGATTACCTGGTAATGGCTGCATACCTGGCTGAATTAAAATCCAAGATGTTATTGCCACGCCCTGAAGAAGATAAGGATGAAGAGGACCCTAGAGCAGAATTAATTAGAAGGCTGCAGGAGTATCAAAGGTTCAAAAGTGCTGCTGAAAAAATAGATTCAATGCCTAGGATTGATAGAGACTTCTATGCAGCTCAAGCTCAATTACCAGAGTTTGCATTAGAAACCCCGCTTGCCGATGTTCCTTTGGGTGATTTATCGTTTGCCCTTGCGGAAGTCATGAGAAGGGTTGAGCAGTCTCAATCCCATTTAATTAACTTTGAAGAGCTCTCAACACGGGAAAGGATGACTCAGATATTGGAAAGGATGCGTAACGAATCTTTCATAGAATTCACAACTTTATTTAATAAAGAAGAGGGCAAGATAGGCGTTGTGGTAACATTCCTGGCAATTCTCGAGTTACTCAAAGATTCATTAATAGAGATTGTTCAGTCAGAAGAATTTGGACCTATACACATTAAAGGCATAGAGGAGACCCACTAATGGAACATAAAATTTCACAAGTCATAGAAGCTGTTCTTTTGTCCGCTTCAAGACCAATTGATGTTCAAGAAATTGAAAGAGTCTTTCCTGAAGATGAAAAGCCAACAAGAGAAGAAATCCGACAAGCACTGCAAGAAATTGAAGAACAATGCAAAGACAGAGGAGTTGAGTTGAAGAAAGTATCCTCAGGATACAGGCTTCAGGTCAGACAGTTTCTCTCGAGTTACGTTGCAAAGTTATGGGAAGAAAGACCACAAAGATTTTCAAAAGCTACCTTAGAAACTTTGGCATTGATTGCATACAGGCAACCAATTACAAGAGGTGAGATTGAAGAAATTAGAGGAGTGACTATTGGTACTCAACTAATGAGAGGTCTGATGGAAAGAGGGTGGGTGAAAATAGTAGGTCAAAGAGATGTTCCTGGTAGGCCATCACTCTACTCAACCACCAAAGAATTTCTTGATTATTTTGGTCTTCAGCATCTAAGAGAGCTACCTGAATTACCTGCGTTACCTGACCTTCAGTCCTTAGATATGGAATTACCTTTAGAAGCTGACAACTCTTCAACGGATAAAGAAGAAATGCCGGTTCAGTCATTAAATTAATTTTGTAAAACCCTAGAATGAAAGTCAGGGTGCATAAAATTCTTTCTCAAAGAGGTTTTGGTTCAAGGAGAGGCATTGAAACTCTAATACGTGAAGGTCGACTTCAAGTAAATGGCGTTAAAGCTGAAATAGGTCAATTAGTTTCTGAAAAAGATCGTTTTAAGATTGACGGTAAAGATCTGCCTTTCTCATCTAAAGCTCAAGATGATACTCGCATCTTGATGTACAACAAAAAAATCGGTGAGATTTCAACAAGAAATGATCCAGAGGGAAGGCCAACTGTATTCGATAGATTGCCATCTATAAAGTCAGGGAGATGGGTTTCTGTCGGTAGACTGGACATCAATACTTCAGGACTCCTCATGTTCACAAATAATGGCGAGCTTGCAAACAAACTGATGCATCCTTCTTCTTCCATTGAAAGAGAATATGTTGCTCGCATACAAGGAAGAGTGTCCAAAACAATCTTAAATAATTTAGTAGAAGGAGTCGATTTAGAGGATGGAATGGCCCGTTTTACTGATGTCCAGGAAGGAAGAAAAGGAAAAACAAATCAATGGTTTGCAATGGTTATTATGGAAGGAAGAACTAGAGAAGTACGTCGTTTATGGGAAAGCCAAGATTTAAAAGTTTCTAGATTAAAACGAGTGCGATACGGCACCCTTTTTTTGCCAGCCAGTCTGCGTCAAGGAGCTTGGAAGGAGCTTTCTAAAAGTGAAGTTAAGGCTATTGAGCAGCTATAGATTGACCTGTAGTTTTCAAACTGTCATTGCTCATAAGATACAAATAGGCATTCATAATATCTTTCGCCTCTAATAAAGATAGCGGGTCTTCTGCTGGATAGGCAGCGGCTCTCATTTTTGTTCTTACTGGACCAGGATCAATAGAATTAACTCTTACTCTGCTCGTGTTCTCTAATTCCTCTGAAAAAACTTGCATCATGCTTTCAGTCGCAAATTTAGTTAGAGAATACGCTCCCCAATATGCTTTACCTTTCTTTCCAACCCCAGACGAAGTAAAAATAATTGAAGAATTTTCCGCAGCTTTCAGAACAGGCAGCAGAGATTTTGTTAATAAAAAAGACGCGTGCACATTTATATCAAAAACTTTTTTCCAAACATCAATGTTGTAATTTTCTAGAGGTGTTTTATCTCCCAAAAAGGCTGCATTATTTAACAAGCCATCAAGTTTACCGAACTCTTTTTCAATTACATTGTTGATCTCTTTAAAATCATCCTCTTTTGATTTTTCTAGGTTCATGACATGCAAAAGAGGTGCTTTAAGATTCTTATCAAGAAATTCTTGGTATGTAGATTCTAGATGTGTTGCATTCTTACCTACGAGTATTAAGTCAGCCCCGTGTTCAGCAAAAATTAATGCTGCTGACTTGCCTATTCCTGAGCCTCCTCCTGATATAAGTATTACCTTTTCTTTTAGAGCACTTTGGTGAGCTTGATAATTTTTGGGCAAGGTCATTTTATTTCGTTAAATAAAATTTAAGATTTCTTCTGGAGAACTAGCCACAAAATTAGCATGCCAATCTTTAACATTCTCTCCTACGGGAACGTAACCATAAGCAGCTGCTACAGTTTTCATCCCAGCAGCTTTTCCAGCAATAATATCAATAGAATGATCACCTATATAGATACTGTCTTCAGGAAAAGTGTTGGTTTTTTTACAAGCCAATTTCAGCCCATCGGGGGATGGTTTTCTCTTGCCGGTGTCATCAGGGCATATTAAAAAAGCAGGTTCGTAGATTCCAAGTGTCGCTTCTACTATTTCTTCAGCAAAAAACCTTGGTTTGTTTGTAACAATACCCCAGCATACCTTTCGATCGTTTAAGGAATTTAAAACTAGGTCAATCCCTTCAAAAATAGAGGTATTTTTGATGGAACATTTCTTATATATATCTAAAAGTTCCAGTCTAAATAATTCTAGATCTTTATTTGCTATAAGTTGGCCATCTTCTATTAATTCTTCTTTTAAATCTCTTCTGTCATCTATACGCATAGCATAGCTTGCTAGACTGATCGCACCTTCGGATACTCTGCTTCTTACTTCATTAAAGTCAGCCTCTTCTATCCCGTATTTATCTCTAAGGGTATTCACTGCAAGAAAGAAATCTTGAGCGGTATCTAATAGGGTACCATCCAAGTCAAAGGCAACCAGTTTAATCATTCGAAACTTTAACGGTATGCATCATGTAGTTGACCTGAACATCTTTACTTAACCAATAATGATCGGAAATTGGGTTATAACTTAATCCTACAGTGTTCTCCAAAGAAAGATTTGACGCTCGTATCCAAGAAGCCAGTTCAGAGGGTTTAATAAATTTTGAGTAGTTATGCGTTCCCTTGGGGAGTAGGTTTAAAATATACTCTGCTCCTATAACTGCAAAAAGATAAGACCTCGGGTTTCTATTTATTGTGGAAAAGAAAACATGGCCAGATTCTTTTAAGAGATTCGAGCAATTCTCAACAATCTGAGAGGGCTCAGGTACATGTTCTAACATTTCCAGACAAGTAACTGCGTCAAAATCTTTGTGCTCCCCCTTGTCCATTAATTCTTCTATTGTGGTTTGAATATAATTTACATTACTGTTAACTTTCAGGCCATGTGACTTGGCCACTCCTATAGTGTTTTCTGAAGCATCAATAGCAACGACTTCTGCTCCTAAATTACTCATAGCTTCTGATAGCAAACCGCCGCCACAACCTACATCAAGTATTCTTAAGCCTTTAATACCACATTTATTTTTAATGTAATCCAGCCTTAAAGGATTTATTTGATGAAGGGGTTTAAAGTCACCAGTTTCATCCCACCATTTTTCAGCAATATCATTAAATTTTTTAACTTCTTCTTGATCTAAATTTTTCATGTTCTTTGTGTAATTTTAATTTAAACTACCCCTATTAATTCCAAATTTCCAAAATAATCATTAAAGATGCAAATATTCTTTCCAAAAGAAGAAGGTACAGAAATCCGCGCAACCATTTTACCTGAAGTTGCAAAGAAGTTTACCGATTTAGGTATCAAAGTTGTTGTTGAGACAGAAATTGGTTCGAACATATTCTTACCTGATGAGTCTTACCAACAAGTAGGAGCAACTATATCCGTCGATCGTATTAAGTCATTGTCGGAAGCCGATATAGTTTGCCGCGTAAATAAGCCTAGATTAGAAGAAATATCTTCTCTTAAGAGGAATGCTATTCATATTAGTTTTCTTGATCCCTTTAACGAAAAGGCATTGGTAAATGAATTTGCTAAATCTCATGTTAGTGCCATCAGTATGGAACTGGTTCCTAGAATCACTCGTGCTCAGAAAATGGATGCTTTGAGTTCACAAGCCAATTTAGCAGGTTATTCAGCAGTTATAGAAGCCTCAAGGACTCTCAATAAATCATTTCCCATGATGATGACTGCGGCCGGTACCATTTCACCAAGCAGAGTGTTTGTCATAGGAGTAGGGGTGGCAGGCTTACAAGCTATAGCAACAGCTAAGCGTCTTGGGGCCAGAGTAGAAGCTTTTGATACAAGGCCTGTAGTCGAAGAGCAGGTAAAGTCTTTGGGAGCAAAATTTGTACAAATTGATATCGGTAAAACTGAAGAGACAGATCAGGGCTACGCTAAAGAACTGTCTGCCGATCAAATTAAAATGCAACAAGAAGGAATGAAAAAAATCTGTGGTCAATCGGATGTGGTTATAACTACGGCACAAGTTTTTGGTAGACCCGCCCCAAGAATCGTCTCCATTGAAATGGTTGAAGCAATGAAGCCGGGTAGTGTGATAGTGGACATGGCGGTATCTACTGGGGGTAACGTTGAGGGTTCCATAGAAGATGAGTATGTGTTTCATGAAGGAGTTACTATCATAGGAATGTCAAACCTGCCTGGAGAAGTGGCGATGGACGCATCGCAAGTCTATGGATCAAATGTTTTTAACATGATAGAAGAATATTGGGATGCTGAAAGTAAAGAATTTAATTTTGATTTATCAGATGAAATTCTAAAAGGTTGTGTCATTACCAATGATGGAGAAGTTATTAATTCAATGGTTAAAGAGAGGATGTAACTCATGGAAGGACAAATTTTATTATTGTTTATATTGGTATTGGCTATCTTTTTAGGGATTGAATTGATTACTAAAGTCCCTTCTACATTGCACACCCCATTAATGTCAGGAGCGAATGCAATTTCAGGTATAACTCTTGTAGGAGCTTTGTTGTCTTCTGGTTCTGGTGAAACTATTACAACAATCCTTGGAACAGCTGCTGTTTTTTTTGCAACCATTAACGTTATTGGAGGTTATCTCGTAACTAACAGAATGCTTGGCATGTTTAAGAAGAAACAATAACGATGGATTTACTTAATAATTTCGATACCGCTGTTCTTGTAAATGTAGCTTATATTGCTGCTTCAATTCTTTTTATAGTTGGACTGAAGATGCTTGGATCCCCAGACACCGCAAGAAGAGGCAACCTTTTGTCTTCAACAGGAATGCTCCTTGCCGTTTTGGTTACTCTTGCAGATCAAAGCATCATTGATTTCACTTGGATATTGGTTGGGTTAATCTCAGGAGGAGTCATAGGTTGCCTTGCTGCTACTAGAGTTCAAATGACCTCCATGCCTGAAATGGTAGCTATTTTTAATGGTTTTGGTGGTATTGCAAGTCTACTTGTGGGGTCTGCAGAGTTTGTTCGCGAATCAGATTATTTATTTCCTATCTTCTTAACCGTCTTAATCGGTGGACTTACATTCACCGGAAGTTTAGTAGCATATGGAAAGTTGTCCGAAATTCTTGGAGGTAGACCTACTCTCTATAAAGGCCAACAAATAGTTAACAGTATTCTTCTGCTTTTGATAGCTGCAACTGGAATCGAGATGATCTTTCTTCAGCAGATATTCACAGCTAGCGAGACTTTATTGATTCTTTGTGGGTTAGCAATGGTTTTAGGTATCCTTTTTGTTATTCCTATCGGTGGCGCTGATATGCCGGTAGTCATTGCTTTATTGAATAGTTTCTCAGGCCTAGCTGCTTGTGCTGCAGGTTTTGTTATTGAAAATAATGTATTGATAGTTGCAGGAGCTTTGGTTGGAGCCAGTGGACTTATTTTGACTAATATCATGTGCAAAGCGATGAACAGATCTCTAGCTAATGTTTTGTTTAGCGGGTTTGGATCAGTTTCAGAAGACACTTCTTCAGGCTCTGTTGAACAAGGAGAAGTTAAACCCATTAGCTCTTCGGATGCCTATCTCATATTAGAGGCCGCTAGTTCAGTTTTAATCGTGCCCGGCTATGGGATGGCAGTTGCCCAAGCTCAGCATGCTGTACGGGAGTTAGGAGAACTTCTCGAATCAAACGGAGCTGAAGTTAAATATGCAATTCATCCTGTTGCAGGACGTATGCCAGGTCATATGAACGTGTTGTTGGCTGAAGCAAATGTTTCTTATGATGTTTTGGTGGAACCGGATGACGTTAACCCCATCATGGAGACTGTTGATGTTTGCATGGTTATAGGCGCTAATGATGTTGTTAATCCTGATGCTAAGGACAATGAAGGCAGTCCAATTTACGGTATGCCAATAATAGAGGTGGATAATTCTAAGACGGTTTTTGTTCTTAAACGATCAATGGCTTCTGGTTTTGCAGGCATTCAAAACCCTTTATTTTTCAAACAAAACAGCAGAATGTTGTTTGGAGATGCAAAGGAAACAGTCTCGGAACTTGTCGCTGAATTTAAGGCTTAGATTCCTCTTTTTTTCTTAATTTTACTCAGGTTTTTCTCACTGAATTATGCTAAAATTCAGTTCAACTTGAGACCTCTAAAAATATTTAAAAAAACATTAATACAAGGGCTTTATAACTGCTTAAAATTAGTTATGAAGATCTTACTAATTGGATAAGAAATGGGTGAAATTGCAGCAAAAGAAATAGTACCAGTCGACATTGAACAAGAGCTGAGGAAGTCATATTTGGACTACGCCATGAGCGTAATAGTTGGTAGGGCTCTACCTGATGCCAGGGATGGCTTAAAACCTGTTCATAGGAGATGTCTTTACGCTATGCAAGTTCTAGGCAATGAATGGAACAAAGCTCATAAGAAATCAGCAAGGGTTGTAGGAGACGTTATAGGTAAATATCATCCTCATGGAGACACGGCGGCCTACGAAACAATAGTAAGAATGGCTCAGTGGTGGAGTTTGAGATACCCCCTCGTAGACGGACAAGGTAACTTTGGATCCATGGATGGAGATGGCGCTGCAGCTCAACGTTACACAGAAGTTAGAATGGCAAAGATTACCCAAGAGTTGCTGGCTGACTTAGAGAAAGATACCGTAGATTTTGTAGAAAATTATGATGGCACTGAAACTATGCCAGAAGTCTTTCCTTCAAGACTTCCAAATTTATTAATTAACGGCTCGTCTGGAATTGCAGTTGGTATGGCCACTAATATGCCACCTCATAATCTTAATGAAACCTTGCTTGCTTGCTTAGCTTTCATTGAAGATCCAGAAGTTTCAGTTGCTGATTTAGCAGAAGTCATGCCTGGTCCAGATTTCCCAACAGGAGGAATCATAAATGGTAAGGCTGGAATTATTAGTGCTTACGAAACCGGAAGAGGAAGAGTAAAAATTAGAGCTAAGACACACTTTGAAGATGAAGACATAGACAAGCCAAAGATAATTATCACTGAGATGCCTTATCAGGTTAACAAAGCTCGTCTGATTGAGAAAATAGCAGAACTAGCAAGAGATAAAAAGATAGAAGGTGTCAGGGATATAAGAGATGAATCAGATAAAGACGGAATCCGCGTAGTAATAGAATTAAAGTCAGGCCACATACCTGATGTTTTATTAAATAACTTATTTGCTCAAACTCAGATGCAGACTGTTTTTGGTATTAATAATGTTGCTCTTGTAGATGGAGAACCGAAGACTTTGAATTTAAAAACAATGCTCTCTGTTTTCTTTAATCACAGGAAAGAAGTAGTTTCAAGAAGAACCTTTTTTGAACTAAAGAAAGCTAAAGAAAGAGGCCATATCTTAGAAGGTCTAACGATTGCTTTATCGAACATAGACGCAATGATAGAAATGATCAAAAAATCGAAAGATGGAGCTGAAGCAAGATCTAAACTGCTCGGTAAAAAATGGAATCCAGGTAACATCACTGCAATGCTCAAAAAAGCCGGACCTGATGCGTGTAAGCCTGAAGGAATGGATGACAGTATTGGTTTAAAAGGAAAAACATATCAACTTTCTGAAATTCAAGCCCAAGCTATCCTTGACATGAGACTCCAGCGTTTAACGGGATTAGAACAAGACAGATTAATTCAAGAATACGAAGAAATCATTGATCACATTGCCTATTTACTTGGGATTTTAACTGACCCGGAAAAGCTTGTTGGTGTAGTAAAAGATGAATTATTAGAAATTCAAGAAAAATACGCCGACGACAGGAGAACAGAGATTCAAGAATCCATGGCCGATCTGAGCGTAGAAGATTTAATTGCTCCTGAAGATAGAGTGGTAACAATTTCTCATGAAGGTTATGCGAAAACACAACCACTAGAAGAGTACAGAGCACAAAGAAGAGGTGGAACAGGAAAAACGGCAGCCTCAGTAAAAGATGAAGATTTTGTTGAGCAGATGCTAGTTGCTAACACTCACACCACACTTTTATGCTTTTCAAATTTAGGCCAAGTTTATTGGTTAAAAGTCTATCAAATACCTTCTGCAGGAAGAGCAGCTAAAGGCAGACCATTAGTCAATTTAATACAACTCAGCGATGGAGAACGAATTACAAGCATGGTTGCAATTGAAGACTATGATGAAAATAAATTTATTTTAATGGCTACACAAAAAGGTACCGTAAAGAAGACCTCGCTGACCGAGTTTTCAAATCAAAGAAAAGGAGGCAAGAGAGCTATAACTTTATCCGATGGTGATGAGTTAGTTGGCACAGCAGTAACAGATGGCACTAAGTTTGTAATGCTGGTTTCTGATGCTGGAAAGGCAGCTCATTTTTCTGAAACTGAGGTTAGGTCTATGGGAAGATCAGCTCAAGGAGTAAGAGGAATTAAACTTGAAGATAAGCAATCGGTTATTTCTTTAATTATTCCTGATGAAGAAGCGTCCATATTTACAGTAAGCGAGAACGGCTTTGGAAAAAGATCAAATTCTTTAGACTTTAGAAAAACCAGACGCGGAGCAAAAGGAGTCATTGCAATGCAAACTTCCGATCGTAACGGTATGCTCATTGGAGCTGCACAGGTTACTAATGACGATGAAGTTATGTTAATAACTGACAAAGGTATGCTTGTGAGAACAAGAGTAGCCGAAATTAATATCATAGGAAGAAATACTCAGGGCGTAACGGTGATCAGATTAAAAGACAAAGAGAAATTAATAAGCATTGCTCCAATCAGTGAAGAATTCACAGGAGATTCCGAAGACTAAAACCATGGGAAGGAAATTTAATTTTGGTGCTGGTCCTGCAACCATGCCACTTCCTGTTTTAGAGGAAGTGCAAAGTGAAATGCTTGACTGGAAAGGACTGGGCCTGTCTGTTATGGAAATAAGCCATAGAAGCGATGAATTCCAAGAAATAGCAAGAGAAGCTGAAGCAGATTTTAGAGATCTTCTCAATATTCCTGATACCTATGGAGTTTTGTTTATGCACGGCGGAGCAACACTTCATAATTCAATGGTCCCTCTGAACCTATCAAATGCAGAAGGCACTGCTGATTACGTCCATTCTGGTCACTGGGCAGCAAGATCAATAAAAGAAGCCAAGCGATACACAAATGTAAATATAGCTGCATCTTCTGAAGATAAAAAATTTACATTTTTCCCAGGTCAAGATAACTGGAATCTTTCTGAGAATTCTAATTATGTCCACATAACCCCTAATGAAACTATTGGTGGTTTATGCTTAAAGGAGCTGAAGACTTCTTCTGTGCCAGTAGTCGCAGATTATTCTTCCGGTATTCTTTCAGAACCAATCAATATAGATAACTTCTCGATGATTTACGGTGGAGCACAAAAAAACATAGGCCCTGCTGGATTAGGCTTTGCGATAATTAAAAAAGATCTCTTAAACAAAGCTCAAGAAATTACCCCAACAATGCTTAATTATTCAACAATGCTTGAAGGTGAATCTATGTACAACACTCCCCCAACATTTGCTTGGTACGTTGCTGGTAAAGTATTCAAATGGCTCAAGGCCATGGGTGGTGTTCAGTCCATGGGCGAGGCTAATAACAGAAAAGCAAAAAAGTTATACTCTTTTATTGATGAGTCAAATTTCTATTCAAATAATATTCAAGAACCCAGCAGGTCAATAATGAATATTCCATTTTTATTAGGGGACGAAAATTTAAATAAGCAATTTTTAGAAGAATCCAAAGAAGCTGGTTTGCTAGCTTTAAAAGGACACAGATCCGTAGGAGGAATGAGAGCCAGTATTTATAATGCAATGCCTGAAGAAGGCATAGATGCTTTAATAGAATTTATGGCTGAATTTTCTAACAAAAAAGCTTAGTGTTTTATGGCAGTGGACAAAAAATTAAAATCTATTAGAGATGAGATAGATTCTATCGACGAAGAAATTCTTTCTTTAATTAATGAAAGGGCAAAATTTGCCATGCAAGCTGGGGAAGCAAAGGTCGATGCTGCTATATATAAACCGGATAGAGAGTCTTCTATATTTAGTAGGTTAAATGAAATAAATAACGGACCTTTAACCACAGAACAAATTGTAAGCATTTATAAAGAAATCATATCGAGCTGCAGATCTACAGAAGCTGAATTTAATATTGCGTTTCTTGGACCTGAAGGAACTTACTCGGAATCTGCTCTATTAAAAAAATTTGGGTCGTCTGTCAAAAAGAATTCAGAAGAAACAATTCAATCCGTATTTGAGAGCGTTCAAGAGAACCGCAGTGATTTTGGTATTGTTCCGATTGAAAATTCTACAGAGGGAGCTATCAACCTGACTTTGGACTGCTTAGCAAATTACGATTTAAAGATTTGCGGTGAAGTTGAGTTACGAATAAAACATAACTTGCTAGGTTATAACAGACCTCTACCTAAAGAAGGATTTGAGATACATGCGCACGAGCAAACTTTTGCGCAATGCAAACAATGGCTAGATGCTTATTGCCCTGGTATTAAACAAGTTTCAGTTTCTAGCAATGCAAAAGCTGCGTTAGACGCATCACAATCCGACTCTGTACTTGCGATAGCCGGTGATCTCGCTGCTGAGAAATACGGTTTAGACATTCTTGACAAGGGAATAGAGGATTATTCTAGTAATACAACAAGGTTTATTTCTATAGGAAATATTGAGTCTGGTTCAACAGGAGCCGATAAAACATCGTTGTTGGTTACCACAAAGAACGAGCCGGGAGCGCTCTATAAAGTTCTTAAGCCAATTAATGAGTTAAATTTAAATTTAACTCATATAACTTACCGCCCTTCGAAGATTGATAAGTGGCATTATTCTTTTTATATTGATGTTGAAGGTCATCAGTCAGAACCTAAGCTTGTTCAGCTTCTGGATAACTTAAATAAGTTAGACGCTGAAGTTAGAATTTTGGGTTCGTTTCCTCTGGCAATAGGTTGATTCAAGATGGATTTAAAAAAACTAATTAACCCTGGTATTCTTAATCTTAAGCCCTACGAGCCTGGAAAACCCGTCGAAGATCTAGAAAGAGAGTTGGGTATTAAAAATGCAATAAAACTTGCCAGCAATGAAAATCCGATGGGACCTAGCCCGTTGGCACTAAAGGCCGTCGACAACATTTTATCAGGACTTCATCGTTACCCTGATGGCAATGCTTTAAGATTAAAGGAAGCTATCAGTAAAGAAAATAATGTTGAGATAGAACAGATTACGGTTGGAAATGGCTCAAATGATATTATTGAATTTGTTGTAAGGAGTTTTCTTTCTAGAGAAGACAGTGCTGTCTTTTCAAAACATGCATTTGCAGTTTACCCGCTAGCAGTTCAAACGGTAGGTGCTCAAGGAATAGAAGTTCCTGCAAAAGATTGGGGCCATGATTTATCTGCAATGAATAATGCCATTCAAGAAAACACTAAGCTAATTTTTATAGCAAACCCCAACAACCCCACTGGCACATTTTTGCCGCGCGATGAAATAATTTCATTTTTAGACAAAGTAAGCAAAGATGTCATTGTGCTCTTAGATCAAGCCTACTTTGATTACGCTGCTTACGAAAATAATGACATTGATTTTGAGTTTATTAATGAATTTCCCAATTTAATAATCAGCAGAAGTTTTTCAAAAGCCTATGGTTTGGCCGGCTTTAGAGTTGGTTATTCTGTTTCTTCTAGAGCAATAGCAGATTACCTTAACAGAGTCAGACAGCCTTTTAACGCCAATTCTCTGGCATTGGTTGCTGCGGAAGCTGCATTATCCGATAAAGATCATATGATGAAATCTTTAAAAATGAATAGTGAACAGAAGATGGTTTTATACAAAGGACTTGAAGATCTGAGTTATCAATACATCCCAAGCGCCGGAAATTTTATTTGTTTTGATTGCAATCAAGACGCTAAAGAGAAGTTCAATGAGTTATTGAAAGAAGGTGTTATCGTTAGATCTATGGGCGTCTACAACATGCCAAATCACCTACGAGTAACCATAGGTCTGCCTAGAGAGAATAGTGTTTTTCTTGAGAAACTGACTAAGCTCAAAGGTTAATTGTGAATTCAGATTCAGCCTTTGAGAATATACTAGTAGTGGGATTAGGTCTGATTGGAGGGTCGGTTCTTCAGACATTAAAATCTCAATCTTATCCTGGCAATACTTACGGCATTGATTCCAATTCATCTGCAATTTCCAAAGCCAAAGAAATGGGTTTGATCTTGAATAAAGACCAAAATATTGAAACAGATTTACAAAACGTGCTCGTCATTTTTTCGGTTCCTACTCTCTCTATAACGAAAGCCATAGATGATCTCAATCTTTCAACAGAAGACGTTTTATATACCGATACTTGCAGTGTTAAATCTTCGGTTCTCAAAGACATAAATACTAGAGGCCCAAAATTTTTGAACAAGTTTATTCTTTCTCACCCTATAGCCGGATCAGAAAAAAGTGGTCTAGTCGCTTCCACCCCATTACTCTTTGATAAAAGATTAACGATTGTTTGCCCGCATGAAAAAAATGAAGAAGATGATATAAAAAAAGTAGAAGCATTTTGGAATAATCTGGGTTCCGTAACCAAAAGATTGGCAGCAAACAATCACGATGAATTATTTGCGAAGACCAGTCATTTACCGCACGTGATCTCGTATGCATTAATGGATTCTATTTTTAAAGATTTGAGTGATGAAGCCTTTTTATACTCCGGTGGAAGTCTTGAAAGCTATACTCGAATTGCATCAAGCGACCCTTTGATGTGGAAAGACATAATGATAGCCAATGAAGAATCTATCGTAGAATCAATTGAAAACTTCAAAGAGAGCTTGGACATTCTTTTGGAGATGATTAAGAAAAAAGATTCCAAAGAATTAATAAACTTCTTTACTGATATAAAGAAATCCAGAGATAAACTACTATCGGATGATAAAAACTAATGGATTTTAAGGTTAAGTCAGGATCAGGGCTATCAGGCGAAGTGGAGATTCCTGGCGATAAGTCTATATCTCATCGATCAATAATGTGTGCTGCTTTGGCTGAAGGAACTTCTACCATTAATGGCTTTCTAGAAGGTGAAGATTGTCTGGCTACTCTTGATGCCTTCTCTAAAATGGGCGTTAGCATTAAAAGAACAGATAACAAGGTAGCTGTTCAAGGTGTTGGTCTTAACGGATTAAAAGAACCAAATTCTGAGCTCTATTTAGGTAACTCTGGTACTTCAATGAGATTGATGAGCGGAATATTATCAGGGCAGAAATTCCCCACACTACTAACAGGAGACAGTTCTTTATCGTCACGTCCTATGGAAAGAATTATTACACCTTTGAAGTTAATGGGTTCTAGTATCAGTTCAAATTCTGGAGGCAACCCACCTATTAAAATACAACCTTCTTTAGGATTGTACTCATTATCCTATGAACTGCCGATTGCCAGTGCTCAAATTAAATCTTGTCTAATGTTTGCAGGTCTTTACGCAAATGGACCTGTTACTGTCATTGAACATTTAGAAACTCGTAATCATACCGAGTTGATGTTCCAGCAATTTGGGGTAGCAGTTGAAGTAAATGAAACTGGAAAAGCAAGGAAGATTAAAGTAACTCCTCCTAAATCCTTTTTGGCAACTGACATAAATATACCTGCCGATTTTTCTTCTGCTTCTTTCTTTATTCTTGCCGCGTTAATTACTCCAGAATCTGAGTTATTAATAAAAAATGTAGGTATAAACAGGACTAGGATTGGCTTCCTTCACGCCTTAAGGCATATGGGAGCTAATATCGAATTAAAAAATGAGACTAATTCTTTTGAGCCGACTGCAGATATCTTAGTAAAGACTTCTAACCTAAAAGGCATAACTTTGAACACTAAACTGGTTGCTAACATGATAGATGAAATGCCTGCCTTTTTTATAGCTGCAGCTTTAGCAGAAGGAACTACTAAGGTTAAAGATGCAAAAGAACTTAGAGCAAAAGAAAGCGATAGACTTCAAGCTATGGCAGAGGTCTTGGAAGCTTTTGGGGCTAAATTTCATTTAAATGGAGATGGAATAGTGATTAACGGATTAGGAAAAGACGGAGTTTTCAATTCTTCTAGAATTAATTCGCATGGAGATCATAGAATAGCCATGGCTAGTTCTATAGCCTCTCTTAGAGCGAATGGTGAAACAATAATTACTGACTGTAATAACGTCAATACTTCATTTCCTAGTTTTATTGATGTATCCAAGGAAGTGGGTATAAATATAGTAGAAACATGAACAATACTGCCATACCTGTAATAACAATTGATGGACCAAGTGGAGCGGGTAAAGGAACAGTTGCGCAAATGCTAGCCTTGGACTTGGGCTGGAACATTCTTGATAGTGGAGCTTTATACCGAACCCTGGCTTATTATTTTGAGAAAGAAGGCCTTGAACCAGAAGATTTAGTAAATAATTTTGAAGAGATTAGAAAAGATTTTATTGTTCATTTTGAGGCAGGTATTCCCGGACAACCAGTTCAAATATTCTTTCAAAATCAAGATATAACAAACCTGGTCAGAACAGAAGAAGTAGCAAAAAAAACATCATTACTAGCTGAAAACCCTGATGTTAGAGCCTTTATCAAGCCAAGCCAAAGAGATTTTATGATCTCACCTGGCTTAATAGCCGATGGAAGAGATATGGGGACGGTTATTTTTCCTGATGCAGACTTGAAGATTTACTTAACTGCATCCATTGAAGAAAGAGCAAAAAGACGACAAGTTCAGTTGAAAAGACAGGGTAGCGAGGTTAACATGCGCGTCCTTTTAGAAGAGTTAAAAGATAGGGACAAGAAAGACACAGAGCGCGAGCACTCTCCTTTGAAACCTGCAGATGACTCAATAATAATAGATACAAGTAATTTAGATCCTATAGGAGTAATAAAAGAAATAAAAAGCCAACCTTTGAGTTTCTTAAAAAAATAAAATATGTCAGCAAGTTTTGAGCAGTTATTAGACGAAAATTTAAGCACAGTAATAATGAAGCAGGGCAGCCTGGTTACTGGCATAGTTATAGACATTTTAGAAAACCATGTTGTGGTTCATGTAGGATTAAAATCTGAAGCAGCAGTTTCGATCAGTGAATTTAATAATGAATCTGGTGAGCTAGATGTTGCCATAGGCGACGAAGTTCAACTTACTCTAGAGGCAATAGAAGATGGCCATGGCAATACCAGGGTGTCCAGAGAAAAAGCTATCAAACAAGAAGTATGGAAAAGAATAGAAGATTGCATGACAGGTGATGCTGTACTGACAGGACTTATCACAGGCTCTGTTAAAGGTGGAATGACAGTTGATGTTCAAGGAATAAAAGCCTTTCTACCTGGATCTCTCGCTGAAGTTATTCCTACAAAAGATTTGGATCATCTGATAGGAAATTACGAAGAATTTAAAGTTATCAAATTAGACAAAGATAAAAATAACGTTGTTCTTTCAAGAAAAGCAGTTCTTCAAGAAGTTAATTCTGAAGAAAGAGATAAATTATTGGCTAGCCTTGATGAAGGACAAGTAGTCAAAGGAATAGTTAAAAACTTAACTGATTATGGTGCTTTTGTAGACCTTGGTGGCATAGATGGTTTATTGCATATAACGGATATTTCTTGGAGCAGAATTAACCATCCTTCAGAAGCTTTAAATATAGGTCAAGAACTGCAGGTAAAAATCATAAAGTATGACAGAGAGGCACAAAAAGTTTCTTTAGGAGTAAAGCAGCTGATTGATGACCCTTGGCAAGGTATTGAAGGTAAATTTCCTCTTAATACTTCTGTAATGGCAACGGTTACCAACCTTACAGATTATGGGTTCTTTGCTGAAATTGAAACAGGTGTTGAGGGGTTGGTTCACGTGTCTGAGATAGATTGGACGAATAAAAATATACACCCATCAAAGGTTGTTCAGTTACAAGATCAAGTAGAGGTGATGATTTTAGAGGTAGATGAAGAGAAGAGAAGAATATCTTTAGGTCTAAAACAACTCTCAGAGAATCCTTGGCAAGTTTTTGCTCATACTCACAATGAAGGTGACAAGGTTTCAGGATCAATTAAATCAATTACTGATTTTGGTGTATTCATAGAATTAAATGGTGGAATAGATGGCTTAGTGCATTTATCTGATATTTCTTGGGAAGAAGACGATGAGGCGTCAAGACTTCTGAATAAGGGCGATGAGATAGAAACACTTATATTGTCTATTGAAGCAGATAGAGAAAGAATATCATTAGGCATCAAGCAACTTGTTTCTGATAATTTTAGTGACTATGCTGAAGCAAATAAAAAAGGCTCTAGGGTAATAGCAACAGTTATTGATTATAACGATGAAAGAATAACTTTATCTTTATCTGATGGAGTAAACGGTCACTTACCTCAAAAAGACTTTGCTAATTCTTTAGCAAGTTCTTCTTTGGAAGAAGGTATGGAAATGGAAGTTGTTATAGCGAATATTAATCGAAAAGATCGTGAAATAATTCTTTCTCTTAGGGCTTTAGAGAAACAAGAAGAAAGAAGTGCACTTCAAGATAATGCTCAAAAGAATAAAGTAATTGAAGAAGCTACCAAATCAAATATTGGAGATTTAATAAAAGCAGAATTGGGAGAATCTCAAGACGAAAATGAATAAGTCTAATTTAGTAGAATTAATAACTAATAAAAATACTTATTTAACAAAAAAAGATATTGATGAATGCCTTTCAGAAATTTTAAATTTTGCCTCTGATTCTTTAGAGAAAGGAAAAAGAATAGAAATAAGAGGGTTCGGAACCTTTTCTACTAGAAAAAGAGAAACAAGGATTGCAAGAAACCCTAAAACGGGAACAGCTATTAAAGTCAATAGTAAGTACCATCCTTACTTTAGGGCTGCAAAATCTCTAAAAACAAGTTTAAAGGATTAAAAGAATACCTAGCTCTTATGATATTCTGCTTTTAAGGAAGTGTTATGTCAGAAGAATTAGTATCAAAAATTAAAAAAACCTTTCAAGACTCTATTCTAACGAAACAGGCAGTCTTGGATCAGGGCCTCTATCAAGTTTTGGTGTCAGCCGGCGATAAAATAACCAATTCAATAAAAAATGGTGGAAAGTTAATGATTTGCGGTAATGGAGGTTCTGCAGCAGATTCACAGCATCTTGCGGCCGAGTTCTTGATAAGGCTAACTTCGGACGTCAACAGACAAGGCATACCTGCAATTTCTTTAGTGCAAGATTCTTCTACTTTAACTGCTTGTATAAACGATTATGGCCCTGATGATATTTTTAAAAGAGTTTTACTGACTCTCGGTCAAGAAGGCGATGTCTTATTGGCAATTACAACCTCAGGGAACTCATCAAATATCATTGAAACCTTGAAGTCTGCAAGGGAAAATAACATCTATTCCATAGGTTTCTTAGGTAATGGTGGAGGAGAGGCATTAGAACTATGTGATTTATCTTTCGTTGTACCAAGTACCATTACTGCAAGAATTCAAGAATCTCACATTACGGCAGGACACGCGATGCTTCAATACATCGAAGATAAGCTCTTAGATCAAGGTTATTTACAGAAGAGCTAGCGTATGAGGTTTTTTACTCTGATCCTAGTCTTTTGCTTCACTTTAGTTGCCTTGTCCCTTTACCTCCTTTCGTCTTTAAATAAGGAAATAGTCCTGATAGACCTTTTATTCAAAGAAATACAGTTGAGTTTAGGGAATGCTTTGCTGAGCTTTTTTATTTTAGGCTTTTTAATAACCTTAATTTTAGAGCTCATCAATAGCTTTAGAACAAAAGATAACTAAAAAAAGAGCTAATCTTAATGAAAGACAATCAAAATAATAGGATTCTTGAATCCATAAAAACCTCCGCTAACATAAATTCTGGACTAAAGATAAAAGATTTACTAGATGAAAAAAGGTTAAGTGCATTCCACGTAAAAACCGATTATTTATCATACGATTATTCTAAGCAGAGGGTAACTAAAGAAATTTTAGATGAACTTTTAGAGATACCGGAGAAAATTAATCTTAGAAAATCTATTCTTGATATTTCAAAGGGAGAGTTTTTAAACACAACTGAGAACAAAAACGTTTCTCATGTGTTGCACAGGGATTTAAGTAATTCTCAAAATACTCGAGAACTAAAAGAAATATCTAATCAAAGAAATAAACTAAGTAATTTTTTTAAAACTATCCAGGGAAAACCAGAAAGTTATATCGATACAATTATCTCGATTAGTATTGGTGGATCTCGTCTAGGCCCTGAGCTCCTTTCAGAAGTTTACGGCAATCCTTATTCAAAAATTAAAGTTTATTACTGTTCAAGCTATGATTTTATTGAATTGGAGAACGTGATGTCTACCCGAAATCCTGCTACGACCTTAGTCGTTATTTCTTCTAAATCATTTAATACACCAGAAGTTATAGAAAATGCCAATAAAGCAAAGTATTGGTTGGAAAGTTTGTTAGGAGAGCACTGCTGGGATCAAATAATTGGCATATCTTCCAATAAAGATGGCATGACACAATTTGGCATTCAAGAGGAAAACCAATTTGAGATACTAGATTCCATCGGAGGGAGGTATTCTATTTGGTCCTCTATAAGCTTACCTGCAATAGTGGACATAGGGTGGAAGGGTTTCGAAGAATTTCTTGCAGGGGCTTACGAAGCTGATAAACATTTTAGAAATAACCCGTGGCATCAAAATATTCCGGTATTAATGGCTCTTTTTAGTGTTTGGAACTTAAATGGCTTGAGTATTAATAATCTAGGTATTTTTTCTTACGACTATAAGATTAGATCTTTAACTAAGTACCTAGCACAAATGGGCATGGAAAGTAACGGCAAAACAAATGATTCTGATAACAATAAAACAAAATTCTCCACTTGCCCTTTAATCTGGGGTGGTTATGGCCCCGAAGCTCAACATTCTGTTTTTCAGTGGCTTCTTCAAGGAACAGATTATTCTGCTTGTGATTTTATAGGGGTTAAAGAAGAAAAAGGTATATCAGATTCTTACCAAATGCTTCTAGCTCAAATAACGGCACTTAGTGTTGGAGAGACTAACGAAGAATTAAAATATAAGTCAGTAGAGGGCAATAATCCCATTTCACTATTGCAACTTAATGACCTAAGTCCTGCAAGCTTAGGTTATTTATTAGCTTTTTATGAGCACAAGGTCTTCGTTGAAAGTAGAATTTATGATATTAATTCTTTCGATCAGTGGGGAGTTCAATTGGGGAAAAAACTCACTATAAGATCAAGTGAAGAAAAAGATTTTATGAGAAAGTATTTCTATAAAGAATTTCTTTGTTAAGTTCTCTTTTTAATAAGTCTATAATTTAGTTACTATGAAGAAATTAAGACCTATATTGCTAGCTGGTGGCGTTGGAAGTAGGTTGTGGCCCCTCTCAACTGAAGATAGGCCAAAACAATTTATACCAATTTTTAAAGAGTTCTCTTTATTTGATCTTACCTTGCAAAGAATGAACAACGGTCAACTATTTAAAAAACCCATAATAGTCACATCAGAAAGATATCTTGAACAGGTCAATCTGTCTTTATTAAGGACTGGAATAGAAGCTGAGAAAATAATTCTTGAGCCTGAAGCTAAGAATACATTTCCAGCAATAACGATGGCAATTCTCTTGGCATTAAAAAAGGATAAATCAGAGAATTTTATAGTTGCACCTTCAGATCATTACATTTCTATTAATAAGAATTTTCATGATTGCTGTTTACTGGCAAGGAGTAATTTAGATAAAGGGGGTCTAATTTTAATGGGTATTGATCCTCAATACCCGTCTAAAGACTATGGTTATATATCAACTAATATGCAGGACACTAAAATTAAAATTGTGAAGAGTTTTATAGAAAAACCTGATTTAAAAGAATCTAAGAAACTAATAAAGGACCCCAGTGTTTACTGGAACGCAGGTATATTTATTTTTAATGGTTCTTGGTACATAAGCAATTTAAATAAAATAAATAGTCAAGCTTTAGAAGAAATTTTAGAAGCAGTAAAAGAAGGAACTACTAAATCAAATTTCTTTTACCCAAATAGTAATTTATTTAATAAGTTAAAAAAATTATCATTTGATAAAGCATTTGTGGAAAATAATAAATTATCTCTCATGGTTGAACTTAAAGCAGGTTGGTCAGACTTAGGGTCTTGGAGTGCTCTCGGTGCAATGCAAAGAGACCCCGGAAGTGCTATGACTCTTTATTCAGAAGGTTCTTATGATAAGGCAGAAAAACCATGGGGATACTTTGAAACCCTGATGGAAACGGATGCCTCAAAGGTTAAGCTGTTGTATGTATTGCCTGGCGAGAGATTATCTTTACAAAAACATCAACACAGAAGAGAAACCTGGTACGTGATTCATGGCACTGCCAGAGTAACAAAAGATGAGGAAAGGTTTACGATGCAGACAGGTGATTCTGTAATCATTGAAAAAAATCAATTACACAGATTAGAGAATTCAGGAGATATTCCATTACAAATTATTGAAGTTCAGACTGGAAGTTACTTTGGAGAAGATGACATTATCAGACTAGAAGATAGTTACGGTAGAGTAGATATTCACTAATCTATATGCAGTTGATACCTATATCAAAAGAAGCATTAAAAGATTTCTTTCAAGACTTACCTAAAGAGCCAGGAATTTACAAGTTCCTAAATGGAAGAAAATTACCTATTTATATTGGAAAGGCAAAGAATTTAAAGAACAGAGTTCCATCTTATTTCCAAGATTCTAAAGATAAAACAAAAAAAATTAAGAATTTAATTAAAGAATCTAGATATATAGAGATAACTCTGACAAAAAATGAGCTAGAGGCCTTGTTGCTAGAACAATATTTAATAAAGGAAGTAAAACCTAAGTTTAATGTCCAGTTTAAAGACGATAAGGGCTATCCGTGGATAAAAATAAATTTTTCTAAAGATTTTCCTTCAGCCAAGTCTTTCTTAGGCAAGAAAGATGATAAAGAAAAATATTTTGGACCTTACCCTAGCTCCTATGCTGTAAGGGATGTATTAAGCATTATGCAAAAGACTTTTAAATTACGGAATTGTTCAGATAGTGTTTTTAGGAATAGGACTAGGCCTTGTTTGCAGTATGAGATAGGGCGTTGCTCGGCCCCTTGTGTAAAATATATTAATCAAGCAGATTATTTTAAAGAAGTACAAGGAGCTATAAAGTTACTTGAAGGCAAGTCTGAAGATCTAATAACTGATTTTTACACCTCTATGGATATAAGCTCTAAGAATAAGTCCTATGAACGAGCAGCTATATACAGGGATAAGATTTCGGCTATAAGAGAGATTCAAAGAAATCAAAGCATTACTGGATACACTAAAGAAAGAGATGCTATATGTATTAGCTCTTTGAATGGCATCACTAAAATAGGCATTACACATGTAAATAAAGGGTGGATTACTGGGCATGATAATTTTATACAAAAGAATACAAGTTTAGAAAATTCTCTTCTTGGTACTTTTATTAAAAGACATTATTTATCTTCATCCTATTGTCCACCGATTATAGTCTCGAGCGAGCAAATTCCTCAAAAGAATTTGTTAGAAATGGCTTTATCTAAGTTCCATGATAAAGAAATTAAAATTATTACAAAACCTGGAAAAAAGGATAAAGGACTCATAGAGATAACAAAATCCAACACATTATTAGCCGTCAAGAGGAGTGCCAAGAATAATAAGGATATTTCTCATATTTTTATTTCTGTTAAAGATCAATTAGAACTGAAGGAGAGCATAAGGATAATAGAATCTTATGATGTAAGTCATCATGCAGGATCAGGTGCGGTTGGAGGCTGTGTCGTTTATTCTTCAAAGGGAAAATTAAAAGATAAGTATAGATTATTTAATATCAGTGATTTAAATATACAAAATGATATAGCTTCCATGAAGGAAGTCATAAGACGTCGCTTCACAAATCAAGAACTCGATCTCGAAAAACCCAGTCACATACTCATTGACGGAGGCAGAGCCCATTTACTAGCAGTAGAAAGTACTCTGGATAGTATGAATATAAAAGATATTGAAGTTATATCTATTTCTAAAGGAGCAAGAAGAAAGGCTGAATTTGACTCTATTCATAAAACCGACGGAGTTTTCAGGGTGTTAAAAGGCTCTTATCCTCATCTTTTCATACAAGAGCTTAGGGATGAAACTCATAGATTTACCATATCTAATCAGAAGAAAAAACAAACCAAACTTTCTATGAAATCTGCATTAGATAATATTCAAGGAATAGGCGTTCAGAAGAGAAATTTACTTCTCAGGTATTTTGGGAGTTTAGAACAAATAGAAAGAGCGGGATTCCAAGATTTATTAAATGTAGAAGGTGTGGGTAAAAAAACAGCAGAATTAATCTATAATAATCTCCACTAATTCATGACACTTGCCAACTTTATAACTTTCTCAAGAATATTTTTGATAATTCCTGTTATTTATTTTACAAGTCTTGAGAAAGTAGAATTTAATTTTTTAGCCTTAATGTGTTTCCTTGTAGCTGGATTAACTGATTATCTTGATGGTTATGTTGCAAGAAAAACTAATTCTGAAAGTTCATTGGGAGCCTTATTAGATTTGTTGGCTGATAAACTATTAGTTTGTTTGACCTTGGTGTGGTTAATCACGCTCAATAATAGTCTAATTTTTGTAATACCAGTTTTAATAATTGTTCTAAGAGAATTATCAATTTCCTCTATTAGACAATACATAGTTGAAATAGGCGGCATTAATAATTTAAAAGTATCTTATGTCGGAAAGAGTAAGACCACTATTCAATTTATAGCGATATCTTTAGCCATTATTGCACCAGGATTAGGCGTTTATCTTTCTATCTTATCAATCACATTTTTATGGCTTGCCAGTTTAATTTCAGTTATCTCACTATATAAATATCTAGTCACTTGGAATAAATTCTTTAATTAAGTTAAACAAAGATAGATTACCTCTAGTCTATTTCTTAATTCTGAATAGAATACGCACCTGTGGCTGAGTAGCAAAGTGGTTATGCAGCGGATTGCAAATCCGTCTACGCCGGTTCGATTCCGACCTCAGCCTCCATTCTGGTTTTAAATTAAAAAAAACAAAGTAGAATAACCAATGAGAATAGCCCGGGTGGTGGAATTGGTAGACACAAGGGACTTAAAATCCCTCGAAGGCAACTTCGT
>ENA-UOXV01000490-UOXV01000490.1-marine-metagenome-genome-assembly--contig:-NODE-490-length-56739-cov-20.531208_pt1 | contig 56739 bp, 45 predicted proteins | sample MGYA00238165_ERZ766961 | MGnify/ENA primary metagenome ERZ766961 (study PRJEB28924, sample SAMN03173240) | marine metagenome | biome: Marine; feature: Water; material: Subsurface seawater | place: North... | reverse complement strand
AGAACGATTCTAATTCTTTTTGAGTTACATGGTCTTTAACTACATCATTAAAAATTATTACTGATTCTCTAGAAATTTTTCTCATTTCTTTTCCAAAATCAGTGAGTTTGATAATGACACTCCTTCCATCTGAAGGGTTTTTCTCTCTGAATATTGCCCCTTTCTCTTCCATAGTCTTTAATATTCTTGATAAACTTGTGGGTTCCATTCCCATTAGAGGCCCCAAAGAAGTTGAAGGTGTCCCTTTTTCATAATCAATATTCAAAAGAACAAAAGCAGTAGCCATAGTGCTATCATGTTTTGCAGCTCTCTCATTATAGAGTTTTGCAACTGCTTGCCAAGTTGCTCTTAATTGATGATCTATAGATTTTTTTTTGTCCATATCGTCAAAGATATAAAAATTTACTATGCATGCATAGTAAATTCATAAAAATTATGCATGCATAGTAGTTTTTTAATTATAGTCTAAAAAATAGTAAGGTAAAAATTGAAAATTCTAGTTTTTAACTAACTTAATAATCCGTTTTGAGTTTTGACTTCCTCGAATTTCTAAAAAGTAAATTCCTTTATTTAAGTGAGAAATATCTATTTCTTGATTTTGCTCTGAAAATTGAATAGATATCTCTTTTCCTATAATTGAGTATAGCTTAAATGTATTGTTCTCTAGATTGGTAAATGATATCTTTTCTGATGTAGGGTTTGGAAATACCTTGATTTGGGCTAATTGTTCGTCTCTAACACCAAGGGTTACTAGACATCCATTATGATTTGTATCATTTCCATGACAATGATAACTATAAGTTGCTCCGTCACCTATAATACCAAAAGGTCTTAGTTGTCCATTTTCTTTCCCGATACCCTCTGTAATAATGGTGCCGTCACCCATGTGATATTGCTTCCTTCCATCTGCTAGAATGATTAGCTCATTAACTCCCATTGCATTTCCATATGCATTTGTCATTTGCTCTCCTTCCTCTAATGTGAAATCAGCTAGAACAAATTCTCCAGGGGCACCATTAAAATCTTCTACATAAAGATAGAGTCTCTTTTCAGAAATGTTTTCTCGGATAAAAGCCCCTGGAAAAGTTTGAAAATCACTTCCATAAGCTTCATAAGGAGGGCTAATACAACTATTGTTGCCATTGCTGTCACGAAAATAGAGGGATTTTAAACTCTTGTATTGAACGTTATTGATGATGGTGTCCTTATCTATAGCAAGTCTCTGAATATAAATACAACCTGATCCAATTTCTTCAGTGTCCCAAAATGATCCTTCATAAAGAATAGGAACATAATCTTGAGCATAGCTTGAAAGGTTACTAGAACAAAATATTATAAATATAAAAATGTACTTTTTTATCATGAAATTTAATTCTTATGAGTTATATATTATAATTATTTAGTTATATTTAGTTACAACACTAATAAATGATTGTAATGTTAGTTAAATTTGTTGTTATGAAAATAAATATAAAAAATTTCATTTCAGATTTTAAGTTAGAAATTAAGTTGAATAATTAAAAAAAACAACAGTTTTATGAGTAAAATTTTAATTATAGAAGATGAAGCAGCTATTAGGAGAGTCTTAATTAAGATTATTTCTGAAGAGAGTGATTCCTATGTTGTTGAGGAGGCTGAAAATGGCATAGAAGGTATTGAAAAATTTAAAGACAACGATTATGACTTGGTTTTATGTGACATAAAGATGCCTAAAATGGATGGAGTAGAGGTGTTAGAAAAAGCAAAAAAAATAAAGCCTGAAATTCCATTTGTCATGATTTCTGGCCACGGAGATCTAGACACTGCTGTAAATACAATGCGATTGGGTGCATATGACTATATCTCAAAACCACCAGATTTAAATAGATTGCTAAATACAGTTAGAAATGCTTTAGATAGAAAGGTACTATTTGTTGAAAATAAGCGATTAAAGAAGAAGGTGAGTGAAAATTATGAGATGATTGGTGAGAGTGATGCCATTATTCATATTAAGGAAATGATTGACAAAGTAGCTGCTACCGATGCTCGAGTTTTAATCACGGGTCCAAATGGGACAGGTAAAGAATTGGTAGCGCATTGGTTACATGAAAAATCTAATCGCTCCAAATCGCCTTTAATAGAAGTGAACTGCGCTGCTATACCGTCTGAGCTAATTGAAAGTGAGCTTTTTGGTCATGTAAAAGGAAGTTTTACTGGTGCAAATAAAGATAGGGCTGGAAAATTTGAAGCAGCAAATAATGGAACTATTTTTTTAGATGAAATTGGAGATATGAGCTTATCAGCTCAAGCTAAAGTATTAAGGGCGTTACAAGAAAATAAAATTCAAAGAGTAGGGAGTGATCGAGATATTAAAGTAAACGTGAGGATTATAGCTGCTACTAATAAAAACCTAAAGAAAGAAATTAAAGAAGGAAGATTTAGAGAAGATTTATATCACAGATTAGCTGTTATTTTAATCAAAGTTCCTGCATTAAAAGATCGGATAGAAGACATTCCACTTTTAATAAATTATTTCTCAAAAAAAATAGCATTAGACCAAGGGGTTGCCCAAAAAGAATTTTTACCTGAAGCTATTGCTTTATTACAAGAATATGACTGGACAGGCAATATTCGGGAGTTAAGAAATATTGTTGAGAGATTGATAATACTTGGAGGACAAGATGTTTCTGTGGGTGATGTTAATTTATTTGCAAGTAAATAGCTCCAATTTATTTATCTAAACCTAAGTAGAAGATTACCCTAACTATTAAGTCTTAATATTTTCATTAAATTGTGATATTGATTAAATTCTTTTTATGTTAGAAAATAAAATTCATTACAGAACTTGTAATTTATGTGAAGCAATGTGTGGTTTAAAGATCACATACAAAGAAAAAAAAGTCATTTCAATTGTTGGTGACAAAAAAGATCCCTTAAGTAAAGGTTATATCTGTCCTAAGTCCCAGGCATTAAAAGATTTGTATGAAGATTCAGATCGGTTAAAAACACCAATAAAGAGAACAGAAAATGGCTGGGAAAAAATTTCTTGGACAGAGGCTTTTGATGAAGTTGAACATCAAATAAAGAAAATTCAAGAAAAATATGGCAATGATGCAGTTGCTACTTATCAAGGAAATCCTAACGTTCACAATTTAGGAGCATTGTTATATGGAGGCTCATTTTTAAAAAGTTTAAAGACGAAGCAAAAATATTCTGCTACTTCTGCAGATCAATTACCTCATCACATCGCTTCTTTAAAAATGTTTGGACATCAAATGTTAATTCCAATTCCTGACATTGAAAGAACAGATTATTTATTGATATTAGGAGCTAATCCAGGAGCTTCAAATGGAAGTTTACTAACTGCACCAGGGTTTTCTCAAAAAATAAAAAATATTCAAAAAAGAGGTGGTGTGGTTATAAATATTGACCCTAGATACACCGAGACCTCTAAAATTTCTAGTGAACACTTTTTTATAAATCCAGGAAAAGATGCTCTTTTATTGTTGTCTTTATTGCATGTGATTTTTGAGCAAGGAATAGATGAAAAGACACATCTTTCCAATCATTTAAAAGGTATAAATGAAATTAAAGAAATTGTAAAAAAATATTCGCCTCAAAAAACAGCCCCTATAATTGGTATAGATGGTTTTGAGCTGCAAAAAATTGCAATAGATTTTATGAACTCTAAAACAGCGGTTTGTTACGGAAGAATGGGAGTTTCTACTCAAGAATATGGAGGGATTTGTCAGTGGTTAATCAATGTTCTAAATATTGTTACAAACAATATGGATAAAGTTGGTGGAGCAATGTTTACAAAACCAGCTATTGATTTGGTTTTTATGACAGGTATGCAAGGTAAGGTTGGTAATTTTGATAGATATCGGAGTAGAGTTCATGATTTACCAGAATATTCAGGAGAATTACCAGTTGCTACATTAGCAGACGAAATGATCACAGAAGGTGAAGGGCAAATAAAAATGTTTATTTGCACTGCAGGAAACCCAGTTTTGTCTGCTCCTAATGGTAAAAAGTTAGAAAAGGCTCTAGATAAACTAGATTTTATGGTTTCAATAGATATTTATTTAAATGAAACAAGTAAATATGCAAATATCATATTGCCTTCAACTAATGGATTAGAAACGGTACATTATGATTTAGTTTTTCATCAGTTAGCCATTAGAAATACGACAAAACTATCTGAAGTTTTATTTGAGAAAGAGGTAAATCAAAAACATGATTGGCAAATACTAAATGAATTAACAGAGAGAATATCGGGGAAAAAGAATTCTTTAACACCGGAAATGATGTTGGATGGTATGTTTCAATTCTCTCCTTATAAAGAAGCTAATTTGTCTGTAAATAAGTTAAAAGAGAATCCTAATGGAATAGATTTAGGAGCTTTACAGCCACTTTTAACAAAAAGAATTTTTACTGAAGATAAAAAAATCAATGTTTCACCAAGTTTTTTTATTGACGATTTAAAAAGATTAGATCAAGAGTTATTTAATGCTATTGAAGATAATAAAACTGACTTCCCATTTGCTTTAATAGGGAGAAGGCATTTAAGAAGTAATAACTCTTGGATGCACAACTCCAAGCTACTAATGAAAGGTAAAAACAGGTGTACTGTACTAATGTGTTCTAAAGACGCAAATACGCTTTCAATTAAAAATCATCAAAAAATAAGAATAACATCGAATGTGGGTACTATAGAATTACCAGTTGAAATTAGTGATGAAATGAAGGAGGGTGTATTGAGTATTCCACATGGTTTTGGACACAATAGAGAAGGAACAAAAATAAGACTAGCAGAGGAAAATGCTGGAGAAAGTATTAATGATTTAACTGATGATCTTAAAATAGATAGATTAACTGGTAACGCTAATTTTAGTGGAACTAGAGTTAAGGTAGTCCTATAAAAAAGCTCTCTGGAATTTAATTACAGAGAGCTTTAAAATTTATTTTTAAACTAAATCAAAACGATCTAAGTTCATTACTTTGGTCCATGCAGCAACAAAATCCTGCACAAAACGCTTTTCTCCATCATCTGAAGCATACACCTCACAAACAGCTCTAAGCTCTGTATTGGATCCAAAAATTAAATCTGCACGAGTTCCAACAAAGTGTATCTCACCAGTTTTGCGATCTTTTCCTTCAAATAATGTATCGTCTGAAGAAGTTGCACTCCAAGTGTTTGACAAGTCTAAAACATTTGTAAAGAAATCATTAGTCAGGTTCCCTATATTTTCTGTAAAAACTCCATGATTAGAGCCATCATAATTAGCACCTAAAACTCTAAGTCCTCCAATTAGTACCGTCATTTCAGGAATGGAAAGTGTAAGTAAATTAGCTCTATCAATTAATAAGTTTTCAGCTGCAATATTTAAACCAGATTTAATGTAATTTCTAAACCCATCTGCCAAAGGTTCTAAATGACTGAAAGATTCTAAATCTGTTTGGTCTTGTGACGCATCTCCTCTTCCTTGCTTAAAATCTATATAGATATCATGACCTGCATTTTTTGCAGCTATTTCAACTCCAATATTACCACCTAAAATAATAAGATCGGCAATAGAAACTTCTTTGCTGAATTTTTGCTGAATTGTTTCATAAACAGTTAAAACCTTATTTAGTTCATAGGGATTGTTTACAGCCCAACTTCTTTGTGGCTCTAAACGAATTCTACCACCATTTGCACCACCTCTTTTATCCGAACCTCTAAAGGTAGAAGCAGAAGCCCATGCTGTAGTAACTAATTGAGTTGAAGATAAACCAGCATCAGTAATTAATTTTTTTAGATCTAATATATCCGAATCTGTTAAAGTATAGCTAGCTGCAGGTATTGGATCTTGCCAAACTAATTCTTCATTAGGAACCTCTGGTCCTAAATAACGATGTATTGGCCCCATATCTCTATGCGTTAATTTATACCAAGCTCTAGCAAAAGCATCTTCAAAAGCTTTATGATCTTTATGAAAACGTTTAGAAATTTCAAGGTATGCTGGATCATTTTTTAAGGCCATATCTGCTGTAGACATCATAAGAGCCTGAGTTCCATTTGCGTCTCCTGCTTTTGGAGCTCTTTTTGCGTTAGAAGCAGCTGTTGGTGTCCATTGATGTGCCCCAGCAGGGCTTTTTGTTAATTCCCAATCATAATTTAGTAAAACATCAAAATACTGATCATCCCATCGAGTTGGATTTGGTGTCCATGCACCTTCTAAACCACTGGTAATAGTATGATCTAATACACCACTTTTGTAAGTATTTTTCCAACCAGTACTCATTTCTTCAATTGATGCACCATGTGGTTCTGCACCAACATATGTATCAGGATCAGCTGCACCGTGAGCCTTACCAAAAGTATGACCACCTGCAACTAAAGCTACAGTTTCTTCATCATTCATAGCCATTCTTCCAAAAGTAATTCTTATGTCGTGAGCTGATTTTAGTGGATCTGGGACACCGTTTGGTCCCTCTGGATTAACATAAATTAATCCCATATGTACAGCACCCAGATGACCTTCTAAGTCTCCGTCACTAGTATCATATCTATCGTCATTATCCAACCATCCTGTTTCAGAACCCCAATAAATATCTTGTTCTGGCTCCCAGACATCTTCTCTTCCTCCCGCAAATCCAAAAGTTTTGAAGCCCATAGATTCTAAAGCACAATTTCCTGCTAAAACCATTAGGTCTGCCCAAGAAATTTTATTTCCATATTTCTTTTTAACAGGCCATAATAATAAGCGAGCCTTATCAAGGTTCCCATTGTCTGGCCAACTATTAAGTGGCGCAAAACGATGTGTTCCTGAAGAAGCACCTCCACGACCATCGCCAACTCTATAAGTTCCTGCACTATGCCAAGCCATACGAATCATAAAAGGACCGTAATGACCATAATCAGCTGGCCACCAATCTTGTGAGTCTGTCATTAGATTGACAACATCTTGTTTTAATTCTTTATAATTAATACTATTGAATGCTTCAGAATAATTAAAATCTTCTCCCATAGGATTTGATTTTGACGCATTTTGTCGTAAAATATTTAATTTTAATTCATTTGGCCACCAATCTCTATTACTTGTTCCGGCACCAGCAGTCTTTTTTTGAGCTCCACTCATAAAAGGACATTTTGTAATGTCTCCTTTTCCGTTATGTTCCATATTTTAAACTTTTATTCAGATAATTATACTTCAAATTTACAATAAAGATTATAATATTTTTATCTATACTTCTTATAAGTAAATAAGTAAAAACTATTATTTTTTTAATAATTTTAATTTATATAAAATGAGTACTTTTAAACAATAAAAATAACTTGCTTATATATGAATTTAAAATTGACTAAACCGATTGTTTTTTTTGATTTAGAAACAACAGGTATCAATATTGGTAAAGACAGAATTGTTGAAATTTCTTTATTAAAAATATTTCCTAATGGGAATAAAGAAAGTAAAACCTGGCTTGTAAATCCAGAAATAGAAATCCCTGCAGAGGTTAGTGCTATACATGGTATTACCAATGAAAAAGTTGTTACAGAACCTACTTTTAAAGAACTGGCAGAAACCATTAATACTATGATTTCTGATTCAGACCTAGCAGGATTTAATTCCAATCGTTTTGATATACCATTGTTGGCAGAAGAGTTTTTGAGAGTTGGTATAGATTTTGACATGAATAATAAAAGAGCAATTGATGTTCAGGTAATATTTCATAAAAAAGAACAAAGAACTCTTAGTGCTGGATACAAATTTTATTGTAATAAAATATTGGAAGATGCTCACTCTGCCGAAGCTGATACCTATGCAACTTATGAAATTTTAAAAGCTCAATTAGATAGATATGACGATATTGAAAATTCAGTAGAGGCTTTGAGTGCCTATTCAACTCATTCTAAAAGAGCAGATTTTGCCGGTTTTATATTGTTTAATGACAAGGAAGAAGAAATTTTCTCTTTCGGAAAATATAAAGGTAGAATTGTTGAAGATGTTTTTAAAGAAAACCCTGGTTACCATGCATGGATTCAAAATGCAGATTTCCCATTATATACTAAAAAGGTATTAAAAGCAATTAAAGAAAGAATGTCTATTCCTAAGAAAGGAATGTCTGATGCTGAAAAGCTTAATGCATTACAACAAAAATTTAATTTACGATAATTAGTATGTATGTAAAGTTTGAATATTTACCTAGTAATTCTCGCGTTTGGGTATACCAATCAGAAAGAGAGTTTTCTAACCAAGAAATTAATTTCATAACAGAAAAAGCTATTGATTTTATAGATCAATGGACCAAACACGGATCTAATTTAAAAGGGTCTTTTACTTTTAAATACAACCAATTTCTAGTATTAGCTGTAGACGAAGGGTTTAACAATGTTTCAGGATGTTCTATTGATTCATCTGTCCGTTTTGTGAAAGAATTAGAAAAATCATTGGAAGTTGATATGATGAACAAAATGAATATTTCATTTAAAGATGGTGACCATATCAATATTGTAACAATGTCTGATTTTAAAGAATTTACTAAATCAAATAAAATAACATCAGAAACCATTGTTTTTAATAATATGATTTCAACCATAGACGAGTTGAAAACTCAATGGGAAGTATCTGTTAATAATAGTTGGCATAAACGTTTTTTAGTTTCTTAGATTAATGTTGAAAAAACTCTTTCTTATATCTTTTTTATTGACGTTGTTCAATTTGGTAGGTCAAAATTTAGATCCGCTTAGAACAGATGATTATTTTTTACAAGAAAAATGGGTAGATAGTATTTTGAGTTCAATGACCATTGACGAAAAGATTGGTCAGCTATTTATGATTCAGGCATATTCAAACTTAGATTCTGTTCACGAGAATGAGATCAAAGAAATGATAGAAGAATATCATGTTGGTAATTTGATATTTATGCAAGGAACTCCGACCAAACAAGCTGAATTAACAAACAAATACCAATCGTTGTCTAAAGTTCCTCTAATGATTGGTTTTGATGGTGAATGGGGGTTAGATATGCGATTAAAAAATGCGTACCGGTTTCCTTGGAATATGACTTTGGGAGCCATTCAGGATAATTCTTTGATTTATAAGTTTGGAGAGCATATAGGAAATCATGCTAGACGAATTGGAATTCATGTGAATTTTGCCCCAGTGGTAGACATCAATACGAATCCATTAAATCCAATTATAGGAAATCGCTCTTTTGGAGAAAATAAAATAAATGTTACTCAAAAAGCCATCGCATTTAGTGAAGGGATGCAAAGTATGGGAGTTTTAGCGAATGCAAAACATTTTCCAGGTCATGGAGATACTTCTACAGATTCTCATTTAAAATTACCTGTCTTAAATTTTAATAGACAACGTCTAGATTCAGTAGAGTTGTACCCATATAAAAGAGTTTTTGACGCAGGGATGGCTAGTGTAATGACAGCACATCTTAGTATTCCGGTATTAGAACCAAATCCAAAATTACCAACTTCATTGTCATCAAATGTAGTAACAGATTTATTGAAGTATAATTTAGGTTTTTTAGGTTTGATTTTTACGGATGGTCTAAACATGAAAGGAGCTGCTAATTATTCAAGCCCATCAGAAATTAATTTAGCGGCAATTTTAGCAGGAAATGACATTTTATTGATACCACATGATATTCCAGAAACAATTAATTTACTTAAAACTTCTTTACAAACAGGTGTTTTAAGTTATGAAAGAATAGATGAATCTGTTCGCAAGATTCTGTTAGCTAAGTATAAAGTTGGTCTACACACATACAAACCAATAGAGCTATTAAACCTAGAAAAAGATATCAATACTTCAGCAGACGAGGTTCTTCACAGAGAATTAGTGAAAAACTCAATGACCCTCATTAAAAATAAAAAAAAGTTACTTCCTATCTCAGATTTAAAAAAGCTTCATAAAATAGCATATGTGGCATTAGGTGAGGCTAGTCATCATACTTTTTTAAAAGAACTACAAAAATATTCTGAGATATTTAAAGTAGAAAAAGATAACTTAAATGAAATTATAGACACATTAGAGGATTTTGATTTGGTGATAGTTGGTTTTCACAAGTCAAATGCTCATCCCTGGAAACCCTATCAGTTCTCAAATAAAGAATCTGTATGGTTACATGAAATTTCAAGAAAAAATAAAACCATTCTTTCTGTTTTTGCTAGCCCATATAGTTTACTAAATATAAAATCATTCAATAATTTAGAAAGTATTTTAGTTGCTTATCAAAATAGTGCGATTGCTCAAAAAATAGCAGCTCAAACAATTTTTGGAGCTATAGATGCTAAAGGACGACTGCCGGTAAGTATTAAAAATAAGTTTCGTGAAGGGACCGGTATTTCAACAAAAAATTTAAATAGACTTCAGTATTCTATCCCAGAATCTGTTGGTATGTCATCAGTTAAATTACAACGAATAGATTCTGTAGCGAATGTTGTACTAGAAAAAAAGATGGCTCCAGGTCTTCAGATTTTGGTGGCTAGGCATGGTGTAGTTGTTTATGAAAAAAGTTTTGGATTTCACACAGATAAAAAATATAATGCTGTTAAAAGTACTGATGTCTATGATGTGGCTTCATTAACAAAAATTCTAGCATCATTACCTATGATGATAAAAGCAGAGGAGGATAAGAAAATAAAATTAACCTCTACCATTAAAAGTATATTACCAACTTTTAAAAATTCTAATAAAGATACACTAACTGTTCTAGAAATTTTATCTCATTACGGCCGTTTAAAAGCATGGATTCCTTTCTACAAACTTACACAAGATAGCATTACTAAAAATAATTTAAAAGAGTTTTACAGTCAAAGTAAGTCTAAAAAATTTTCAATTAAAGTTGCTGAGAATTTATACTTAAATAATTCTTATAAAGATTCTATTTACAAGTTTATAAGAGATTCTGAACAAAGATTAGAAACTGGTTATAAATATAGTGACCTAGGCTATTATCTTTTTAAAGAGGCTCTAGAAAAGAAATATAAAAGTAGTTTAGATGATTTAGTTCAAGAACAATTTTATAAGCCATTAGGTGCAAACAGGATGACTTATTTACCACTAAATAAATTAGATAAATCTTCAATTGTTCCCTCAGAAAAAGACACGTATTATAGAAATCAATTATTACATGGTTATGTTCATGACATGGGGGCTGCTATGCTTGGTGGAGTAGGAGGTCATGCTGGTTTATTTGCAAATGCAAATGATGTTGCAAAAATGATGCAATTATATCTGCAAAAAGGGTATTATGGTGGAAAACAATATTTTAAGGAAGAAACGTTTGATAAGTTTAATAAGCGATATTATTCTGATAAAAAAGTGAGAAGAGGTTTGGGATTTGATAAACCTCAGTTAGATCCAGAAATTAAAGCAACATGTGGATGTGTCTCAGATGAAAGTTTTGGACATAGTGGATTTACTGGTGCTTACACTTGGGCAGATCCTGAGAGTGAAATTTTATATGTTTTTCTATCCAATCGAGTATTTCCAACCATGGAAAATACTGGTTTGGTAGATGAAGATATTAGAACAAAAATACAACAGATTATACAAGATGCTATCTTGCCGGAGTAGAATGGAATTTACTGTAGATTAATAGTATTAATATTGAACAGGCAAAATATATAATACTACTTTGTAAAGTAAATAGATTGCAGATTATATAACTATTCACTAGAAAGAAAGGAATAACTGTCAGAGATCCTACACCGAACTTAAAAGTACTTATAAATTCAAAATCTGTAATCTTATTTTTTACATATTTCCACAACAACCAGGGTATTAAACTATTTAATATTATAATAGGCTTTAAGAACTTAACTAAATTAACTTTTTTATTTTTTTTAATTATAATGTTAGATTGAATCATCGAATTAACCTCATCAACTTTTGTAAAATCAACATTAGCAGAATTTAATTTTTCTCTCCATTTTTCATAATCTTCAGTCAAAGGGATATGAACTGAAAGTACTTTTAATTGATCAGAAATAACATCCTTCATTTTTCTTATATCAGAATGATGAAGGTTTGATTTGTAAAAGTCATTTGCTAAAATTGGTGTTCCATAATTTAATGAAACTTTAAAAGGGTAGCAAGATGAATCTTGATAAGTAATCCCAACAGGTATGAGTTGAATTTGTAGTTTTGGATTTCTTTCGATAGCTCCAAAAACTATTCTTGAAAACCCTTTACTTAAGCTTCTTACAGTTCTTCTTTTATCATGGCTTCCTTCTGGAAAAATTATCAATGCTTTTTGGTTGTCTAACAAATTAAAACATTTTTCAAAAACTCCCTTATTCTTATTTAATTGTTGAACACCATCTCTTATTCTGTATATAGGTATTAAATTTAAAGAATTTAGGAACCATCTCACTATTGGTTTTTTAAAACTAGCTGCACGAGTTAGAAAGTAATTTGTTCTTGGATTGTTTGTTGTAACAATTAAAGGATCTATGAGACCATTTGGATGGTTTACCATAAATAGAACGGCACCTTTTTTTGGTATATTTTTTTTTCCGTTAACTATTATTTTTTTTGACATAAAAAATAAAGAGGTCTTTAAAAGAATTTTAAAAAAATAATACCAGACTGTTTTCAAAATTATTAAACTATTTTAATTGTTTGTTGTCTTTAGTCCAAAAAGTAGCTAATACCAGTCCTGAGAAAATGTCCCATATACTCCAAAAAGCAGCAAATAAAGCCATCCCTCCTAAACCATCAAAAAATTGAAAGATTAGTAATAATCCTAATCCGCCATTTTGAATTCCAGTTTCCATAGAAATAGTTTTTCTATCTCTTTTCTCTAGTCCAAATGTTTTTGCTGTGTAGAATCCTATAAAATAGGCTCCAATATTATGAAAAATCACCAATCCGGCAACCAAATGAATATAATTTAAAAAAATATCTAAATTATCATAGACTGCAATAACAATTAAAGCTAAGAAAATAATCATAGAAAAAGGTTTTAATTTTTTTTCTATTTTTTTTGCAGTTTCTTCAAAATAAATATTGGTAAGCATACCTAATATAAGGGGGACTCCCAAAATTAATAAAACCAACTTAAACAATGAAAAAGGATCTAATTCTACAGTTTTTAAAATAGCATTTGTAGGTTCATATAAGCCTCCATAAAACTGAAGGTTAAATGGTGTCATTATTATACAAATTAAAGTTGCAAAAGCTGTTAAACTAACAGATAGTGCTGCATTACCATTTGCCATTTTACTAAAAAAATTAGAAATATTTCCACCAGGGCAGGCGGCTATCATCATCATTCCTAAAGCGAAACTTGGATGAGGTTTTATGATTAGTATAGCTACGAATGTAAGTGCTGGCAATAAGAAAAATTGAGAAAAAATCCCTACAAATAGAATTTTAGGTTTCTTAATAAGAAGTTTAAAATCATCAATTTTTATACTTAGGGCAACACCAAACATAATAATAGCCAACGCTATATTTAATATCCAAAGTCCCTCTGTATCAAAGTTAATTTTAATACTATCAATAGGGATATCTACATTAGTTTTTAAAAGCATATTCTATAATATTTGAACCCATTTTTAACGCTTTTAATCTGATATTTTGAGGGTTGTTATGAATAGAACTGTCTTCCCATCCATCACTTAAATCAGATTCGTAATCATAAAAACATACCAATCTACCTTCAAAAAATAATCCAAAACCTTTTGGTTTTTTTTTATCATGTTCGTGAATTTTAGGGATTCCATTTTTAAAAATAAATGTTTGATTATAAATGGGGTGATTACTTGGAATTTCTTGGAATTTCAATTCAGGAAAAACTTTTTTCATTTCTCGTCTAATATATTTATCTATTCCATAATTATCAGAGACATGAAGAAACCCTCCAGATGTTAGGTAATTACGTAAATTTTGAGCTTCTTGTTCTGTGAAAAATACATTTCCATGACCAGTCATAAAAACAATAGGAAAGTTAAAAAGATCTATACTTCCAACAGCTACAGTACTTTGATTTAATTTAATTTTTGTGTTGGAGTTTTTATTTGCAAACTTAATTAAGTTGGGAACGGCAGTTTGATTTGAATACCAATCTCCGCCACCATTATATTTTAAAACTGCTACTTCTTGTGAGGAAATCTTCACAGAAAAACTTACAATAACCAAAAGAAAAATTTTTGTAAACTTCAATTAAGTATAATTTTAAACTAAGATAGCAATTCTTATTGATTGATAAATGAAACATTCATAACAGATACCAAAGCTGCTGTTTCTGTTCTTAACCTTGCCTTACCAAGTGTTATTGGAGTATACCCTTTTTGTAAACTTTTCTCTATTTCTGAAAATGAAAAATCTCCCTCAGGTCCAATTAAAATAGTAGAAGATTCTTGAGGATGGAGTACATCCTTCATTAATTGTTTTTCATTTTCTACACAATGTGCAATATATTTTCCTTGCGTCTGTTTTTGTTTTAAAAATTCTGATAAAGTAACCATATCATTTAGTCTTGGTAAGTGAAATTTTAAAGATTGTTTCATGGCAGAAATTATAATTTTTTTTAGCCTTTCAGGTTTAATAAATTTTCTCTCAGAATTCTCACAAATAATTGGTGTAATTTCATCTATCCCTATTTCAGTTGCTTTTTCTAGAAACCATTCTAGTCTGTCATTATTTTTTGTTGGTGCTACAGCAAGATGTAAATAATATTTTCTTTGTTGTTTCTTATGCTCTATATCAACTACATTTATTAAACATTTTTTGTCATTAGCGACAGTAATTTTACAGTGAAACAGATCTCCTTTTCCATTTGTTAGATAAATATAATCTCCCTCTTTTTTTCGAAGTACTTTTACTACATGTCTACTTTCAATTTTATCAAAAGTAATTTCATTAGTATTCTTATCTATAGATGGATTGTAAAATAATTGCATGTATTCTATTTAACAGGATAGTCTTTAATGTTCATTTTGTAAGTTCTTCTTCTTTTATGGGTTTGGGGATCAAAATTTTTCCATAATTGATGTATGGCGTTATTATCTTCTAGCTCGGGAGTTCTAATCACTGTTTCAACTCCAATAGCATTAAAACTGGTTGTAAAATCACTAAAAATAATAGCGGTTATCCCTTTGTTTTGATATTCTGGGTCTACACCAATTAAATAAGAGGTAACGGTTTTTGGATTTTTTTTCGCTTTTAAAAGATGAAATATCCCAAAGGGAAATAATTTACCTTTTGCTTTTTGAAGAGCCTCCGAGAAAGAGGGCATCATAATTCCAAATGCAACTAGTTTACCGCTTTCATCTACAACAAACTTTATGAAATCTGGATTTATAAAATTGATATATTTTTTTTTAAAATAATCTATTTGATTTTCGGATATAGGTACATAAGATGAAAGGGTTACATATGTTTTATTAAAAAGATCAAACATTTCATTCACATAAGGCATAATTTCTTTAGTAGTTGAAAAATTTAAAGACTTTAGTTTAAACCTTCGTTTTATCAAATTTGATATTCTTTCATAGTAAGGACCATCTACTTTTGATAATTTAAATTTATTCTCTAAATATTCTTTTTCTTTAATGAATCCTAGTTGTTCTAAATGTTCCTTGTAATAAGGATTAGAATACCAAGTCACCATAGTTCCAATATGATCAAAACCATCTGTGAGTACACCTACCTTATCAAGATTAGAAAACCCAACAGGACCTTCCATGTATGTTAATTTATTTTTTTTGCCAATTTCTTGTACTTTTTGAATAAGAAGTTTGGTAACATCTATATTATCTATCACATCAAACCAACCAAAACGCATTTTTTTAATTTGTTGGTTTTTCACTTCATACCAATTAATTATAGCAGCAATTCTACCTACTATTTTTTTGTTTTGGATAGCTACATAGAAGAATGCTTCAGCATTTTCAAATGCAGGATTAATCTCTTTATTTAAAACATCTAACTCTTCTTTGATAATAGGAGGAACCCAGTAAGGATTATTTTTGTAGATAGAAAAAGGAAATTGAACAAATTGTTTCATCTCCTTTTTTGTAGTCATTTCCTTAAGTGTAATCATGGCACTAGTTTAGTTGCAGTCTGTAATTTTATATGATAATTAGATTTTCATCATTATTATCATCTTCTTTATTTCTTTTTTTTTCTTTTTTTCTTTTTTTTGACTCTTTTTTTTCTTTCTCTTTTTTTAATCTCTTACTTTCTTTTTTTTCTTTTTTACTACTTTTAGCGTTGTCCTTTTTTACTTCTCTCTCCAATTTTCTAATTTCTTTTTCAAGCTCTTTAGTTCCTTTATCTTCGTTTTTTATAGGAGTTTCATTCTCATCAGAATTTCTTTTAAAGATATTTAAAATTCCTTTTTTGGACTTATCTTTTTTAATCTTAATTTTAGTTGGTTTCACTCTAGTTCTTTTCGGTTTCAATCTTAAAGGAACATCTAATAATTCATCAGACTTTTTGTTGATATCATTAGAAGTGTTATTTCTAATAGATTGAACAGTCTCTTTTTGTAATTTTATTACTCCTGAAGCTTGTCTTTTACTTTTCTTTGAAAAAACATTACGCACCTTTCCGAATAATCTATTAAAGAATTTTCTTTTTTTAACTTTAAATTTTCTGTCATCTATAGGAGTTCCATTTTCGTCTAGTTTGGTTACTTTATCTACATGTCTGTCAAATCTATAGGATGCGCCAAAAGAGGTGTAATACCCTGATGTAAAAGAATCTGCTAAAAGACGCACAGAACTATTTATTTGGATATTTCTATTGTATAAGAAAGCAATACCTGAACCTATGTTAGATTGGTATTTGTATTTATCGAACAAACTTTGATTTTCAATAAAAATAGACCATCTTGGGCTAAAGCTGTAAGTAGCAGTAACGATGTAGGAAAATTCTGGAAGCTCAGTTCCAATTCTATCATAATATAAATTGGTTACTATATTAAAATTATCAGAAAGATCATTTTGTAATAAAACTCCAGCTTTAGGAGAAAAATCTTTTGTTACAAAAACATCATCTGGTATACCAGTATTTATCCCAACATAAGCTGCAACTGTAGGAATAAATCTCTTAAAATCAAATCTATTTCTTTCTACCCAACTTCTAATCTCTTTAGATTTGTCTTTATATTTTTGTTCGTAAATTAAGTATTTTGCAGCGACGGTAAATTTTCCAATTCCGCTTTTATAATAGCTGGAGTTAAAAATGTTTTGAAAACTAATTTGTTCATTTTGATAAGCTAAATTCAAATTAAGCTCTAGTTTTTCTTTAAAAAAACTTGTTCTCAATAGAAAATCTACACCATACGATTGAGGTCTAGAAAATGTAGGATGAATATCTGTACTTCTATAAAAAAGACTAGTTTCTAATTGATATACTCTTGTTCCAACACTATAAGGACTTTCTGAAAACCCGGGTCTATTTGAATTTATAATATTTGTGTATTGAGCTAAAAGTGTTTGACTTAAAAGTATGAAGAAGACAATCCAAAATTTTTGAAGTTTAGCAACAAAATAATTATTCTCAGGAAATGTCAATTTTTTTTTGGTTTTACACAAACATACTGTAAAAATAGGACTCATCAAATGCAATAAATACTTTTTTAAGACTGTTTAAATTTTGTATTCTATTAACGTATCAATTATCATCAAATTGTTACTTTTGAATTTAATTTAATTTGAACATGCAAGAAGCAGAATTAATGAGTTTGCTAAGAACACTTTTTATTTTCGTGATTGTTTATTACTTCTTCCGTTTTGCGGCAAGAGTATTTGGACCACTCTTAATAAAGAAGGCGGTTCATAAAATGCAACAAAAAGCTCAAAAGCAATATAACACCAGTCATCAACAAACAGAAACATCAGCTGCCAAAGATGGTGAAACTATCATAGATAAAAAGCCAAACTCTTCAAACCAAGGAAATAATTCTGTTGGTGAATACGTAGATTTTGAAGAAATAGATTGATATGAATTTTAAACAAATTATACCTCACATAGTCTCTTTATCACTATTTGTAGTTGTAGCTTTAATGTATTTTAATCCAGTATTAAAGGGAAAGAAAATCTCACAATCTGATATTACACAACATATTGGAATGGCTAAAGAAGTTAATGACTTTAGAAAAGTAACAGGTGAAGAACCTTATTGGGCTGAAAGTGCTTTTAGTGGAATGCCTACCTATCCAATTGGAACTTATTTTCCTAATGATTACATTACTAGTCTAGACCGTCTCATACGTTTTCTACCTAGGCCAGCTGATTATTTATTTCTCTATTTTTTTAGTTTTTATATTTTATTACTTGCTTTCAAGGTTGATTGGAAAATTGCTATAGTAGGTTCTTTAGCATTTGGTTTTTCTACATATCTTATAATTATTTTTGGTGCAGGACACAATTCAAAAGCACATGCTATTGCCTACATGCCATTAGTTTTAGCGGGTATTATATTTATTTTCAAAAAAAGATATCTCCTTGGTTTTATAGTAACAAGTATTGCTACTGCTTTAGAAATTAAAGCAAATCATCCACAGATGACGTACTACTTATTATTTGCCATTCTAATTTTGGGTATAGTTGAATTGATAGAAGCTATTCAAAAAAATAAAATTAAACAGTTTATTACTCAATCATCTATCATTATTGTTGCTATGCTATTGGCTGTTGGTGTAAATTCTTCAAGACTTTTAGCCACAAAAGAATATGCAGATGTTAGTACTCGAGGTAAAACTGCTTTAACGATAAACCCAGATGGCACCAAAAAAGAGGTTACAACTGGCCTATCAAAAGAATACATTACACAATTTAGTTATGGCAAAGCTGAGACATTTAACTTATTTGTTCCTAGGTATATGGGAGGTGGCACAGTAGAAAGCTTAGATAAAAGATCTAATACGTATCAATATGTATCATCTATAGCAGGTTCTAAACAAGCTGATGGTTTTACAAAACAAGTATACACTTACTGGGGAGATCAATTAATAGTTGAGGCTCCTGCTTATATTGGAGCTGTGATGTTATTTCTTTTTTTTCTAGGTGTTTTTATACTTAAAGGCAAGTATAAATATTGGCTGGTAGCTTCTTCAGTTTTTGCAATCTTAATGAGTTGGGGTAAGAATTTTCAGTTTTTGACTGACTTTTTTATTGATTATATACCATTATATAATAAATTCAGAGCCGTTTCATCATTTCAAGTAATTGCAGAATTATGCATCCCTTTGTTGGGGTTTTTGGCAATAAGAGAATTTTTCTTTTCAAAAACTGATAAAGAACAAAAACAAATTGCTCTAAAAAAAGCATTATATAGTAGTGTAGGATTAATTGTTATTGGATTACTATACGCACTCTCATCTTCAACCTTTGATGGAATAAGAGATGCAACCTATTCTGAGTATGAGGGATTATTAGATGCTGTAAAGGCAGATAGGTTGTCTATGTTGTATTCAGATAGTTTTAGGTCTATAGTTTTAATAGGAGTAGGATTTGTAGTTCTATGGTTATTTTTAAAACAACAACTTAAATACACCACATCAATCATAGCTTTTGCAGTTTTAATTCTTTTTGATTTAGTTCAGGTAAATTTAAGATACGTAAATGCTGATGATTTTAAAGAAGCTAGAGCTATAGATAAACCTTTTAAAGCGTCTACTGCAGATCTTCAAATACTAAAAGATAAAAGTCATTACAGAGTAGCCAACTTTTCAACTGATCCATTTCAAGATGGTAGGACATCGTATTTTCATAAATCTATAGGAGGTTATCATGCTGCTAAAGTGGGAAGATACCAAGACTTAATAGAATTTCAATTATCAAAACAAAATATGCAAGTTTACAATATGTTAAACGTAAAGTATTTTATTCTTCCAGGAGATGATGGAGAAGAGGTAGCTCAGCAAAATCCTGATGCAAATGGGAACGCTTGGTTTGTGAAAAATATTAAATATGTTAAAACAGCAGACCAAGAAATTAGGGCATTAGACAGTACATTAACCAAAAGTACTGTTGTAGTGAATGAAAATAATATTCGTAAAAAAATTAACTTTTCACCAGAGCTAGATTCGCTAGCATACATTAAACTAACAGAATATTCTTTAAATTCTTTAACATATGATACATCTTCTAATAAAGATGAATTTGCTGTATTTTCTGAAATCTATTACAAACACGGTTGGAATGCTTACTTAGATGGTGTAAAACAACCTCATACTAATGTAAATTATATTTTGAGAGGAATGGAGATTCCTAAAGGAGAACACATCATTAAATTCAAGTTTGAACCATCTGTTATTAAATCAGGAAGTATAATTTCTTTAATTTCTTATGCTCTTATGTTGTTAATTCCTTTAAGCTGTTTTTTTTATTTTAAGAAGAGTTAATTTTTTAGATAAATGTTATCTCTAAAATTTAAACAAAAAAATCTCGAGCTGTACAGCTCGAGATTTGAATAAATCTACCCCCTAAAATAAGATTTATTTAGTTGAAGCTAGTTATAAGTTAACTTCAATACAAATTAAGCACTAATTATTAAGCTATACTAACTTTTGTTAATACTATTTATAAACAGTACAGTTATTTTTAATGTAAAGGTTTTAGGTAATTTGAGGTTATTTGATCTTTAATTCTTTACTTCCAAGAGTTTTTTTTTGAAAATATTATCTCTAAAATTTAAACAAAAAAATCTCGAGCTGTACAGCTCGAGATTTGAATAAATCTACCCCCTAAAATAAGATTTATTTAGTTGAAGCTAGTTATAAGTTAACTTCAATACAAATTAAGCACTAATTATTAAGTTATCCTAACTATTTTTAATGCTATTTATAAACAGTACGGTTGTTTTTAATGTAAAGACTTCAGATAATCTGATGGTGTTAGTCCTTTGAAATTTTTAAAAGATCTTGAAAAGGATGAAGCATTGGTATAACCAATTTCTTCCCCTAAAGCTTGGATAGTATATTTTTTATATTTTGAATCTTTCTGAATTATGGTTATCAAATAGTTCATTCTTAACTCAGTAATGTATTGCTTGAAGGTTTTTCCTTTTTTTTCATTAACAATTGACGAAAGATATGATGTGTTTGTATTTAATTGTTTAGCCAATTTGTTGATATTAAATGTACTGTCAAGATAAATTTTTGATTTTTCAAATTTTTCAAGTTCCAATAGTACCGTTTGTTCTAACTCTAGATTAATAGAATAATCTTTCTTTTGTGGTTGATTAAAAACGATGGTTTTCTTTTTCTCTTTGTTAAAAAAATAATATCCAATAACAACAAATAAAAAAACAAAAATTAAAAATAAAATAATTAGTTTATTTTTATTTTTGATTTCATTAGTTAAAATTGAATTATTTAGTTTTTTTATTTGATCAAAATCATATAAAAAATGGGTTTTATTTGCTTCTGTTTTACTTTTGTTTAGTTTTTCTAATTTGTTAAGCGCTAGCTCTGAATATTTAAAAGCACTATCAATTTTATTATTTTCATTGTATAAATTTGCGAGTATATTAAATATTGCAATTTTGTTTTTTTCAGTGCTTGGACTTGTTTTGTTAGCATTTAAAAATTTGTAGGAATAAAAAATGGAAGAATCACTCCTTTTCAAATTTTTAAATATTAGAGATTTTAAAAAATAATACTCTTGAGATTTATTTACTAGTTCAAAAGTATTAACAAGACTAAGAGCCTTCTTATATTGTTTCCTTTTAATTAAAACAGTTGCTATTCTTAAATGAAAAAAACTTAAAGAATTTTTATGTTTTGGAATAAATTTTTCTGCCTCAAAAAATGCTTTCTCATAATAAATGAGAGTAGAGTCTAAATATTTGTCATTATTATTAACTGAATTTAATGCAAAATAAGATTCTCCCAAAATATTATAGGCGCTAGCTAAATTTTCTATTATGTTGTTATAATTAGGGTTTTTAGCGATACTATCTGTAGAAGGGTATTTATTTATAACCTCTTTTAATGTGGTAATTGCTTCTTCTGGAAAGCCTAAATTATTTTTTAACAAGGCCAAGCTCGTATTGGTAAATAATTTGTCCACATAATGCTTTTCGTTTTTTTGTGGATAGTTGTCTAATAGAGTTATTTTTTGATTTAAGTAATTAAAAGCTTCATTAAACTTCCTCTGATTATTTTTAATCCAAAATAAGCGTGTTAATGCACGAAGCTTATTATCTATATTACACAAGGAGTTTTTATCTTTTAAGCTTGTTAGAATTTCAAGAGCTAATTCCTCAGATTTTTTAAAGTTCCCAGATTTATAGTATGCAGAAGCAATAATATTTTTACCCCTGTCACTTATACATTTATCACTAGATTTCTCTAATTTTTTTGCATAATGGAAAACACTGTCAGTATTGTTATAATAATAATATTTAATCTTTTTTTCACTCTCTTTATTATTATCGCTGTTTTGACTTAACAATTGAATTGAGAGGAGAAAAAAGATTAATAGGAGTGTGGTGTATTTAAAGAAGGATTTAATTTGTACTATATTTAACTTAATCAACAAATATAATAACTGAAATTATTTAAAATAAGTTTTTGAATTAATTTTTTTAATTATTTTGTTTTTTTGATGTAAAACGTACTTTATAATTTTAGATTTGTGAAATTATGTTTAAGTTTTAAATTAACAGTATAGTATTTTGAGAATTGGAATGATTTTGGATGATGTTTTTCCTCCTGATCCGAGGGTAGAGAATGAGGCAATTACTCTTGTTAATTCTGGGTATGAGGTTTTTTTATTTTGTTTGAATAACGGTAATCAAAAAACAAATGAACTAATTAACGGTATTAACATAAGACGATATAAGTTTAGTAAGCTAACCTATAAACTTTCAGCTCTTTCTTATGATCTTCCATTTTATAGAATGATTATGAAACCAAAAATTAATCATTTTATAAAAAAAAATGATATTAATTTTCTTCATATTCATGATATTAGAATTGCAGAAGCTGTCTTTGAAGCAAATAAAAAACACCAATTAAAAACAGTTTTAGATCTTCATGATAACATCCCAGAAAACATGAAGTTTTATCCTCATTTCAATAAATTTCCTGGTAAATATATTATTTCTCCAAATAAATGGAGGAAAAAAGAAAATGAATTCATTTTGAAGGCGGATAAAATTATAACAGTTTCTCCAGATTTTGCAGAAAATATCATCAAAAAAAATAATATTGAAACAAAAAAAATGGTGGTGGTGCCAAATACTGTTCGGCAGTCTTTTTATAAAGATGCTATTTACTCTGATATAATAAAAGAAAAGTATTCCAATAAATTCGTCGTCCTATATCTAGGTGACACCAACATAAGAAGAGGACTGCAAACTGCTATAAGAGCTACCGAATTACTCTCTAAAAAGATAGCAAATTTTAAATTGGTTATTGTGGGCCAAAATACCACAGATTCAATTTTAAAAGAAGAAACAAAAAAATTAAATTTAGAATCATTTATAGATTTTGAAGGATGGCAAGATGTTTCTCTATTTCCGTCGTATATTGTTGCAAGTAATATTTGTATATCACCACTATACAGAAGTATTCAACACGATGTTGCCTACGCAAATAAAATTTTTCAATACATGAGTTTTGGTAAGCCTATCTTAGTAAGTAATGCAATCGCACAAAAAGAAATAGTAGAACGTATACATAGTGGATTAGTTCATCAAGAAAAAAACAAAGATGACTTTTCCTCTAAAGTGTTAGAATTATATCAAAATAAAGAGAAAGCAGAAGAATTAGGCAAGAAAGGGAAGCAATTTATAGAAAATGAATTTTCTTGGGAGGTTACCTCTCAGGCTTTGGTTAAATTATACAATGAGCTCTAAAAAGAAAGTATTAATCATTACTTATTATTGGCCTCCAGCTGGTGGTTCAGGAGTTCAACGATGGTTAAAGTTTGTGAAGTATCTAAGAGATTTTAATATAGAACCCGTTATATATACTGTAGATAATCCATCTTATCCAATTCTAGACAAGAGTTTAGAAAGTGAAATACCAAAAGGTTTAGAAATCTTAAAGCAACCTATTTTTGAACCAAATTCTATTCTTTCTTTTTTTGGAAATAAAAAAAAGAAAGAAAGTGCTGGTTTTTTAAACCCAAATCCTATGTTTTTTGGTAAAATAGTTCAATACATTAGAGCCAATTATTTTATTCCAGATGCTAGAAAGTTTTGGATAAAACCCTCAATTAAATTTTTAAGTAATTACTTGAAAAACAACAAAATAGATGCTATAATTACTACTGGACCGCCACATAGTATGCATAAAATAGGGTTAGCTTTAAAAGAGAAATTTGCAATCAAATGGATTTCAGATTTTAGAGACCCTTGGACCGAAATTGATTATTTCAAACAGTTACCATTAACCAAAAAAGCTAAGAAAAAACACCATCAATTAGAACAAGAAGTTTTAGAAAAATCAGACATGGTTATTGTAGTTGGCGAAACTATGAGGAAAAAGTTCTACAAACATAATCACAATATTGATGTATTAACAAATGGTTTTGATTCATATGAAAATTCATTAACTAAAGAATTAGACTCTAATTTTTCTATAACACATGTTGGTTTAATGAATGCTGACAGAAACCCTGCGATTTTATGGGAGGTGTTACATGAGATTAGTAATCAAAATATTGATTTTAAAAATGATTTAAGCATTAAATTGATTGGTAAAATTGATGAGACTGTTATTCAAGATATTCAAGTATTTAACCCTAAAAATATTGTAAGAATACCCTATTTAGAGCATGAAGAGGTTCGTAAATATCAAGAATCTTCTCAAGTATTGTTGTTGAGTATTAATCAAGTGCCAAGTGCAAAAGGTATTATTACTGGGAAAATTTTTGAGTACTTACAAGCCAAACGACCTATCTTATGTATAGGTCCAGAGGATGGAGACGCAGCAGCTATTCTTAAAAAAACAAATGCTGGAATAATAGTTGATTTTGATCATAAAAATAAGCTAAAAGCCACTATTTTAAAATTATATAAAGATTTTAAAGAAGAGAAATTAGTTGTAAAATCTATTAACATAGAACAATATCATAGAAAAAATATAACAAGTCAATTAGCAGAAGTAATTAAAAAGGTAGTATCTTAATTAGATAAAAGTTAATAGTATAGGGTACTATAATTATTGCCAAAGTTTAGATAAATGAAAAAAATAGTTACCGTCATAGGAGCCAGACCACAGTTTGTAAAAGCGGCTGTATTAAGTAGAATTATTAGAGAGTACAATGCTATTGAAGAGGTAATTATTCATACAGGGCAGCACTTTGATGCTAATATGAGTAAAGTATTTTTTGAAGAGATGATGATTCCAGAGCCTACCTATAATCTAGAGATAAATAATATGAGTCATGCAGCTATGACTGGTCAGATGATGGAAAAGATTGAAAAAGTATTACAATTTGAGCAACCAGATGCTCTTATTGTGTATGGTGATACTAATTCTACTATTGCAGGAGCGTTAGCAGCAAAAAAAATGAATATTAAAGTGGTTCATATAGAAGCCGGACTTCGCTCTTTTAATATGAAAATGCCAGAAGAAATAAATAGAATACTAACTGATAGAATTTCTGATTTATTAAGTTGTCCAACAGAAACTGCCTTAAATAATCTAAAAAAAGAAGGTTTTGATAATCTGCCAATTTTAATTGAGAAGCATGGTGATATTATGAAAGATGCTGTTGGTTATTACAGTCAGTATTCAGAAGAAAAATCATCTATTATTAGTGAAGAAAAATTACAAAAAAACCATTTTGTTTTAGCTACTATTCATCGTCAAGAAAATACTGATGATGAAAAAAAGTTAAGATCAATTTTTATTGGATTAGAAGAAATTCATAAAACTCACCCTGTAGTTTTACCAATTCATCCTAGAACAAAAGCGGTATTAAATAAATTATCAATACATCCAAAAATACAAATGATTGAACCTATAGGTTATTATGATATGTTAGAATTATTAAAAAACTGTTCTATGGTGATTACAGACAGTGGAGGATTACAAAAAGAGGCCTTTTTTAATAGAAAACAATGTATTGTAGTAAGAGAAGAAACAGAATGGGTAGAATTGGTATCCAACGGATTTGCAAAATTAGTAGGGAGTAATACCAAAATGATTTTACAAACGTTTGATATCTATAAAGATTTAAAAAATGATTTTTCAATCGATTTATATGGAACTAATGTTGGGGAGAAAATCTATCAATCAATCAGTCAATTAATACATTCCTAAGTGGGCGTTATCCTAAAACAATCATCCTACAATACTATTATTATTTTAATAGCTTTTTCTATTGGAGGTATAAACACATTATTTCTTTACACTAATTTTTTAACCCCTGAAAATTATGGATTGGTAGTGTTTTTATTATCATCTGCCAATGTTTTAATGCCTTTAACCGCTTTTGGAGTTCAATATACAATAGTCAAGTTTTTTTCATCCTATAAGACAAAGTTAGAAAAAGATAGATTTTTAAGTATGGCAATTATTTTACCCTTGTTTATTGCTATTCCTATTGGTTTTTTTGGAGTTCTTTTTTATGAAAAAATAACTCAACTTTTATCCCTTGAAAACTCCTTAATTCAAGATTATACGTATATCATCTATCTTATAGCAATAACAACAGCCTATTTTGAGGTTTTTTACTCATGGTCTAAAGTTCAATTAAAATCTATTTTTGGAAATGCCATTAAAGAACTATTTAGTCGAATAATGATTATGATTTTACTGCTATTGGTATGGCTTGAGGTTATTAATCAACACCAGTTTATTCTTTATCTTACGGCTTCTTATTTTTTAAGAATGTTTGTTATGCAGTTTTATGCTTTTAAACTTTATATGCCTAAATTTTCTTTTCATTTTCCAGAAAACATGAAAGAGGTTATAAATTATTCTGGATTTATAATTTTAGCAGGTTCGGCAGGAGCAATTTTATTAGATATAGACAAAGTAATGTTGCCTGCAAAAGAGGCATTAGAGTATACAGCTTATTATTCTGTGGGTGTATTTATTGCATCTGTTATAGAGGCACCTGGAAGAGCTATGCTTCAGATTGTATCTCCGTTAACCTCCAAAGCTATTAATGAATCAAATAATAATGAAATAAAGTCTTTGTATAAGAGATCTTCGATAAACCTACTAACTGTTTGTGGCCTATTTTTTATTCTAATAAATAGCAATCTAGATCAATTATACATGCTTATTAATAGGCCAGAGTATTCTCAAGGTATTTTAGTGGTCCTAATGATTTCCATAGCGAAGTTATACAATATGTTTCTTGGTAACAATGGTGCTATTATTTCTAATTCTAAATATTATAAAATACTATTACCTTATAGCTTAGGAATGGCTTTTTCTGTTACATATTTAAATATTTATTTTATTGAGATTTTTGGAATGAATGGAGCAGCATTGTCTACTTTGATAGTTATATTAATATTTAATACGATTAAAATTTGGTATGTTAAAAAGAAATTTAACATACTGCCTTTCAATAACAAAACATTGGTTTCTTTCTCACTAATCATACTATATTATTTTGTTTTTCATTTTTGGGACTTTAAGTTTTTGCCCATAATTAATATACTTCTTAAAAGCAGTATTATTTCAATTTCCTATATTTTTATAATTTTTAGATTAAATCTTTCTCCGCAAATTACTTCTCTAATAAATCAATTGATTTATAAAATACAGTCTAAATAGTCAGTAAACATATGCAAAAGCAACGCAATTCCTAAAATTCTAATTTTTTTTGGAATGAGCATAATCATGTATGCTCCAATAAAATAATATGTATGTAAGGGATGAAAATTGATACTACACCTGTTAGCGTCAAATATTGGTGTAGCTAATAAATGATCTACATCTACTAACATGGTTCCAATAAATAATAAATATACTTGCTTCCATTTTTTTTTATAAAAGGTGAAAGAAATAATTATTGGTAATAAAAAATGAAATCCATAGTGAACAATGAATTTAAAAGACATATGTTTTTGTTAAGCTATTTTTTATTCAACTCTTTTCTGATTCTACTTAACTGAACTGGAGTAACATTTAAATAAGAAGCGATATAGTTTAATGGAATAGATTTTATAAAATGAGGTTTTTCTTTTTGTAATTTTAAATATACTTGTGTTGCATCTAAAGAAGATAACTCTCGATTTCTGTTATCCATCATTAGAAATCCATTTTCAAGAAGTGAATTATATAAATTTGATATTTCTAAATTAGTAGTAGCTAACTTTTTAAATTTTCTATAATCGCCTTTCAAAACAACACAATCTGTTAGAGCCTCATGAATCATTGTTGAGGGTTTGTTTAAAATTAATGAAGCTAAGGAACCAAATGCTTCAGGATAACCAAATAAAAAACGAGTATGGGGTTTTCCTTTTTTATCTATGAAATAAGATCTTGTAATACCTTTTTTTATAAAAAACATATCAACAGATTTTTCATTCATATCCACAAATTTTTCACCTTTTTTATACTCAACCTCTTCTAATATGGAGGCTAGTAACTCTCTTGATGATTTTGTATGAAGATATAATTCGAGAATATTTTTCATATTAATAACTTTTTCTGTACAAGGGGGTAGAAATAAGTTAAAATCTATGGGGAGAAATCATATAATTCAAAATTAAGAAAAAAAAAGGTTAAAATTAATTAACCTTTTTTAAGTTATAAAAAATACTAGAGGGTAGAATTTTTATCAAAAATATAATGTAATATAAAAATAAAAATTAACATATGTTTAGTTTTTTTAAAAACTATGTTTTTTTCTAATTCTACTAAATTGTACAGGGGTGATATTTAAATAATCTGAAATTTGATTGAGCTGAATTAAGTTTTCAATATTTGGAATTTCTTTTTTCAAACATAAATATCTTTCTAAAGCATTTAAATGAGACTTCATAGCATCTTTTTCAATCAATTTTAATAAAGTTGTTTCTAAACCTCGAGTATAAAGTTTACATAAATCAATTCTATCTGCTGCTATTTTTCTAAATTGTTTAAAATTACCCTCATAGACAGTAACCTCTGTTAGACAATCAAATTCTATGTTGAAAATATGATCGTTTATTCGAATTTCTTTTTCTAGAGACAAAAATAAAGCAGGAGGTTTAAGTATTGACCTACAATTTTTACTGCCATCTTCGGCTATTGTTAAAGATCTAGTTAACCCAGAAGTTAAAAGAAAAAACTTATCAAAATCTTTTTGTTTTTTTATTAAAAAACTTTTTTTCGCGTATGTCTTTTTTGTTATTAATTTACTTAATTCATTAAAAGAATCGTCAGATATTGGTTCAAATCTATTTAGGATTAATTTGATGTTTTCCATTATTAATGTTAGGGTTTAGTGAGTAATAAGAAAAAGGGAAATGGATGTGAAAGTTGAAGATTTAGATAAAAAAGCTCCAATTTTTATACTCCCATTTTCGTGAATAGTATAGGATCTTACAAATCCATCTATTAAAATATAAAACTTGTCATTGTTATTTAACTCAGTTTTGTTTTTATAATTTTTTCTTATGAAAATTTCAGAGAATTTAGTAGCTGATTCATCTGAGATAGGATGGTATTGATTTAAAATATCTCTTAAATTGTTCATTTTTAGGAGGTTTTGAACAAATTAAGGATAATTTTTTTGATTTCTATAATAAAAGTAATTGAATTTCCTTATACAATGATTGAAAAAAACTAAGTAATTATTTTTTAAGAAAATTAATAGAATTAGGACCCTCCATAAAAAGTAAGTCTAGAATAGATAGATTTTTTAAAAAGCCAAATTTTTGATCAAACATTTGTATGTAGGGTATAGAAGAAATTTCAACTTTCTTTTTTGAATCGGCAAGATTTCTGAAGTCATTTAATTTAGTTTCTTCATATGTTTTTGATAATGTATATTCTTTAAACAAATCCAGGGCATCCATTATAAAATTGAAAGAATCTAAGTTTACATCTAATAAATAAGTATACTTTTTACAAAATATTTTCCGAAGGTCATCTTTATAAAATTCAAAAAAAGGAGAGTGATTGTAGGCAGCTTCTAATGATTTGTAGTGCTGTTTTTGCCAATTTGAATTTTCAATTAGAATATCTTTAGATTTTGTTTTTTTACTAGATTTAGGAATGGAAACAGGAATATTTAATAATTGTTTTCCATTAGCACCATAAATGTAACATCTATTCCTATAGGTTTGTTTTTGATAGTTGTCTTCTACTTCAAAAGTAATAGAATTAGAATTTAATAGTGCATGGTATTGCGATATTGGAGAGAAGTATGTAGGAATAAATAGGGCCATTATGACACCTTCTTTTTATTTTTTCTCAAAAACGAATATCCAATATAGCCAGCTACAGCAATTAAAAAATACATTAGATAAGATACTGGTTCCCCATTTCCTCCAACAGTGGTAAATAATCTTTCCCATCTAATTTTCCCTTCATTTATACTAAACCATATTAACACAGGCTTACCAACAACATGATCAAATGGGACGTATCCCCAGCTTCTAGCATCTAGAGAATTTTGTCTATTATCTCCCATCATCCAATAATAATCTTGTTTAAAAGTATAAGATGTTGATTTTTTACCATTTACAAAGATATGTTCTCCAATCACCTCAAGCTGATTATTTTCATAATCATCAATTATTCTTTCATAAAAAGGGATTGAGTTCATATTTAACGGAACAGTTGTTCCTTTTTTAGGAATGTATATAGGGCCATAGTTGTCTGTATTCCAAGATAAGTTGGTTGCTTGTGGAAACATATTACTTCCTTTATTTCCTTTAGGATTTATTACTTTAACAACGCTATCTACCTCTGAATCTTTTCTGAGCTTGGCAGCTATTTCATCAGTAATATTTGCCTTTCTTATTTTTGTGCTAATCTCTTTGATATCTAGTCTGTAGCCATTTATAATCCAATTAGGAACGCCTTCATCTGAGGTGGTAATAATAAACTGATTATCCTTTATTTTTTCGGGATTATTTGTTGCATATCTCATTACCTTTTCAAATTGATTTTGACTAGTAAAGTTGATAATAAACTTTCTCTCAAATTCTTTATCTGTATATCTTAGTAGCTTTTGTGTAGACAATCCTTTTTCAGAATACACCTTGTTATAAAATTGAAGTTTCGCTCTATCTGGAAGTATGTTTTGTTTTCCATTAATATAAACATATCCGTCTATTACTTCTAGAGTATCACCTGCTATTCCAACACATCTTTTAACGTAATTAGTTTTTTTATCTAAAGGTTTAAAGTCTGTTCCTTTACTAGGATCCATCCAATGAACCAATGTATCTACTGGCCAGTTAAATACGACAATATCATTCCTTTTAATTTTTTGAAATCCAGGAATTCTTACATAAGGTAATAGAGGCTTGTTTAAATAAGACTTGGTATTCTTTTCACTTATTATAGCAGTAGGGATGCTGTCATGAAGCATAGGGGTAGCAATAGTAGTTGTTGGTACCCTAGCGCCATAATGAAATTTACTTACAAATAAGTAATCGCCAACTAATAATGTTTTCTCAAGTGACGAGGTGGGTATAGTATAGGGTTGCATTACATAAGTATGAACTAGGGTAGCAGCTATAATAGCAAAAGCAATAGAACTTACCCATTCTCCTAAAGCTGTCCTAGGTTTTAAACTTCTATTTATTTTATATGTAGAATTTGTAGCATAGTTTATGAAAAACAAGTAAAACCCTAGAGTTAGCAACACTAAAGCAGTATCTTTTCGTTTGTTAAAACCAAAACTTCTAGCCGTTTCTATCCATACAATAGGAAACATTAATTGATTTATTACTGGAATAAATAATAAAATTACCCACCATTTTGGTCTGTTTATAATCTTCATTAAAATAACAGCATTGTAGATAGGAATAGCAGCTTCCCAAGCTTTTCTGTTGGCTCTTAAATATAATTTCCATGTTCCTGCGAAATGTATTACTTGAATTACTAGGAAAAAAACAAACCATTCAATAAATGTCATACTATACTATTTTACTATTTAGTTATTTGTTACAAATAAAAGAAAATGTTACAATTTTTAATCCAAGTTTAACACATCTTTCATTGTATACACTCCACTTTTGTTGATTAACCATTCTGCAGCTATAATAGCACCATGGGCAAATCCCTTTCTGTTGTGAGCTGTATGTTTAATTTCAATAGAATCTATCCTAGATTCATAAGCAACTATATGTGTTCCGGGAACATCTTTAATTCTTTTAGAGCTAATAGGGATAATTTCTTTATCAACTTTCGCTCGATTGGTTTGTAAACACCATTCTTTTATTGAGGAATTTTTAATAGTTTGTTCTGCAATTGTAATTGCAGTACCACTAGGTGCATCTAATTTTTTAGTATGATGAATCTCTTCAATACTTGGAGAGTAATTATAATTTGAATTCATTATTCTGGAGAGTTTATCATTCAATTCAAAAAAAAGATTCACACCAATACTAAAATTAGAGGCATAAATAAAACTTCCATTATTTTTTTTACAAATAGTTACAGCTTTTTCGTAATCTTCTAACCATCCAGTAGTTCCAGATATTACTGGGATATTTTTTTTAAAACAGCTTGTAATATTGTTAAAAGCAGCACTAGGAACACTAAAATCTATAGCCACATCTGCTTCAGATATATCATATTCCTCATTTTTTTCAATTCTTAAAATTAATTCATGTCCTCTTTCAAGTGCAATTTTTTCAACTTCTTTCCCCATTTTCCCATATCCAAAGAGTACTATTTTCATGTATTTTTTATTTAAAAAATTTAAAATAATTATAGCTTATTTAAAAAGTATATTTAAAACTAAACCCAACAGAAGGAGCTTCAAAATTAATAGGATTGGTTAATATAGACGGATTAATACTGATATTATCACTTGCATCAAATTGCAATAAATGAGCATTAACACTTGCCTCTACTACTTGAAGAACATACCCTAGTAATACAACCAATAAAGATAGGTCTCGATTACCTCTCAGTGTTTTTTGAGCTCTCTCTAAACCTGTTAATGAGATAAGTTCTGTTCCATCATCTAACGTAAATTCGTCTCTTTCTCCAATTTTACGTTGTTTATATGCTGTTCTATATCTTTTATATTCACTGTTATTATCTAGATAAAAATAGGTAGGAATTCCCACTGCTGCCCAGGCTAGGGGCACTTTCCAATATTTTTTATTGTAGATCTGGCCTCCTCCAGGAAATACTGCTGAAAAAAATGCAGCTTTTGATGGAGATAGTGGGTTGTATATTCTATTTGAAGTTATCTTATTTTTCTTTTTACCAACTTTAGTAGTGTCTTTTTGACTAAAACAGCAAAAAGAGGTAAGAATTAGAACACTTAGTATGAAATTTTTAAGAAACACTTATTTTAATAAGTTTTTAATTCGTTCAAAATCTTCTTTAGAATGAAATGGAATTGAAATTTTCCCTTTTCCTTTAGAATTTATAGTGATGTCAATTTTCTGATCAAGATATTTATTGATACTTAAGATGCTCTCTTTTATGTACTTAGGTAGCTTTTTATTGACTGATTTACTTTGTGAAGTATTGCTTTTTAAGTTTTTAACTAATTCTTCAGTTTGTCTAACAGATAGTTTATCTTTTAGTATTTTTTTATAAATAATTAGTTGGTCATTTGATTCACTTACATTGATTAGCGCCCTACCATGACCCATAGAGATGAACCCATCTCTCATTCCAGTTTGCAAAATTGGATCTAGTTTAAGCAGTCTTAGGTAGTTTGCAACAGTAGATCTTTTTTTACCAACTCTTACACTTAAATTTTCTTGAGTTAATTGTATCTCATCTATAAGTCTTTGGTATGATAAAGCTATTTCTATAGGATCAAGATTTTTACGTTGAATATTTTCTACCAATGCCATTTCTAGCATTTCTTGGTCATTAGCGGTTCTAATGTAGGTCGGTATTGTTTTATTGCCAATTAATTTTGAGGCTCTAAAACGACGTTCACCTGAAACCAATTGATAGGTGTCTCCTAATTTTCTGACTGTTATAGGCTGTATAACTCCTAATTCTCTTATGGAAGTTGCTAACTCACTTAATGATTCTTCATCAAAATAGGTCCTCGGTTGGTATGGATTTACCTGAATAGTTTCTAACGCTACTTCTATAATGTTACCAACAACACCATCGTTGTTTTTAACATTACTGGAAGTATCTTTTAATAATGCCGATAAACCTCTACCTAGTGCCTGTTTTTTTGTGGCTTTAGCCATAGTATTGATTCTTTTTTAAGAGTTCATTAGCCAAATTTAAATAATTTACTGCACCTTTACTTGTTGCGTCATAAGAAATGATGCTTTCTCCATAACTTGGTGCTTCTCCTAAACGTGTATTTCTTCGAATAATTGTATCGAAAACCATGGTACTAAAGTGTTTTTGAACCTCATCTACTACTTGATTAGATAAACGTAATCGAGAATCAAACATGGTAAGTAATAACCCTTCAATATCTAAATCCTTATTATGAATTTTCTGAACACTTTTAATTGTATTTAATAATTTACCAAGACCTTCTAATGCAAAATATTCACACTGTATTGGAATAATCACAGAATTGGCTGCAACTAATGAGTTAAGCGTAATTAATCCTAGGGAAGGAGCACAATCAATAATTATAAAATCATAATTATCTTTAATTTTTTCAAGAGCATCTTTTAGCATATACTCTCTTCTTTCTTTGTCTACCAATTCAATTTCTATGGCTACTAAATCTATGTGTGATGCAATGATATCTAAATTTGGTGACGAAGTTTTTAAAATAGCTTCTTGAGCTGAGCAAGTATGTTCTAATACTTGATAGCTTCCAATTTCAATAGATTCAATGTCTATACCTAGTCCAGAAGAAGCATTGGCCTGAGGATCAGCATCTATCAATAAAACTTTTTTCTCTAAAACTCCGAGTGCTGCAGCTAGATTTATAGATGTTGTTGTTTTACCGACCCCACCTTTCTGGTTTGCTATTGCTATAATTTTACCCATTGAACAATTCTAGTTTCATCTAGTAAATTTACAATTAAATACTATTGTTGGAAAGAATAGATGTTAACAAAGTTTAAACAATTTAAATTACTGATTTTAAGATAATTAAATCACTTTTATTCAAGTTTTTAAACAATTTTTAATGTAAGTTTTTAACTAAATTTTTATAATAATGCGTGCAATATTATGAGTTTCTTTCTGGGATATTTTTTAATATTTGTTGTAAAAATTTCCAAAATTTTTGAACAGAAGAAATGCTAACTCTTTCGTCAGGTGAATGAGCTCCTTTTATAGTGGGGCCAAAAGAAACCATATCCATTAGCGGGTAGTTTTGGCCAAGAATACCACACTCTAATCCAGCATGACAGGCCTCTACTTTTGCTTTTTTCCCAAATAAATTTTCGTATAAATGAGTGCAAATTTTTAATATTTCTGAATTTATATTGGGTTGCCATCCTGGATAGGAACCAGATAATTCAACTTTAAAATTGGCTAATTCAAAACTAGATGTTAATGCATTAGTTAAATCATTTTTTGAAGACTCTGAAGAAGAGCGCGTTAAACACGCTACATATATATTTCCATCTCCAACTAGTATTCTAGCTATATTATTAGATGTTTCCACCAAATCAGTAACATCTGGGCTCATTCTGTAAATACCATTTAATGTGGTGTATATAGACTTCAAAAAAACTTTTTGAGTTGCTACATTCATTATTTTGTTTGGAATATCTGTACTAATTATATCTACGGCTAGATTCGGTTCTATGGTTTTAAATTCTTCTTTAATTAAAGCAATCAAGTCTTTCATTTTTAACAAAAAGCGTTCCTTTTCGTTTGCATTTATTACGATTGTTGAAAAACTTTCTCTTGGTATGGCATTTCTTAAACTACCTCCATCGATGTTTGAAACTCTTAACCCAACTGTTTCTGTACCGTGGTACAGTATTCTATTCATTAATTTATTAGCATTTCCTAAACCTTTATGGATATCCATCCCAGAATGTCCCCCTTGTAATCCTTTAATAGCTATTTTAAAAGCTACTGTATCTGTAGGTGTTGTTTCTTCTTGGTAACTTCTATTTGCAGTAACGTCAATCCCTCCAGCGCAACCCATATCTATTTCATCGTCTTCCTCTGTATCTAAGTTTAATAAAATCTCACCTGATAAAACACCTGCCTTTAATCCCATAGCACCCGTCATTCCGGTTTCTTCATCGATTGTAAAAAGTGCTTCTATAGTTGGATGCTCTATGGTGTTAGATGAAAGCACTGCCATGATGGCTGCAACTCCTAATCCATTATCTGCTCCTAGTGTGGTTCCGTCTGCAGTAACCCAATCTCCATCTATGAACATATTTATTCCCTGAGTTTCAAAATCAAAAACTGTTTCAGAGTTTTTTTGATGAACCATGTCCAAATGGCTTTGCATTACAACGGTTTTTTTATTTTCAAAGCCTTTGGTTGCAGGCTTTTTTATGATAACATTTCCAACTTCGTCAACAAAAGTCTCTAACATGAGTTTTTTTCCGAAATTGACCATAAAATCAATAATTCGTTCTTCTTTTTTTGAAGGGCGAGGTACCGCATTTAAGTCAGAAAAATGATTCCAAATACTAACAGGGTGTAATTTTCTTATCGGAGATTCCATAGGTATTATAAAGTAAAATATTTTTTGTAAAATTAACTAAAAACAAGGGCTGTATTAAAAAATATCTATTACTATTTCATCAATATTTTTTCTTACTTTCTTTTGTTGAGTCATGATGTCATCCTCAGCTCTGTATCCAACAGGTAAAACCAGTACAGATGATAGATTTTTTTCTTTTAATCCCAAGACTTCGTCATACTTTTCTGGAATAAAACCTTCCATTGGACAAGAATCTATTTTTTCGTTTGCACAAACAGTTAATAAATTTCCTAATGCTAGATAAGCTTGATTTTTACCCCAGGAAAGTAAATCTTCCGTAGTTTTTCCAGAAATGGTTGTTTTAAGATATTCTTTAAAAGAGTTGATAATTTCATCAGGTGTATTTCTAATTTCTTTTACTCTTTCAAAATATTTTTCTACGTCAGTTTCATCTAATTTTGTGTCTACACAAATAACGAGTAGGTGAGAGGCTTGGGAGACCTGTTGTTGATTCCAGCTGTGTAGAACAAGTTCTTTTTGAATATCTTTATTTTTTACTACTACTAGTTTAATTGGTTGCAAACCGTAGGAAGTAGCAGTTAGGTTAAAGGCTTGTTTTAAAATATTAATTTGATTGTCACTTAGAATTTTGTGATGATCAAATTTTTTCACAGCATATCGCCATTTAAGATTATCAATACTATTCATACTGGATTTTTAATTTTTTTCAAAAATACAACCCTGTAGTGATTTCATCAATTTCTTATTATTGTAAAAATCAATTATCAAATAGATAAATACTTTTTGATATTTGATTATTAGTTATTTGTTGGGATTTAGCATGTTTTTAATTCTTGCCAAACAATCATCGTAATGGTATCTAGTCATCAAATTAATATTCTTTTTATTTATGTTTGTTAGTTGATTTTTTAAAACAATTAATTCTCCTCTTATAATAGAAAATAAATCAAAATTTTTAATGTCTTTAGTATTCATTAATGAGGATATTTTTTCAATGAATGACTTTTGAATGTTTCTTCTATAAATTGTTACATTTTTATTTGTTTTTATTTCTGAAAATAGTCCATTCCTTAAATCTCTGAACATGTCTAATGTACTATACAGATCTTCTTGTGTTACTTCTGCGTCCATCATTCTTTGTAATCTTTGAGTGTTTAAAAGACTAAAAAGTTGCCTGTTTTGTAACTTTAAAATACTTCCCGTATGACCAGATGAATTAATATTTTTAATGATTTCATTTGGGATCAACCATTCTACGTTATTAAAAACATTGTTTTGAAGCCATTTCATAGCTTCTTTCTGTGATGTTTTAGATAAATTTGTGTAGATATAACCATCTTGTTCTGGTTTTTTATTATTTTCTGTAACACCACCAATAATACCAGTTACATGACCAGAGTATCTACTAAACACCCCTAACAATTCTCTATGTAATTCTGATAAATCATCATAATTATTAGTTTGGTCAGAAGTCCAATTTTGAAGGTTTTTTGCAACAATTTTTAAGTTTTTAACCCCATAAGTACTTGCTTTTACTTGATTATTTCCTATGCCTTCTGTTTGAGATTCAGGATCAAAACCTCCTCTTCTTTGAATTCCAAATTTATAAATAGGATCATTTCCTTTATCAGAAATCCATTTGTCTAAAGTTTTAGTTTCGTCTGCGGGGTTTTTAATATTTGGAAGCACTCGATACCCCCAATTGATCGAATAGTGGTCATAGGGGCCTAATTGACGTATAAATCTTATATTTTTATCACCAGGTTGCGCTACATAATTATATCTAGCATAATCCATGATGGTAGCAGCTATTCCATTTTTTTGAGTAAACTCTCCAGATCGTAATGAATCTACAGGATATGCATAACTAGCCGCCATATTATGTGGCAGACCCAAAGCATGTCCAATCTCATGCGAAATTACCATACGCATCATTTCTCCAATTTCTTCTTGGGGTGTATCTAAGGTTCTTGCTAAAGGATTTGCTGCACCTGTTTCAAGTAAATACCTGTTTCTATAGGAACGAAGATGATTGTGGTACCATACTATATCACTTTCAATGATTTCTCCAGATCTTGGATCAGATACACTAGGGCCAACAGCATTCCTAGTTGTACTTGCTACATACCTAATTGATGAATACCGGACATCTTCCATACTAAATTCAGGATCTTCTTCTTTAGTTGGTGGATATTTAGCCATGATAGCATTTTTAAACCCTGCAGTTTCAAAAACTTTTTGCCAATCATCTACTCCTTGTTTAATATACTTCCTTAATTTTTTTGGTGTAGCAGGATCTAAATAATAGACAATGGGTTTTAGGGGTTCTACCAATTCACCTCGGTTATAAGCTTCCAAGTCTTTGGGTTCCAGTCTCCATCTTCTTATGTAGCTTTTAGCATCTGCTTTTAACGCTTCTGAATTATAATCAATAGTACTCACAGTAAAATAACCTACTCGCTTATCAAATAATCTAGGCATCATAGGTTGTTCAGGAAGCATAATCATAGATTGATTAACTCTTACTGTGATGGTATTGGTACTCTTATTGCTAGGTGGAGCATCCGCATCAAAGGTGAAATCTTGAACAACTTCTATGTTTTTTGGATAACTTTTAATTGAATTAATAAAACTCCTTGACGCATCTAATCTTTTTACCTTATATCTCTTTCTAAGAGATGATGGTAAACCGCTAATAGCCTTTACATCTGAAGATAAAAATTTAGTAACCTCTACCAAAGTTGCCGTTGAATCTGAGTTTTTAATTGTAGCATCAAAAGCATATATAACTGGTTCTAAATTGTTTGATTTTACAGATTTATAGATAGGTAAACTATCTTCAGCAATTGCTTTATAAGACTTAACTTTTAAAAGAATTTTATGTTTAAATTTCTCCCAAACAACCACTTGTGTGTTTATTTTTGTTCCAGCATTTACATAACCACCACCTAATCCGGCCGGAATATCTTTTAAACGTGTTACTAAAAGAAATTCTTTGTTTAAAAGCGTATCAGGTATTTCATAATAAAATTTATCTTTTGTTTCATGCACAGAAAATAGTCCTTTATCGGTCTTGGTATTTTTATTTACATAGTCTGAATATTTAGGAACCTTTTTTGTGTTTTTTTTGGTAACTGGTGTAATTTTTTTAGCAGCTTTTTTTCTCTTTTTAATTCTTCCACTTTGGGCAGAAAAATTAAGAGGTATTAAAATGCATATAATTAGTACTACTGAAAATAAGTTTTTCATGCGATTAAAGTTTAAATTAAACCTCACTAAGATATTAAATATCTAATAATGAACTTAGTTAGAGGATATTAAAAATATAAGTAAAGAATTTTTTATAAAATATTAATACAAGCTCTTGTATTTATTAGGATCAGCTTCATGCATCATTTCATAAATTTTCTCAAAGATATCCTCTGCTGAGGGCTTTGAAAAGTAGTCTCCATCTGAGCCATAAGCTGGCCTGTGGGCTTTTGCAGTTAATGTTGCTGGCTTACTATCTAAGTATTGGTAACCATCCTGTTCTTCAATAATTTGTTGTAATAAATAGGCAGAGGCACCTCCTGGCACATCTTCATCTACAATTAACAATCTATTTGTTTTGGCTACAGATTTTATGGTATCATGATTGATATCAAACGGTAAAAGACTTTGAGCATCTATAATTTCAATATCTATACCTATTTGCATTAATTCTTTGGCTACTTCTTGAACTATCCTTAACGTAGAACCATATGATACTACCGTAATGTCTTTTCCCTGTCTAATGTTTTCTACTACTCCAATAGGAGTTGTAAATTCTCCAAAATTTGATGGTAATTCTTCTTTAAGTCGATAGCCATTTAAACATTCGATTACCAATGCAGGGTCATCTCCTTGTAGAAGCGTGTTATAAAATCCTGCTGCTTTTGTCATATTTCTAGGGACTAGTACATGAATACCTCTTATGTTATTAATAATACCACCCATTGGTGACCCAGAATGCCAAATACCCTCTAAACGATGTCCTCTGGTTCTAATGATTAAAGGCGCTTTTTGTTTTCCAAATGTTCTGTATCTCAGGGTAGCTAAATCATCGCTCATTATTTGAAGACCATATAATAAATAGTCTAAATATTGGATTTCGGCAATTGGGCGAAGCCCTCTCATGGCTAACCCAATACCTTGCCCAATAATAGTAGCTTCTCTAATACCAGTGTCAGAAACTCGTTGTGTCCCATATTTTTGTTGAAGCCCTTCTAATCCTTGATTTACATCGCCAATTTTACCTGCATCTTCACCAAATATTAATACTTCTGGATAATTATTTAAGATAGCATCAAAATTTTCTCTCATGATAATTCTACCATCAACTATCTTTTTTTCAGAACCATAGTTAACTAATTTCTCAGAAATATTTACTGTTGCTTTTGTTGTTTCACTAGTTAGATGAGAAGAATATTTGTATGAAGCTTCTGAAATTGATTTTTTTATGAATTCTTGAAGTTCAATTTTTTCAGGAAAATTTTCATCTTTTAGATATCGAAGTGCTTTTCTTGAGGCGGTTAATACGTCTTTTCTAATAGGTTCTATTAGAGACTCTAAATCATTTTTTATTTTAGTGATAAAAGTCCCATTACTACTTTTTATAGCAACTTTTTCCAATAGCCTAGCAGCAGTTGTAACCTCTTGTTTTATCTCATTTATAAAAGCATTCCAGGCAGTTCTTTTTGCAGTAGCTACCTCTTTTTTTGCTTCTTTTTCAAGTGATATTAATTCTTGGTTATCATCTACAAATTTTAGGATATTTCCATTTCCATCCTCTAATTCAAAGTTTAGAATCCATTCTCGCATTTTTTCAATGCAATCAAATTCCTTCTCCCATTTTAATCGTTCAATATTTTTATATCGTTCATGAGATCCGGAGGTAGAATGCCCCTGTGGTTGTGTTAACTCTTTAACATGAATTAAAACGGGTGTATGATTTTCTCTAGCTATTCTTGATGCTTTTGCATACACATCAATTAACTGAACATAGTCCCATCCATTCACTACAAAAATTTCATAACCGTTAGTCCCTTCCTCTTTTTGAAAACCTTTCAAAATTTCAGAAATACTCTCTTTGGTTGTTTGATGTTTGGCATGAACTGAGATTCCATATTCGTCATCCCAGACACTCATTACCATAGGAACTTCTAGAACACCAGCAGCATTAATACTTTCAAAAAAAATTCCTTCACTAGTGCTGGCGTTTCCAATGGTTCCCCAAGCTACCTCATTTCCATTGACAGAAAAATGAGATTTCTCATTCAAGGCTTCAATATTTCTGTATGCTTTTGATGCTTGTGCCAATCCAACTAGTCTTGGCATTTGAGCAGCAGTTGGAGAAATATCTGCACTAGAATTTTTCTGTAAAGTCAGATTTTTCCAATCACCATTATCATCTATACTGTGAGTAGAAAAATGACCACCCATTTGACGTCCAGCAGACATCGGTTCTATATTAATGTCTGTGTGTGCGTACAAACCAGCAAAAAATTGTTGAGCATTTAATTCTCCTATAGACATCATAAAGGTTTGATCTCTATAATAACCCGAGCGAAAATCACCGTTTTTAAAGGCTTTAGCCATTGCTAATTGAGGGACCTCTTTCCCATCACCAAAAATACCAAACTTGGCTTTTCCAGTTAGAACTTCTCTTCTACCTAATAAACTACATTCTCTACTAATTCTAGCAATTTTATAGTCATTTAAAACTTCATTTTTAAAGTCATTAAACGATAAATTTTTAGTGTTAGATTTAGTAGCAGTGGTCGGCATAATTCTGGATTATTTAGATGTTGCAAAGATAGTTTTTTTGAATGATATCTAAAACATCACTTTTTAAGGGAAAGATGCGGTCATTATAATTTTTATTCCTAGTAGTTTTTATATAAAACCACGTCTAAAAAAATTAAAAATAGCTCTGGTTTTGGCAACCAATACAAACCGAATACTTTTTGGGTATGCTTTCTTGTTTATTTCCCATCCATTGGTTGAATAGACTGGTAGATAAAATTCAAATATATTATGAATAAAATTAAGCCGAATACCGCTTTCGTATCCAATAAATGGGTTAAGACCTCTATTTTTTACAAAAGCGAGCCCATTGTAGATTTCTAGCCATTTCCAAATACCAATGCTAGAATTGAAAGAAACCAAATGTTGATTTGCAAAACGTTGATTTAGACTTGATTTAAAACCACCTTCAGCCATAATAAATTGTTGGCTAAGTAAACCAGAACTTTCTGATCTTCCTATGTAATTTAATTCAAATAAATAATCATTGGCTCTATCCAAACCAAAACTAAAAAAATCTGAATCTGTTCGATTATTTATAAATGAACCTGCAAAAAATCTAAAATCAAGTTGAGTGTTTTTAGCAGTTAATTTTCTGTAACGTAATTCTCCTGTTGCCTTAGTATAGTTACTAGCTAATTCTGTTTCAAAAGAATATTTAAGCCCTTTAATAATGTCTGGCTTATTGTAATAGTATTTTAATTTAAATACTTGGTATTTATCTGAATCAGATTGAGAACTATTGGGCGCCAATTCTCTATTAATATTTAATAATCTGGCAGATAAAAAACTACCTCCTACGTCACGTAAACTTTTCCTTCTAAATTGTAGTGTAATACTTTGATTAAAAGTATTGTAAGAAAGATCTTCTGCATAATGTAAATTACTACCAGAAATAGTATAAAAAATCCTATTTATTTTTGAATTTTCAAAATATTGAATGTAGCGCGTATTAAATATTCCGTTTAAAGAGTTGCTCTTTGTTCCATACTGAGGTGTTATAGAAAATTGAAAATTTCTAGATAGTATGGGTTTGTTATGAATTCTTAGCCCTAACAAAGCCCCATCATAGTAGTTGTATTTTATATTGGGTTGTAAATAGATCTGATGGTAATAGGGGTCATTTATATCCTTATATAACTTAAATTGTATGGGTTTGTTTAATATATTTTTTCCTACTTTTTTCCAATTATCCATCGAATTAAACTCTGGATATGAATTTTCAAAATTTAAGGAAACCCTATCGAAACCATTTTTAGGAATTGCTACAGTTGTTGTACTGTCTATATTAGTAAGCCATTTCTTAAATTTAACTTGTTTATTTTTTAAACCATACAAAGCTACCGGTGCAGTTATATTTCTTTTATTCTTGATGGTAACATATACAGAATCATCAAGTACTACAGCTTTTTTTATGGTGTAATCTATTTTTTTATCTGTGGTAAGATATTCATCAAAAAACCAGTTAATATCTTTTGAAGTTTTTGAAGAAACAATTTCTTTAAAGGATTCGCTTTTGACAAAATTTAATTTATTTTTTTTATAAAATTCTTTAAAAGATGAACTAATAATTGTGTCTCCAATATAATCAGCAAGGTATCTTAAACCCAGCCCTGCTTTGTATTTACCGGCTATTTTTCGATTAAAATTAGATAAAGAATCAGATCTTGTGTTCATTGCTTGGTCTAAAAATTGCCTGGCGGTGTATTGATACACAAAAGGATATTTATCGTTAAATTTTAATTTTGAAAAATTAAAATTTCGGAACCCCCATATTTTAGAAATATTACCAGCCAGTTTAATTTCTGGGTAGTACTGTGAAACATAATTCATCATTAAATAAGTTTGCAAACCATCGGTTAGCCAATAATCTTTTCTTTTATCTAGAAGTAATGTATGGTCTATGTATTTTTTTGTTACAGCCTTTAGCATGGTTAAATCCCATTCAAAAACATCAGGAAAAGGTCTTATAAAATTGGGGAGCTGATTTAATCCATAAATAGGATTTTTAGCTTGTGAAACTTCGTCAATCAATAATTTTTTGTGAGGATATTCTCCTAAAAAATCCCCTATAAATAGTAATTGTCTGTATAAGATATCATTGGTTAGCTTTTTATCAATAGCAGTGTTGTATAAATCTGTTTTAATCTCAATTTTATCTGTTTTGAAGGATTTATAATCATCTTTAGTATCTATATGTAAAAGAACATCTGTTCTTTGTTTTCCAGATAGTAAAAATTCATTTACGTTTTCTTCCTGTGTTTTGAGTTTAGATAAATTTGAATTTAAAAAATAGTGTTTTGGAAGCTTAATTTTAATACTATAATTTGTGCTGTTGGTCAGTAAATCATCCATATTTAAATTACTCATTACTTTCCAGTCATCTTTAAAAACAGCAGGGACTAGGTACCAATATCTTAAATGGTAGCCAGTTTTTGTTTTTCCATAACGAGTAAATTTTGCACTAGGAATTTTAACATCATAAGCAATATTAATAGTCGTAGATTTTTTTGGGGATAGGGGAGTATTTAATACGATTTTAATAACATCAATTTTGTCATCTTCTACTTCAGAGAATGCAGCTGTTTCGTAATCTACAGTCAAGTTCTTAATAGTTGTAAAACCTCTGTCTTTTTGATTGGCAAAGTATAATGATTTATCGTAATCTTCAATAAGTCTTTTGGCTAACGGAGCTTTATTGTTTTTATAACCGTTTGCCCAGTTATGAAGATAAATATGGGTGAGTGTTGTGTCTGAATCATTGTAAAAAATAATGCGTTGATTAATACGAATGATATCTTTTGTATTGTCTAATTGAGCATCTATATGAATTCTGTGCTCTTGTCCATTTACCTGGATAAATGAGCACATAATCATGAATAATATGAATGTATAGTTCTTCAATTAAATTTTGATAAATTTTAATGGGCTCTTTAATTTTTGATGCGAAAGATAGTAAATACCCTTTGAAAGATGTCTAACATCAATCATCAAAGAATTATCCGATGTGTTTGCTTGAGCTTTTACTTGAATTAGCTGCCCATTAATGGTATAAATCTTTATGTTATTTTTATCTAAATTATCTGTCAAAAATATGTTTAAATAGTCTTGAGTACTATTTGATTCAACAAATTTAATAGTAGAAACAACTTCAGTAGATAGGGTATTTTCTGGAGTTTCTATCTCCATGACTACAGGTAAATGATCACTAAACTCAATTAAAGCATTTCTTAGGGTTTGAGAGTAAGTTCCTGAACAATTAGTGTTACTTAAAAACGAGTTGTAGCAGTTTCCATTATTGCCTATTTCTTGGTAACTGTCATTCACATAAAATAAATCTGAGCTTGTATTGAAGTTTTCAGACATCATAATAAAATCAAATCGATCATCTAAACCACCAGTAGACCCACTATCATCAATGAGACCACTATTTGAGGTTCTTGTAGATTGAGTATGAATATCTGCAAACGAACTGTTGTTCCAAAAATAAGTTGAATCATAATTTTCATAATAAAAATAGTCTACCCCATCATCTGGAAATGGCGGAGCTGGACTATCTATTGGATCTATCATTATAATTGGATTTCTATCATCAATTAAATACTGATACCCTTCTTCATTACTAGTATAAAAATTAAAATCTCCAGCAAATAACACATAACTATCATTGGCTATGGTATTGGTGTAACTCACAAAACTTTGTATGGAAGTTAATCTTCGTTGTCTATTAGAGGTTCCTGTAGAAGCCTTTAAATGGGTTACAAAAACCTCCATTCTTACAGGGTTGTTTTCGGCGTTTTCTGTATTTATTTTAAAAGTATACTGGTTTATGTCTCTAGTGTCTGCTGTAATAACTCTTGATTCCTCTAAAATTAATTTTTTTGAGTTGTAATAAACCATTTGTTGCAAACTATTACTCCCAGATTGATTTTCTTCAAAAGGAGCTTTTTCAAAATCTTCATTAAAAGGAATAATTGCATTCTCAAACAGGTAATCAGAGCCTATTTCATCAACCACCTCACAAACCATCAACAAGTCTGGGTTTACTTCGTTTAGTATAGTGGATAAAAAAGGTGTTTTATTTTGGCTTACCTCAGAATCTGAATAGTTTAATATATTATACATCATTGCTTTGATGCGGGTTTGTCCATAGTTTAAAGTTGTAAATAGGACTAAAAACAAGAACAATACTGTTCTTTTAAATACATTATATTTCATCGAATTCTCTAGAAGTTCGGTTTTAAACTATACTTACTATAGAATTTATTTAAATGTTCTATAGCCTCATCGGCGGTATCTACCACTCTAAACAATTTAAGATCTGTTTCACTAATATTTCCTTGTTCAAGCAAGGTTTTTTTAATCCAGTCTAATAAACCTCCCCAGAAAGATGAACCTACTAAAACAATTGGAAATCTTCCAATTTTTTTGGTTTGAATTAGTGTAATGGCTTCAAATAATTCATCTAAAGTTCCAAAACCACCAGGCATGACAATAAAACCTTGTGAGTATTTTACAAACATTACTTTTCGTACAAAAAAGTAATCGAATTCTAGATTTTTGTCTTTATCTATCCAAGGATTGTCATGTTGTTCAAAAGGCAATTCTATATTTAGACCAACAGAAGTTCCTTTTCCTCTATGCGCTCCTTTGTTACCTGCTTCCATAATACCGGGGCCACCACCAGTAATAACACCATATCCGTTCTGAGTTAATTTATAAGCTACCTCTTCAGAAAGCTCATAGTATTCTTCTCCGGGCTTTGTTCTAGCCGAACCAAAGATAGATACACAAGGACCTATTTTACTTAATTTTTCATAACCCTCTACAAACTCCGCCATAATTTTAAAGATGGCCCAAGAGTCATTGGTTTTTATTTCGTTCCAAGTTTTTTGCTGTAATTTCTCACGTATTTTTCTATCGTCATTTGTCATGTCTTTTCTGTTTTGTCTATACAAAGTTAACTTAATTCCTCAATCAAAAATTGAGCCGTATAACTTATTTTATTTTTAATGACTTGTTCAGGGGTACCTTTACATAAGATTTCACCACCTTTTTTACCACCTTCCATACCAATATCTATTATGTAATCTGCCAGTTTAATGACATCCATATTGTGTTCAATAATCAGTACAGTATTACCTTTATCAGCAAGGGTGTTAAGCACATTCATTAACACTCTAATATCTTCAAAGTGAAGTCCTGTGGTGGGTTCGTCTAAAATATAAAAGGTGTTTCCAGTATCGCGTTTGGATAATTCTGAGGCCAATTTAATGCGCTGCGCCTCACCGCCAGATAATGTAGTAGATCGCTGTCCAAGGGTAATATACCCCAAACCAACATCTTTAATGGTTTTTAGTTTGCTATGTATTTTTGGAATGTGTTTAAAGAATTCTACAGCATGATCAATAGTCATTTCTAAGACATCTGCAATAGATTTTCCTTTGTATCTAATTTCTAGTGTTTCTCTGTTAAACCGTTTTCCTTGGCAGGTTTCGCATTCTACATGTACGTCAGGTAGAAAATTCATTTCAATGATTCTAACTCCACCTCCTTGGCAGGTTTCACAGCGTCCTCCTTTGACATTAAAAGAGAATCGTCCCGGTTTGTAACCTCTAATTGCAGCCTCTGGAGTTTTAGCAAACAAACTTCGTATTTCACTAAAAACACCAGTATAAGTAGCAGGGTTAGAACGAGTAGTTCTACCAATAGGTGATTGATCGATGTCTATGACTTTATCTACATGTTCTAGACCCGTAATTTTTTTATAAGGCATTGGTTCTTTAACACCTCTGTATATGTGTTTGTTTAAAATAGGATAAAGCGTTTCATTTATTAGCGTTGATTTTCCACTACCAGAAACACCCGTTACACAAATCATTTTCCCTAATGGAAATTCGGCGGTTACGTTTTTTAAATTATTTCCAGTTGCACCAGTAATTTTGATGGATTTTCCATTTCCTTTTCTTCTATTTTTTGGAACCTCAATTTGTCTTCTTCCACCCAAGTAGTCGGCAGTTAAGGTGGGGTGTTCTTTTATTTCTTGATAAGTTCCTTTACTTACAATTTCACCGCCATGCACACCAGCGCCAGGTCCAATATCAAAAACAAAATCTGCATGTTCTATCATGTCTTTATCGTGCTCAACAACCAAAACTGAATTTCCAATATCTCTTAATTTCACCAAAGAATCTATGAGTTTTTGGTTGTCTCGTTGATGAAGTCCTATACTAGGTTCATCTAAAATATACAAGACACCAACCAATTGTGACCCTATTTGTGTAGCCAAGCGAATACGTTGTGCTTCACCACCAGAAAGTGATTTTGAGGTTCTGTCTAAGGTTAGATAATCTAATCCAACATCTAGTAAGAATTGAATTCTAGTTTTAATTTCTTTTAAAATTTCAGAAGCAATAATAAGCTGTCTTTCAGATAACTTTGCATCTAAATTGTGAAACCATTCCGCTAATTCATTGATGTCTAATTTGGCAAGATCACTAATATTTTTTTCATTTATTTTAAAATGAAGACTTTCTTTTTTTAATCGATTACCTTCACAATTACTGCAAGTAACCTCATCCATGAAGCCTTTTGCCCATCGTTTAATAGACCTACTTTCACTAGATTTATATTGGTTTTCTATAAATGAGGTAATTCCTTCAAAATCTATTTCATATTTACGAGTAACTCCCATGGTTTTAGAAGCTATAGAAAATTTTTCATTTCCTCCATTAAGAATAATGGTAAGAGCTTCTTCTGGAATAGATTTTATAGGATCACTTAACTTAAAACCATACCTATCAGCAATTAAATGTAGCTGTTTAAAAATCCAGCTATTCTTCTCTTCTCCCAAAGGAACAATTCCTCCATTTTTTATAGAAATTGAATCATCTGGAATTACTTTGCTAAAATTTATTTCGTTGGTAATTCCTAATCCGTTACACTTAGAACAAGCTCCTTTAGGAGAATTAAACGAAAAAGTGTTGGGTTCTGGACTTGGGTAGGCAATTCCTGAGATAGGACACATGAGTTCTTTACTGAAATATCTTGGTTTTTCGTCATCAACATCAATTACCATTAAAATATTATTTCCAGTGTAAAGAGCAGTTTTAATAGTTTCTACTAGACGTTTTTCTGATGAGCTATTCACAATAAGTCTATCTATGACAACTTCTATGTCATGCGTCTTGTATCTATCTAAACGCATGCCTTTCTCAATTTCCCTAATTTCACCATCTACCCGAACTTTTACAAAACCTTGTTTTGAAATTTGTTCAAATAATTCTCTGTAATGTCCTTTTCTAGATTTTACAACTGGAGCTAAGACTGCTATTCTTTTATCTTTAAAATCAGTTAAAATTAAATTCTTTATTTGCTCATCACTGTAGCTTACCATTTTTTCTCCTGTGTTATAAGAGTAGGCATCTGCAGCTCTAGCAAACAATAATCTTAAAAAGTCATAAATTTCTGTAATTGTTCCTACGGTAGAGCGTGGGCTCTTATTAGTGGTTTTTTGTTCAATAGAAATTACAGGAGATAGTCCGTCTATCTTATCTACATCTGGACGCTCTAAACCGCCTAAAAATTGACGGGCATAGGCAGAGAATGTTTCAATATATCTTCGTTGTCCTTCTGCATAAATTGTATCAAAAGCCAAGGAAGATTTTCCACTACCACTTAAACCTGTTATAACAACTAGTTTTTCTCGTGGTATTTTAACGTTTATGTTTTTTAAATTATGAGCTCTTGCTCCATAAACTTCAATATATTCTTGGTCTTTCAATGTAGATAAATTTCAGAAAGTTGCAAAGTTACTGAAACCAATTTACTTTTTTTGTTAAAGTAATACCCAAACTATAAACACTCATTACTGCAAAAAAAGTACAATAAATTAATTCTTATTTTTTATTTTAATCACAAAAAAATCAGTTAGTACTCTTTGTTTAGCAGCTACTAAAAAAGTATCTTGCATTAAAATAATATATATGAATTTTATACACTCTGTTAGACATTATTTTGAAAGACATGGGTACCACGTTTCCTCTCGTTTAGCTGATCGCTTAGGAATGAGAGCAAAAAATGTAAGATTATTTTTTATTTATATTTCTTTTGTAACTGTAGGCTTATCATTTGGATTTTATCTAACGATTGCATTTTTACTAAAGTTAAAAGATTTTGTTCATACCAAAAGAAGTTCAGTATTTGATTTGTGATTGTTCTTTATTATTAATTAAAACTAATTGAAACATCTGTTTTAGAGATAAAAACAACTTATATGAATATCTATGTTTAAATCAAAATTTCGCAAAGCGTTATTGCTTCTTATTTTAGTCTTAATGATTGGAGTATTTGGATATATGGTTATATCTGGATACTCATTTGTGAATGCACTATACATGACAGTTATTACAGTGTCTACTGTAGGTTTTGGTGAAATTAGTCCGTTAAATGAACAAGAAAAATTATTTACTATATTTTTAATAACCATTAGTATTATTAGTTTTGGATATACCGTATCTGCCTTTACAGAATATATTATAAGTGGTCAGTTATTTCAACAATTAAAATTGAAAAAAATGCAAAAAAAAATCGATCAACTAAGTGGCCATACAATTATTTGTGGTTTTGGTAGAAATGGAAAGCAGTCCATGATTAAATTACAGAATTATAAAAAAGACTTTGTAATTGTTGAACAAGCAGATCAGGTAATAAATGAAATTGATTTAGAGGGGTTTTTAAACATTAAAGGCGATGCTACTACAGATGAAGCATTACTAAAGGCTGGTATAGAAAGAGCTGATAATTTAATAACGGCATTACCTTCTGATGCAGATAATCTTTTTGTAGTGCTGTCTGCAAGACAATTAAATACCAATTGTAGAATTATCAGTAGGGCTTCTAATGAGAGTTCCTACAGTAAATTAAAAATTGCTGGAGCCAACAACGTTATCATGCCCGATAAATTAGGAGGAGATCATATGGCTTCATTGGTAGTAACTCCTGATGTAATTGAGTTTGTTGGTAGATTAACAATTGAAGGAGAAACCACAGCAAATTTGGAAGAAATTTCTGTAAATGACTTGCCCATAGAATATCTCAATAAAACAATTTTAGATTTAGATTTAAGAAAAAAAACAGGGTGTACTGTGATCGGTTTTAAAGCTCCAGATAACAGTTATATCATTAACCCAGAGGCTTCTATAAAATTGCAAAATAATTCTCACTTAATTGTTCTAGGAAGGCCTGAGCAGATATCAAAATTAAGATTACTTTTTTAAAATAATTTTTTCAACCATATCCTTCTCATTACTTTTTCATGAGTATATAAAGGAAGTGTTAACAAAAAAATACTTTTAACCTTCAAAAGTTGTTCGGGGTTCATTTTTTTATGATATTGCGGATTACTTAAATTCAAATATTCTCAAAAAGATGAAGAAAAGAATCCTATCAATCCTATTTTTAGTAATTCCAATAGTAACATTTGCTCAAGAAAAAGGTTTAGATCAACAAATTGATGAAGCCTTTAAACCAATATCAGATTTCTTTAGTGAAGTAATATTCTTTACTATACCAATTGCAGGAATAGATGTGCCTTTTGTATTACTTTTATTAGTTGGTAGTGCCTTGTTTTTTACCATTTATTTTAGATTTCCTAATATTTTTCATTTTAAAACAGCAATTAATGTTGTTAGAGGGAAATACGATGATCTAGATCATGCTTCAGTTAATTCAGAGCTAGCTATAGATGGAGATATAGCAGACACAATTAAAGATGAAAGTAAAGAAGGTGAAGTTACTCACTTCCAAGCATTAGCAACGGCAGTTTCAGGAACAGTAGGGAACGGTAATATAGCTGGAGTTGCATTGGCAATTGCTCTAGGTGGGCCAGGAGCAACTTTCTGGATGGTGGTTTGTGGTTTTCTTGGGATGTCTACAAAATTTGTTGAATGTACACTAGGAGTTCAGTATAGAGATGTAGGAGAAGATGGAACTGTTTATGGCGGTCCAATGTACTACATTAGTAAAGGGTTAAAAGAGAGAGGTTTTGAAGTATTTGGAAAAATAACGGCTATAATTTTTGCTATTTTTTGTATTGGTGGATCATTTGGAGGAGGAAATGCCGCACAATCTAACCAAGCAACTGTAGTTTTAAAAGAGTTAATGGGTTTAGAAAGTACTGGAGCTGGATTCTGGATTGGAGTTATTATGGCAATTGTTGTTGGTATTATAATTATTGGAGGAATTAAAAGAATTGCTTCTGTAACAGAAAAAGTAGTACCGTTTATGGCGTTATTATATCTATTAGCATGTCTTTATATTTTAGGAGCGAATTTTTCATTAATAGATGATGCGTTTTCTTTAATTTTTAGAGAAGCTTTTAATCCAACAGCTATTGGAGTTGGAGGGGTTATTGGAGTGTTACTAGTAGGGTTTAAAAGAGCTGCATTTTCAAATGAGGCAGGTGCAGGTTCTGCATCTATTGCGCATTCAGCAGTAAAAACTAAATATTCTGCCTCTGAAGGTTTGGTTGCATTATTAGAACCATTTATAGATACAGTTGTAATTTGTACAATGACTGCCTTGGTAATTATTATTTTTAATTTTGGTGGAGATGCATCTGGAGCATCAATTTTTCAATACGGAGGAGATGGAGCAGGTGCTGTTTTAATTGATGGAGTTTCTTATGAAGGAGCTGGAATTACTTCAAAAGCATTTGCACAATACATCCCCTATTCTAATGTTTTCTTAACTGTAGCAGTTGTTTTGTTTGCAGTTTCTACAATGATTTCTTGGTCTTATTATGGACTACAATCATGGAAGTTTTTATTCGGTAGAGGTAAAGCGGCAGATATGGCTTACAAGTTATTATTCTTGTTGTTTGTAATTATTGGAGCTTCAGCAAGTATGAATTCAATTTGGGCATTTTCAGACGCAATGATTTTTGCTATGGTATTCCCTAATATGGTAGGTTTATACTTCTTGTTCCCTGTTGTTAAGAAACAATTAAATCGTTATATTGAAGCAATCAAAAGCTAATGTAAAATCCCCTATAAATGAAAATATTTAAATCCCATTTCTGGTACACAAAAAACCAACGAAATGGGATTTTATTTTTATTGATCATCATCATATTTCTACAATTAATATTTCATTTCAAAAACTTTGATAGCCAACAGTTGGTAGATTTTAGTCAGCCAATAATTACTTCTTATAAAAAACAATTAGATAGTCTAAAGAAGAAATCATCAAAAAAGAAGAAATTTAAAATATACCCTTTTAACCCTAACTACATTTCAGATTATAAGGGGTACCAATTAGGAATGAATGTAGACGAAATTGACCGATTATTAGCACACAGAGAACAAAAATTATATGTAAATTCATCAAAAGAGTTTCAAACGATAACTAAAATTTCAGATAGTTTACTTCAAAAAATTTCTCCATTTTTTAAATTTCCCGATTGGGTTCAAAAGAAAAATAAGAATAAAAATAATCAACAGAGATATATCCCAAATTCAAGAATAAATGTCTCAGAAATTACTACTGAAGATATCAATAAAGCAACTCTCAAAGATTTTACTGCTATTGAAGGTGTAGATGAATATATTTCTGAAAGAATTATTAAGTATCGTTCTAAACTACAAGGATTTTCATTTAAAGAACAACTCTTTGAGGTTTGGGGATTGGATGAACTAATGGCTAATAAAATTCTCTCAACATTTTCCATCAAAAACAAACCAATAATAAAAAAGGTAAACATAAACACAGCGTCTTTTAAGGAAGTCTTATCAAATCCATATATAGACTATGAGTTGTGTATCCAAATTTTTGATTACAAAGATGAAGTAGCAGAGCTTCAATCTATTTCAGAAATTAAAAATATAGAGGGTTTTCCAATAAAGAAATACAATAGAATAGTATTATATTTACTAGCTGAATAAGAATAACAAAAAAATATTGAATGTTGCACATGTATTTTACTGAAGAGCATGAGGTTTTTAGAGAAAGTTTTAAAGATTTTTTACAAAAAGAAGTAGTTCCCCACATAGACAAATGGGAAAAAACTGGAAATATTGATCGATTCATATGGCGAAAGTTTGGAGATATGGGGTATTTTGGATTGAGTTATCCTGAAGAATATGGAGGGCTAAATCTAGATATTTTTTACATGGTGATTTTTCTAGAGGAACTACAAAAAATAAATTCAGGAGGCTTTGCTGCTGCTATTTGGGCACATGTTTATTTAGCAATGACTCACGTAAATGTGGAAGGAGATGCTAGAATTAAAAATAAATATTTAAGTGCTAGTATTTCAGGTGAAAAAATTGGATGCTTATGTATCACAGAGCCTTTTGGAGGTTCTGATGTTGCAGGAATGAGAACTACGGCAATAAGAAAAGAAAACTCTTATGTAATTAACGGATCAAAGACTTTTATAACAAATGGCGTTTACTCAGATTATTTAATTGTTGCAGCCAAAACAGATCCATCTTCCAAACACGCAGGGATGTCAATTTTTATTGTAGACAGAGATACTCCAGGAATCTCCGCAACAAAACTTGACAAACTAGGCTGGAAAGCATCAGACACAGGAGAGATCGCTTTTGATAATGTAGTAGTACCCTCAGAAAATCTAATGGGTCAAGAAGGGAAGGGATTTGCATACATCATGCAACATTTTGCATTAGAAAGATTAATCATGGGGATTAATGCCCACGCAAGAGCCGAGTATGCCGTAGATTATGCAATTCAATACACATCAGAAAGACAAGCTTTTGGAAAAACATTGGATAGTTTTCAGGCATTAAGACACAAAATTGCTGAAATGGCAAGTCAAGTAGAAATGTGTAAGGAATTCAATTACTCAATAGCTAAAAGGTTAAATGATGGGGTGTATGTAGTTAAAGAAGCAACCATGTCTAAACTAATCTCAACAAAAATGGCTGATGAAGTAATCTATGATGCACTTCAATTACTTGGCGGTTATGGTTATATGGAAGAGTATCCAATGGCTAGATTACTTAGAGATAGTAGACTAGGCCCTATTGGAGGAGGTACTTCTGAAATACTTAGAGAAATTATTGCAAAAATAATCATCGACAAGAAAGAGTATAAGTCTGTAACTTAATCTTTCTTTAAAATGTTCACTTTTTTTCAATAAATTAATCTTCAATAAGTTACATTTTTTTATAAAAGTTTAAATAATTCGTGATTACTATTGGTAACAATAAAAATCATTATATATTTGCAGTCCAATTTAAAAAAAGTATTTTGAAAGGAGGTGCCAACATATGTTAATCATTCCAGTTAAAGAAGGAGAGAATATTGATAGAGCTTTAAAGCGTTTCAAGAGAAAATTTGATCGCACAAAGACAATGAGGAACTTACGTGAAAGAAAACATTTCACGAAACCATCTGTTGCCAAAAGAGCTCAAAGAATCAAAGCATCCTATGTTCAAGGTTTAAGAACCAAAGAAGAAGTAGGTTAGGCTTACATAATTTTATAAAAACCCACATCGAAAGATGTGGGTTTTTTATTTTATATCTAATCATTAATTTAGAGTATCTTTATATTTAAATGGACTATTCTAACTTTTAAATATCTAAGTCATTAAAAAAATAATTTTAACTTTTAGCTTATTTGTTGTGTTATGCTGTAATAATGATAATGATTCCAATTATCAATCAACAAAAATAATTTTCACTGAAATTGGACTGGGCTTTACAGAACTTAATGATAATTTAGCCCAAAACCTAATTATAGCTACAGAAACAGAATGGAATATTCTGCTAGATAATCTTCCAAGTGAATTTGTAGATAATTTCAATGAAATAAACATTAACTTTAATGAATTCATTATCATTGCAGTAATCACTGAAAACCAGCCTAATACGGGTTACTCAGTAAGTATAAATGAGATCATAGAAAACAAAAATTCGATAAATGTTTTTTCTGAGATTCAATATGTAGGAAGTGGATATACTGCCATTGTTCAACCCTTTCATATTGTAAAAATACCCTCAACGAATAAGGAAATAGTATTTGAATAATGAATATGTTAAGTATTACCACACATTAAAAAACAGCAGTAAAGAGCAAACCAAAATTTGATTCATTTCTACTATATTTGTTATGACTCGAAAAATAGCACATTTATCCTAGCTATTTTCCTTACCTAATAACCTATGAACTTAATAGATTCTTTCCTTGAATACTTGCTATTAGAGAAAAAATACTCTT
>ENA-UOXV01000489-UOXV01000489.1-marine-metagenome-genome-assembly--contig:-NODE-489-length-56777-cov-7.294842_pt1 | contig 56777 bp, 48 predicted proteins | sample MGYA00238165_ERZ766961 | MGnify/ENA primary metagenome ERZ766961 (study PRJEB28924, sample SAMN03173240) | marine metagenome | biome: Marine; feature: Water; material: Subsurface seawater | place: North... | reverse complement strand
GAATAGCCCATTTGGGGCTGAATTGAGCAATAATTTAAGCAATAAAATGCTTTCCTTTGTTACAGTAGCTAAAAATAGAGTGGAATGAAAAATCACGAAATAGACTATCGCATTTTTGGAGAAGAATTGCAATGCGTTGAGGTTGAACTTGATCCTTTAGAGACTGTAATGGCGGAGTCAGGTAGCTTGATGTATATGGATAGCGATATTAAAATGCAAACCATATTAGGTGATGGCTCACAAGAAAATGAAGGGGTTTTTGCTAAAATATTTTCAGCAGGAAAGCGCCTGTTAACCGGCGAGAGCTTGTTTATGACAGCCTATACTCACGAGGGCATTGGCAAGAAAACTGCCACATTTGCTGCGTCTTTTCCTGGCAAGATAATTCCCTTTAACTTAAACGAACACAACGAAAAAATCATTTGCCAAAAGCAGTCCTTTTTGTGCGCCGCGAAAGGTGTTGTAATAGGGGTTGAATTTCAGAAAAAACTAGGTGCTGGCTTCTTTGGAGGAGAAGGTTTTATCATGCAAAGTTTAGAAGGTGATGGAATGGCATTCGTGCATGCTGGAGGAACAATCATTGAAAAAGAATTGGCTGCTGGTGAAACAGTAAAGGTTGATACCGGTTGTTTAGTAGCAATGACCCAAAGTGTTGACTACGATATTCAGTTTGTTGGAGGGATTAGAAATACGCTTTTCGGCGGGGAAGGAGTTTTCTTTGCGAAGCTTTCAGGCCCTGGAAAAGTCTGGTTACAATCACTTCCATTTAGTCGATTAGCAGACAAAATTTTTGCATCAGCTCCAAAAACAGGCGGCAAGAGAACGGGAGAAGGAAGTATCATTGGAACATAAGGTCATATTATTGATGGCAACGAATAGATAAGATGCGAAAAGAGATCTTAGAAAAGATAGAAGCTCTTCAGAAGATAGAAGACACAAGAGACTTAAGCCGGAAGCTTAAGGACCTCAAAGAAGATTACTACAATGTCGCTCGAATAGAGGCAGAACAACAATTGCAGAAATTTCTTGATGAAGGTGGCAATAGGGCAGACTATGAGCGCCCAAAAGATGAGGTCGACTTTCAGTTTAAAGAAGTAGTTACCAAGCTTGGCGATCGTATTGCCTCTTTTCGCGAAAGGTTGAGACAAGAAGAGCTTAAAAACTTCGATAAGAAGAACAATCTTCTTTCTCAAATTGAGGGATTAAAAGAGGAGGAGCATATAGGAAAGGCTCTTGCAAAAATGAAAGCCATTCAAGAGGTGTGGAAGGCGATTGGCAATGTCCCAAAAGAGAAAGCCAAAGCCTTGTCAAGTGAGTATTCGCATAAACTTGATGACTTTTATTACGGCATAAAGATCTACAGCGAGCTTCAAGATCATGACTTTAAGAAAAACATCGAGCTAAGAATAGAGGTAATAGATAAAATCAGAAAACTTGGTGAGCTTAAGTCAATAAAGGAAATCCAAACACTTTTACCTGCATACCAGGCAGACTGGGATCAACAAGGGCCAGTTTTTAAAACAGAGTGGGAAAAACTTCGCGATGAGTATTGGACAGAGCTTCGCAAGGTTCAGGAAAAAGTTAAAGGGCACTTCACGGAACTTAGAGATAAACAAGGCGAAAATTTAAATGCCAAAAAAGAACTGATTGCCAAAATTGATCACATACTTGCTAATCATTCGAAAAATCAGAAGCCTTCTCAATGGGATAAGCTTACCAAAGAAATTATAGAGCTCCAGAACAAATGGAAGAATATTGGTTTTGCGGGTAAAAAGGATAATGATCAAATCTGGAAAAGTTTTAGAAAGAAGTGTGATGAGTTTTTCAAGGCGAAAAGCGAGTTTTTTAAAGTACTGAAAGGTGAACTAAAAGGTGTCAAGGCAAAAAAGCTGAAATTGATTGAGGAAATCACTGCTTTAAAAGGCAACACCAATTGGAGAGATACCAGCTTGAAAATTCAAAAACTTCAGAAGCGTTGGAAAGATACAGGAAGCCTGATGCATGGTGAAGAACAGAAGATGTGGAATCAGTTTAGGTCTGAGTGCGACTATTTCTTCAACAAGAAAAAAGAATGGTACGCAGGGCTTGACGAACGCAAGGCAAATAACTTGAAAGAAAAGAAGTCATTCCTTTCGAAACTCGCCAAGTTGAAAATCGAATCTTCGGGTGATGAAGCCAAAGTTGAGTTGGCCAATCAATTCAAAAAATTCTATGACATAGGTCCAGTTCCAGAAAAGAATGGAGCAGAACTCATGAAAGAATTTCAAGATGTTCAGCAGAATCTGTTAAAGTCTCTAGGACTCGAACAGGAAGACATTAAAGCCCTGCAGTATAAGGTCAAACTGGAGAGGATAAGTGGTGGTGAAAACCCTGAGGAGTCACTGCAAAAAGAAATAAAGGACATTGAACGAGCAGTAAAGAATTTAGATTCTGATAAGATCCAATATGAAAACAATTTGGGCTTTTTCCAGCATGTTGCAGATGACAATCCGATGAAAAAAGAGGTGATTGATAAAATCAAAGCTTTAGAGTCAAGAAGGTCGGGAATGATAGATAGAATTAAGCTAATTAAAGCTGAATTGAGAAACTTGAAACAAAGAGAGAACTCATGAGTGCGGAAAGTACAGTGAAACCAGAAGTCGAAAAAGAGACGCTTAAGAGGGCATTCGAATTAATGTCAACGGCAAGAGCTTTATCTGACATTTATGAAGAAAATGCAAAGGTTACATCCAAGTACGTTCATGCAACTTCCCGCGGCCATGAGGCTGTTCAGTTAGCATTAGCACTTCAACTATATCCTCAAGACTGGGTATCGCCTTATTATAGGGATGACTCTATCCTTTTAGGAATAGGAATGAGCCCATATGAACTAATGCTTCAGCTGCATGCTAAACGCGATGATCCATTTTCTGGAGGTCGAACTTACTACTCGCACCCCTCTTTAAAAAGGGATGATATGCCTAAGATCCCTCACCAAAGTTCTGCCACGGGAATGCAAGCGATACCCACCACTGGAGTGGCTATGGGGATTCAGTACTTAGAAAACAGTGGATTAGCGCCTGAATACGATCATAAGCCTGTGGTGGTCTGCTCCTTAGGAGACGCTTCGGTTACTGAAGGTGAAGTTTCTGAGGCCTTTCAAATGGCTGTTTTAAAGCAGTTTCCGATTCTATATTTTGTTCAAGACAATGAGTGGGATATTTCTGCAAGTGCCGATGAAACGCGAGCTCAAAACGCTGCTGAATTTGCTCAAGGTTTTAAGGGCATGGAAGTGCGTTCTTTCGACGGAAATGATTTTATTGCTTCTTACAAAGTCTTAAGTGAGGTTCTTCATATTATCAGAACAGAAAGAAGGCCAGTTCTTGTTCATGCTAAGGTCCCATTGCTTGGACATCACACTTCTGGCGTTCGAAGAGAATGGTATCGAGATGACTTAGAGGAGCATCAATCTCGTGATCCTTATCCTCTATTTCAGAGTCAACTATTGGCAAATGGTTTTAGCCAAGAAGAGCTAGATGGAATCATTGCTGAAACTAGAAAGACGGTCGAAAAGCAGTATGTTGAAGCTCTAGCGGCAGAAGATCCCCGTCCAGAAGATTTATTTGATTTCGACTATGCTCCAACTCCTATTACAGAAGAAAAAGGGGAAAGAGAACCTGTAGGAAAGAAGCCAACTGTGATGGTTGATTCAGCTTTGTTCGCTGTTCAAGAAATATTGCAAAAACATCCTGAAGCGCTGCTTTATGGACAAGATGTTGGAGGAAGACTTGGAGGTGTATTTAGAGAAGCAGCAACACTGGCTCAGAAGTTTGGTGACGACCGTGTATTTAATACCCCAATCCAAGAAGCCTTCATAATCGGAAGTACCGTAGGAATGGCTGCAACTGGTTGTAAACCTATTGTTGAAGTTCAGTTTGCCGACTATATATGGCCGGGCTTAAATCAATTGTTTACCGAGCTCAGTCGCTCTTATTATTTGTCAAATGGAAAGTGGCCAGCCAGTGCCGTGGTCAGGGTGCCAATAGGAGCTTATGGCAGTGGAGGACCATACCACTCTTCTTCCGTAGAAAGTATTGTCTGCAACATTAAGGGGATTAAAGTGGCGTATCCATCCACAGGAGCTGATTTGAAAGGTTTAATGAAGTCTGCGTTTTATGACCCCAACCCAGTGGTCATGCTTGAGCATAAAGGCTTGTATTGGTCAAAGATTAAAGGAACGGAAGAAGCAAAGACTGTTGAGCCAGATGCTGATTATGTTATCCCTTTTGGAAAAGGAAGACGCGTTCAAGAAGCAGATGCCAATAATATTGAGGCTGGAGATTCTATTTGTGTAATTACCTATGGCATGGGAGTTTATTGGTCGAAATCTGCATCAAAGACTTATGCTGGTAAAGTGGAAATCATTGATTTAAGAACTTTAATGCCATTTGATGAGGAGCTTGTATTAGAAACAGTGAAAAAACATGGAAAGTGTTTGGTAGTAACTGAAGAAACTCTGGCTAATTCATTCGCTATGGCCATAGCTGGCTGGATTTCTAAGCATTGTTTTGAATACCTGGATGCCCCTGTAGACATTATAGGATCAGAAAACTTACCTGCTATCCCATTAAATTCTGTTTTGGAACAAGCCATGATTCCTAATGCTGACAAAGTTGGTCAGAGGATGAAAGCTTTGATTGAATACTAGTTCTGTGCCCAGGTTCAGTTTTTTATTAGAGGCTTAAGCACTACTTTCGTATTATGATTAAGAAAGTTATTGCATTCTTAAATCGAGAAGTATGGCTTCTGAATTTGGATGAACTTCCAAAGGGTCGTTCCTTTCTCATTAAGCAATTAAGGATATTGATCTTATCGGCAAGGGGCTTTAAAGAAGACCAATGTCAGATAAGAGGTTCTGCGCTCACGGTGTTTAGCTTGCTTTCAGTCGTGCCAGTGCTGGCAATGGCTTTTGGTATTGCTCAGGGCTTCGGTTTGGAAGCTAAGCTTGAGGACGAAATCCATAAGGCATTCGATGCTACTCCAGAAATTTCAGCTTTTCTAATTGATTTTGCCTCCTCTGCTTTAAATAGAACTCAAGGCGGCCTAGTTGCCGGAATTGGGGTGCTCATATTGTTGTGGTCGGTGATTTCTGTTCTTGGAAATATTGAAGCCGCATTCAATGAGATCTGGGGAGTAAGAAAGGCTCGTGGCTTTTTTAGAAAGTTTAGCGATTACCTGGCTATAACACTAGTGGCTCCATTTCTAATCATACTTTCTTCTAGCTTAACCGTTTTTATTAGCTCTAATGTGAGTACGCTCATTTCTGATGTAGAAGTCTTATCCTTTATTCAGCCAGTGATTACTGGATCACTCGACTTTCTTCCTTTTGTAATAGTTTGGTTGGTCTTCACTTTATTGTACATGGTAATGCCAAATACCAAGGTCAAGTTTGTTCCAGCCCTAATTGCAGGAGTAATAGCGGGTTCAGCTTTTCAATTGTTCCAAGAAGGCTACATTGCTTTCCAAGTATACGTTACCTCTTACAATGCAATCTATGGAAGTTTTGCTGCACTTCCGTTCTTTATCATCTGGCTTCAGATTTCGTGGATACTTATTCTTTTTGGTGCTGAATTAGCATTTGCTCATCAGAACATTAAAAACTTCGAATTTGAGAGTGGCTCAAAGGATGTTTCTGACTTCCAAAAAATGTTGCTTCACGTAATGGTGTTTAGAGAAATGATTGGCGCTCAACAAAGTAATGAGCCAGCGCTCTCTCCATCAGCGCTCTCAAAGAGATTCAATTCTCCAATTCGATTGATTAGGAATGTATTGCACGCACTTGAAGAGCAGAAGTTTGTCGTTCAAGTTCAGGCGGCAAAAGATAAAAATGAAGAGTATATAGTAGCTGTTGACTACCACAATCTCAGCCTTATTGAGTTTATGCGTGTAGTAGAAAATGCCGGTAATAAGTTGCCATTAAAGGATTCACAACTCAAGCAAAAGACGGAGGAGCTGCTTGATCAAATCAAATCCGACTTTCAGGGTTCAAGTCACAATGTCCTCATCAAGGATATTTAGTCTTTCTTTTTACCCTTAGATTCTAGCAGCCAAATGTTGATATCTGTGGACTGCTTGTTTTTAAAATAAAAGGTGGCACCATAGTCGTGCTTTACCTTCAGGTATTCATCTCCTAAACTTCCTGAAACAACGACCCTTCTTGTGATTATTTTACGACCTTGTCGATATTCCTCTTCTGAGAAGCCTTCAGGAAAGGATTGAGCAATTTCTTGGCGGAAGGTTTTCAAATCAAAAGTCGACTCCGATGCATTACTAGCTTTTACTGGTTTCGGTTCTTTCCTTGCAGGAAGGTTTTGAGCTGGTTCTACGATTTCTTTCTCCTGTGTTTTTTCTACAATAATCGATGAAGTATCTGCTGAGGCTAGTGTATCAATTATTGGTTCTGCAAATTCAACTTCATCAGTAACCCTTTCTCTTACAGAATGAACTAACTCTAACTCTGGAATATTAGTTTGAATGTTGAGCTTACTTTGCGTTCCCATCTTTGTGATGATTTCCCTTATCTCAGTATTTAAAATTTCTAAATCTTGAAGTTTAGCCAAAGTGTATTGATGATCTGGAATGACTTTAAGTGCAGCCTTATATAGTTCGATAGCTTGTGCTAGATTTCCATTTTGAAAGCTCTTGTGAGCTGAATCGTTTAAGACCTTTAGTCTTTCATTTTTTGCTTCCTGTTCCCAGTAAGTATCATACTTGTTTTTCTTTTTCTGAGCGTATAAGTCTGGAGAAAACAGAAATAAAACCAAAATTATGAGTGCTGAATAACGCATATCTCACAAATAAACACAGATTGTACCATATATTCCTTTTTTTTGCAAGCCAGATTCAACAATCTCATGGCGAAAATTTTAGTCACTGGTTCTGCCGGTTTTATTGGTCATCATGTGCTCAAGATGCTACATCAGGAAGGGCATGAGGTATTAGGCTTAGATTCTCTAAACGAGTATTATGATGTAAACCTCAAGCTTGGTAGGTTAAACGATCAAGGTTTTAATGTTTCGGAAATTGAATACGGGAAGAAGATTCACTCCGCTGATGGTTTAAGTTTCATCAAACTCGACCTTGCTGATAGGCCTAAAATTCTTTCCCTGTTTGAGTCTGAGCGATTTGAGTATGTTGTAAACCTCGCTGCCCAGGCAGGGGTGAGATATTCAATTGAAGAGCCATTCGCTTATGTTAGCTCCAACTTGGATGGATTCATGAATATTTTGGAGGCTTGCAGGCAGATAAAAGTGAAACATTTGGTATTTGCCTCCAGCTCATCAGTTTATGGAATGAACGAGGCTATTCCATTCAAGGAGACTCATGTGACTGATCATCCAATTTCCCTTTACGCAGCTACCAAAAAGTCAAATGAGCTCTTGGCTCATTCCTATGCACACCTTTACAATATACCCATGACAGGTTTGAGGTTCTTTACCGTTTATGGACCATGGGGACGACCAGATATGGCTATTTTCTTATTTACCAAGGCAATACTAAAGGGTGAGGCAATTAAGGTTTTCAATGAAGGAAAGATGGAAAGGGATTTCACCTATGTGGAAGATGTAGCTTCTGGAGTGCTTAAATCATTATTCACTCCAGCTAGACCTGAGCCTGATTTCGACTCTAAAAACCCCAAAACTTCTATCTCAACTGCTCCTTACAGAATCTACAATATAGGTAACAGCAAACCTGTGAATTTGCTGTCCTTTATTGATGCATTGGAGGAAGCTTTGGGTAGAACAGCGAAAAAGGACTTTCTCCCACTTCAGGCAGGAGATGTGGTGAGTACTTTCGCGGATACCAGCAAGCTTGAAGAGTGGATAGCTTATAAGCCTTCAAAGGACTTGAGCGAAGGGATTAAAGCCTTTGTGAGCTGGTACAAAAGCTATTATAATGAGTAAAGTAAGCCAGAAACGACACCTTGCCAAAACCATCACTTGGAGAATAGTAGGGACGATGGATACAATGCTTTTGGCATGGCTTATTTCAGGTAATCCTCTTACTGGTTTTAAAATTGGCCTAGCAGAAGTTGTTACAAAAATGCTTTTGTATTACTTTCACGAAAGAGCCTGGTATAAGTGGGGTTATGGCTATGGAATAAATAAAAAGAGTGAAGAATAATGGAAAATTACCTTTTAGAACATCTTGAAGAGCTCGAAAGTGAAGCGATGTACATCATTCGGGAAGTATTTGCAGAGTTTGAGAACCCTGCAATTCTTTTTTCTGGAGGAAAGGACTCAATTGTGTTAACGCACCTAGCTCGAAAAGCATTTTTCCCTGCAAATATTCCTTTTCCTTTAGTTCATATCGATACTGGACACAACTTCCCTGAGACATTAGCATTTAGGGATGATTTAGCCAAAGAAATCGGAGCTAATTTAATCGTTGGTTCAGTTCAAAAGAGCATCGATGAGGGGAAGGCCTCCGAAGAAACTGGTTTCAACGCAAGTAGAAATAGAATTCAATCGATTACCCTATTAGATACGATTGAACAACATAGTTTCGACGCAGCAATGGGCGGCGCAAGACGAGATGAAGAAAAGGCTCGAGCAAAAGAGCGCTTCTTTTCGCATAGAGATGAATTTGGACAATGGGATCCTAAAAACCAACGCCCTGAACTGTGGCACTTGTTCAATGGAAAGAAACATTATGGTGAGCACTTTAGAATCTTCCCGCTCAGCAACTGGACAGAATTAGACATATGGATGTACATAGAAAAAGAGCAAATTGCTCTTCCAAATTTGTACTTCTCACACAATAGAAAATGTATCAAAAGGGCAGACGCAATTTTGGCTTATAGTGACTATTTAAACCTAAAGCCAAATGAGCATATCGAAGAATTGACCGTTCGTTTTAGAACGATAGGTGATATGACAATTACAGGAGCCGTTTCCTCGACCGCTTCGAGTATTCAAGAAATCATTGATGAAGTTGCGGCAACAAGAGTTACGGAACGAAACTCTCGCGCCGATGACGCGAGATCTGAGGCTGCGATGGAAGAAAGAAAAAAAGAAGGGTATTTTTAATAGACTAAGAGAATGAGTATTAAATCAGATTTGGATCTTCTTAGATTTGTCACTGCAGGGAGCGTGGATGATGGGAAAAGTACCTTGATTGGTCGACTCTTGTATGATAGCAAGACTATTATGGAAGATCAACTGAAAGCAGTAGAGAGAAGCTCCAAGAAAAAAGGTCTTGAGCACGTTGATCTTTCTTTACTTACAGATGGCTTAAAGGCTGAAAGGGAACAAGGGATCACTATTGATGTGGCTTACCGTTACTTTACAACCCCTAAAAGGAAGTTTATTATTGCCGACTGCCCTGGGCATGTTCAGTACACTAGGAATATGGTAACTGGTGCTTCAACGGCGAATCTTGCCTTGTTGCTCATTGATGCTAGGAATGGAGTTGTAGAGCAAACGAAAAGACATGCATTTATAGCCTCATTGCTTCAAATCCCTCACGTGGTTTTGTGCGTGAATAAAATGGACCTTGTTGATTTTGCTGAAGAGAGGTATAACGAAATAGTGAAGGAGTTCAGGAATTTTGCTGTTAAACTTCAATCTAAAGACATTCGTTTTGTCCCTATTTCCGCCCTAGAAGGGGATAATGTGGTTGATCGAAGCAAGAAGATGGATTGGTATAATGGCCCAACGCTTATTGACTTGCTAGAAACAATTCATATAAGTAGCGATTCTGATCTAATCGACTGTAGGTTTCCAGTTCAGACAGTCATCAGACCGCACAAAGAAGAATTCCATGACTATAGAGGTTATGCAGGAAGAGTAGAAGGTGGGATTTTTAAAACCGGTGATGAAGTCGTTGTGCTTCCAAGTGGATTTGAAAGCAAGGTAAAGAGCATAGATTCAATGGGTGGTAGTCTCAGTGAAGCTTTCCCTCCAATGTCTGTTAGTATGACCCTCGAGGATGACATTGATGTTAGTAGGGGAGACATGATTGTTCGAAAAAACAATCAGCCTAATTCAGGACAGGATTTAGATGTTATGTTGTGTTGGATGAATGAAAAACCAATGAACCTTCGTCAAAAGTTTAGTCTGAGACATACCACAAACCATGTAAAGGCTATGGTAACTGATATCTTGTACAAGGTAGATGTCAATACACTTCATCGTGAGGATGCAACGCAGTTGAAGATGAATGAAATTGCGCGCATTAAAATTAGAAGCACAAAACCAGTGCTTTGGGATAGCTATTCTAAAAATCGGAATACTGGAAGCATAATCTTGATTGACGAGGGTACCAACGAAACAGTTGCTGCTGGAATGATTATCTAATTATTTACTGTCTTTTGGGCTTGCTGCTTTTGTTGCAGTAGAAAGCCTGGAATCAAAACAATCATCATAACTGGACTTTGCAGCCAATCCATCAATTGTCGGGTGATGTTGTAATTCGAGTTTACTGTTCCTGTGAGGTAGCCTATTCCAAAAATCAAAATCGACAAACCTAATACCAGGAGGTAGGCAAATACAACAAATTTCAGGTATTTATCAGAGAAGAAAAGCTTGACTATAGCTAGACCTGTTAGGAAATAGAAAGCACTTAATAAGCCGGTTAGAATCCATTTAAGCCAGTAAAGCGTCCAGTAGCCATACTGATTCAGAAATGCAAGGCTTTCGTCCATGATCGGGTCGCTTTCATCCCTCCATAAAAAGAAGAGCTTGATGTTGATCGATTCGAACCAATATTCCCTAGTGAATCCAAGTAGGGCATAAAGAGCCAAGATCAACAGAACTTTAAGGACCTTAAAAATCATTCCTTAGCCAACTTGTTAGCCCAGAACCACCAAAGTAGAAATACAAAGCCATAGACAATGAGGGTAAACGTATAGGTGTGATTAAATTCTAGTGTATCGGGTGCGTAATAAACTATCAGCACAAGAGCACTTACCCGAACAACGTTAATAATATGTATTAGGATTAGCCCCAAAGGAATAAACCAAAGTTTGCTTTTTATTGGGCCAGGGTACGCCAAGACGAATCCCATAAAAAGAGAAAAAAGTGTAATTCCATTGCAAGGGTCTCCAACCCAAACACCATGGGTGCCATCAATCCCTATGGTTCTGATTCCTTCATCGAACGGAAACTCGCCAATGAGTTCAAATCCAAGGAATTCAATTAAACCTCCCGAAATCCAAATGATATTGTCGATTACAGCTCTGTCTATAAATCCTAAGGGGTGGAGCCAAAATTCATAAACTACAAGCCAAAGCAAGTACAGGAGTACAGCATAGGTTATGAAGCGGTAGAGTTTATTTTCGAGAAGCTTTTTCAATCCAACTAAATAAAAAAGTCGCGCCTAGGCGTGACTTCAAATATCATCAAAATATGTGTGTGATTATTTCTTAAGCTGGTGCAGTTTCTTTGCTCCAAATAATGCTCCAGCAGCTAAAAGAAAACCAACCCCACCATCAATAGGAACACAAGGAGGAGGGATGCAATTACCACCAGATGGAGGTCCGCCACCAGGAGGTCCTTGAGCTAGTCCTATGGCAGCAAATGCAAGGATAAAAATTCCAGCAAGTATAAACTTCTTGAGATGAGTCATGACTCGAAAGTACTATTTGTTTTGTGAACCAAACTTAATGCTTTCATTGAAATTTTCCCCAGTAACGTTTATGATGTAAACTCCAGATTGAGGAAGTTTTAATTCGAAGCTTTTTGTTTCTTCAATATTCCAATCACTTCTTATCACTTCTTGCCCTATTAAATTCGTAACGAAAACTTCATAATCGCCGGTCGGTCTATTAAGAATTATGTGATCTTTTTCTCCGATATGAATTACTGATATTTCATTGCTGCTTTCTTCTTTAACACCAGCAGGAGCTTGTTTTACGGCATTTACAACTTGCTTCCAAGTCATATCACAGTTCGAATTTCCGTTGCTTGCTTTAAGTTCCACTGTGTAAGCTCCTTCAGTAGTATAAGAGTGAGAAGGATTTACATCGGTACTATTTAGCGTTCCGTCACCAAAGTTCCATTCAAAGCTAGAAGCTCCTTTACTTGTATTTGTGAATTCAACAACTTCATTCGCCCATACATTAGGTTCGATATTTGAAATGCTAAAAGATGGCACAACTTCTACTGGTTCAAAAACGCTTGCCACTTCTTCCATGAACCCACAATCGCCATTTCCTTTTACGATCTGGATTCTGTAGTCACCTGCAAAAGCGTTGTTCAATGTATCGAATCCTTGAACGTCAAAAGATTGTCTTACGGTCTGATTTGCTTCATCTAACCATACTAAATCAAAAGTTTGATTTGGGTTAAGTTCAGCAATAACTTGTCCATCACCTTCAGCAAAACATGAAGTCGCCTCAGTGTATGTGTCCTTAATTCCCTTTGTTATGTGCAAAAGAAAACGAGGAGCGGATGTTGTGTCTTCAAGGTAGAAACGGTAGCTTTTTTGATCGCTTAAATCAATTAGATCTCCAGTTTCAAGGTCTTCAAGTACATAGCATGCCGAGCGGTCTGGTATATTTTCAAATTCAAGGGTATGCCAATCAGAAGAAGAAGCTTCAACTTTTAACGGAATATGACGTTCATCGAAGTCGGTTGGTATGTTATCAATCATGAACTGAAGTGAGTCTTGTTCAATAAGACTAATATTTGGATGAGGCCATCCATTTCGAAGTTGATACAAATCACCACCATCAAAACCAATTGCACCGGCATCATCAAATCTTAGGTAAGCATGAGATTGAAATCCAGCAGAATCGCGAGTGAGATGAATATTCATTCTGTCTTGGTGGGCAATTTTCTTGTAAATCTGAGTAGTGGAGTTAGTAGATTTATCAGATTGATTAAAGTCTACTGAGTTGGTGCCGTTTTGAACCTGAACAAAGAAGCTTTGAAAGGCAGGGAGAATATCGCCGTTTGTTAAAGCGTTATAGCCTCCGGTTCTTTCATAAACAACAAGTGCGCTACCTTGAATCGCGGTTAAATTTGCATTTGCAATGGTCACAGCACTAGCGTATGGATTTCCAAATAAGTTCCATCCAGTATAGGTTTGGGTATTTGAACCAGACCCACTGAATGTGGCTCCAGCTGCAAATGGCTGAATGGAAGTTGAAATGTGATAGGTGTCTTTAGCTCCAACTCCAGCATCGCCGCCCAAAAGGAAAATCCAAGCAGCAGATGGGTCAAACTGATCTGAATTTGCATTTGATGCAGCGGTCCATCCAGCTTCAAATCGCGCCGCATCAGTAGCGCCAGCTCCTGCAGTGGCCTGAGTTTCATCATAACGATATGTAGATTTATAAGTAGCGGTAGAAGGACTATTAGAATTGGAATAACCAAATGTGTAAAAACCTGCGGGGTTAGTTCCTCCATCGTTTATTACACTTAGATTTTCAGGAATCCCAGGAACGTGGAAGTATACCCAATCAGCTACACCGTTCATTCCATTAAACCATTTCTCAACGGTTATCTCACCAGTAATAGAGGCTGAGCCTGTACCACCTATTTCTCCAATATTGGCAGTACCGTTCTCATCGGATTTCATTGTGACATTTCCATTTGTGGTGAAAACGCCATCTTCACAAACAAGATTTTCAGTGATGCTAATGGTATCGTTTATTGTTACCCCACCAGTCGCATTGCTGCAATCCACGGTGAGATTAGTGAAGTTTAAGGTTCCAGAACCAGAAATTGTTTTGGCACCGGCATCTGCAGAACTAATTGTGAGAACATCACCTGCTGTCATATTCAAAGTACCGTCCATTTGAAGATTACCAGAAATAGTTAAATCATTACCGTTCGTGTTTAAAGTTCGGCCTGATTCTAATTCTAAGGTCCCATTTATAATCATGTCGCGATCACCTGGCATAGTAATGTTAGCTTGAACTATCAAGTCGTTATAAATCAAATTGGTTCCTCCTTCGAGTCGATTTGAAGTAAGGTAAACTTTAGACCCAGCTGAGCCGCAATCGACAGTCCCACCTCGTCTATATTCTCTTATTCTTGCAGTTCGCAAACGAAAATTAGCATCCGTTCCGTCTATGTTGATATCGTTAACATTACCGAATGAGTACAACTCAAAATTTCTACAACTAAGAGAGTCGGTGAATTCAACATCAATAGAAGAGTTGGTAAAGCTCAGAAAACGCATATCTCTAGTGCTCGGCAATAACATCGAATTTGAAATAGTACCAGTAATTGTCGAGGTAACAGCAATCCACCAGATTAGGGTAGTTCCATCAATGGTTCCAGACCCACTAATATCAAAGTCAAAACCATTAAAGTTGTAACTCTGAATATAAAACTCATCACCAATGTCAACGGTTCCGTTATTTACAATGTCTGATGAATTATTCGCACTTTTAGCTTCCGCAAAGAGGTCAGTGGTAATTGTCAAAGTATTTGACCCGACATTTAATCTAGTTTGATGACCTTGGATTCGCATACTGTTACAAGTAACATTACCAGTTAAAGTAATGGTGTCACCGGAGGCAATGATTACGTCATCTCCATTTGCTGGGGGTACTCCACCAACCCAACTTGCGCCTGCACCGTAATTTCCTCCTCCAGTGCCATTAGATGTAATTGTAGCCGCATTTAGTGCGTTTTGGCTAAATGGAATCGCTATTAGGGCAATCAAAAGAAGAAGACTGCGTTTAGAATTGATTGTTGAATTCATTACCTCAGAGTTTATTGAGTTCAAATATACGATTCATGGCCTTAATTGTTTTAATTTGTCGCTGAAATGGGCGAAAATAAAGTCGACAAGAGTCTAATCAATCAGTCTGATTTAGACAAAGTAGCCAAATTATTCCTTTCAAATTGGTATTTGTTTATCCTTCTACCCCTTATTGCGTATGGGATAGCAAGCGTTGCGGTCCATAGAATGACAGAGACTTATGCCGCAAAAATGCAGGTTATCTTAAAGTCGGGAGAAATCTATGATTATCAAAGCTCTCTATTAAGAGGTTTAGGGGCTTCTAGTCCCTACAAGTCTTACAACGAGGTCGAGTCACAAAAAAAGGTTATCAAGTCGACAAATTTACTTTCAGAAGTCCTCGATAAATTAAAGCTGGATGTAAGTTATTACATCGAAGGAAGGCTAAAGACCACAGAAGTTTTTGACAATGTGCCATTTGAAATCGTTCCGTACAGGGAAGATTATGGGAGGGGTGCCTATAACAGATGGTTGTATGTAACGATTATTGATACGAATAGTGTAGAACTGCGATATCAAGATGCAGAAAATACAGTAGCCAAAACCTACAGTTTTGACGAACTAATACTTGATAATGGTTTCAGTTTTTCTATTGAAAAGAACAGAGAAATTAGTCAAGTGGCGGTACGAGAGCTTTCGAAGGTGAACTACAAAATTCAAATTCGGCCAAGACCTCAATTGGTCTCCAAATACAAAGGATCTTTAGAGATAAAGAGTCTTGATTGGACCAATGTTCTAGAGATTACCTTAACAGATGAGATACCGGCTAGAGCAGAATATTTCTTAGATACCCTGGCCAAAGTATACATTGACTATTCGGTTAGACTGAAAAAAGATGTGAACCAAAAGACTCAGGAATTTATTGCAAAGCAAATTAATGATGTTCAGGAAATTTTAGAGAGTATTGAGTCTGACCTGGAGTCTTTCAAGGAGACGAAGAGTATTTTAAATCTGTCTAAAGAGGAGGAAGAGTATTTCAGTAAGATGATTGAATACGAAAACCAATTGGCGCAATTGGATCTCAACCTGAAGAGCCTTCATTCTTTAGAAGAATACATTTTGAATACTTCAGATAAAAGCATGCTGCCACCTTCATTGTTTATTTTAGAAGGAGATGCATATCTGAAGAATTCCATCAATGAATTCTATACACTACAGATGGACAAAAACAAGATATTGTTTTCTGCCACTTCATCAGCAATAGGGGTCAAAGAAATTGATAGGAAAATCGATATGCTTCGCAAGAATCTAATCAACTACATCGTGAACCTCAAAAAAGCCTTCGGAGGCAAAAAGCAAGGTTTGGAGGAAAAAGTTGCCTTATATGAAGCAAAGGTAAAGCGCATTCCAAAAAGTCAACGTGAAATATTAAATATCGAACGAAAGCTACAGGTAAATGAGACACTATACACCTTCCTTCTTCAACGAAAAGCAGAAACAGTAATTGCAGAGGCAGGAATTTTACCTGAAACTAAAGTAATTGAAGCTCCACAATCGATAGGTATTGTTGCCCCAAACAAGGATCGCATAAGAGGGATTTACGTCCTAGCTGCATTGGTACTTGCATTCGTTATTGCCTTCATCCGTTTTATCTTTTTTAGGAAGATGTCATCACTCAAAGAACTTCAAGACGCCTTTGAAGTTCCAGTTATTGGAGGTATTTTTTGGTCAAAAACAGTTAAAAAAGACAAGAACAATCTTGAAGTTTTTGAAAATCCAAAAGGTCAAATAACAGAAGTGTTTAGACACATCAGGACCAATATCCGATTTCTTAATCCCGAGATTAATAAGAAGTCAAAAATACTTGTGTCCTCAATGCTTCCGGGAGAAGGTAAAACTTATTGTTCTTCCAATTTGGCGGCGATTTTTGCTGCGGTCGGAAAGCCCACCATTATTGTAGATTTTGACCTTCATAAACCAAGGGTGCACAAAGTTTTTGATATGGAAAATGATATTGGTGTAAGTAACTACATCATTGGAGATAAAAGTTTTGATGAAATCCATAAGGAATCTGGTTTTCCAGATTTATCAGTTATCACTGCGGGAGCTATTCCTCCAAATGCTTCTGAATTGATTTTGAATGAGAAGGTCAAGGATCTTTTCAAAGAATTGGAGCAACGATTTGACAATATAATTATCGATACACCTCCGGTAAGTCTTATATCAGATGCTATTGAGCTGGCTAAATACAGCAATGTGAATTTGTTTGTGATGAATTCGAAGCATTCAACTTTCAGATCTGCTAATGTGATGGAGAAGTTTGTGACAAAGAATGAGTTTACCAATTTTGGCGTCATTCTCAATGGACTTAAAACCAGTAGAATCAGGTCTTACTATAATAAGTATGCATATGGCTATGGTTATGGCTACGGTTATGGCTATGGTTATGGCTACGGCTACGGCTATGGTTACGGTCAAGATTTGAATAAAGAGTAGGATGTTCAATCTTATTACGCTTAATTATCGCAAGATATACGAGCTTTTCCCTCCTTATAAGAGAAAACAAAGCATCGTCATTGCCTTTTTGTTACTAGTCTCATCAGCCTTAGACTTGCTGGGCCTAGGAGCTTTATTGCCTTTGATTATTTTAGTGCTAGATCCCGAAGCCTTAAATCAGGGAAGTTTCTTTGGAGATCTTTATCTAAAGAGTGGATTGAGTTCTACTACCATGTTTTTGATTGTGGTTTCTGCAATCATTCTGTTGATTGTAGTGCTGAAGAATTTGATGAGTGTATTTATTCAATATTTACTTGCGAAGTTCACTTTTTCAATCCAAGAGCATTTTTCAAACCTTCTTCTTCAAAAATACTTTCATCGTGGATTGAGCTTTATTAAAGCTTCAAATTCAAATCGAGTCGCTCGAGACGTGAATGGGGTGCCGAATAAATTCTCAACGAACCTACTACTACCACTTTTGAATCTGACCAATGAGGTAATTATTTTTGGGCTCATCGTAATTGCGTTGCTGATTTACAATCCTTGGGTTGTTGGTTTAGTCTTATTAATAGTCTTACCTACCTTCTTGATATTCTATCGTTTCAGTAAAAATAAGGTTCAATACTATGCAGAGAGAATGTTCGAAATCAACCCAATGATTGCGAAAACATTATACGAAAGCTTTTTTGGATATACCGATATAAAAGTGAGCGGTACAGCAAAGAAATTTCAGGCAGATTACGAAAAGAACCTACATGAATCTCTAGGATTTCAAGTTCTAAACCAAACCTTCAAGGCAGCACCTACCAAAGTAATAGAGACAAGTATGATTCTAGGTATTTTGAGCATCATTTGCTTTGGGCTGTACTACTATGACGATAGAGGATCTCTGCTGACTTTGCTCAGTGTTTTTGCATTAGTGGCATATAGAGTTTTGCCTTCGGCGAATCGACTTATGATTGCAGTGATTGAAATTAGAGCACATCAGTATACCTTGGATGTTTTAGATCGAGTAAACAATGTTTACAAAGAAGAAAACCAAGATCCTTCTCCAGTTAAATTTCATAAAGAAATCCAATTTAACAATGTGACTTTTCAATTTGAAGACAAGGAAGATTTGATTTTAGATGGACTTAGTTTAAAGATAAAAAAGGGAGAACGCTTGGGGGTAATCGGAAAGTCAGGGTCCGGAAAGTCAACACTTATGAACTTGCTTTTGCTTTTCTATGAACCAAGTTCGGGGTCAATAAATTGCGATGGTCTTAAGTTGGATATTTCTAAACAAGAAGCTTGGAGAAAGCTCATTGGCTATGTTCCACAAGAAGTGTTCTTAAACGATGGCAATATCAGAGAGAATGTTGCCTTTGGAGTCGAAGAAGGCGATATTCATGATGCACTTATTTTACAATGTTTAGAAAGAGCGAGTCTAAAAGACCTTCTCGATTCTTTGCCAGACGGAATTTATTCATCTATTGGGGAGCGAGGTTCTCGATTGTCTGGTGGCCAGAGGCAAAGACTAGGTATCGCTCGTGCACTCTATTTTGGAGCTGAAATCCTACTGTTCGACGAGGCAACTTCAGCACTTGATTCAGGGACGGAAAAAGAAATTACCGATTCGATAAACAAGCTTGCAGAAGAGCATATTACTATGCTTATAATTGCACATCGAATTACTAGCCTGAAACACTGTAGCAGGATTGTAGAAATGGAAGAAGGAAAACTTGTAGGAGAATATTCCTTCGAACAATTGATCAAAGAATACTCATAAATGGATTTGAAAGGAAGCAAGATATTAGTAATTGGTGGAGCTGGATTTATAGGCTCCTTTGTTGTTGCTGAGTTATTAAAGGAAGATATCGCAGAATTAAGAATTTACGATAACTTGAGTAGAGGGAAGATGGAAAACCTTGCCGATTCTCTAGATGACGAAAGGTGCAGTATTTTTCCATTCGGCGGAGATGTACGTGAACTCGATATACTCGACAAAGCATTTGAAGGAGTTGATTACGTATTTCATTTAGCAGCAATGTGGTTGCTCCATTGCAAAGACTTCCCAAGAACAGCTTTTGATGTAAATATTGCAGGTACTTTCAACGTTCTTGAGGCTTGTGTAAAACATAATGTAAAGAAGCTAGTTTATAGTTCTTCAGCATCTGTTTATGGAGATGCTGTTCAGGTCCCAATGACGGAGGAACACCCCTTCAATAACACCAATTTCTACGGATCTACCAAAATCGCTGGTGAAGCAATGTGTACTGCATTTAACGATCGATATGGTCTTTCCATTATCGGTTTGAGGTATATGAATGTTTATGGGCCTGGACAAGATCAGCATGCGGTTTATTCTGGAGTTGTTCCTATCATGCTCAACAAAATTGAGGCAAACGAGACCCCAGCTATCAATGGCGATGGAAGTCAAGCCTATGACTTTATTTACGTAGAAGATGTGGCAAAGGCGAATGTTGACGCCTTAAAAAGCGCAACGAGTTTTGGTTACTATAATGTTGGGACAGAAGTACAAACCAGCATTAGAGAATTGTGTAATACAATTCTTAAGCTTAAAGACTCTGATTTAGGTGTTGATTATATCCCATACGCAGAAGATGACGCAAGGCAATTTGTAAAGAACCGCATTGGTTCAGCAAAGAAAGCTTCTGAAGAAATCGGATTCGACCATAGATATAATCTCGAGCAGGGGCTTCAGAAATTAATTGATTGGAGAATATCAATGGGAATAGATAAAGGATAATGAGAGAAAAAATTCAAATTTCTACGCCTGTTACAGGCAAAGAAGAGTGGGAAGCACTTCGCGAACCTCTCGAAACTGGGTGGTTAACAAGTGGACCTAAAGTTCGGGCTTTTGAGACGCTCTTCTCGGAAATTCATGGCCTTGAACACAGCATTGCTTGCACAAGCGCAACTACGGCCTTACACCTATCATTGGCAGCTTTGGAGATAAAAGAAGGTGATGAGGTTATTGTTCCTGCATTTACTTGGGTCTCAACTGCAAATGTGGTTGAGTATCAAAGGGCTACTCCAATCTTTGTGGATATTGATATCAACACTTTCAACCTTGACCCTGAAAAACTAGCCGAAAAAATCACAAGTAAGACCAAAGCAATTATTCCTGTTCACCTTTTCGGCTTATGTGCCAATATGGATAGGTTTAAAGAAATCGCAGGAGATATTCCTTTAGTAGAGGATGCCGCATGTGCCGCTGGAGCCAAATATAAAGGGACTTATGCTGGGGCCCTAGGTGACCTGGGCTGCTTCTCATTTCATCCACGGAAATCGGTAACAACCGGAGAAGGGGGAATGGTAACAACTCAAAATCAAGAATTAGCAGAGAAAGTAAAAGTCCTGAGAAATCATGGTGCTTCAATTTCTGAGGAACAAAGACATCATGGAGCTCAGCCATATATACTTCCTGACTTTAACCTTTTAGGTTATAACTATCGAATGACTGATCTCCAAGGTGCCATAGGAGTAGTACAATTAGGGAAATTAGAATCTTTCATTTCAGAAAGAAATAAATGGGCCGCTTTTTATGAATCTTCATTTGCTGAATTAGATTGGTTACAGACCCCTCAAGTTCCTGAAGGAAGTCGACATGGCTGGCAGTCATACGTATGTGTAATTGACGAGTCAAAATCACCAGCTTCACGCAATGAGATCATGAAAATTCTGGAAGAAAAAGGTATTTCTACTCGCCCTGGTACTCATGCTGTACATATGTTGGGTTATTATGCCAACAAGTATGGGATTAAAGCGGGTGATTTTCCCGGAGCTCAAAAGGCTAATGATAAGAGTATGTCGATTCCTTTACACAACAGAATGTCGGAGGAAGATTTCAACTACGTTGTAGACACAATTAAGTCACTCTAATGTGCGGAATTGCTGGGATATTCAATTTGAGCGGAGAGACAGTCTCTGAGAATGTTCTGAGCAAAATGTCTGAAGCGATCGCTCATCGGGGTCCTGATGGCTCTGGAATATTCGTCAAGGAAAATGTTGGGCTTGCTCATCGTCGCTTATCAATTTTGGATTTAAGTGAAGCCGGAAAGCAACCAATGAGTTCAAAGGATGGAGTTTGGACTCTGGTTTTCAATGGTTGTATCTACAATTACCTTGAGCTAAAGGAAGAGCTGAAGCGAAAAGGACATCAGTTCGTGTCAAGCTCGGATACAGAAGTAATCGTAGAAGGTTTAGCTGCTTATGGGCTTGATTTCCTGGAGAGGTTGAATGGGATGTTTGCAATCGCCGCATGGAATGAGCGAGAAAGAGCTGTTTACCTTTCCAGAGATCGATTTGGAGTTAAGCCTTTATATTATTTTTTCACTGGAAAAACCTTATTGTTTGCCTCTGAAATCAAGGCTTTCATGAAGCACCCCCAATTCAGTGTAGAGTTGGACCATGATGCCTTAAACGAATATTTCACTTTTCAGAATATGTTTCGCTACAAGACGCTTTTCAGCGGGGTGGTCTTATTGCCACAGGCTAATACCGTTAGAGTAGAGGCATCTTCTTCAAAAGTGAAACACCGAAGCTGGTGGGATTACGATTTTTCAAAAGTGGATGATAATATCAGTTTTGAAGATGCTGTATCAGAAACTGAGCGATTGATGAAGACCGCCGTTGAGCGTCAAATGGTGGCTGATGTACCCGTTGGCTCGTACCTCAGTGGTGGCATGGATTCTGGCTCAATCACCGCAATAGCTAGCAAACATGTTCCTCGTCTTTCAACCTTCACTTGTGGATTCGATATGAGTGAAGTCACAGGTCATGAAGCCAACTATGACGAAAGAAGGGATGCTGAGTTAATGGCAAATCATTACAGAACTGAGCACTATGAGCAAGTTATTAATGCTGGTGATCTTTCTTGGTCGTTACCTAGGGTAGTTTGGCACCTTGAAGATCTTCGAGTAGGCATGTCCTATCCAAATTACTATATCAGTCGTTTAGCGTCCAAATTTGTAAAAGTTTGCTTGCAAGGAACGGGAGGAGATGAGTTATTCGGAGGATACCCTTGGAGGTATTATCACATTTTCAATTCTTTAGACCAAAAGGAGTTTTTTGAGCGCTATTATTCATTTTGGCAGCGCTTGGTGCCAGATGCTCAAAAAACCTCTCTATTTCAGCAGGATACTCTGGACCGAATAGAATCACTTGATAAACCGAGAAAAGTATTTGAACGAGTATTCCTGTTTAACGATAAACTGAGGTACGACAAACCTGAGGAGCACATTCAAAACTCTCTTTATTTCGAAATCAAAACCTTTCTTCCTGGTTTGTTGCTTGTAGGCGACAAACTTTCAATGGCCAATGGTCTTGAAGAGCGCTTTCCATTTCTGGATAATGATTTAGTTGATTTCGCCCAGAAAATCCCTGTTCGTCATAAGCTCGGAAGACTGGAGGAGATGAAAAAGATTGACGAAAACAGCACGAAAAAATCTCGACTCCGATATCAAGAGTTTGATGACGGTAAAACGGTGTTGAGAAGAGCAATGATGGATTTTATTCCAAAGAAGATTATTGACAGAAAGAAACAAGGGTTTTCAGCGCCGGATGAATCCTGGTATCGCGGTGAAAATTTGAAATATATTGAGTCCTTATTGCTGAATGAAAAAACAGTGAGTGAGGAGTTCATAAATCCAAAATACATGCGCTCTATCATTAAGGAGCACATGGAAGGAAAAGCTAATCATCGACTGCTGATTTGGTCATTCTTGAACTTTGAATGGTGGTGTAGGATTTTTCTAAACGGTGAAAGACCTCAGGATGTATGACAAACCTAACTTTCTGCTAATAGGTGCTGCCAGAAGTGGAACTACTAGTCTTCATGGTATGCTTATTCAGCACCCTGAAATATTTCTTCCTAAGAACAAACAGCCGGAGCCACATTACTTTCTAAAAACAAAAGAATACGAAAAGGGAGATGATTATTATCGTTCCAAGTATTTCGATGAGGTAAGGGATGAGAAAGCAATAGGAGAGATTTCAACTTCCTATTTATTCGGAGAGAAAGTCCCAAAACGAATAGCAGAATTTAACCCTGAGATGAACTTGGTTTGCATCTTAAGAAATCCATCAGATAGAGCCTATTCAAACTATTGGCACTCCAAGAAAAATGGCTTTGAGAACTTAGACTTTATCGAGGCAATAAAAACGGCAGATCAAAGGCATGCTGAGCTGAATCCAGATTTGCAAGAAGTGGCACCCTACGCATATGTAGGAAGGGGCCAATATGGTTTTCAGCTAGAGCATTATCTCCAACACTTTCCAGCTCGTCAGATTCATGTAATTATCCTCGAAGAGTTTATTCAAAATCAAGAGAAATATTGGAAGGAGCTGTTAGATTTTCTCAATGTCGATTCCTCTTTTGTGCCAAATTTTGAACTGATTAATAAGAACAATTCGCGCCCTGAAAACTTTGCGCTCTCAAATTCAGAACTTGAATTTATTAGTCCTTACTTTCGTGAATCAAACCAAAGGCTATTTAAACTGCTGGATCGAGAAATTGAAGCATGGTGAATCCACAAAGTCAAGAAGAAAAGTACCAGTTCGCGGATTTCACCCATGATGCCTACAAGTCGCTGTTGATTAACTTGTTGGATCGGGGATATAAGTTCATATCCTATTCAGAAATTGATGAAGATGGCCCATGGGTTTTATTGAGGCATGATTTAGATTTTTCACCTCAAAGGGCTTTAAAACTAGCGAAGATTGAAGCGGAATTAGGCCTTAAGTCGACCTTTTTTCTTCTCCCACATTCACGCTTTTATAACCTCTTTGAAAAGGAAGTAAGTGATATTATCGAGGAGATTAAAAGTTTAGGGCACCACATAGGATTACACTTTGATTTTGCTCACTACCAAAATCAAGACTTGGCTTATCTGGAGAAAATGGCATCTGCTGAGAAGCAATTTCTAGAGACAGTATTTCAACAAGAGATTAGTTCATTTTCGTTTCACAATCCTAACCAATGGGCTCTTGAGTACGGAGAGCGCCAATTTGCTGGTATGACTAATGCTTATGCTAAGTTTTTTATGAATGAAGTTGCCTATGCTAGCGACTCAAATGGCCATTGGAGAAACGACTCAATTGCTAAAAGGATATCAGAGGCCCATCCAAAGCTTCAGATTTTAACTCACCCAGTGTGGTGGACAGAAATGCTAACTTCGCCTAAAGAAAGGGTTTGGGCTGCTATTGAAGGACGTGCCCAAGCGAATATCGAAAAGCAATTACAACATTGGAAACAATGGGGGAGGGAATTACCAGATTGGTAGAAATGGAAGTACCTAGATTTAGAATGCCATCGCTTAGTTTGGATTCGAACTTTTTTCAGAAAGCCCTTACTACTAAACAATTGTCACGAGGAGACGCAACCCAGATATTTCAAAAACTTATTGCGGACAAACTTGGTTTTCCTAATGCTATTTTAAGCGCAAATGGATTTTCCGCTCTTCAGCTTGGAATTGAGACTTTGGGTTTAAAAAATGCGAAGATCGTGGTCCCTGCCGCTTCTACATGTATGGCGATTGTTAACTCTGTCAGAGCTTCAGGAAACTCTCCAGTTTATTGTGATTTAGATCTGGGAACAGCTTCTCTAGATGCTTCAAAGCTCAATGAGCTTATTTTAAATGAGAAGCCTTATTTAGTAATTAGCCCATCACATTTTGGCATTATTACCGAATATGACAGATACATTTACAAGGCTGTTCAGGTTTTAGAAGACAATGCACAGGCCTTTTTAAGCGATGTAGCCTATCAGTCTCAAAGGTCGTCATATGCCCGCATTTATTCATTTTATCCCACTAAAGGATTAAACGCTATTGATGGAGGAGCTTTTGTGTCGAATGATGAGCGCACAATGAGCAAATGTTTGAGTATTTCAAACTACGATGGAATTCGAAGTGATGATCGATTAGTTCGTCACAACTTCAGAATGAATAATATTAATTGTGCAGTTGGTCTTGATAATATGACTAGCCTAGATAGCTCCATAAAAAGGAGAAATGAGGTCAGAGACATTTACGCTAATGTCTTGGGAAATTTTGAGAAGGTCTCATTCCTCAATAGCTCAAGGACCGTTCTTCAGAAATTTGTTTTGCGTTTCGCGGATGAAAACAGCCGAAATCTTTTTAACGAGAAAATGCGAAGTCATGGGATAGGGAGTTCAAGTGAATTGAATTATTTGCCCACAAGAGAGTCAAAAGTGTTCAGTCGAGCAAAACAACTCACCGAAACTACATGTAGCATTCCTTACTATGAGACTCTGAGCGATCTAGAAGTAGAATATGTGGTAGATAAGATGAGCAAAGTATTGAAAACCATATCTGATTAGTGAGAAAAGTGGATTTTATAGAACGACTTAACGATTATTTGCTGCCTTTTGAAAAGTCAGAGTATACAAGCCCTGATGCAAACTACCCTCTCATTTTTGTCAATGGGCTTCCGCGTTCAGGTACAACCTTGTTGATGCAATATCTTACCTCTGCTTTTGACTTAGGCTATGTAAATAACCTGATGGCTCGTTTTTGGCTAACTCCTTTAGTTGGCTTGAGGTTATCTCGTGCTTCAAACTTAAGTCGGAATGAGTCTGATTTTAGCAATGTATTTGGTCGTACCAGACATGTTTCTGAACCACATGAATTCTCATATTTCTGGAAAAATTGGCTCAGAATTGAGGATTCTAAAACTTATGAAATCGAGCGTGCACAAGGTCAAATTGATTGGAGCGGACTAACCGAACTGATTAAGAATATGCAAGCGGAAGTTCAGGCGCCATTTGTGTTCAAAGGGCTGCATCCTTGCCGTCATCTTAAGTATTTTAAAAAGCATTTTAGCAAAATAATCGTCATTCACATTGATAGGAGCCCAATTGAAGTAGCTCGCTCATTAAAAAAAGCAAGGGGACATCATTTTGGCGACCCAAATCATTGGTGGAGTGTCATTAGCTCAAATTATGATGATATAAAATCACTGGATTACTCTGAGCAAATACCTCGACAAATTCATAGCTTATCTATGGAGTATGAGGCAAATTACAGGGAACTGGAGCCTAAAAATTTGATAAGAATAGATTTTGACGACTTTATAAAAGAACCAAAAGGCCTGATGAGAAGAATAGATGCGAGGTTGATGGAGTTGTCAGGAAATTCGTTTTTGAGAGATATTCAAGCTTTGCCTTCACAGTTTAAATCAGCATCTCAAAACGAAGAAGATTTAAAGCTAGATCAAAACATTAAAAACCTATTTAGTTAATGGTTATAGGAATACACCAACCTAATGTTATGCCTTGGCCTGGATATTTTAATAAGATACATCGGGTTGATACTTTCGTCTTTTTAGATCATGTTACGGTAAACATCAAGACACCAAATTGGCTGAAAAAGGTCTTTATTTCAAATAATGGTCGGCAGTTTCCTGTCAGTCTCCCACTGAAGAAAGGGGAGTCAGGGAGCTTTCAAAAAATAAATGAAATTCAAGTGGATGTGTCAAATCCACAATGGAAAAAGCTAGGAAAAACGATTGCTCAGTTTTATGCAAAGCACCCGTATTATGATGAATACAAACATTTGTCTGAGCGTTATTTTAGCAATGAAGAAGAGTCCCTGGCAGCGAAAAACATCACATTTATAAAAGAGCTTTTAGAATTGTTGCAAATTGACACCGAGCTGGTCTTGAGCAGCGAGTTAAATCCTAGCTCTAACTCAAATGAGATGCTCATAGAGATCATAAAGCATTTCGGTGGAAATGAATATTTGTCGGGAGATGGTGCTGATGGCTACCAAAACGAGGATTTATACAAATCAGAAGGTCTTGTGTTAAGCACTCAGAATTTTAAACAACCTTCGTACGCTCAGTTTAATTCGAGCGAGTTTTTGGGAGGTTTATCAATGTTGGATATGCTGTTTAATATTGGCGCAAATGAATCAATTCTTAAAGTAAAGGGGAAATGAAAGACACAATTCCAAAATGGCTTGTAGAGGATAACAAGCAAAGAACAGGAGAATACAGCAGAAATATAAATGATGAGCTGTTTCTTAGAAATCTGAATGATGTCCTGGCAAAGTCAGCAATCGAAGAAAATGAGAGTTTAGAAAGCTTTCCGGCTTTATTCTTTTTTGGGGTTCCAAGGTGTGGGAAGACATTTTTCAGCCAGATGATGGTTTACCTTCTTGATTTAGGATATCCAGATAATGTTATTGCTAGGTTTTGGAAGTCTCCTTATACTGGAATCCGCCTTTCAGAAATCTTGAGAAAAGTTGCAGATGATTCTTTAAGTTTTGAGTCAGATTATGGCAAAACAAAAGGGCTGTTTGACCCTCACGACTTCGCTTATTATTGGCATGACCATCTCCAAAAGAATAGCCATCCATATGATTTCAAAAATGCAAAGTCGTCAATTGATTGGGAGCGATTAAACACATCTCTTGCAGAGTTCACTTCGACCTTTGGAAAAAGTGCGATACTTAAAGGTGTAAACCCATCCTATCATATCAATGAAATTGCAAAAGCGTATCCAAAATCATATTTCATTTATATCAAAAGAGACTTTATCGACGCGGCCGTTTCATTGCACCGAGGTCGTCAAAAAAATTATGGGGATATCAATCACTGGTATGGACAAACTCCGGAACCAGAGGTGTACAATGACCTTAAAGAAAGACCTTATTACGAGCAAATTGGAGGTCAATTTAAGTACCTCACAGAGCTATATGAAGGACAGTTGAGTGAGTTGGATGCCAACAGACAAATCACCATAAATTACAACGAATTTTGTGCGGATCCAATGGCTGTAATTCAAAAAATTAAGGCCGATATCAAGTCTGAGTTTGATGTTGAGATAAAGGAGAAAAATAAGCTCAAAGAAGGGGTAATTAAATTCTCCACCCACAATGAGGAATTACCATATTACAAAGATTTGCTAAAAGGAATTCAAGCGTTTGGATTAGACCCTCGAATGAATGGCTAAAGGCATTTCAATTAGAAATTAGGATTTGACACCATAAAATAGAGCATGCTTGTATTTGTGTCTTTTGTTTTTTTGGCATTGGTAATTAGGTTGCCCTTTTTGATAATGTCAAAAGCAGGTTCAACAAATGATAGAATGGGGGTGTATTCAAAACTTCTTTTTCTTTCTAAGTCTAGTTTCAATTCCTACAAAATTGGAGATGCAATAAATCATGAGGGTTTCTTTCCAAGGCCTAATTTGTTACACTATATAGTTAGCAGGCTTCCAAGAAAATTATGGAGAATTGCTCTGGTCTTAGGAAATGTACTCCCTGATATTATCGTCGGTCTTTTACTCGTAGTCTATTTAGATTATTGCTCTCTCGTTGCACTTTTTTCATTGGAAAGCTCTTTGGTGTTTTTAGCATTTACAAGCGGCCCAATTTTATTTCCACAAACCGCAAGATTGAAGGCGACAAACGGCAGGACTTTGGGCTTCATGTTAAGCGCTATCTATTTTGTTGCCCTATTTGAACTTTCCCTACAAAGCGATCAAATGTCTTTGGTTTGGATAGTTGGTACAGCTATCATTTGTCTTTTTTTGGTGTTTTGGACCTCCACTTTCGCAAGTCAAGCGGTCTTGTTCTTAAGTGTAGCTTTTGCTTTGGTTTCGTTAGATTTAAGGCTGCTCATTCCACTAGCTATTTTTCTTCCGCTTGCTTGGTTCGTTAAGCCCTTAGGAGTAAAGTCCTTAATTCAGTTCAAACTCGCCCACACAAAATTTTACGCTAGAGTTCTGATGAGCAGCTTTTCAACTCGAAAGAGGGGGCTTTTAAATTTTGTGAAGCTCCTAGACCCTAGCTTAAAGCGAGCAGAGCGAATTGATTTAATCCTGAAGCATTCCCCAATCATTATTGCGACTTACTCGATTCCAGCTGTGTTTCTGTTATTTTTTCTTTGGAACCAAGATGCTCTAAGCTTAAGTTCTTCATTCGCGAAAACACAAATCGAATTCGCTTTTGCCATTTTCTTAGTGTTTATCATTACTTCAATATCATGGGGTAAATTGTTTGGAGAATCAGAACGCTATTTAGAGTATGCTCAATTCTCCTTGCTAGCTTTATTGGCGACTTCATTCTCAAATTCAGACGTCTCATTTATTCTCAGTCTGATTAGTCTCCAGTTTTGCATTATAGGAATTGTTTCGCTCTTAACTATCCCAGGAACCATAGAGAAGTTCACAACTTTCCAAGGGACATATCCTCAGGAAGTCAAGGAAATCGTTGAGTATTTACATCAGATTGATGGTCAAAAAAATGTGCTTTGTGTTCCCTTAAGATTTTCTAGAGCACTATCGAGTTACTCTATGAGTTCGGGATACTCAGATATCAAGTATTACTATCGCCTTGTTGTCTCAGGGGAAAATACGGCCACTTATTTGGATCAATCGATGGAAGAAATGCATGATCAGAATATTCCAGCCTTGAGTCCAAAAGAATTTAATGCGCGTTACGAGGTCAATTATTTTGTTCTTAGCGAAGGATTTGAGGCAGAATCAAAGTTTTATGATGAATTGGAATCACAAACCAATGTCATTTTAAAAACCGATTCAATCAGCCTGCGTTCGTTAAAAGAGGCGTCATAATCCTAGAAGAATAGCTTGGGTAACCATACTTTGTAAAAAAGATATTCTTGTTTACACCTCTAATCCTTAGCCGTGAATATATATTGCTTCCGTGACTTCATATTCTTCAAATGAGTTTTATTTGTAAAACACAAGCAACAGATGCTATTTAACTCTTTTGAATTTTTAGTTTTTCTACCTGTTGTTTTTGTTAGCTACTTTATTCTACCCCATAAATTCAGGTGGCTGCTGCTTCTAGCCTCAAGTTATCTGTTTTATGCTTTTTGGGAATGGAAATACCTGTCCCTTATACTGCTTTCAACCTTTGTTGATTTTGCTGTTGCAAAGTCGCTCAATCGAGCTGAAACTCCCTTTAAGAGAAGGCTTTTACTCGGAGTATCCTTATTGACAAACTTGGGTATCCTAATTTCATTTAAGTATGCGAACTTCTTTATTGATAATGCCAATTCAGCTTTCGAAATCCTTGGGATGGAATACATGCTCCCTTATACTGGCTTTCTACTTCCAATGGGTATTAGTTTTTATACCTTCCAAACGATGGCTTATACCATTGATGTCTATAATCGAAAAGCAGAGGTTGAACACCACTTTGGCTACTTTGCTTTGTATGTGAGCTACTTTCCTCAACTTGTGGCGGGTCCAATTGAAAGAGCTCAAAGTTTAATTGTTCAGCTCAAACAAAAATCCAAGCTTGAACCTAAAAATCTCTTTTTAGGAACCCAAATGATTATTTGGGGGCTTTTCAAAAAAATGGTCATTGCAGACCGTCTTGGGGCAATAGTAAGCATGGTTTATGATCAGCCGCATGAGCCCAGTGGGATCCTTGTGGTCCTTGCAACCATCCTTTTTGCAATTCAAATTTATTGTGATTTCTCCGGCTACTCGGATATTGCGATTGGTGTTGCTCGTCTCTTTGGAGTTAAACTAATGGATAACTTCAAAACACCATATTGGTCGAAGAGTATCTCAGAATTTTGGTCAAGATGGCACATAAGTTTAAGTACTTGGTTCAGAGACTATTTGTATATCCCGCTAGGAGGAAACAGAGTAGGAAGAAGTCGTTGGGTTATCAACATCATGCTCGTGTTTGTTGTGAGTGGCTTTTGGCATGGGGCCAACTGGACATTTATCATTTGGGGAGCCTTGCACGGGATCTATTTACTTCTAGAGCGCTTTATTCCAAGTCCGCCTTTCTTTAGAAAATTTAGGGTCGTTTTAACTTTCGTTTTGGTGTGCCTAGCTTGGTTGTTTTTTAGGGCATCAAGTCTTGACAATGCAGTTGATCTATTAGGTCAATTAGCGAGCTTAAACCTGAGTGCGGCTCTTGCTTTACTGGGGACATTTGGACTGTCTAAGTTTGCTTTTTTACTTGTCTTGTCGGGACTCTTTTTTGCAATTGATCCCCTCATTGATAAGATCCATAAATTGGAGAAACCATCTACCAAATGGACACCGCTCTTGTATGGAGTATTACTAGCGGGAATATTCTTGTTCGGAAATTTTGGTGAGCTTAGTTTTATCTATTTTCAATTTTGAGCAGTTTCAAAAAATACCTGTTTTTCACACTGTCCGTGCTAGGATCTGGCATCTTGGTATATCTCACCGTCTTGATAATCATGACTCAAGTTAGATTAGGAGAAACGCCCTTGGTGTATAGAACGAATGACTTTTATCAATGGAAAGGTGGAGATACATATCTCAAGTTAAAGGAAAGGCAAAATGAATACGAAACGCTAGTTTTAGGATCCTCAATAGCATACAGAGGGGTCAATTGCGAGCTTTTATCGGAAGATCTCGGGGCTAGTTTGAACCTAGGAACTTCTGCCCAAGACCTGTGTAGTTCTCTCGCCCTATTGAAAAGCTCCAGTCATAAACCTAACAAGCTTGTCCTTTGTGTTGACGCTAGTTCTTTTGAATCTGACGGATTAGAATCAACCATCACACTTTTAAGTAATGGGGCTGGATTAGGGTTTTTTCGATTAACAGATTGGTTGCGAGACCCAAGGCTATTGAACAGTTTTCTAGTTTCAAATTTTGTTGGAGATCAGTCGTTTTACTCAAAGGAAGGAAACCTTAAATGTGGATCAGTTTTAATTGATTCGACTCTTTCTCAACCAATATCTTCATTAAAAGAGCTAAAGCAATTTAGACCAAATAGCAGTCAACTGCCATGTCTGAATGAAATTCAGAGCTTTTGTACGCTGCAAAAGATCGACCTGAGTATTTGCTTGATGCCAACCCTAGCAAACGCGAAAGCAAGACAAGTTGAATTTTCAGAATTAATTCGAAATAATACAAAACCGAAAGAGATTATTGATTTTCGTGGACTATTTGATTCTATGCCCGAGGAAGACTATTTCTACGATCGAACTCATCTTAATAGAAATGGCGCAAACTTGCTTACGGAGCGGTTAATTGAACGAATAAGCAGGGAAAGGTGAAAGTACAAGAAGACATAACACATCCGAGCGAGAGAACTAAAACCTTAGTTCTCTACACTAATTCTTTCCCTTTTGAAGAAACAGAATTGAGCTTTATACTACCAGAGCTCAATATAGTATCTCAGTATTTCAGCAAGGTGTATATCATAGCAAAGTCGTCCGGGTCTGTGGTTTGCCAGCTCCCGCAAAACTGTGAGCCAATAAGTTTTGAGAACATACTTGAAAAAGGAGATAGTTTATCGGTAAAGTCTAATGTTACAAGTCTATTACGAGCACAAGTCGCCCAAGTAGGCTTGAGAAGTTTGGTGCATTTTCGGTATTTAAGAGCTTATTTTAATGGAATAATCGATGAAGCGAGTGCTTTGCATCACTACCTGAAGGAACAAGAACTGCTGGGGATGAACACCACTCACTATTCATACTGGATGAGCGATTGGGCGACATTGATTTCTCTAATCAAACCCCAAGGTTTTAAAATTACGCGAGCTCATGGTTTCGATCTGTACAATGAGCGATCTCAATTTGGATTTCAACTGTTGCGTGATTTTCAAATTCAAAATTTGGATTTCATTGCATCTATTTCGAACCTGGGAAAGTCTTATTTGAAAGATAGTCAGGGAGCTCCAGAGCATATGATTGGGATTTATCATATGGGTATTCAAGCTTTCAAGTCGGGATCATTGAAAGATGAGAAATTTCATATTCTGAGCTGTTCAAGTGCAATACCATTAAAAAGGCTTGACCTGATTCTTAGATTGCTCGCTAAAACAGGCTTGGAGCTTTTGTGGACTCATGTTGGCGACGGACCAGAGTTACCTAAAATAAAGAGTTTAGCAAGGGATGAATCAAGTGCTAAGATTGAGTTTAACTTTCTTGGAAGACTCAGTCAAGATGAGCTTCGTGATCTATACGAAAGTTCATTTTTTGATCTTTTTATAAATCTTAGTGAGACTGAGGGGGTCCCAGTTTCAATTATGGAGGCTATTTCTGCTGGAGTGCCAGTTTTAGCTTGCAATGTAGGGGCCGTTTCTGAGGTTGTCCCTGATTCAGATTTACTCTTGGAGAAAGATTTTGATTTGGATTTTGCAGTGACAAAACTGAAACAAGTGCTCTCGTCTGGTTATACGAGAGACAAAAAGACACGGTCGAATGTTCAAGACTTTTGGGCTCAGCATTTTGATGCTGCTCAAAATTATCACTCCTTTGCACAAACACTATCGCAGCACAGCTCCGAAACATAAATTTCAGTGGCCCGAAAAATTCTAATCGTTTGCAATAGCTTTCCTCCAAAAAGTGGAATTGGTGGCAGAAGGTGGGTGAAATTTGCAAAGAGTCTTCAACAAGAAGGTCATCAAATTGCAGTAATGAGTAGATTGCCAAACCCTGCGGAAGCCTTATCCCAATGGCAAAGTGATCTTGAAGCCCTTCAAATAGATCATCATGAGTTTTATAGCTCCGTATACGACCGTTTGGATGCTCTCAATTACTCACTGAGGAAATTGAATTCTCTTCGTTTTAAGCTGAGCAATTGGGTAAAAAAGCTGTTTGTTAAAGGAGACTATACCGAGTTGTCAATCGGTTCTGAAAGTTCTATTCGTTCAAAGTTGAGCAAACTCGCCAAGGATTTTGGTCCTGATGTGGTTATCGTTAGCGGAGCTCCATTTCGTTTGTGCTATTATTTGCAAAAGCATAAGCATGTTTTTAGTCCAGCACCACTTATTGTTGATTTCAGAGATCCTTGGACAAGGTTTAATGAAGAATGGAGTTTTGGAAAGTTGAGTAAAAAACGACAGGAGGAGGAGCTAGCAATTGAAAATGAGGTTTTCCAAGCAGATGCTTTCAGTTTTGCCCCAGGTTTTTTAATGGATTACTGCGTTGACAAATACAATTTAGCAAAGGAGAAAGTGCTTTTTCTTCCAAACTGTTTTGACCCAGAGGACTATCCAGAAGGGCAGGAGGATTCTAAAAAGGAAGAAATATCATTGGTGTACTCTGGAACATTATATGGAAACCTAGTAGAGCCCGTGCTCAGTTTTATAAGAGCTCTAAAAGCGCAAAGTGGAAGGTCAATCAGAGTTCACTTTTTTGGGGATCTTGATTTGAGTTTGAAAAGGGCTTTGGAACTCGAAGAAAATCTGAATGTTGAAATTCATGGCTTTGTCGATCGTGAACTTGCTTTAAACGCAGTTAAGAATTTCGATTTTGGCTTAATATTCTTGCTGAAAAACTACGAGAGCGCAATTAGTACAAAGATGCTTGACTATTGGGCAATGGGAAAGAAAAGCATTGTCATTGGAGAAGAAGGACTTGTATCTCAACTTTTTGCTAATCACAACCTGGGTGTTTTCATTAAACTAAATGAAATTGAGAATAGTCGAGCGCTAATAGAGTCATATCGAAATTCAGACTTATTTTGCTTGTCCATTGAAGACTTCACTAAACAATACAGTCTGAACATGCAGACCGAACACTTAAACCAATTCATTGAAAGCACTTTGGCGTAAATTTCTTGCTGCCTTTATCAGGAGAGGAGTACTGAATAACTTTCTCATAAACAACCTGCTAGCATCTTTAGGTTTGGATAAACGCCTAAGAGATATGACTCACCCATATATGAACTCGAGTGTGGATTCAGCGGAAAAAATATCTAAACAAGCAGGCTACACAGAAGAAGATAAGGTTAAGCTTGCGCTAGAGTCAACAAGAGCAGAGTTATTAGAAACGCTAAAGTCCATAAAATCAGAGGCTAGAATTCTCGATATCGGATGCGGGCCAGGACAATTCTTGCAGCTCATGCCTGAAGAGGCTGATTTACATGGTATTGATATCAGTGAAGCTATGATTCGCGAAGCAAATAAAAATGTACCAAATGCGCAATATCAGGTTGGAGACTTTCTCAAATTGGATTTTCAGAAAGAGAGCTTTGATTTGATCTACTGTATAGGCGCTATTATCTATTTCACAAAGTCTGAAATGAAGGATGTTTTGCTGAAAATCGACTCCCTTCTGAAGCCAGGAGCAACTGCGCTCATTAGTTACCCTCATGCCATTTCAAAGATGGACTTGTGGTATAATGATTACACCTATGTACAATACAGCCCGAAAATGCTTGAGAAATTACTACCAAAGCAGCTTGAAGTAATTTCGCATCACCATTCAGTTTCAAAAGAGAAGATAGTTGACTACGACCGTAAAGCATTTATTGACCCAAACAAATACAAAGGGAGAAATTACTTTAACTCTTCAATTCTTACATTGAAAAAGAAAATCGATTGAAAGCCTACCTCTTTAAGTTTTTAAACAATTCGATTTTCAATGCTATATTGATTCAATTCAAGCTTGATCGAGTACTACTCAAACTTCATCATGGTTGGAGAGACTTAGAGTATGATCAAGATAGGAGCATTGAGTCGAATATGGGCTTCTCTATGCCAGAGGTCCAGTCAAAATACCTTCCAGCAATTAAGTCAGACTTAAAGCACTTCGTTCAAAACCAGCTCGAAAAAGAATCTCAAATTCTCGATTTAGGATGTGGAGCAGGCTTCTACTTAAGAGAATTTGAAGGGGTTTATGGGTTAAACGGACTTGATATTAATCCTTCTTTTATTAAAGAAGCCAAAAGACGAATTCCTTCTGCTACTTTTTTTACTACCGATTTTCTGAGTTTCGAAACTGATCAGCGATTTAATTTGATTTATTCAATCAGCGTGATTGAATATGTGCCTCCGAGTGCTTTAAGAAGCTTTTTTCAGAAATTATGGCAACTAACAGAAGATGAAGGATTTATCTACATCCAATACCCTCATGCCATAAAACAAGGGGATCTGAAATATCCTGATTTAAGTTATAATCGATATTCTCCGAATCATATTGAAATGACAGCTTCAGAGTTTTTTGATGTACAGAGGCACAAACATAGTTTTGAAGAAAAAAGTGTAGAAAATTTTGATGCAAATCCGATGCGAGCCGACTTAGAGAACTTTTTCGGTAACGGATACACCTATATTGGAAAAAGATGCAAGTAATCGAAACTATTCATCTTGAGCAGCTGATTGACCAAGATCAGTTTCCATTCGTCTTTCTAAGTGAATTCGCGGCTCTGCATGACCAATATCTTTTTATTAAAAATGACTTTGCTGTTTGTCCTATACAGATTACAAAGAACAAACTTGGAGTTACGCACGCCAGCTTTCAATTCAGGCCATTGGCATTTGATGCCTCGAACTTAAGTCTTGGCCAAGAATCTCAATTTTTAAGCGAAAGCCTGAATTTTCTGAAGTCTGATTTTGGGGTAGATATGGTTGATGCTCCAGATCCTATGGTGATCTTTCAAGTGCATCCAGAAGGATCGAAATGGTCGAAATTCGGAACACGTAGAGTGAAAACAAACGATGCAACAAGAGATGGCTTGTTTGATGCGATGCATAAAAACCACAAAAGGGCTGTTAAAAAAGCACTGAAAGAAGAGGTTCAACTTTATTCTGGAAGAGATCAGCTAAATGAGTTTGCCGCTTTGCATCAAAGAACCATGGAGCGCTCAGGAAAGTACTTTGAGCCATTGTCCTACTTTGAGTCAATGTTTGACCTGCTAGAGCCACATGTGCACTTAGCTGTGGTCAAAAAGGATGATGAACTCCTAGGTGGAAGTTTCTGTCTTCATACTAAATATGCTATGTATTATCTGCATGGAGCTTCGGCAGATAATGTATCCGTGCGCGGTGCTAATAATTTAGTCCATTTTGAAAACATGGTTTACTGTGCAGAGCAAGGGATATCATATTATGACTTTGTAGGCTACAGATTAAATAAGAGCATTGATAGCAAGTTACAAGGCATTCAAACTTTCAAAGATCGATTTGGCGGTGAATTGCTTGAAGCTGAAATTTGGAAGAAGGAACTGAACCCGGCAAAGCTTCTGTTTGAGAAATCGGCAATAAAAGCTTTAAGCCTCATGAAAAGAACCTACTATTTCAGCGATTTGGTAGATCAAACTCAAGAATGAAGGAGTCAAAGAACATATTGATTACGCTTGATTATGAACTGTTTTTAGGGGCTAAGAGTGGAGATTATACTCATTGTATTCTGGAAAACACTCAAAAACTTATTCGGCTTTTTGAAAGACAAGCTATTCGCAATGCAATCTTCTTTGTTGATTGTGCATATATGGCGAAGCTGAAGTCGAACTCCAAGGTAGCGGCTTGCTCAATAGCTTATCAGCAGATTTGTGACCAATTAAGAGAACTTCTGAATAGTGGCCACTACATTTTCCCGCATATTCATCCACACTGGCTCGACGCAAAATGGGGAGAACAATCTCAAAATTGGGAGTTGAACAATCTTTCTAGGTATCGACTTCAAAGTTTAGACGATGACACATTAGAAGACATAATTGATCAATCCGTGGAGTTTTTAAGAACTGAAATAGGAGTACAGGGTGATCTTGGCTATCGGGCTGGCGGTTGGTGCATTCAACCATTTGATAGCTTAGCAAAGAGCTTTAAGAAAAATCATATCAAATACGACTTTAGTGTGGTTCCTGGTAGGTATAATTCTGCTGAAGACCAGTATTACGATTTTAGGAATGCGCCAAAGAAAGATTTCTATCGATTTTCAACCGAACCAGCCACGGAAGACCCTACAGGTGACTTCGTGGAGGTTCCTATTTCGAGCCTCGCTTTTTCAAAAGCAACAAAGAGAAATGACCTAGTTCGGCGCTTGTATTTTAAACTGATCGATAATCCATACACAAGAGGAATGGGTGCCAGGTTTTCGTCTGGAGGAACTACCAATCATGAATCGATGATGGTATCCATTGAGGATTTCTTTTTTCCCTTGCAGCCGGAATTAAAGAAAATGCTTAAACAAGAGACTACCCTCCAGTTTATTGGACATCCAAAATTATTTACCTCTACGAACCTTCGTAACTTTGAACGTTTTATAATTCACGCTCGATCAAATTATAGGGTAAATTTTGATTTCCTGTCAATTCTAAATCCGTCATGAAGAAAATAGCCATCATTATTGGTACCAGGCCAAACTTTATAAAAGTTACACGATTCAAGGAGCTGGCTTCAGACTATGGGTTCGAGGTTAAAATCATTCATACAGGCCAGCATTTTGACAAGCAAATGTCAGAAGTATTTTTTGATCAGTTTGGTCTAAAACCTGATGTTTTTTTAAATGCACCTCAGAGCACTCAAATTGGCCAAATAGCCGAGATTATGAAGTCAATTGAAACTGAGTTGTCAAAAGACAAACCGGATCTCGTTCTAGTTCCTGGAGACGTAAACAGCACATTTGCAGGAGCTTTTGTTGCTCAACGTTTAGGCATCAAACTAGGTCATATCGAAAGCGGATTGAGGTCAAGGGATATGAATATGCCTGAAGAAGTAAACCGGATTCTTACGGATAAAATCACGAATTTATTTTTTGTGACCGAAAAAAGTGGAGAAGAAAACTTGCTTGATGAAGGAGTCCCTGCTGAGCAAATTCATTTCGTAGGTAATACCATGATCGACACCCTGGTGAAGTATTCAGATAGCGTGAGTAACTCCCAAGTATTAGGTCGTTTAAACATCCGTTCAGAATATGCTTTAATGACTCTTCATCGCCCTTCAAATGTAGATGATGCGCAGGCACTTGAAACCTCAGTGGATGTGATTAATAAGATTGCTGAGCAGATTCATTTGGTTTTGCCACTTCATCCTAGAACAAAAAAGGCCTTAGACAGACATGGCTTATTATTGAGCATAGAGTCGAATGATGCGATAACATTAGGACCACCGATGGGGTATTTCGACTTTCAAAAACTGATTGCCAATGCCAAAATGGTGATTACAGATAGTGGAGGAATCCAAGAGGAAACAAGCTTTATGCAGGTTCCATGCATCACCTTAAGACAGAATACGGAACGTCCTGTGACCATCGAATTGGGATCAAATGTTTTGATGGATATGGATGCTGATAAGATTGTTGATGCTATCACCCAAATCAAAGATGGAAACTGGAAGTCCTCTCAAGTCCCACCAAAATGGGATGGGAAATCAACAGAACGCATTCTGGAAGCGATACAAGCTGACTTAGCTTAGTTTTTTTTGCGATTTCAATGTTAAATTTGTCACGATAATTTAATCATGAATAGTCATCCATACCTCCAAGAATTAGTTGAGCTTTCTGAAAGCATCGAAGATAGAAGGGCGTTCCACAAAGCTTGTCGTCCAGTTTTCGAAAAAATGAGAGGCGATGCTGAATTCTTTGATCACATTGTAGAACAGAATCTTCAAGATGAAAACTTCCTTAACCAGGCTTGGTCTCTTTATAACATACCTTACCTGTATGTAGGTGAAAGCTCAGACTTCGTCCTCAAGTATCATATTTTTGTTCCACTTGAGTCTAAAGCTGCTGAAATAGGTGCTGCCTGTATTCATCACCACACAAACTATTATCTCAGTTCTGCGGCAGTTTATGGTCCTGGCTATGAATCGTTCTTATTCAACAAGAACCCAAAGGTGAATGAGAAGACTATGGAGGTTGACTTAAAGATTACCAAATACTTTAATCAACAAGAATTGCCAATATCAGTGGTAGATTCATGGGAGCCGCATGTGCTGTTTAACCCAACATCGCTCTCTGCAACCTTGGCGCTTTTCTCACCCGATAAAAAGAGATCAACAGACAAACTTCGACACAACCCTATTCTTAAAAGAATGAAAAAGCCATTATTGTCGGTGATTCATTCCTTGAATTTGCAACAATCATTAGGGGTGTCTGAACGAAAAACTTTCCAATATTATCCAGGTGAGAATGCTTTTATGGCAATTGATGAAGACGAATACTTTGAGCCGACTAGAAATGCCGTTGGGCCGGAAGTAGATGATTATTCAGTAAAAACAATCATGGGTTTTATTCAAAAAATGGGCTACAAGAATGTCGACTTTTTGAAAAAGCGAATAGCAGATCCCCAGTTACCAGCGACCTACCGAAAATATATTCAAGAGATTTTGGAAGGAAAAGAAATAGGAGAAACCTTTGCAAAATCAAGTATAAATATCCCAAAAGGGAAGTTTACAAAAGCAGATGTTCTTAGATTAGCTTCCGAGTAGGAAACTATGGTATACATAACCCTTCTGGATCAATTTCATCCCGGTATTTACAAGTCACAGGTAATAGACGTCTGTAAATATTTATCAAAACTATCCGACCGCCCAGTTAGGCTCTTTGCCTTTCTCTCAATCAGGGAAATCCTCAGTACAGATCATGCAAAGAAGATCAGGGAATTATATCCTCATGCTACTGTTTTACCAGCATTTCCAGGCTTAGCCAATTATCGCCTAAGCGCATTGCTTTTGATGTTGATGTGCCTGCTTAAATCAGAGCGAAAAATAATTGCTCGAAATGCCTTTGCCGCTACCATAGCCCTAACAGCAAAGCGTTTTGGTTTTGCCAAGAGGGTGATTATTGACGTGAGAAGCTCCTTAACGGCTGAAATTCACGAGTATAATTCTTTTCCAATCCCAAAATTGAAAGCGGAAATCAAAGAGACTGAGCAACAAGCAATTCTTAAGTCTGATTTTAGAATGGCTGTGTCAAATGAAATGCTCAATCACTGGAGAAAAACTTATGCTTACAATTCAGAAAATTATGTGGTCATTCCATGCACTCTTAACCGAGCTGTATTTTCTGAACATCAAATTAGCGAAAAGAACATAGAGAATAAAAGAGCTGAATTGGGATTTCAAAAAGATGATGTTATTCTGATTTTTTCAGGATCGAATGCTCCATGGCAGGGAGAACAATTAAAGCAGCAGGTAATTGCACATTATATGGCAAAGCCTAAACATCATATCGTTTTCTTGTCTAAAATGACTCCGATGATCAGTTCTTTGATCACCCAATACCCAAATAGGATATCACAACAGTGGTTAAAGCATGAGGAAGTATTGGATTTTCTTCAAATAGCAGACTATGGTATGATTCTGAGGGAACAAACAGTTACCAATAAAGTGGCTTCACCTGTTAAGTTCGCTGAGTATTTAACAGCCGGTCTTAAGGTGCTTATTAGTGAAGATTTAGGTGACTTTAGTAAAATGGTACATGAGCATCATTTAGGCCATGTGATTAGTTTGAAGAAAGAGCTTCCAGGTCTTGTGAATACTCCCTTAAAAGAGAAAGAAGCTTTATTTGAATTTGCTCAAGAACATTTTCAGAAAAGAAATTACAGAGATCAGTACACAAGGCTAATTGAAATATGAGGCCATATTTACATCTATGAAAGTCATTCTATTAACTGACGGTCTTGCTCCTTTTGTTACTGGTGGCATGCAAACTCATTCCAGTAATTTGCTGAATTGCCTGTTGAAACACGCTGATAGAGTATTGGTGGTTCACACGGGTGAAAGCAACCAAGAGCCCGACATTACTAAAATATTACAGAGGCCTTCTGATAGCACTAAATTGGAAAGCATTTACATTCCTTTTCCTAAAAGTCTGAAGTTTCCAGGACATTATGTTTGGAAAAGTTGGAAGTTTTCAGATTTGGTTTATCTCGCCATAAAGAAGAAGGTAGCAGAATATGACTGCATCTATTCTAAAGGATTTTCGGCATGGGCAAGCGCTAGGAATAAGTCCAATATCAAAATTCCAATTATTACCAATTTTCATGGTTTTGAAATGTTTCAGAAACCTGCGAACAAGAGACAAAAGGCAGAGTTTGTCCTCTTGCGCCCACCGGTGAAGGAGCTAGTTAAAAAGAGTGATTATTTGGTATCATATGGAGCAAAAATCACCGAAATTTTACAAGAAGACTTAAAAGTTGCGGCAAAGCGAATTTTGGAAATCCCTGGAAGTATTGATCCAGTTTGGGTCCAAGCCAATGAAACCAAAAAAAGCGAAGAAGTTCGAAAATTCCTTTTTTTAGGCAGGTATGAGCGTCGCAAAGGCATTGAAGAAATTAATGCATGTTTGGGTGAGCTTGGGCTAAAACAAAATATAGAATTTCATTTCATTGGCTCTATTCCTGAAGAAAAGAGAATGGAGCGAAGTGATATTCTTTATCACGGGAAGATTACTGATCGTGATGCCCTCATTTCGAGAGTGTCAGAGATGGACGTATTGATGTGCCCTAGTTGGAGCGAAGGAATGCCAAATGTTATCATGGAGGCCATGAGTAGATCTTGTGCAGTCATTGCATCTGATGTTGGTGCAAGCTCTTTATTAGTCTCTTCAGACAATGGCTGGCTTATAGAGGCAGGAAATATCGATCAACTCAAATCGGCAATAGTGGATGCCTCAGAGCTAAATGAAGAGCTATTGAGAAAGAAGCAGCTTTCTTCGGCCCAAAAAATCAGTACTGGATTTACCAGTGAAATTGTATGTGCCACGGTTCATTCCCATTTGAGTAAACTAATCGAAAATTCGCCAAATGAATAGATTAAACATACCTTCTGTTCAGTCTCCGAAGTGGCTAATATTCATCGCCGTTGTGAAGTTTCTACAATATGGGTTTCTATATCTTGAGCTCAAGAAGCTTGGTTTAGAGGAGATCGATGGCCTCTTTGTTACCACTGGAGATACAAATAGCTATTTTTTAAATATTCAGAATTTTCTTGAAGGGAAATCCAGTTTTAATGCATGCAGGATGCCTGGTTTTTTCCCCATCTATGCGCTCCCATTTGTGCTGTTCGGAAAATCTCTTGCGAACAATTTGACCATTTTGCTTCAAATGTTTGTGTCCATCTATTCTGTTTGGATACTTGGGAAATTGACATTTAGAATTACAGGAAATCAGCTGATGTCGAAATTGGCCATTTTGATTTATAGTATTTCAATTTTCGTTTCGCTCTACGATGTACATGGCTTAGCCGAATCTTTTAGTGTGGGATTTTTAATCTTCGGATTATACTTGTATTACAAATTTTTGGATGCCGAGAAACCTAGTTTGCTCTTTTGGAGTGGCTTCTTTTTTACTTGGTCATTTTTCTTTCGACAGATTGCAATCGTAGTTTATGGCCTTTTAGGATTGTTCTTAATCCTTCACTTGATTCGAACTCGCAATTCTTCTAAAATCATTCGGACTGCATTATACTTTTCTGTTGTTTTTATTCTGGCAGAGTCATTTTGGATAGGCTTTAACTGGTCGGATAAAAACCGGTTTATACCATTTGTGAAGCCAATTCCTGAGTGTTATCCAACCAATTTTCCTCAGCAAAGATTTGACCTTATAAAATTGCCAGTAGCTTGGGGAGGTTTGTATAGTCATTGGAATGGGGAGGCTGAATGGTTTCTGAATCCATCGATGTCCAAGGCAGATTTTCCCTTCGATAATGTGTTTAGCTCGGCCTATAATTTGGATTCACTTGATAAGTTACGGCAGACTTATTTTGCTTCACTACAAATGAAGGAAGGAGAGGATTTAAAAAGGGTGCAGGAAAATATTCGACTGAAATCTAATGCCTATATTGAGTCATACAGATCGGAGAATATGTTCAGTTACTATTTCTTGAACAAGGTCAAACTTGCAGGTAAATTCATGTTTCCCAAAGTTGCTGAAAAACTACCTTTTCCAGGAAGAACTGAAATGAACATTGTGGAACTTGGACTTAAGGCATTTTATACAGTATTGTTATGGTTTGTGAGCCTTTGCGGTTTAATTATGTGGTTTAAAGTGAAGTGGAGCTATCTGCCCTACATGATTACGTCTTTTTCAATCGTAAGTTTTATTGTGCTTTTGGGTTGGGTAGAACAGCGATACTATGCTCCCGTGTATCCAATGATGGTAGTATCTTGTGCTATTATAATGGGCAGTATGCTTAACTTTTTGAAAGCTAGATTTAGCTCAGAATGAATTTACAAAAACGAGATTAGGTGCTATCAAGGCTTAAAGAAAACATAGGGTTTTACCTCATTCTGGCAGTGTTAGCTGTCCTAGGCTTTAATATTTCACCAGTTGCACTTGTGATTTCAGTATTGATGCTGTTTGGATACATTTATAAAGAACAGTATTGGAAGGCTTTTTTTCTGTTCTATTTTGTATTGGTACTAAGTGATTCGAGTTTCATTTACACCTTCTCCGACACTATTAAACCTGTGTTCGCACTAATCCTTCCGCTCATGGGTGCTTTACTTAGTCGAAGGTATTCCGATATGGAATTGCCAACAAAGGGCTTTGCGATTTACCTGTTGATAGCGCTTTTTCAAATGTTTTCCTCCCCTGATATTCTAATGAGCTTTCAAAAGACCTTGTCATATGCTCTTATTTTTCTAGGAATGCCACTAGTCTTGTATTCCATACTGCAAACGAAAGGCTTGAGTTTCTTCAAAGACTTGTACGGCTTCTTTGTACTCATGCTATGGGTGGGATTGCTGTTGATTTTACTTTATTCAGATCTTGCGTTCAGAGCAGCACGGTTCAGTGGTTTGTTTCTCAACCCAAACGGGTTGGGTCTTTTTCTTATTGTAAGTTTTCTTCTTTTCAAATTAGTGCAGTCCAAGTACCCTGGTCTCTTCACCAAGCGAGAAGGATGGATTGTAGAAATAACTATGATTTCTTCTTTGATCTTAACCCAAAGTAGAAATGCCATCGCTGTATTTGTATTGTTCTACTTATTGCAATGGATCTTTAAACGATCTCAACTTCTGGGGATTTTTAGTTTCTTCATTCTAATTATTTTCTATTCTACTTTGATTACTCAGTTGCCTCTGATTATTTCAGCTCTTGGACTTGAAGAATATTTTAGACTAGACACACTTGCGGAGGGTTCAGGACGACTTTTGGCCTGGGAGTTCGCTTGGCAAAAAGTTCAGGAGAATTTCTTTTTCGGAAAAGGAATTTCATACACAGAGCAACTATACTTAGAGAATACCTATCAGCTATCAAGATTAGGTCACCAAGGTAACGCCCACAATACTTATTTAACCATCTGGTTAGACACTGGTTTGATAGGCTTGCTGGTATTTTTAGGAGCCTTTCTTTTTGTCTTTCTCAGAAAGGCTGTTCGTTCTCCGCTAGCATTGCCTATTATGTTTTGTCTGCTGTTCTCAATGAACTTTGAGTCATGGTTGAGTGCTTCATTAAACCCATTTACTACCATATTTATATTTATTGTGAGTATACTTAACATTCCAAGCGGACTGGAAGAAAAACTCAAAAGGGAGGAATACCAAGTGGAAGAAACAGATTTGAGCCTTCAATCAGAAGCTAATTTGGGGCTTTCAAATGAGATTAAATAGCACCTTTGTTGCTAAGTGAGTATGGATCAAAATTTACAACTATCGATAGTAAGTCCTATTTATAGGGCCAAAGCTACTTTGAGGCCTCTACTTGAGCAGATTCAAGAATCTCTAGAATCCAAATCTTTATCATTCGAGGTGATTCTTGTTGAAGATGGCTGTCCTGAAAACTCTTGGGACTTGATTAAGGCTCTGAAACCTGAGTTTCCCTTTGTGAGAGCATTTAAGTTGAGCAGGAATTTTGGCCAGCACTACGCCATTACAGCAGGTTTGAAGTATGCTAGCGCCGAGCATGTCGTAGTGATGGATTGTGACTTACAAGATGACCCTAAATTCATCCCTGAATTATTGAAAGAATTAGAATCAACAGAATCCGACTTAATTCTTGCCAGGAGAATGAATCGTAAGGATGGACTTTTGAAGAAACTTACAAGTTTTGCATTTCATTCATTACTTTCTTTCCTTTCTGGAATGAAGCTCGACCCTCGAATAGGTAACTTTGGTGTATACAAAAGGAGAGTAATTGAAGCCGTTCTTGATATGGGAGATAAGATCAGGTATTTTCCAGCAATGATTTTATGGGTCGGATTTAAGAAGACCTACCTCAATATTGAGCATCAAGCCCGTTATGAAGGCAGGAGTTCATATAATTTCAAAAAGCTTTTCGCTTTAGCAACAGATATTATCCTGTCCTATTCTGACAAGCCGATTCGCTTAGTGGTTGGCTTTGGCTTGGTTTCTTCGATTTTGTCGTTCTTGGTGATGCTTGTCTATTTTATTCTGGCCCTATTAGGGTACTTCGAAGTTTCTGGCTTCGCTTCAATTATGGTATCGGTCTGGTTTCTTGGAGCAGTAATCATACTTTCTCTTGGAGTGATGGGAATGTATATTGGAAAGTCTTTTGAAGCAGTTAAAAGACGACCTGTATTTATCATCGAGGATGAAATTTGATTTGAGTGCGTCGCAAAGGCTTGATTGGGATTCAAACTTTTTTGGTCTGGAAATCGGTCAAATCAATATAACAGATGAAATCACTTCTTTTGAAGCTGAGGTTCCTCAAGAGTTTGACTTGACATACCTCTTTTGTGAAGAAGCACTTTCGCCAATCAATCTAAAACACCTTTCTCAGTATTTCGACTGTAAGCTCGTCGATAGAAAATTAACATTTGAGAAGGAAATTGAAAATGAGAATAAGGAAATAACAGAGAAAAGTACTGGGCAAATCAAAAAAATCAAGGAGAGCTCAACGGAACTGTTAAACTTGGCGTTCGAAAGTGGCTCCAGTTCTAGGTTTAAACTGGATAATAAACTAAGTCACAAGTTTGAAGCTATGTACACTGCATGGATCGAAAACACCTTAAATGGGAGTTTTGGTAACTCTGTTTATGGTTTTTTTAAAGAGTCGAAGCTTTTGGCATTTGTTTCACTTGGGTTTGAATCTACAATTGCGAGCATACATTTGATTGCTGTGAGCTCAGAAGCTAGGGGTGAAGGATTAGGGACACTTTTGATTGGCTTAGCCGAGAAGGTAGCTTTAAAGGAAAAGTGCCAGTTTATACACGTTGCCACACAACATGAAAATACAAAGGCAGTATCATTCTATAAAAAGAATGGATTTAGAATGATAGATGAAAAATACATTTATCATTGCTGGAAATCTGAAAATTCATGATCCCGTTTAACATACCATATTTAACAGGTAAGGAAAAACTCTATTTGGAGAAGGCCCTTGAAAATGGTGTGCTCTCGGGAAATAATGCCTATACCAAGTATTGTCACAAATTCCTCAGTGAACGGTACGGATTTTCCAAAGTACTCTTGACTACTTCTTGTACAGATGCTCTTGAAATGGCCGCCATACTCATCGATATAAAAGAGGGGGATGAAGTGATATTACCGTCCTACACTTTCGTGTCGACCGCAAATGCATTTGTTCTAAGGGGGGCTAAGATTGTATATGTAGATTCAAGGTCAGATCATCCTGGAATGGACGAGGACCAAATAGAGTCTTTGATAAGTTCTAGAACAAAGGCAATCGTTCCAGTACATTATGCAGGAGTTGCATGTGATATGGGGAAAATCAAACAGATCGCAAAGGAGCATGATGTTTACGTTATTGAAGACGCTGCCCAAGCCATAGATGCTCGCTATGAAGATTCTTATTTAGGTGGAATAGGCGACATCGGATGCTTTTCATTTCATGAGACCAAAAACATTTCGTCAGGGGAAGGTGGAGCGCTTATCGTTAATAATCCTGAGTTACAAGCTAGAGCTGAAATCATCTGGGAAAAAGGAACGAATCGTGCAGCTTTTTGGAGAGGAGAAGTAGATAAATACTCATGGGTTGACGTGGGTAGTAGTTTTCTGCCTTCTGAGATGAACGCAGCCTATTTGGCAGCTCAATTAGACGCACTAGACGAAATTCAAAATCGACGCAGGGCAATTTGGCAATCTTATCATTCCGCTTTCGAAAACTTAGAAAAAGTAGAACTCATTAGCCGACCAAAACTTCCAAGCTATGCGGAGAATAATGCGCATATGTATTACCTGATTCTAAATTCATTAGACCAAAGAACGTGGTTCATAGAGTATTTGAAAGCAAATGAGGTGTATGCAGTATTTCACTACATTTCATTACATACAAGCGTTTTTGGGGCTCAATTTGACACGAATTTGAAGCTAGACATGGCTGAACTGTATTCGGATAAATTGGTCCGTCTGCCATTGTACGCAGGGCTTAAGGAAGGACAAGTTCAAAAGGTCATTGAAGCTGTAATTTCATTTTTCAAATGACCTAATTTAGGCCCAGATGAAGGATGATATGAAAGCAAAAAAGGCAGGCCAAAACGTCCTCTTTTTATTTACAGAGCTGTCCTACTATTTTCTTTCTTGTTTGAATGCTGCGAAAAAAGAAGATGTCCAAATTTCTGTCGTTCACTGGCCTGTAAACCCACAAGCTCCATTTCAACTTAAATTACCAGACCATGTGAGCTTCTTTGATCGATCTCAATTCGATGATAAAGCGCTTGAAGCTTTAATAAGAGATTTGAACCCAGATTTATTGTTCTGTGCAGGCTGGATGGACAAGAGCTATCTGAAAGTGTTGAGGAAGTTTCCTGAGCATCGCAAGATTCTTACAATGGACAATCAGTGGAGAGGTACTTTAAGACAACATCTCGCGGTTCAGTATACTAAGTTGAATTTCTTGAAAGGCTTTAAAGAAATATGGGTTCCGGGTGAGAAGCAAAAACAATATGCTTTGAAGTTGGGCTTCAAGGAGAGTGAAATTTACACTGAGTTTTATTCGGCAGACCTCAACTATTTTAACAGCATCTATCAACTGTATCAGGCTAGAAAGTCAAAAAGCTATCCTCATACTTTTCTTTTTATTGGCAGATATGTGGAGGAAAAAGGCCTCGACATCTTAATCGAAGCTTTTAATGAGTTTAAAACAGAAAAACAAAGTGACTGGAAATTGCTCTGCGTTGGTACAGGACCTTTGACAGATCAGTATGAGAATGAAAAAGACATTGATCATATTGGTTTTGTCCAGCCTAGGGAGCTTGAGATGGCCCTTAAGGGAGCGGGAGTATTTGTGCTTCCAAGCACCTTTGAACCTTGGGGCCTAGTGGTTCACGAATGTGCCGCTGCAGGTTTGCCTTTAATTGTGACTTCCGTAGTTGGATCCGCAGACACCTTTGTGAAACCGATGAACGGTTGGTTAATTGAAGCCAATAGTAAGAATGATTTAAAGAAGCATATGGAAATAGTAGCTTCCAAAAGTGATGAAGAACTGTTTAGAATGGCAGCGGCATCACATAAAATTGCACAAACAATAAGCCCTGAAATGTGGGCAGAAAAGCTAATTTCGCTACTCAAGCAATGAAGAGAATTTTAGTCACAGGTGGAGCTGGAAATGTTGGGAGTGCTTTAGTAAAAGGTTTGCTAAAGGATGATTCAAATTACGTGGTGGTTGCCGACAATCTTATTACGGGTTCTACATCAAAGCTTCCCCCTGCAGGAGATAATTTTGATTTTGTCAAATGTGATGTAAACAATTACAAAGATCTATCGGAATTGATGCAGTCCAATAGTTTTGATTTTGTTTTCCATTACGCCGCCTTGGTTGGGGTTCAGAGAACACAAGAGCATCCATTGATGGTTTTAGAAGATATTGAAGGAATAAAGAACGTGCTTAGCCTTGCGAAAAATACTTCCGTTAAAAGAGTGTTTTACTCTTCTTCTTCTGAGGTTTATGGCGAACCTGTAGAAATTCCTCAGCATGAAGAACGTACACCTTTAAATAGTAGAGTTCCGTATGCGATAGTAAAGAATGTAGGTGAGTCTTTTTTCAAGACCTATCATCAAGAGTTCGGTCTTGAGTACACCATTTTTAGATTCTTCAACACTTATGGGCCAGCTCAAAGTGAGGATTTTGTGATTTCTAGATTTCTTAAAATGGCCCTTAAAAATGAAGACATAACTATTTACGGTGATGGGAACCAAAGCCGCACATTCTGCTATGTAGATGACAATGTTGAGGCGACCTTAAAATCCTTCAATGATAACCTCTTCGTCAACGACACAGTTAATGTGGGTGGTGATAAAATATATACCATCAATGAGCTGGCTGAACTTGTACTTGAACTTACGGGTTCTAAATCAAAAATAATTCACCTTGCGCCTCTTGAAGAGGGTGATATGACCCGAAGGCAGCCAGATAATACTAAAATGAAGAAGGTTCTTGGAAGAGATCTGCTTACACTTGAAGAAGGAATAAAACGCATTCTTAAAGATCCAAAATTCCAATAATGTGCGGAATAGCTGGAATAGTCAGCAGAGATGCTAACATCGATAAAGAGACTGCTTGTCGCAAGATGACTTCAAAAATGGGGCATCGAGGTCCAGATTACCAAGATGTAGTTTCAGACGACTTCGTTTCTTTTGGCCACGCTCGACTATCGATTCTAGATCTAAGCGCTGATGCTAATCAACCCTTCTGGAATCAAGACAAAAGCTTGTTGCTAGTTTTTAATGGTGAAATTTATAATCATCATGAAATCAGAAAAAGTTTAAAAGATTACGAGTTTAAAACAAGCTCTGATACCGAGACACTCATTTATGCCTGGCAAGAATGGGGGACATCCTGCGTCGAAAAACTCGAAGGTATGTTCGCATTTGCAATGTACGATCTAAAAGCAGGAGATGTTTTTTTGGTTCGCGATCGTCTCGGAATTAAGCCTCTGTACTATCACTCCGGAGATTCAGCTTTTATTTTTGCGTCTGAAACAAGAAGCATCGCTGCCTCAAAACTAATCGATCTTACCATTTCCGAAAAGTCAACTTTGGAGATGCTTCAATATCAAGCAGTGCATTCTTTTAAAAGTGTATTTAATGAAATAGATCTTTTACCCCCTGCTTGTGTCCTTCAGATTTCTGACGGGAGCCAAAGTCTGCATGAATACTGGAAACCTACGGATGGAGGGGTATACGACATTGGGTATGACGAAGCAAAATCCAAGACAAAAGAACTACTCTTTGAAGCTGTTGAAAAACGTATGATTTCGGACGTGCCACTTGGTGCATTTTTGTCTGGTGGAATCGATTCAAGCGCAATTGTTGCGATCATGAGTGAGCTCAGTCAAAGCCCAGTAAATACTTTTTCGGTGACATTTGATGAGCCTGAGTTTTCAGAAAAGGAATTCTCTGATCTAATTGCTTCGAAATACAAAACGCAACACCATGAAGTTCGACTAAAAGCGGACGATTTTCTTGAGCTCGTTCCCAATGCGATTCAGGCAATCGACCAGCCAAGTGCTGATGGTGTTAATACTTATGTAGTTTCAAAATACACAAAGGAAGCTGGTTTGACGGTTGCGCTTAGTGGCCTAGGGGGAGATGAGCTATTTTTGGGATATCCTTTGTTCAAGCAAACCGAGCGTCTCTATTCGCAGCGATGGTTGTACAGTTTCCCTCAATGGATGAGGTCTATTATTGCTTCCTATTTGTCAAAGGGAAAGGATCTTCGCAAACTCAAATTGGCTGAATTCATTAGAAAAGAGGCATTCTCTATTGAAAACATTTATCCTGATTTCAGGAAAGTCTTTCCACGTGAAGAAATGTCCAGAATTTCATCAAAATCTCATGCTGAGGCATACCCGATTCAGCTTTTTGAGGAGTATTTGCAAAATTTCAATATTCCAATGCAATCTAAGCTTAGTATCCTGGAGTTGAAGGGTTATTTGCATTCGGTACTACTCAAGGATACTGACCAAATGAGCATGGCACATTCACTGGAAGTGAGAGTACCATTTATAGATCATAAATTGGTGGAGTTTATTTTGAGACTCCCAGATCAATACAAGTTTGGCGAGCAAACTAAAAACTTGTTAGTTGAGAGCATTGGTCCCCTGCTTCCAAATAAATTGGTAAATCGGCCAAAAATGGGATTTGTATTACCATGGGAACAATGGTTAAAATCAGAGTTAAAAGACTTCGGAGCCAAGGGTATTGAACAGCTCCAAAATGTAGCCTTCTTAAACTTCGATCATATTCAGTCAATTTGGAGTTCTTTCCAAAAAGGTGAACAAACTTATTCCTGGTCGCGCGTTTGGCCATTTATCATTTTAGGACACTACCTGGCTAAGCATGAATGAGCCAGGTTCCATATTGATTTTTACAGATTGGTTTGAACCAGGCTATCTTGCTGGTGGCCCAATTCGATCACTCGCAAATTTGACTAAGAGTCTCTCTAAGCAATTTAAGATTGATGTGTTTACTTCAAATCGAGATTTTCAGTCAGAAACCCCCTACAATTTGGAGGCAGATACTTGGCAGGACAAAGGAGGTTTTCGCGTTTGGTATGGTTCCAGGGAGCGGTATTCATGGCGAGAGCTAAAGCGGCTCATTAAGCATAAATCATATGATAAGATTTACTTGAACAGTTTGTTTTCCTTTCGATATACCTTGATGCCCCTCTTATGCGCAAGGCTGAATGGAATTTCACCGAAACAAATTGTGATTGCTCCGCGTGGAATGTTGGGAGCTGGTTCACTTAGTCTCAAGAGTGGTAAAAAGAAGGCCTTTTTGAGCTTTGTGAAACTCTCGGGCTTCTTTAATGGGCTTACTTGGCATGCGACAAATGAAGGGGAACTAAAGGACATAAAAACTCATTTTGGGGATCAAGCTCAGGCCATATTAGCACAAAACATCCCACACCCAGATCTTCAAACGAGTCCAAAATCTATGAGCTCAAAATCTGTAATTAGTTTGGCTTTTGTTGGGCGTATTTCTAAGGTGAAAAACTTAAAATTCGCTTTAAGTTGCCTGAGTAAATATGCTGAACCCAGTAGGTTTCGGATTGATTTATATGGGACCCCAGAGGAGGAGTCTTACCTTCAGGAACTTTTAGAATATAAGCAAAGTCATGATTTGAATATGACCTATCATGGATCGATTCCTTACAATCAAGTTGCAGAGAAACTCAGACAGGCAGACTTTTTGGTTTTACCAAGCCTTAATGAGAATTATGGCCATGTTATTTTCGAAAGTTTGGCTTCCGGAACGCCAGTACTTATTAGTAATCAAACTCCCTGGAGAGAGCTTCAGAAGCACAATGTGGGTTGGGATGCGCCCTTACACCCTAATGATTGGAAAAATGCCCTGAAAGCAATTATGGCTTTGTCGGAAAGTGATTATTTGAAGATGTCGCAAGATTCTATTAACTATGCTAAGAATCATTTAGACCATATAGATCTAAGTGCCTACTTTCGTTTATTCGCTACAGATAATTAATGACATTTCAAGAGCTAAATACTTTTAAAAACTCTGAGTTTAAAGTTGGTGCTTCAATCTTTAAGCGCTTATTCTGGTATTTTTTAAACGCACTAGTTTTTAACTCCTATTTATTTCCTTTTTATGGTTTGAAACGAAGCCTCTTGAGATTATTCGGTGCACGAATAGGACGTTCTGTAGTTGTTAAACCAAAGGTCAATATTAAATATCCATGGAAACTTGTCATTGGGAACTATTCCTGGATAGGAGAAAAAGTTTGGATTGATAATTTGGATCTTGTTGATATAGGAGCCAACGTTTGTGTCTCCCAAGGGGCTTTAATATTGAGTGGAAATCACAACTTCAAAAAGAAAAGCTTCGATTTGCTTACAAAACCAATTATTATTGAAGAAGGAGCCTGGATTGGGGCGAAATCTGTGGTTACTCAGGGAATAGTGATCCCTAAGAATTCAGTTCTGACTGTGGCGTCAGTCGCGAGTAACAATATGGAAGAAGCTGCCATTTATAGAGGAAATCCAGCCGTGAAGGTTTCAAAGCGAATTCTTGATGAAGATTAGCATTATAACTTGTACTTATAATTCTCAAGATCACGTAGAGGATTCTATCAAGTCATTCTTAGCTCAAGATTATGCTGATAAAGAATTAGTGGTGATAGATGGAGCTTCGAAAGACAAGACTCTGGATATTCTTGAGAGCTACAAGGAACACATAGCTGTAATAAAGTCAGAAGAAGACACTGGGATCTACAATGCTATGAACAAAGGCCTAGATTTAATCTCTGGAGAAGTATTTGGCTTCTTACATTCCGACGATGTTTATGCATCTGAAAGTGTATTGAGCAAAGTTGCGAATGAGTTTATCGAAGGCCAAACGCAGGTGGTATACGGTGATTTGATTTATACTGATGCGAGTTTGAGCAAGACGATTAGAAAGTGGACCAGTGGTTCATTTAAAAGAAGCTTATTTAACAATGGCTGGATGCCGCCTCATCCAACTTTGTTTCTCAAGACTGATTTATTGCAGCAAGGTGGGAAGTTCAATGAAGCTTTTCGGATTTCAGGTGACTACGAGTTTATCTTGAGATACCTCTGTAAAATGAAGCTCATGGTTAAATACATTCCTGAAACCTTAGTGAAAATGAGGGTGGGGGGTGAAAGCAACCAAAGTTTAAAGAACCGTTTAAAGGCCAACGCTGAGGACAGAAAAGCTTGGAGAATCAACGGGATGAATCCGTTTCCAGCTACTGTCTTTAAACCCTTAAGAAAAATTTTGCAATTCGTTCGTTAGAACTTCGCCTTAGAACGGCGACGTTTTGGTTTTCTTTTAATGAAGCTATACTTCGCTCTAGTAAAGGAAGTTTTGCCTCTCAAAGCATAACCATAAGTGATTCCAGCAACAAAATAACTATCGTTGTTGTCAGGATTCCCTCGTTTCGCTGGCACGGCCGGATTGGCCTTGCTTCCAGCGCCATAGAATTTAGAGCCAATGAAGTTGGGGTCATTCGGATCCATTTCTACACTTCTATCAGCCAAAGTACGGGCGATAGGATCTGAAAAGTCATCTGGGTTAACATAAACACCGCTTACGTCATCTAAGTAATCAGTGATCGTATATCTCCAACCAAATTCAGCACCGATAACATGTCTTTTGTTAAATCTAAAGTGAGCTCCAAGGCCAACTGGAGCGGTAAATTGGAATCGGCCGTATTTCTTTCCTTCAGTTTGAAGTGGTTGAAGAGCGACCCATTCTCCGTTTAAATTAGCTTTGGGATTGTTCCAAAAAACTCCTGCACCTCCATAGAGGAAGAAGTTAATGTTCAAACGATATCTAAAGGTTCGACCAACATCATTAATCTTTAAAATGTGCCACTCTAATCGAGGAGTTAACTCTACAATACCGTTTCTAAAACTTAAATTTCTTGAGTAGCGCTCCGGGTTTCCAGATGCAGCATCCTCTCCTGAAATCATTGCTTGAGTAAGATGCAATGAAGCTGCAAAATTGTTTCCTAGGAAATATCTTCCGTAAGCTCCTCCAGAAATTCGGGTTGCTTCGATTTTAAGATCATAAACAAAATCCTGAGCAGGACCATCGCCACCACCGATATCTCCTAGATAATTTGCAGCTCCTAGTTTGGCACCGAAATCCCATATATACTGGGCGTTCACAAGCATACTGCTCATGCTGAGTATTACTAAAAATGCGAAACGTTTCAAGCTTTTCTTTTATTCAGAAGTCTCCAAAAGTAACACATTCACTCTAACGACCTAGTTTAATGTAATATTTCAGCGTTTAATTCTCTTCAAAACACATTTAAGCTAGTCCTAGAGGTAAACTAGGAGATCTGAAAAGCAACTTTGTTGATCAATACTTGTTCGGAATCGATAAGCAAGCTTAAATTCAATATTTTTGCGTCAATTGCGTTCAGTATTTGTGAGACTATTATTAGCAACCTTACTCCTTAGTCTAAGTGTACTATTTAGCCACGCCGCGGTAGATCCTCCCAGTTTGCGCTGCGTTGAAGTGGATGAGAATGGTGATGTTACCATTGTTTGGCAACTCCCTATAAATAATTTTGGACAGTTTCGAGAGTATGAGATATACGTCGCATCTAATCCAGCAGGACCGTTCACTCAATTAACAAGCATCAATGTTTGGGGAACTAACTTCTACCAGCATGTAGGTGCGGGAATGCCAGGAGCTGGTCAGTTGTACTACTACATTATTAGCAGATTTGATGACGGTACACTTCAGTCATCTGCTCCAAGTGATACGGTTAGTCCAATGTTAGTGTCACTTACGAAATACAGTGTTGATTTATCCGGTCAACTCTTTTGGAATCCAATTAGGGACCCTAAGATTACTACCAACAATCAAAATTTTGAAGTCTATCGAAGGTTGCGCCTTTATGGTAATCAATGGGATTCATGGATTCGAATTGGGCTAAGTGATTTTCAAAATCGATTGTATAACGACAGTGTTTCTATTTGTGATGGAGCAGTAGAATATAAAATTGAAACTGTTGACCAGCTAGGATGTCGATCTCGATCGAATTTGGTAAGAGATACTTTGTTCGACCTCACACCACCTGATGCTCCAATTATTGATTCAGTTTCTGTTGACAATGTGAACGGACAGGTGAAAATTGCTTGGACACCCAGCCCGTCTCCTGACGTGACTGGATATATAATTACGAGAGGACAATTTCCAAATACTACAATAGTTGATACTGCCTCAGGGAGATTTGCAAATGCATATATCGACGACGACAACTCCTTAGATTACTTTTCAAACCCTTTGTTTTATCAGGTTGCAGCCATCGATTCTTGTGGGAATGTTCGGCCTGCTCCAAAAGAACACGGCACTATCAATCTTCAAACTTCTAAAGATTTCTGTGAAAGAGAAATCATTCTCTCTTGGAATAATTACGATGGATGGCCTTCAGTGCTGCGATACACGGTCTTCGTTAGAGAAGACTCTGGTCCATATCAATTACTGGCTGACCTTGATGGGAACACAAGAACTTTTAGTCATGAAGGTATTGA
>ENA-UOXV01000486-UOXV01000486.1-marine-metagenome-genome-assembly--contig:-NODE-486-length-56908-cov-8.612791_pt1 | contig 56908 bp, 57 predicted proteins | sample MGYA00238165_ERZ766961 | MGnify/ENA primary metagenome ERZ766961 (study PRJEB28924, sample SAMN03173240) | marine metagenome | biome: Marine; feature: Water; material: Subsurface seawater | place: North... | reverse complement strand
AACTCTTCATGCCTGGACTCACTTGCTCTTTGATACGATTCAATGTTCTTTATTTGCTCGATGGCTGTTTCTGCTACTTCAGGAAGTTTTCGTGCCTTTTCTAAAAGTTGGGCTGCATTCTCTTTTGCCCAGTCTTGCATCTTTTCTGGATTGTACCTTTCGGCAATCCAGCTTTTTAGAAATGGATTGGCAATGGACCAGAAATCCAGACCGGGATAGAGTTGTTTGCCTAAACCTTCAATATTGATAAGTGTCTTTTGGAGTAGCATCAAAGAAGGTTGCATATTTAGATTGAATCTTCTTGCTGAGTCAAAAATAAAGAGCAACAATTCTCCAAAGTTTATATTTTCTAAAGGCTGATCAAATATAGGTTCACAAGCAGCTCTGATGGTTCTTTCTAATTCGTTTGGTCTGGTATGAGGATCTACCCACTTAGCCTCTATTAAAACAGATGCAACTTCTGAAAAATTCTTACTTATGACGGCTAATAGCATTCTACCAATTTGGAACTGCTCGTCTTCACTGAGAGAGCCTACTATGGCGTAATCAACGGCAACATAGCTTGGATTTGAAGGGTCTTCTGCTTCAATAAAAATATTTCCTGGGTGCATGTCGGCATGAAAGAAATTATCAATAAAGACTTGTTTTAAAAATATCTCAACTCCTCTTTCAGACAAAAGTTTAAGATCCACTCCTAGCTCTCTGAGAGTCTCAATCTTATCCACTGGAATACCGGAAATTTTTTCCATGACCAAGACGTTATCAGTTGTTAAATCTAGATAAACTTCAGGCACGTAAAGAAGTTTATTATCAGCAAAATTCCTTTTAGTTTGTTTAATATTGGAAGCTTCTATTCTCATGTTTAGTTCAGCTTCAATTACGTATTCGTACTCTTCCACCAACTTTAAGACTTGCAGTCTGATAGCGTCTTTAGAGTAATTTTCTATAATTTTTGCTGCTCTTTTCATTAAGGAAATATCATTTGCTATCTTTCTAGCAATATTAGGTCTCACAACCTTTATTGCGACTTCTTTATCAGTGTCTTTAAGAGTTGCCAAATGAACCTGTGCTATGGATGCTGCTGCACAGGGGGTGTCTTCAAAATTATCAAAAAAATTATCAATCGGAGCTCCCAATTCTTTTTCTATAATCTCAATTGCAATTTTTGAGGAGAAAGGAGGAAGATTGTCTTGAAGCGATTGGAGTGCTCTTGCTATGTCAGTGGGGACAACATCAGGACGAGTGGATAACAGCTGTCCAAATTTTATATAAATTGGACCGGCTTCCTGCAGTGCTTCTTTTATCCTTTCCCCTCGAGGCTTTTCTGTAGAAAAAATTTTCCAAGGAGAAATGAAAAACAGAGTATTCACTAATTTAGAATCTGAGTATTCAGTTAATAAAGTGTCCAATCTTGCTTTTAAGATTATATTTAATAATCGAAGTAGGTGAATAAAGTCTCTTAGCATTTTATTTTAGGCCTTGATTCCTGAATGAATAGCCACTATGCCATTAGTGAGGTTATCGTAATTGCATTCAACGAAGCCAGACCTCTCCATGAGCTCTTTTAATTCATCTTGGGTAGGGTGCATTCTTATGGATTCAGCTAGATATCTGTAACTTTCTTCGGTATTAGCAATCACTTCACCAATTTTAGGTATAACTTCAAAAGAAAAAATATCATAGATTTCTCTAAAGGTTTCATTAGTTGGTTTAGAGAATTCAAGTACTATTAGTTTCCCCCCTTTTTTTAAGGATCCTAATATTGATTTTAGAGCTTTTTCTTTATTTGTAACATTTCTAAGTCCAAATGCAATAGTAACCAAATCAAACGTTTCATTTCTGAAGGGCAAATATTGTGCGTCTATCTGAGCGAGATTAATGCCCTCTATGCCCTCATCTATAAGCCTGTCTCTGCCCTCTTCTAGCATTTTCCTATTAATGTCTGAAAGAACTATTAAGCCTTCTTCTTTAACTTTTTCTTTCATTAGCTTAACCATATCGCCGGTTCCTCCTGCGAGGTCTAATATTTTAAAGTCTGCTCTCAAACCTGAAGATTCAATGGCAACCTTTTTCCAAAGCCTGTGGATCCCAAATGACATCAAATCATTCATGAGATCATAATTCTCTGAAACTGCATCAAAGACATTGCCAACCATCTTCGACTTTTCTTGAGAGTCGACTTGACGGAAGCCAAAATTTGTTTCTTTTGTAGTTTTATCTGACATTATAAATAAAGCATTTTACCTTATGCAGCTTCCTCTGGATTTTGATTTTTAAGAATTTTATCAAGTGATCTTATGTAAACGCGGACACGCTTTCTCATCTTTTTAAATTGATCATCATCCATAGAGTTAACAACCTTAGTTACCGCTTTGATGCTTATTATTCGATTCCTTTCAACTTTTTTTCTAAAACTAGGAGGTCCTAGGTCTAACAAATTAACTAGATGGCTGTTTAGTTCTTCTTTAAAAGATTCTTTTTGATTTGTTCTCAGTATTGAAATCATTTTTTGCGTCCATTTTGCTTGCAATAGATCCCATTCATCACCGTTGTTTACAATTCCTTTGACGGATTCAGTGAGAGCAGCCTTTTGTTCGTTGCTAAGTTTTATCCCTATCCTCTTAAATCCAGAAATATAATTCTTTTGTAATCTTTCTTGATATGTCTCTTTTTCTCTATCTTCTTCTTCTTTCTTCCTTTTTTCTTGCAATTTAAGAAAGTGGTTTTCGATTTCACTTATCTGTTTTTCATCAAGACTTAAGGAGAATTTAATAAGCTCAGAATCAAAATAAGAAGTGACAGACTTAACTATAATATAGCTCTCTTCATATATTGAATTAATCTCTGCTTCAGTAGTTGAAGAGTCTAATGAGTTGACTTTACTCAACAGCAGTTTGATTTCAGTTAATTGTTCTTTTACTAGCCAATACTTGAAGTTCTCAGTAACGGTTTCAATTTCTTTCTTTTGAGCGTCAGAAAAGTCAGCAAAAGTGAAAAAATAATCATTTAAATAATTATCCAGCTTTCCAAAAGCCCAAGACCCGGCAATCGAGCAGGCACTTATCAGCAATATAAGGCTGATAGCAGACATAATTTTTATATTGATCTTAAGCATCATTAGGGGTTATTGTAGTTTGGAGTTAGAATCCTGTCCTCAAAATGTCTCAAAACAATAATTACTCAACACTAGTATGGCTTGATCTAGAAATGACTGGCCTTGATCCGGATTCTGAAAGGATCATAGAAATAGCAACGGCTGTGACAAATTCAGACTTAACTGAAATAATTGAAGGCCCAAACCTTGTTATCAAACAACCCCAAGAATTCATCGATAACATGGATGAATGGAATACTAATCAACACAATAGTTCGGGTTTAGTTGAAAGCCTTAGGGTGACAAATGTAACAATAGAAGACGCAGAAAGAGAAACGCTAAAATTCTTGTCTAATCACACCATTAAGGGCAGATCCCCTCTTTGCGGTAATACAATCTCACACGACAGAAGATTTTTAGTTAGGTACATGCCTGAACTTTCTTCTTTCTTTCATTACAGAAATGTTGACGTAAGTTCCATAAAGGAAGTTGTTAAGCGTTGGCACCCTCATCTAGCGGATGGCTACAAGAAGCAAGGTGGACATAGGGCCATGGCAGATGTAATAGATTCTATCCACGAACTAAAATATTTTAAAAACAACGTTTTTATTCCCGGGCCTTAATCTTTTTTCTGAGAGCCACCGTCAAGAAAGGTATTCATAATGGGCATAACATTGTTGCCTTTATTGGGTTTTATCTTGGCACTACCCTTCTTATCTACCTCATCAATTCGAAGTATGCAGCTTACAGGTATGTAGCTTCTGTTCACTCCGCTAAATTCCGCTTTAAGCTTCTCTTCGCTTGGATCCACAACAATTTGTGAGTTTTGATCAAATAAATATTCCTCGACTTCTATAAACCCATACATTTCACTTTGATAAATCGCTTTAGCAAAGATTTCATATATTTCACCCAGCTGCACAAATACTATTTTGTAGATTCCCTTTTTTGCCATTACAATTCCTGCCCTTTTAAATAAGATTTAACTTTATAAGATAATTTAGCTGTAACATTATAAGTATATATGGGCAAAAAATTATTCATCAAGACCCAAGGTTGTCAAATGAACGAGTACGACTCTGATCGTATGCAAGACCTTTTAAACCTCAGTCATGGTTTTGAAACAGTTAAATCTGCCGAAGAGGCCGATCTAATTCTATTGAATACGTGTTCTATACGAGAGAAAGCTCAAGAAAAAGTTTTTCATCAACTGGGCAGATGGAAGAAGCTTAAAGAAAAGAATCCTGATCTTAAAATAGGAGTGGGCGGATGTGTGGCAAGTCAAGAAGGAGCTAAAATTACTAAAAGAGCACCTTACGTAGATTTAGTTTTTGGACCTCAGACCGTCCATAGAGTGCCCACTCTCTATGAAAATACAAGCAACAAAGATTCTTCAGTCATTGATATATCTTTTCCTAAGACAGAAAAATTTGAGAATTTACCAGAACCAACTTCAGAAGGCCCTTCTGCTTTTGTTTCAATTATGGAAGGCTGCAATAAGTACTGTTCTTTTTGTGTGGTTCCACACACTCGGGGCAATGAGATTAGCAGACCTCTCGATAGTATTATTGAAGAGGTTATTAGTCTTTCTTTAAAAGGAATAAGAGAAATTGTTTTATTGGGGCAAAACGTAAATTCTTACAGAGATTCTAAATTGAAGACTAAAGGGTTAGGATTATCTAATTTAATAAGGACAGTAGCTGGTGTTGAAGGAATAGACAGAGTTAGTTTTACAACATCTCATCCTTTTGAGTTTGGACAAGATCTGATAGACATTTATACGGAAGTCCCTGAATTGATTAGCCATGTTCACTTACCAGTACAAAGTGGTTCAAATAACATCTTGCAAGCCATGAGGAGAAGACATACTCGTGATGAATACATAGAAACCATCAATAAATTAAAAGAAATAAGACCAGGAATTAGTATTTCATCAGACTTCATAGTTGGTTTTCCAGGAGAATCTGAGCAGGATTTTCAGGACACTCTAGATCTAACCGATGAAGTTGAATACGATGAATCTTTTAGCTTTATATACAGCCCTAGGCCAAACACCACCGCAAAAGATCTTGAAGATAGCGTGTCTCCTCAAGAAAAGAAAGAACGTCTAGATAGGTTGCAAGCTAAGTTAGAGCAATCAGCTTTAAGTATAAGCAGAAGGATGGTAGGTAAAGTTTCAAATAGCTTAGTTACCGGGGTTTCAAAGAAAGATCCTGGAGAGTTTCAGGCCAGAACAGAGAATAACAAAGTTGTTATATTTTCTTGTGATGATCAGAGCTTAATAGGTAATTTTGTTCCAGTAGAAATCGTAGAGGCTAAAACTAAATCCCTCAGAGGAATCTATAGACCTGAATGTTAAAAGACCTTAAATTCCAATTAGAGCCAGCCGATCAAGATAGAATAACCAGTCTCTGTGGCCCAACTAATTCTATTCTCAAACAGATTGAGGAAGCCCTTGATATTAAAATCATCAATAGAGGAGCGAATTTTAAAATAAAAGGCCCCGTTTCAGAACTTAATATAGGAAAGACCGTAATAACAAAACTTTATAGCGACCTAGAGAAAGTCAGTGAACTATCTCCTTCAAGCGTTCACTTGTATTTAAGAGAAGCAATAAATAACTCAAAAAGAGAAAAAAATATGGAAAACAGTCTCACATCTAAGAGTCCAATTAAGACCCCCAATCTGGCTATTATTCCTAACGGCAGTCATCAGCAAGAATACATTGAAACTATCAATAAAAGAGTTCTGACATTTGGGATTGGTCCTGCAGGCACAGGAAAGACGTACCTGGCAGTAGCCAGTGCTGTTCAACAATTAGTAAGTGGTGAGGTAGAGAAAATACTTTTAGTTAGACCCGCCGTGGAAGCCGGTGAGAAGTTAGGTTTTTTACCAGGAGACTTGAGTCAAAAGGTTGATCCCTATCTTAGACCTCTCTATGACGCTCTTTTTGAGATGCTTGGCTTTAAAGAAACAAACCAGCTTATAGAAAGAAATATTATTGAGGTTGTGCCCTTGGCTTTTATGAGAGGAAGAACACTAAATGATTCATTTATTATTCTAGATGAAAGTCAAAACGCTACGGTTGAACAAATGAAAATGTTTTTAACCAGATTTGGATTTGGATCTAAAGTGGTCGTTACTGGAGACATAACACAAATTGACCTTCCAAAGAATACCCAATCGGGCCTGGTGCATTCTTTAGATGTTTTAAAGGAATTATCCGAAGTTGGTTTTATAAAGTTCGATTCTAAAGATATTGTTAGGCATGGTTTGGTGCAAAAAATTGTTGAAGCATACGAAGAACATAATTAAGTTTTGAGCTCTCTAGGACCCAGGGTTGAAATTACTTCTGAGGGACCAATTAAAGAGGTCTTCAATTCTTATGATTTAGAAAACTGGTTCAGATTAATAATTGATGAAATTAGAACCCCGACAGGATCTGTGTCTATTAAATTCTTAGGAAAAGAAGAGATGCAATCAATGAATAAGAAATTTCGGAGCAAGGACCACCCCACGAACGTATTGGCTTTTCCAATAGATAACAGCCTTGATCTAGATACTGATAGCCTAGGTGATATTGCTATTTGTCATGAAGTTGTTTTAAAAGAAGCAAAAGAACAAAATAAGGAAGTGCGCGACCATATGGCTCACATTTTTATTCACGGAGTTCTACATTTACTTGGCTATGATCACCATCAAGAAGCTCAGGCAGAGATTATGGAAAATTTGGAAAGAAGGATATTGTCAAAAATAGGTGTTGCTGATCCATACTAATAAGACCTATTATATTTAAGTGTTTATAGATTGAGGCGTTAATGAACGAAGAACCACCAAGTATTTCTGCTGAGCCAGGTAGGCTCGGCATTAGAAAAAAAATCAAAGATAGAGTCAAAGAGATTTATCAAAATTTCTCTTATAAACCCCAAAACAAACAAGAATTAGCTGGATCTATTAGAGACTCCAGTGAACGCGGGGTGTTAGAAAAAGGTACTCTAAACATGATGGAGGGTGCTTTGCGTGTCTCAACAGACCAAGTTAGAGACATAATGATTCCAAGGCCTCAGATGGTCTTTGTGGACTCTGAGGAAAGCCCAATAGACTTTCTGCCGCGTATAATTAAATCGAGCCATTCAAGATTCCCTGTAATAAATGTTGATTCGGACGAAATTGAAGGTATTTTATTAGCAAAAGACCTTTTGCCTTATCTTTCTTCTGAAAATATAAAGGATTTTAAGCTTTCTTCAATAATTAGGCCTGCAACTTTAATCCCAGAGAGCAAAAAGCTTAATCTTTTATTGGATGAACTTCGAATGAATAGAAATCATATGGCGATTGTTTTGGATGAATACGGTGGAATAACTGGCTTAGTGACAGTAGAGGACGTTTTAGAAGAAATAGTGGGAGAGATAGAAGATGAGCATGATGACAATCCTGATATCTTAATAGAAGAGCTGACAAAGGATGAATTTCTTGTCTCTGCTTTAATACCTATCGATGAGTTCAACATGGCCTTTAATTCAAATTTAAGTGATAAAGATTTTGATACTTTAGGAGGTATAGTAATGCATCACTTCGAAAGATTACCTAAGGTTTATGATGCAATAAAAATAGAAAATTTACGTTTTGTTATTCACTCTATCGAGAGAAGAAGTATAAAGAAAATAAAGGTGTCTAAATTAAAATAACCCTTTCTCTGTTACACCACAAAATCTAATATAAATACTTGTGAGAGTTAAGTGTTTATTTGCAGTCTTTAGCGGGTCATTATTTGCTCTTGGTTTTGCTCCTTTCTCACTATGGCCTTTATCTCTTTTTTCCGTTTGTGTGCTCATGCACCTTATGGAAGGAATGGGCAAAAAAGAAAGTTTTATCATTGGCTTTCTGTACGGCATGGGCTATTGGTTAATTGGCATATCATGGGTGTATGTAAGTATTCACTATCATGGTAACATAAACGAATTAAGCTCTTCTTTGATAACGTTATTATTTATTTCTTGTCTTTCAGTCTACATGGGTTTGTTTGGTATTCTCTACAGTTACCTGTCCTTCGAATCTACTAAAAGTACAATTATCGTGTTCCCCATTTGTTGGGGTTTAATTGAAATTTTAAGAGGAATGTTATTTACGGGCTTTCCATGGCTTCTTGCAGGAACAACTATTTCAGATACGTTTTTAGGGGGATGGATATCAGTGATAGGCAGTCAAGGAAACTCATTAGTTTTAATGATCTTTTGCGGTGCTCTTTACGCTCTATACAAGGAGATTAAAAACTCAGATCCCCTACTCTATTCCTCATTAATTATTGGTTTTATAATTGTCTCAAGTTTAGTATTAAAACCAATAAACTGGACGACCCCATCTCACGAAATACCAGTTTCCGTTTATCAACCAAATCTTACATTAGAAGAGAAGTGGAGTTATGAGGGCATAGAACAAACTCAAAAAATGTTTGAGAGCTCAGTAAAGGAAGCACTAGAATCAGAATTGATTGTATTTCCCGAAACGGCACTTATACAGTCTCGTGATGAAATAGAAGAATGGCTTCAAAGCATAAATGAGGCAAGTAAAAGCAAAGATATATCCTTATTAACTGGAATAATAGCCAGAAGTGAAGATGATAGGGCTAATAACCTCATGAGAAACAGAATAATGGGACTGGGATCAGCATCAGGCAGTTATGACAAGCAACAGCTTGTTCCGTTTGGTGAATTTATTCCCTTAGAACGTTTTTTGGGTAAATTATTGGATTTAATGGGTTTAAAACTCACAAATACAGTACCTGGAGACCAATTTAGCCATATAAAATCAACAATATTAAAGATTTCACCCAGTATTTGTTACGAAATAGCTTATCCTAGCTTAATAAATCAATCTGCAATAAACAGCAATATTCTTGTAACTATAAGCAATGATACGTGGTTTGGATCTTCTATAGGCCCTGAACAGCACTTACAATTAGCAAAAGATAGGGTTCTGGAGCATCAAAAGCCCCTTTTAAGGTCAACAAATAGTGGAATAAGTGCAATTATTGATCACAGGGGGAATATTTTAGGAAAACAAGAGTATTTCGAAGAAAAGACCTTGAAAGGACGGGTGGTTTTACAAGAAGGAAATACACCTTATAATCACTTAGGAAATTCTATACTATACTTTTATATTAGTATAATGATGGTCGTAAGCTTACTTATAAAAAGAAATAAAGTTTAATTTTACAAATTTTTAATTAATATGTAACAAAAGTTGTATAAATGATAAAAAAAAGTATAAAAGGTACATTTCTACTGCTAATAAGTTTGTTATTCTCGTGCAGTACATTAGATTTAAAAAAACAAGAAATTATCAATAAAAACAATATTATAAATAATAATATACCTGAAATTAATGGGTATAAAGACTATGATAATATTCTTTTAGTAGATATAAAGAGTCAAGTCATGTCTCTTGTTAGTAAAGGTACAGTTTCTAGAGAATTTATCATATCCTCTTCATTTTATGGTACAGGAAGTTTAAGAAATAGTCTTAAAACTCCTCTTGGAAAACACGTTATATACAAAAAGATAGGAGAAGATTTACCAGTAAATGCAATTTTAAAAGGAAGGAAATGGAGCGGCGCTATTGCAAATATTGTGTCTGATCCAATTGATACGGATTATGATCATGTCACTTCTAGAATTTTATGGCTAGATGGCCTTGAAATAGGTTCAAATAAGGGTTTGGATGTGGATTCTATGAGTAGATACATTTATATCCATGGAACAGCCGAAGAAGGTTTATTGGGTCGTCCTGCTTCAGATGGATGTATAAGGATGTATAATGCAGAAGTTATAGAATTATTTGACCTGGTAGAAGAAGGAACACAGGTCTGGATTTATTAATAAGGATAAAAATATGAAAAAAACTATACTAATCTCATTCTTACTATTTTCTTTTGGTGCATATGCAAGTTGCCCTTCAGTTCTAGATCATAAAGTAAGGGTTCTGGGCTCTACTGAAAGTGCCAATCTTTGTGAGTTCCAAGATAAGGTTGTTCTTGCTGTAAATGTTGCTAGTCAGTGCGGCTATACATATCAATATGAAGCCCTTCAAGCTTTGTATGAGCAACATAAAGAAGATGGGTTTGTTGTCTTGGGCTTTCCTTCAGGAGATTTCTTTCAAGAGTTTACTGAAGAGGAGAAGGTTAAAGAATTCTGCCAAACTACATATGGTGTAGACTTTCCTATGTTTAAAAGATCTCACGTAACCAATGGTGGAAAACTTAAGTTAAGAAATTATAAGGCTAATCCTTTCTTTGCAGAATTAATCAAAGAAACCGGAGTTCAGCCTGCTTGGAATTTTAACAAATATTTAATTGCCAAAGATGGAACTGTTAAGCATTTTAACCAAGATGTAGAGCCGGACAGCTCCCTTTTAACAAGTGAAATAGCCGCCCTAATATCTAAGTAAGTAAGTAGTTACTATCATAAAGATACTAATATTTTAGGTATCTTTTTCTAGAGTTAGAATTTCTGAGTTTGTGGCCTGTATAATTATATCTGCGGTCCTTTTTGCAAATAAACCATTCTCAATTACACCTGGCATGTTGTTTAAAGTAGATTCCAGTTCATATGGAATATCTATCTTCATGTTGTGAACATCTATGATTTGATGACCGTTGTCTGTAATAAAATTCTGTCTATAAACGGGCTTTCCACCCATCTTCATAAGTTCTCTAGAAATTGCACTTCTTGCAACTTCTAGTACCTCAATAGGTAAAGGAAATTTACCTAGTAATTCACAGAATTTTGTATCATCTACTATGCAAATAAATTGCTTAGAAGAGTTTGCTAGTATTTTTTCTCTTGTCAAAGCTCCTCCGCCTCCCTTGATAAGTTCAAATCTAGAATTAAACTCATCAGCTCCATCCACGTAAACATCTATTCCGTAAACTTCGTTTAATTCCATTACTTTTATTCCTGAAGACTCGAGGTTGGCTTTTGAGGCTTCTGAACTACAAACAGCTCCTTTGATAGAAACTTTTGCTTTATTTAGCTCTTCTATAAAGAAGTTAGTTGTGGAACCAGTCCCAATGCCTAAGATAGTTTCTTTATTTAAAGAAGGAAGAACTCTTAAGAAAGCTGCCTCTGCTGCTTTTTTCTTTTTTTCGTCTTGATTCATGTCTGCTAATGATTAGAGTGATTATTACTAAGCTGCAAGTATAATAGCGCGCTTCTTAATTTGAGAGTTAGTATAGATCAATAAAAATGATTAAAAGTAGTAAATATGTAAAGAAGATTAGATCAACTAATGTCTATGATGTTGCTAATAAGAGCCCAATTACAAAAGCTGAAGGTCTTTCTTTGCAATATGGAAACAATATTCTTCTTAAAAGAGAAGACATGCAGCCTGTATTTTCTTTTAAATTAAGAGGAGCATATAACAAGCTTTCTAAACTTAACAAGAAAGGAAGAAATAAATCAGTTATTGCTGCATCCGCAGGCAATCATGCACAAGGGGTTGCTTTTGCTTCACTTAAATTAGGGCTTAAAGCAACGATTGTTATGCCAGTAACTACACCAAGTATAAAAATTGATTCCGTTAAAAGATTTGGTGCAAAAATAATTCTCAGTGGAGATAATTTCGATGAAGCTTTTAAGTTTGCAAAAGAGATGTCTAAGAAAAAGAAAGCTACTTTTATTCATCCTTATGATGACCCGGATGTAATTGCCGGCCAAGGAACAATCGGTATGGAGATAATAGAAGCTCTTGACGAAGATGTTGATGCCATTTTTGTACCGGTCGGAGGAGGTGGACTTCTGGCAGGTGTAGGCGCATATATTAAATCTATAAATCCAAAGATAAAAATATATGGAGTTGAGCCAGAAGATGCAGCTTGCTTAGATGCCGCTGTAAAAGCTAATAAAAGAGTCTCTCTTAAGGAAGTGGGACTTTTTGCTGATGGAGTAGCGGTTAAACAGATTGGCAAAACAACTTATTCACTAATAGAAGAATGGATAGATGGTGTAGTAACCGTTTCGGTAGATGAAATCTGTGCAGCTGTTCAGGATACTTTTCAAGAAACCAGGACTATCCCAGAACCTGCAGGAGCCTTAGCCCTGGCTGGACTAAAAAAGCTAACAAAGAATAAAGGCTGGAAGAACAGGAATTTAGTGGCCATTAATTCCGGAGCAAATCTCAATTTTGATCGGTTGTCTCATATAGTGGAGAGAGTTCAGCTTGGAGAAAATAAAGAAGCGTTATTAAGCGTTAGGATCCCAGAAGAAAAAGGAAGTTTTAGAAAATTTTGTAAATCATTAGGAAAGAGGATGATATCAGAATTTAATTATCGTGCCGATGACAAGGACGAAGCAAATATTTTTGTTGCTTGCAGATTCAATGACGGACTCGTGGAAAAGAAGGCTCTTCTGAGTGATTTAAGAAAGAGAGGGTATCCTCTTGAAGATTTATCAGACAATGAAGTAGCTAAATTACACGTAAAACATATGGTCGGAGGAAGGGCTCCTCAGAAAGTAATTACTAAAGGTGAGTTGTTGTTCAGGGTGAGGTTTCCTGAAAAACCAGGAGCTTTAATAAATTTCTTAGATAAGCTCAGCGATTCGTGGAACATTACCTTGTTCCATTATCGGAATCAAGGTGCTGCCTATGGAAGGGTTCTAGTAGGTTTTGAAGCAAAACCATCTCAAAAAAATCAACTAATTAAGCAATTGAAAGAGCTAGAATATCCTTTTTGGGATGAAACTGGCAACCCAGCTTATTCAGCTTTTTTAGAGTAGAAAGGAAAAAATCCAGAAGGTGTAATTGCTGCATCCACTGGAATGTCCTGACTCTCAGGGTAACAGGAAGAGATTTTTTGGAAATCATGTACTAACGTTATTAACTTCTGTTGATCAGAGTGCCCCATGAAGGTTGTGTCGTAAAAGCCCATTCCCATTCCTATCCGATGACCGACTTCATCAACACAAACTGAAGGTAAAAAAACAAGGTCCAGCTGATTTGCAGGAATTTCTAGTCCATCTTTTGGCTCAAAAATATCAAATCTATTCGCTTCTAGCTTAGTATTTTCAGTATATTCCTTAAAGATCAATCGTCGATTTTTAGGATTTTTATGAACTATTGGAAGAAAGCATTTTGACCCTTCCTTTAGAAGCTCTTCTATTATGGGTAGTGATGAGATTTCTCCTTTGGTAGGCCAGTAGAATCCAACACTCTTAAGGTCAAACTCCCCCTTAACATTGTTCCAAATTTCTTTGATACGAGTTGAAGATATTTCCTGATCCACTCTAGGAATTTTTGCTCTTGCCTGGATAGCCTTTTCTCTGGCTTCTTGTTTTTCGTTCATTAAGAAAGTGCTTCCCAAATTACCGTTATCAATACTACCCTGAACTGTCACGTTCAAGGCGGGGGTTCCGGCAGTTCGATCAGGCGCCCCTTTGAAGGGTATGCTCAACAAGACCGCACGTAACCTCCTAGGTTTTTTTTATCAGCTCGAGAGTAGAGTATTCACTATCGAATAAACCAGGAAGCATTTAAAGTATAACTTATTAGTCTTCTAATAAAGAGATACTTTTGAGGTGTTCTTTTACTTCTTGTCCAAGTCGAACAATGCCTTCTTGATTGACATCAATTTGATTTTCTTTGGCAGTATCTTTCAAGTATTCATTAGATATATTTAAGGCCGTTATTATGGCTGCTTTATTTTCATCAAGATTTGAAGATTCTCTTAGCTCTTCGAGCTTCCCATTTAGAAAAACAGCCGCTTTTTCTACGGCTTCACTTTCTTCAGGCGGGCAAGCTATTTTATATACCGTACCCAGTATTGTGACGCTTGTTACATTTGCCATGGTTTATTTCTGAGATTTTAACTTCTTTATGACTTTCTCAACCTTGATCTTTGTTGTGTCTAAAGAATCTTTAAGTTCTTTATTTTTCACTACTAAATCAAGGTTCTTTTTTGAGAGATGATTATTTGCTTCTTTTAACTGAGTGCTAAGTTTTATTAATTCTTTAACTTCTGTTTCTAGTATTTCAAAATTTTGATCTGACATTTTATTATTCTGCAAAGGTTAAGTTTAACTTTCAAAGGTTTTTCTTGCTACCATGATTTATCATAGTATTTATTAACATTATGAAGAAACGGAATAGTAAAAAAATGAATATAGATTTTTCAGCAAGAAGAAAAGCATTATCAGATAAAGTCTTAGAGGACTCAGTAATTGTATTGTCCTCTTCTTCTCCTAAAGTAAGAAATTCAGATGCAGACTTTCCTTACAGACAAGATAGCAGCTTTTTTTATCTTTCAGGGTTCAGTGAACCTGAGTCTTTACTTGTTATAAGGCCCTCAGCCAAAGAAAATAAATTTGTAATGTTTTGCAGAGACAGAGATCCTGTGAGAGAGCAATGGGATGGTTTCAGGGCAGGTCAGGAAGGGGCGGTTTCTGAGTTTGGAGCTGATATTGCTTACAGTTATTCTGATGTTAATGAGTTAATGCCTAAACTCATGGATGGAGCTAAGAATGTTTATTATTCAATGAGCTCTCCCAATGGAATAGAAGCGCCTTTATCCGATTGGATCGCCACGATAAGAGCAAATACTAGATCTGGTTCCGTTGCACCACAAAACTTGTTGTCCTTGGATTTGATGCTTCATGAAATGAGATTAAAAAAATCTCCAGATGAAATTGCAATCATGAAGAAAGCAGGCTCAATAACTACAGACGCTCATATTAAGGCCATGGAATCAGTGAGACCAGGGATGTACGAATATCAACTTGAAGCCGAGTATTTACACACTTTCATGCAGGGCGGAGCACGACACCCTGCTTATAATTCAATAGTCGGCGGCGGAAACAATGCTTGCATACTTCATTACGTAGAAAATAATTCTGTATTGAATGATGGCGATTTAGTGCTCGTTGATGCTGGATGTGAATATGAACACTATGCTTCGGATGTAACTAGAACTTTTCCAGTCAATGGCAAGTTCACTGAGGAACAGAAATCAATCTATGAAGTCGTACTTGAAGCCCATCGCCAATCCATGGCAGAAGTAAAACCAGGTAACCAATGGAACAGCCCTCACGATAAGTCGGTTGAAGTCATTACAGATGGTCTGAGCGACTTGGGGTTGCTGAAAGGAAACAACGATTACACGAAATTTTACATGCACAGAGTGGGCCATTGGTTGGGCATGGACGTTCATGATGTTGGAGATTACACGGTTGATGGTAAATGGAGAGACCTTGAACCGGGAATGGTCATGACCATCGAACCAGGTATTTATATTTTAGATGGCTTGGAAGGTGTCGACGATAAATGGCAAGGCATTGGTATCAGAGTCGAAGATGATGTTTTAGTTACCGAAGATGGATTTGAAATATTAACACCTGATGCACCGAGGGAAGTAAGCGATATAGAACACCTAATGAATTCGTAAATATGGATTCTGAGGTTGTCATAATAGGAGCGGGTGTTGCCGGCTCGTCCTTAGCTTTAGCTCTAGCTAAAGAAGGCATGGACGTTTGTTTGATAGACAAAGGTGCACCTGAAATCAAAGGAGATATTTACAAAGGCAGAACCACTGCCTTGAATTTGGCATCTCTGAATATTTTAGAAGGACTGGGCGTAAGAAAGGACATACAAAATTATCTTACGCCTTTCAAGAATATTTACGTATGGGATTCTGAGGGCACTTCTTCACTGGATTTTTCTTCTGATGAAATAGGACAACCTAAATTAGGAGATGTAGTTACAAACAATGCAATATTAACCGGTATTCTTGCTTTGCTTGCCGACCATAAAAATCTCAGGTTTCTTTCAAAGGATAGCCTCAAGACATTAGATCCTCAAAAGGAATCAATAAAGGTTTGTACGGAAGGAGGGGAGAGTATTTCTTGTAAGTTAGTGGTGGGAGCGGACGGAGGATTATCGTCAGTTCGAGAACTGTCTTCGATTAAGATAAGGGCTTGGAGTTACGAACAAAAGGCTTTAATTGCTAATCTGAAAGCAGAGAAGTCGCATAACAATATTGCCTATCAAGTTTTTACTAAAAACGGTCCTATCGCATTACTGCCAATGAAAAAAGATAATGAAGAGTATTTATCTTTAGTGTGGTCAGCGGATATTGATTATGCAGAAAATCTTCTTGCCTTAGACGAACCATCCTTTTTGAATGAACTAGAACGCAAAACAGAATCTGTTTTAGGAAAACTATCGCTGGACGGAAAGATATCTTCATATCCCTTACATCAACTGCACGCAAAAGATTATTACTCACAACGATCAGTGTTGATAGGTGATGCTGCACACTCCATGCACCCTTTAGCTGGTCAAGGTCTAAATCTGGGATTAGGTGACGTGAAAGAACTCGCTAATAGAATTTTAAGAAATAGGCGTCATGGCGAAGATATTGGTAATGAAAAGATGCTTATTGAATACAGCAAAGCAAGGAAATCAATCAATTTAAGAATGATGGGTTTTATGGAAGTATTTAAGAACGGTTTTGGATCGACCAATCCTTGGGTAAGGTTAGGTAGGAACATGGCCTTTGGAGTGGCTCAAAAGGCTCCAGAATTAAGGAAGAAATTTATAAAAGAAGCAGCTGGAATTATTTAATTTTACCTTCTTTATAGATTACATGTTTTCTGACAACAGGATCAAACTTTTTGATCTCCATTTTATCTGGCATGGTAGATTTATTCTTACTAGTTGTATAAAAATGACCAGTTCCAGCAGAAGAATTTAAACGAATTTTTTCTCTCATACTTTTTCTCCTCGTGAACGAATATCAGCAAGCACTTTATCTATGCCATTTTTATCAATTGTTCTCATGCCATTGGCTGAAACATTAAGGCTGATGTATCTATTTTCTGATTCTACCCAAAACCTGTGTTTATGTAGGTTGGGTTCAAACGTTCTTTTGTTGCGATTCTTCGCATGTGAGACGTTGTTACCAGCTTGTGGTTTCTTACCTGTTACTTGACAAATTTTTGACATATTTAAAATAAAGTTTCTTGGAGTCGCGTTTTATACCAGAACCACTAACAGCAAGCAAGATTAAGAAGCTATAATCCAAAGAATTATATACTTAGATTAAGTGGAATCTTTAATAAATAAAAATATATTACTCGGAGTTACTGGCGGAATTGCTGCTTATAAGTCTGCTGAAATCGTAAGAGGTCTTAAAAAGGCAGGGTCCTCTGTTCGAGTTGTTATGACCCAGTCTGCTCAGGAATTTATCACACCTTTAACTTTGCAAGCATTATCAGGCAATCCTGTTTCAACTGACCTATTGGATGCAGAAGCAGAGGCAGCGATGGGGCATATAGAGTTGGCAAGGTGGGCTGATGCAATATTAATAGCTCCCGCTACTGCCAACACCATTGCCAGGCTGTCTTCTGGAAGAGCAGACGATTTGCTGTCGAGCATAACTTTAGCTTTTGATGGTCCTATAGGTCTTGCTCCAGCGATGAATCAAGCCATGTGGAAGGACGAGAGGACGCAATCAAATATTAAAAACCTTGAACACAAAGATTTCTCACTTTATGGCCCCGGCTCCGGAGAGCAAGCCTGTGGAGATATTGGGTTGGGGAGAATGCTTGAACCATCTGAGATAGTTGAATTGTTCGCTTCTTTATTTGAAGCAGGTTCTTTAAGCAACAAGAGTGTTTTAATAACTGCCGGACCAACTCAAGAGCCTATAGACCCCGTGCGTTATGTCACAAATAGAAGCTCTGGAAAGATGGGTTATGCTTTGGCAGAAGCAGCCGTTGAAGCTGGAGCTCAAGTCACTTTAGTCAGTGGGCCTGTAAACATTAAGCCTCCGGCCAGTTGCAATTTGGTCCCTGTGGAAACGGCTCAAGAAATGTACGATGCGGTCATGCATCATGTAAGAGGTAAAGATGTTTACATAGGTACTGCAGCAGTTGCCGATTACAGTCCTTCAAAAGTAGAGAGTTCTAAAATTAAGAAGCAAGGCAATAATGAGGCCTTAGTTCTTAAGATGAAAGAGAATCAAGACATCTTAAAAACAGTAAGTGATATGAAGGATAGACCTTATATGGTTGGTTTTGCAGCAGAAACAGAAGATCTATTGAAGAACGCTAGGAAAAAACTTGAGAAAAAGAAGATTGATTTAATTATCGCAAATGACGTATCCGACAAAAGTATAGGGTTTGATTCTGAAGAGAATGAAGTGACTTTAATAACAAATTTTGAAGAAGTTTTATTGGATCGAAGCAGTAAAAAGAAGATAGCAAAGAGAATTGTAGAGTTTATATCTGGCAATTAAAAACTTGTTAATCAGTTGAAGTTAATTTAGTTTATAAATTGATTTAAATTAATAAAAGGACGAATTATGAAAAAATTATTATTTATGGTGATCTTCTTACCAATGTCACTATTTTCAGCACCTGTTGAATTCTGGACATGCAAATTTGCAGATGGCTACGACATGAATGACCTTAATAAATGGGTAGTTAAATGGAATAAAAACCTTGACGATAATCTCGAAGAACAAAGCTATTCCGCATATGTCATGACTCCTAGCTTCTCAAGTAATCTTTTGGATGCTGATTTTATATGGGCTGGAAGTTGGGCAAATTTTGCTGCAATGGGAGCAGGGTTTGAAGAATATTTTGGAGAAGATGCAAAGGGTATGAAAATACATGCAGAATTTGAAAAAATAACTAACTGCTCATCTCATGTGCTAGTCAATTCAACACAAGTAAGGCAAGGATCAGAATAATTCAAGCAAAGAAAAAGGCGCTTAAAGCGCCTTTTTTTAACTATTAGCAGAGTTATTTTTCTTCTTCCTCAGCAGGAGCCACTTCAGCTACGGCTTCCTCAGCAGGAGCCACTTCAGCTACGGCTTCCTCAGCAGGAGCCTCTTCAGCTACGGCTTCCTCAGCAGGAGCCTCTTCAGCTACGGCTTCCTCAGCAGGAGCCTCTTCAGCAACTGGAGTTGGCTTCGTTTTATTGCCAAAACGTTTTCTGAATTTATCTACTCTTCCGCCGGTATCAACAAGTTTCTGTTTGCCTGTATAGAATGGATGGCACTCTGAACAAACATCTAATTGAATATCTTCTGCAAGGGTGGATTTAATTTCAATAGCATTTCCACAACTGCAAGTTGCTTTTATGTCTTTATAATCTGGGTGTATAGCTTCGCGCATGTTTTTTTAAAGTCTTTAAATTTAGATCGCGCACTATACCAGACCATTAATCCAAGGCAAATGCATAAAATTTCTTTAATGAGTTTAGAATAAGGTTATGTCTAATAATTTGATAGAAGTACTTGTCCCTATACCTTTATTGGAGAAGTTTTCTTACTTATTGCCAAAACATATTAAATCTAGTCTTCCTCTCCCAGGATCAAGAGTGTTGGTGCCTTTCGGACGAAGAACTCTGGTTGGAATAGTGTGGAAAACAAATAGTTCTCCTAATTTAAAGATTAAGAAATACAAGTACATAAAAGAAGTTATAGACAACGAGCCTCTTTTAACAAAAGATTTACTAGATCTTGCAGATTGGGCATCAAGATACTATCACCATCCTTTAGGAGAAGTGATTTCCTATTTTTTCCCTCCTTCTCTTAGGAAGGGCAAGGATGCAAAATTTTTAGAGACCTCATTTTGGGATTTAACCAATAAAGGAGAGTTCTTCCAGATGGAAGATCTTTCTAGGGCCCCTAACCAACAAAAAGCTTTAGAGATTTTTAGAGAAAAAGGGGAATTAGCTCAGATTGCAGCTAAAGCTTTTGGCATTACGCAGCCTACTTTAAGCGCTTTAGAAAAAAAAGAACTTGTCTCAAGGCACACTAGGGAATTATTGCCTTATAAGAAGTGGGGTCCCTTGGATGGAAAGCAAGAAATAAAAAAATTAAATGCCGAACAAAAGTTTGCTGTTGATTCAATAATTTCTTCAGAAGACTCAAATGAAGTTTTTTTATTGAATGGAATAACCGGAAGTGGCAAAACAGAGGTTTATATTAGAGCAATCCAAGATGTCATAAAAAGAGGAAAGCAGGCTTTGGTTTTAATTCCGGAGATAGGCCTCGCTCCTCAAGCAGAAGAAAGATTTAAGAATTTTTTTGGTGAAAGAGTTTTGTCTTTTCACTCAGCCAAGAATGACAGGGAAAAATTGGATGCTTGGCTTGGGGCTTCAAGGGGCTTGGTAGATATTATTATAGGGACTCGATCTAGTATTTTTATGCCAATGAAGAATTTAGGTTTAATCGTTGTTGATGAGGAGCATGACTTGTCTTTCAAACAAGTAGAAAGATTTAGGTATTCAGCAAGAGACATTGCACTTTACAGGGCTAAACTACAAAACATTCCTATAGTATTGGCATCAGCTACTCCCTCTTTAGAGACTTTAAATAATTCTTTAACAAAGAAATATAAGGTTTTGAACTTAACTAAAAGAGCAACTGGTGCAAATCTGCCTAAATTCTCTTTAATAGATTTAAGGGGAAAAGAATTACAGGATGGATTGAGTTCAGAATTAATCAATGAAGTAGAAGAACAGTTAAAATCCAAAAATCAGGTACTAATTTTCTTGAACAGAAGAGGTTACGCACCTTCAATGATTTGTAAATCTTGTGGCTGGGTTTCTAATTGTGAGAGATGTGACGCTCACATGACTCTTCACAAAAGACCTGAAAGGCTTCAGTGCCATCATTGTGACTCCCAAAAACAAAAACCTTCTAACTGTCCATCCTGTGAATCTAACCAATTTGAATCTTATGGTTACGGTACAGAACGCGTTGAAGAATTTCTCAAGAAAAGATTCAAAAATTTCCCTGTATTAAGGGTGGACAGTGATTCAACAAGAAAAAAGAATTCTTTAGAAAATTATTTAGGCATCATAAAAGAAGGAAAGCCAACCATACTCTTAGGCACTCAGCTCTTAGCAAAAGGTCATCATTTTCCTGATGTAACCTTGGTAGGAATAGTGGACGCAGACTCTGGTTTATTCAGTGCAGATTTCAGAGGAAGTGAAAGGGTTGCTCAGCTTATGACTCAGGTAGCAGGGAGGGCAGGTAGAGATAAAAAACCAGGCAGAGTTCTGTTGCAAACTTATTGCCCAGAACATCCTCAAATAGAGGAATTGATAACGGGAAGTTATGAGCGATTTGCCAGAAATTTACTTATAGAAAGAAAGGCAGCGAAATCTCCCCCATTTTCTTTTCAAGCCAAAGTACAAGCAGAATCACCAAATACCTTTGTTTCTAGAGATTTCATACTTGATTTACTGGAGTCTGCAATGAAGATCAAAAAACTTCCAAAAGGATTAAGAGTTATAGGACCTCTACCTGCTGTAATGGAGAAGAAATCTGGTGTGTACAGGTGGGAGATAAATATCTTTTCAGAAAGTAGAAAGTCACTTCACGAGTTTCTTGATCTAACTCAAACAATTTTATATTTACCCTCTACTAGTAAAAAAGTTAGATGGTCTGTTGATATTGATCCTATTTCTTTAATCTAATAGATCAATTCCAGTTAGTTTAGAGCTCTCTTCCCAAAGCTTCGTAGCATTTTCTTTATCACTAGCCGCTGCAGAAATTTTCTCTTTTTTGCAATCATAAAAATACTCTCCCGTTTCATTTTCTACTTCTGGAGAAACACACAGATAAATAGAAGTTTCAGCGCCTTTGTCTGTTTTTCTGCTAAAAGGTCTAGCGAGAGCCATTAAAATTCTACCCAAGGTTGGACTATTGTTAGAACCGATGCCGGTATTTACAAATCCTGGATGGAGGCAATTCACAGTCACTCCTTTTCCTTCTAATCTTTCAGCTAGTTCTCTAGTGAACAATATATTGGCAAGTTTTGACCTTCCATAGACTTGCATAGTTTTATATTCTTTTTCAGATTGCAGATCATCGAAGTTCATGTCTTTTACAAACATGTGTGCTCCCGAAGCTACATTTACAACTCTACTTGGACCACTTTCTATTAACTTATTCATTAGCATTAACGTAAATGAATAATAGGCTAAGTGGTTAACGGAGAAGACTTCTTCCAGGCCATCAACGGTTTCCTTTCGTGAGGTATTCATAATTCCTGCATTATTTAGCAATATATTAAGAGGCTTGTTCATTGATAGAAATTCACTTGCTGCTCTTTTAACGTCTTCTTGTGAAGAAAGGTCGGCGATTATGGATATCGATTCTCTCCCGGTTAGAGACTTTAGAGATTGCTTTAATTCTTCTGCTTTAGCAGGGCTTCTGGCTATGAAAACAATTTCTGCTCCCATTAAGGCAATTTGTTTTGCTGCTTCTTCTCCTATTCCATTTGTGGCTCCAGTTATTAAACAAACCTTGCCTTGTAAATTTTCTTTCATAGTTTATTTGCCTTTATTTAAATCAAGTATTAGATTGGAATAATGAGTTTATATGATAAATATGTACTACCAAAATTTTTAAATTGTGCCTGCGGTTCAAAACCCGTTGAGTATCAAAGAAAAAAAGTTGTTCCTAATGCAGAAGGTATAGTTTTGGAAGTAGGTATTGGTTCTGGACTCAATTTACCTTTCTACGATAATTCAAAAGTTACTCAGATTTGGGGCCTAGACCCCTCAGAAGAATTAAGCTCCATGGCTAAAGAAACTGCAAAAAATCTGAATTTAGATGTTAAATTTATTTCCAGTGGGGCAGAGGAGATCCCTTTACCTGATAACTATTTTGACACTGCACTAGTGACCTACACGATGTGTACAATTCCAGAAGTTATTAGGGCTAATATTGAAATAAAGAGAGTGCTAAAAGACACGGGGAAATTAATTTTTTGTGAGCATGGAATAGCTCCCGATGTAAATATTGCTAAGTGGCAATCAAGAATTGACCCAATATGGGGAAAACTTGCTGGAGGTTGTCATTTAAACAGAGACATACCATCCTTACTTGAAGATTCCGGTTACAAGATCATTGAATTAGATCAAATGTATTTACCTAACACCCCAAAGGTTGCCGGATATAACTATTGGGGATTTGCGGTAGGTATTAATTAAATCCCGTGCCTTTAAAGAACAAGCTGTTGAGGAGGAGCCTTTTGTGTCTTCTGTTTATCAAAGCTGAGGAAGTAGAGCACAATCCCTTCATAATGTAGGAAGAAATCGGTGAGAAATTAGTCCGTTTCCATGAGAATGATTAAAAATAAATCTTAATCAATTATTGCTTGATAGGTGGCTAACTGCATAAGCTCTCTCACAGGATATGTTCCATCTGGTAAAAGTTGAGTATGAACAATGCCTATAAGGTCTTCTTTGTTATCTATCCAAAAATGAGTACTTGCTGCACCACCCCAACTATAAACACCCTTTGAAACTGGCAGGCCTGTAAGAGCGGGATTTACAACAACCGATCCTGTTACACCAAATCCCATGCCTTGAACCTTATAACCGCTTCCAAGCATATTAAATAGGTTAGTTAAACCCTCATCAGCACTTACTGAACCCATATGATTAGCAGTCATGAACTTAACTGTCTTTTTACCCAAATATCTTTTTCCTTGGTATTCACCTCTATTTAACAACATCTGCGCAAATTTAAGATAATCCCCCACAGTACTGACTAAACCTCCGCCCCCAGATTCAAGTTGAGGTGGAGTTCTGTACCCTGACTTTTCGGGATCATCCATTAACATCATATTGTCTGGAGTAGGAGAATAGTTTGCTGCAAATCTATTCAATTTTTCTTCTGGGACTATGAAACCAGTATCTTCCATGCCCAGAGGACTGAAAATCCTCTCCTTTAGAAATTCACCAAATGTCATCCCAGAGACCTCTTCTATAAGTGCTCCAAGAACATCCATTCCAACGCTGTAATTCCATACTGTTCCAGGTTGAGCGACCAAAGGAAGCTCTGCTAATGCTTTGGTCCATTCTCTTAGATTGCCGAAGGGTGGTTTAGTGCCTTCGGTAAAAAACTCTCCACCAGCGCTTGGAACATTACCTAAGCCTCGCTCCATTTCTTCCGCTATGTACATAGCGCCTACTGGACCTGGCACGAAAGAATAAGATAAACCAGAAGTATGTGAGGCAAGTTGTTGAATAGTAATAGGAGACGAAGCCGCTTCCGTCTTCATCTTGCCGTTCTCTTCACCAATACAAACTTGCATATCTGAAAACTCTGGAAGATATTTTGAGACAGGGTCAGTCATAAGAAACTTCCCTTCTTCAAAAAGCATCATTAAAGCCGCACCTGTAATTGGTTTAGATTGCGAATAGATTCTAAAGATAGTATCTTTTTCCATGGGTAAGTTTCTCTCTATGTCACGCATCCCGTTCGTTTCGAAGTGAACAATCTTTCCTTTTTTAGCAACTAAAGTAACCGTGCCGGGTATTTTCTTTTCATCTATTAGCTTTCGCATTGTTTCCCCAATGCGATTTAACCTTTCTGTGGAAATTCCTAAATCTTCTGGCTTGCTCATGGTAAATCCTTTTTATTTTTATATTGGAGAGGCATTTGTATCTAAATTAGCTATCTCTTGCAAGAGAAACAAGGACTTCGCGTTTATTGACTCCACTGTAGGGATGACGTCCATGCATAACACGCCTGTTGTCCACAAGAGCTACATCTCCTGTCTTCCATTCAAGAAGAGTAGTGAAATGGGAGGCAATGGCTACGATGGAATTGAGTATATTTTCTTCAATAAATTCGCCGTTACCAAAAGTAACAGGAGGGACTGAGGAGTTCTCCAAAGTTTTCCATCCTCTATAAGCCGCAATGATTTGATTAAAGAAAGACTTACTGCCATCAGGCAATACAGAGATTGCAGGTAAGGCTGGGGAGGTAGCCAATAGTGATTTGCCTTTGAGCCACTTCCATGAATAGCCTAAAGATTTCAATTTTTCTTCTGCTTCTTTTTCATCATACACCGATAACGTACTACGCCAGCCTCTTCCTTGTCCGGAATTTAATTCATCTGATGGTGGCATGACTGTTGTGTATTTCAATCCAAGAGATTCAAATTTAGACAACCACTTTGGATGCTTGTTGCTTAGTTCATTAAAGACTTTATCCGATCGACACACAGGAGTTTCACCTCCTTTGCTTGCAGCTGACAAGCAACAGAAGAAGATCTTTTCCGGATACGAAGGTGTTTGAGCCATTTCGTGATGCAAAAATATTTCTACATCAGCCGGCGCTTCATTGGCCGTAAACACTTTTGGTGTTTTGTTAATCCTTACGGCATTAGAAAGTGATTCTTGATAAGTAAATTCACCGTAATTAAAAGCAGATGAGAAGCTATCAAAGTCCTCTGCACTAGAAACAGGGAAACCGCGAAAGAGCAACACGCCTGACGTTGATAAATTCTTTTTTAGGTCAAAGGATTCAGCCTGGAGCCAGCTTATTGTCTCACTTAAGCTTTGAAAACCAGTAGTATTTTGAATAATTTTTGGAAATGTATTTTCAGTCATAAATGGGATGAAAAGTGTTGAACGCGCCTTCACAAAAATCTCCGGGGTCATTAAAACGCCTATTTCTATTTAGGCTTGAAATTGCCTCCATGTCTTCTTCAGTAAGCTCTACGCTATCTGAAGAAAGGTTCTCCTTCATTCTGTCAGGATTGATACTTTTGGTCACCACTGAAGTTTTTCGCTGAATGCCCCATTTAAGAATTACTTGAGCAGGAGAGCAGTTTAAACGTTCTGCAATTTCTTTAACTTTGAGTTGATCCAGAATTGATTCATTCTGATCTGCCATCTCTAGTTCTACATATGAAAGTGAACCTAAAGGGGAAAAAGCAGTCACTTCTAGACCGTACTGTTTTGCTTGGCGAATTAATTTCTCTTGAGTTAAGTAAGGATGAGATTCTATTTGCAAAAGTTCCGGGGGTGTTTGGCAGTAATTCATCAAATCATTTAAAAGACCAGTAGAGTAATTACAGATACCAATATGATTTACTTTCTTATCAACTTTGAGAGCTTCCATTGCTTTCCAAGTTTCAGCAAGTGGAACTTTGGCAAGTTTCATAGAGGGTTCTGCTTCTTCTGGATCAAAAAACCATTCGGGTGGATAGCGTTTTTCAAAATCAACAAACTCCAAAGCGATAGGGAAATGAATCAGATAAAGATCAAGGTAATCTAATTGTAGATCATCCAGAGTTTTCTCTAGAGCCATTGGGACGTGGGTGGATTGATGATAAGTGTTCCATAATTTAGAGGTTATCCAAAGGTCTTCTCTTTTGCAGAGACCTTGTTCCATTGCGCGCTTTAGGCCAATACCCACTTCCTTTTCATTGCCGTAGTCAGAGGCAGAATCAAAATGACGATAACCCTGTTTAACGGCTTCATAAACCACATCAGCACAAGTTGATTCAGGAATCTTCCACAAACCAAAGCCAATGCTTGGTATTTCTTTAATCGATTGATAGCTCATAGTTTATCCTTTTAACACATCGCTAATTTTTATAAGTCGTCCTGTTGCTATAGATTGCTGGGCAGCAAGACCAAGCACCACCGACATAAAACCATCCTCTATAGTGACTTCAGGTTCTGTTTTATTATTAATGGCCTCTAAAAAGCTAAGGTGCTCTAAATAACTTGCACCATGATGAAACCCTTGCTCTTTTATTCGTAAATCAGGGTCAACAGGAATCCTCTTGAAGTCGTTGCTGGATCTCTCGCTTATAATTAGTTCTCCACCCGGTATGGTAACTTCAATCTTCCCAGTATCTCCTGTGATGGCTATTTCTTGTTCATGTTTACTTCCTTCAGCAAACATACATAAATCAAGAAGAGCCCTAGCCCCATTCGCGTAGTTTACTATTACATATGCGTTATCAAGAATATCAGACTTTTTACCATCATAGATCTCGTCTAAATGGTTAACATCCTGACCGCCCGATGCAAAAACGCTTACTGGGTCACTTTGGATTATCTGATTCATTAGGTCAAAGAAGTGACAACATTTTTCAACCAGAGTGCCGCCGGTATTAGAATTAAAGCGATTCCAGTCTTCAACTTTTTTTAAAAAAGGGAATCTGTGTTCTCTGATGGCACACATTTTAATATTTCCTACAGATTCTAGATTTTTTAAAGCTGCAGAAATAGTTGTCATATACCGATATTCCAGACCTATCCAAACTACGCCTTTATGAGTTTTACTAGACTCCATGACTTCTTTTGCATCTTTTAAGCTAGTACACATAGGTTTTTCTAATAAAACATGTTTATTAGTTTTAAAAACTTCTCTCATTACATCAATGTGAGAAAAGTTAGGAGTGGCTACAACAACAGCATCTATGTCGTCTTGCATCAGTAATTCTTGATAATTATTGAAAATTTTAGGAGAAAATTTATCTCCGCAGGCATTTATGCCCCAATTTAGCGATTTTTCATTAATATCAGCTATTGCAGTGATATCTGTGCCTTGTATTCGCAAAATATTACGTATATGCTCGCAACCCATCATGCCAGTTCCTATAATGCCGTATCGAATACTCATCTAAATATCATTTTATTCAAGTTTTAAACTCTAAAAGGGTTCACTTTAACTAGGCTTGTAATATAAGTTGGTTGAGATAGAAAAAGCAAATACATAAATCAAAGAAAACTAAGAATTTCATGGAAAGATACAATGCAGATTGTTTGATAATAGGCGGAGGGGTCTCGGGACTTGCCATTGGAAAAAATTTATCTAAACACTTTGATAATATTTTTTTAGTTGAACGAAATTATTCACTCGGACAAGAAACTTCCAGTAGAAATTCTGAAGTTATTCATTCAGGGATTTACTACAAAAAAAATTCTCTAAAATCCAACTTATGCATTGAAGGCAAGAAGCTGCTCTATGAATATCTTGAAGAAAGAAAAATACAACACACAAGGTGTGGTAAATTTATTATTTCTACTTCAGATGAAGAAACTATAAAGTTAGAAAATATTTTTGAGAATGCTAACTCCTGTGGAGTTCATGATCTAAAGTTTGATAATTCAATCAAAGATTCTTACCCATTTATTCATTCAAAGGAGTCTCTATTTTCTCCTTCCACAGGAATTTTTGATAGTCACTCTTTTATGAATTCTTTAAGGAATGACTTCGAGCAAGAGAAGGGAACTGTGCTTTTGGGAAATGAATGTTTGAGCTTTGAATCTAACGGGAAGGCTTTTGAAATTTTAATTCATGATAAAAAAACAAAGGAGAAATTTATTTTAGAAACAAAATATTTAATAAATTGTGCTGGAATTAATGCAACCCAAATTGCCAACAGTATCTACGAAGAAGAAAAATTTAAAAATAAATACATAAAAGGGGAGTACTACACTTATCAGGGTAAGGAAAAATTAAATCACTTAATTTATCCAACTCCAACTCAGTTCAGCTTAGGGCTACATGTGACCATAGACCTGGGGAAGGGCATTAGATTTGGTCCTTCAGCTTACGAAATTTCTGAAATAGATTACTCTCAATCTGAGGATAGAAAGAGCGAGTTTCATCAGTCTGTCCAATCTTTTTGGCCAGGGTTAAAAGAAGAAGATTTATCTCCTGGCTACACAGGAATTAGACCTAATTTAGAAGGTGAAGATGATTTTGTTATTGACGTAGAGGATCTAGATGGAGCAGTAATTGTGAATGTTCTCGGCTATGCATCTCCTGGCCTAACATCGTCTTTAGCCCTCTCTAAATTAGTAGAATCCAAGATAATAAAAGACTTTAATTAACTCTTATAAATAATTGTTTTTATTATATTTATAAATTATTTAAAAGTGCATTATCATTTAAAAAACCTAAGGTCTTAAGCCCAAACCTTTCTTTGAGTTTGCCCAGATAGATTTTCCGTCTACAGCACTTATGAACTCATAATTTGCTTCATTTGGAGTTGCAAATCGAAGCTTCAAGAAGCCAGGTGTTTCAACATTAAACTTATTTTCTGGAGCTTTTTCTGGAGAACCCCCTGGCAAGCTGCCGGTTGCAGAAATTAGTTGTGTGGTTCCAAGAAAATCACCTTCATCGGCTAAGACATGATTGTGTCCTGTTATGTACATATCCATAACTCCAAACACATGTTTCTCTAAGAAAGTTGCTAGCTGTGGACTTGCTTTTTCTCGGTCACCAGAACTGAAGAGAGGGTGGTGAGCAACGCCAATAGAAAACTGACATTCTTCTTTTAGTGAATCAACCGCAGTATTTAACCAGTTAATCTGTCCTCTTCTTTTATAGAAAAAATAAAGTTTATCGAAAATGGAAGTGTCCAGCGCGAAGAAGCAAACCGGGCCAAACTCTTCAACGTAGAAATTATTGGGGTAATTGATTAAAGGATTTTTATTTGCTATCTCAATATAGCCTGAGGGATCTTTTTTATAATCGTGATTTCCCAACGTGAGATAAAAAGGGATGTCCTTATTTAAAATTTCTTTAAAGGGGACAAGAAACTTATTATTAAATTCAGGGTCATTTGCATCTTCTATCCCCGAAGGATAAATAATATCTCCTGTGTGCCAGATCATACTGCAGTCAGATTGCGCGAGAGATTTAGCTACTAGAGACTGAGTGTCTGTTAACTCTCCAGTGTCACCAACAAAACAAAAGACCAAGTCCTCTAATTTTGTTTTTTCTGAACTTCCTAAATGGCCGTCTGCAGAGATTGTAGTAATTGATAAAACAAGAATTAATTGGATAAGTAATTTCATAATAGTATTGATTATTTAATGCTAATTGTTCTGCTTTCAGATTCGATTTCGTTTAAGTGTTTTATGCTGACCTGATAGTCGGGTCTTGGTAATAAAGATTTGGCATTTATGGGCCATTCAAAGATACAAGCTGACGACGGTTCTTCAAGATATTCTCTTATCCCAATTTCTTCTAATTCGTAGGGGTCTTTTATTCTGTATAGGTCGAAGTGGAATACCTTTAAATGCTCTGTTTCATATATTTCTATTAGGTTGTAAGTGGGGCTTTTTACCAATCCTTTATGCCCAAGTCCACGCATGATACCCTTTGTAAAGGTGGTTTTACCTGCACCCAAGTCGCCTTCTAAAAATATTACGAGTGCTCTGTTAATTTTTTTCACAGCTAAAATTTGAGAGAAATCTTCTCCGGCAACAACGGTTTGCTCTTCATGAAGAGTTTCTAATTCTTTAGTCATATTGCAATAAGTACCTAATTTCTTCCAAAACATCACTTGGAAGTAAACCAATTTCGCCCACTTCCAATGAAGCAAGATCAGCTGATTTGGCGTGCAGATCCACGCCCATTTGAGTAGCATCAGAAGCGCTTAAGCCTTGCGCCAATAAGCCCGCTATTAAACCGGTCAGTATATCGCCCATTCCGCCAGTGGCCATACCGGGGTTACCGGCATTACATACACCAATTTTCTGAAGACCTAATCTTTTATAACAAACCAGCGAGCCTGATCCCTTTAACACAACCACGGCATTATATTTTTCTTGCAGAAGTGCAACTGACTTAAATCGATCCGATTCTATTTCATGTATTGTTTTCCCAAGCAGTCGAGCTGCCTCTCCTGGATGAGGAGTGATAATTAGATTTTCCGGTCTTTTGGTTGATAATTTAAGAGTGGACAAAAGGTTTAATGCATCGGCATCTAGAATAACGGATACCTGCCTTTTATCGGCCTCAATAAAGACTCTTTGTAGTAATTGTTCCGACCAGGCTGTTTGTCCCAAGCCAGGCCCTACAGCTATTACATTAGGGTTTTCTAGATAAGACTCTAAGTCTTGGCCAGAATCAACACCAATGGCCATAACTTCAGGACACGAAACAATACTGGGTCCCACATGTTCAGGTTTGGTTGCTAACCCCACTAACCCTGCACCTGAATAGGCTGCTGCTTTGGCTGCGAGAATCCCAGCCCCGCCGTAACCACTGTTTCCACCCACCACGAGCACGTGACCAAAATTGCCTTTGTGAGAATTAAGATCTCTCAAGATAATTTTATCTATTTGGTTTTCCATATCCAAAAGAGAGCATTCTGACTTTACTTTAGATGAGACACTTTTTGGAATATTCAGATCTGAAAAAAATATTTCGCCTGAGCAGGAACGACCTTCAGAGGTAAAGCAGCCTCTTTTTTGTCCTACAAAAGTAGCCGTAGTGTCTGCAACAACACTTGCCCCTCTTGTTTTCCCTGTGTCTGAACAAGTACCTGATGGAATATCTAAAGATAAAACAGGGTTTTTCAAACTCAGCTTATTAATAGACTGAATAGCTTTTTTTATAGAGCTTCTGACTTCTCCTTTGAGACCAGTACCAATCAGTGCGTCGACAATGACCGCATTCTTAGTAATCTTTATTTTATTGAACGAATTAGAGCTAACAACTGAAACGCCAGATTCTTTGGCTTCTTCAAATGCCTTCTTGGCCACACCTGAGATTTCTTTTATTGGACTAGAGAGAACAATCAAACTATCGAGACCAAATTCTTTGGCGTAGCTTGCTAACAAAAAGCCATCTCCGGAGTTTTTTCCTTTAGAACAAAACACCACAACTTGATCAGCTTTTCCCCATTCTTGTATTAATACGTTAAGTGAGAATTCTGCAGCATCCTGCATTAAGGAATATCCGCTTATATCTTTTTGCTTAATTGCTAAATTATCTATTTTCCTAGTTTGTTTGGAGGTATAAAGTTGCATAAGTTTTCTATATAAAAATTTGTAGTTAAAATTATAGCCTTTGCTTACTTTCTCCACTAATTAATACATGAATAATTTCTTGACCAAAAAAGATCTTTCTCTCTTAGCAGAGCAGATCAAGCTTTGGTCTTCTGAACTTGGTTTTAGCTCGATAGGCATTACTGACATTGATCTTTCTCAAGATCAAAGGTACTTAGAAAAATGGCTCGAGAAAGATTATCACGGTGAAATGAAATACATGGAAAGGCATGGAAAGAAAAGATCTCAACCCGCAGAGCTTGTCGAGGGAACGAAAAGAATTATTTCCTTGTCGATGAATTACTTGCCAGAAAATTACAACGGATTGGAATTGTTAAAAGAAGACAAGAAAGCCTTTGTGTCAGGTTATGCCAGGGGGCGGGATTACCATAAAATCATGAGATCAAGATTAAAGAAATTGGTCTCAAAAATTAAAGTGCACTCCTCTCATGAAAATAGGGTTTTTGTAGACAGTGCTCCGGTGTTAGAAAAAGCTTTAGCTCAAAAGGCAGGCCTCGGTTGGATTGGTAAGAATACTCTTCTTTTAAATAAGAATGCCGGTTCTTACTTTTTTCTTGGTGAAATATACACGGATCTGGAGTTACCAATTGATAAGCCAGAAATTGTAAACCATTGCGGTTCTTGCACATCTTGCATGGACGTATGTCCCACAAAAGCTTTTGAAGGTCCAAATCAATTGGATGCAAGAAAATGCATTTCTTACTTAACCATTGAATACAAAGGCTCTATCAAAGAAGAATTAAGACCAATGATGGGTAATAGAATTTTTGGTTGTGATGATTGTCAGATCTTCTGTCCTTGGAATAAATTTTTAAAGATCACGGACGAAGCTGATTTTAAACCCAGACACAATCTAGATGACATAGATTTATCTAACCTTTTTATGTGGTCAGAAGAGGAATTCTTGAAAAAAACACAGGGCTCTCCTATACGGCGTGCAGGCTATGAAAGCTGGTTAAGAAATATAGCTATTGCTTTGGGAAACGCCGAGTCTTCCGTTGAAGTACTAAGGGTTCTCCATTCAAAGAAAGATGATCCTTCAGAGATTGTAAAAGAGCATGTAAACTGGGCCATAGATCAACATAAGAATAAAGAGAAAAAATGAGCGAAATAATAATAAAACTAGAGCCAGAAGATGAGTTTAATCATATCCCAGATGAAGCCAGTAATTACAATGAGAGCATGTATTTCAATGTCTTTGATCACTCATCAAAGATAGGCGGGTGGTTTAGATTAGGAAATAGACCCAACGAAGGTTACGCGGAAATGACCTGCTGTTTATACCTACCGGACGGAAAAATAGGTTTTATGTTTGGCAGACCAAGTATTGATACTAATGAGTTATTTAATGCTGGAGGAATGGAGTTTAAGGTTCTGGAACCTTTTAAAAAACTTGCAGTTTCTTATACTGGTAAGTTATTGATTCTAGAAGATCCAAAACAAATGATGGATCCTGCAAAAGCATTTAAATCTAACATTACGCAGCCTTGCGAAGTTAATATTCAAATTGAAGGAATATCCCCAATGTTTGGTGGTCAAGCAGTTCGTAAAGATGGATCTCCCATGAATTCAGACCCAGAAAAGAGTTTTTCTAAAGCTCACTACGAGCAACACACTTCCGGTGTTGGCACCATTAAAGTAGGAGATGAGGAGTGGGCTATACAAGGACTTGGTCTTAGAGATAAGAGTTGGGGCCCGCGTTATTGGCAAGCCATTGAATGGTATAGGTGGTTAACGATAAACATTAATGACGAAATTGGTTTTATGTTAAGTATTGTTCATCAAAATGAGGACTCAGAAAAGCGTGGCGGGATAGTCTTGGTAGATGGTGAATATCAAACCATTAAAGATTGCAGAATTGAAACTGAATATGATGAAGATTATTTCCATACTAGCTTCAAAGCTTGGGCGAAAACAGATGCGGATGAATACGACATAGAAGGCAAAGTTTTATCTCTCATTCCTTTGAGGAATAGACGTGAAAATCCAGAGGGAGAAATGCTAACCACTAGAATTTCAGAAGGCATGACCGAATACACATACAAGGGCATGGTTGGTTACGGAATGTCAGAATACCTGGATCAAATTGTTGACGATAAACCGGCAGGTCTCTAAATTTATGAAGATAAGTGTTGTTGATCAATCTCCCATTTTCACCAATACAGATGCGAACCAAGCAATTGAAGAAACGGTCCGTCTAGCAGAATTTTCTGACTCCATTGGACTAAATAGGTTTTGGGTTGCTGAGCACCACGGCTCCACTTCGTTTGCTGGTTGTTCACCAGAAATCTTGATGCCCCGATTGGCTGCCTCCACCAAAAAGATTCGTGTTGGTTCAGGAGGGGTTATGTTGATGCATTACAGTCCCTATAAAGTTGCAGAAAATTTCCGTCTTTTAGAATCTCTTTTTCCTAATCGTATCGATTTAGGACTTGGAAGGGCTCCCGGTAGTGATCCTTATCAAGCTGGCGCCTTAGCTTATGGATCAAAGACTACTGGTCCAGAATTCTTCCCTACAAAAATGAACGATTTAAGATCATTTCTCTCTGGGGAGTTATCTTCAACTGAGTCATTTGAAAGCGTTAATGTCACACCTGGATTAGGAAATTTACCTGAAGTATGGCTTCTTGTTTCTTCTCAACAAGGTGCTGAATACGCTGCTCATTTTGGACTTCCAATGTCTTTGGCTTATTTCATTAATCAAGATTGCTTACATCTAGCAGACGTATATAGAAAGAATTTTATACCTTCTGTATTTTCTGAATTTCCAAGGATAAGCATAGGTGTTTTCAGTATTTGTGCAGAAACAGATAGTCGTGCTGAAGAATTGGCTTCTAGTGCTTCTCTTTGGAGAAAGAACAGTCAGGTAGGAAAATTTAGCTCCTTCCCCACTATGGAAGAATCTAAGAAACAAATTAACATTGAATCAGATTCTGACTCAGATAACCGAACCTTCATTGGTTCATCAAGCTCTGTTAAAGATAAATTAAAGCCACTTTTAGAAAAAGTTGTTCCTGAAGAGTTAAAGATCATTACAATATGTGAACCTTTCTCAGCAAGAGAAGAATCCTATCGCTTAATTAAAGATATTTTTGATCAATAAAGGATCCATAAAGGAATATTACTAAATGAGAAATCCTAAATTATTAGCTTATGGATCTTCATGGCACTTGTCGTCTCTAAGTGCTCTTTATTTTGCTCAAGGATTACCTGCAGGATTTTTAGGACTGGGCCTTACAACCTTTTTAACAGTAAAGGGTGCTTCAATTCTAGAGATATCATCTCTGTTGTCGATCACGATGATTCCTTGGACATTAAAATTTCTATTAGGCCCCTTCATTGATGGCTTGACCCTTCTTAGATATGGACGAAGAAGGTTTTGGATATTATTAAGTCAATCTCTAATGATCCTGTCGTTAGTTCCTCTTTTCTTTATCGAGAACAATCAGTTTTCTATGACCATGGCGATAATACTGGCCTTACATAATCTTTTTGTTGCGATCCAAGATGTGGCAACAGATGCTTTAGCAGCTGATAGCTTAGAACCAAAAGCTTTAGGCAAAGCTAATGGATTAATGTGGGGTAGTAAGGTATTCGGCAGGGGCATTGGCATGTCAATTTCTGTCGCAATTTATTTAAGTTATGGTGTTAGTGCTGGGCTAGCACTATTAATGATAATGATATGTTTAATAATGCTCATGCCTTATCTATCTAAAGAATTAGATTTTAAGATTGGTAAAGAAGATAATCCAGAATCTAGTAATAAGATGCCTTTGAGAGAGCTCTTCTCTGAAATAATTGGTGGGTTTAGCGGAAAAATTGCTTTTTGGGCATTGGTTTTCATGGCAATAAATAATATAGGTACGGGAATTTATGATGTGCTTTTTAACAAATTCTTTATTGAAGAGTTGTCTTGGACGGGAGAGCAAATAGGTAGTGCTAGGCCTTGGGGTCTTTGGATTGGAGGAGGGGTAGGCTTATTAGTTGGACTGGGCGTATCTCGATACGGAGCAAGATACCTTTTGCTGGGCTTTATTACAGCTGAATTATTTTTGTATTTATTTCTAGGTATGATTGATGGTCCGATTACCAAGAACCAAGGTTTTTTAATTTTGGTAGGAGTGGAAATAGCAACAGTTGGATCTCAGGTTATTATGTTTGCACTATTGATGTCCTTGTGTGTGACCAGAACAAGTGCTACAAATTTTGGTATTTACATGGGGCTTTCTAATCTCTCTACTCTAATGGGGAGTAAGATTGCGCCTATTAGCTTTGCTGCTTTAGGGTATTCAGGTTCGTTTATTTTAAGTGCAGCTGTATTGATACCATGTTTATTAATTATTCCTGTTTTAACCAGTTCAGATAAACGTCGCCTGAGTTTATCCCTTCAATCCGATTAGAAATTCTTTTATAGATTTTCCTATTTCATCCGGAGATATTTCTTGAATAAAATGGCCTCCTTTTACAGTGACTTCTTTTTGATTGGGCCATTTTCTGGCTAATTCCCTTTGTTTCCCAATGAGAATTGAACCAGGATCTGCATTTATAAATAATTTAGGTAATTGCGTTTCGCTCATAAATTGAGCGTAATTTTTTGCTATTTCAACCACTTCTGCCGGTTCTCCTTCTATAGGAATCTGTCTAGGCCAGGTCAGTGTTGGACGCCTTGACTCCCCTTCTTTTTCGAATGGCTTAATATAGGAATCCAATTCCTGTTTCTCTAGAGCTCTATGCGTTCCAACATCTCCCGCGAAAACTCTTTCAACAAAGAAATTCTTTTCTAAAATTAATTCTTCTCCCGCGTCTGACCTGAAGAGTTGAAATATATTTCTTGCTTGCTCAGGCCAGTCATCCCAAGACTCAATAGGTCCGGTTATTGCTTCCATATAGACAATGGATTTTACCTTTTCTGGGTTTAGAGCAGCCCAGTTAAATCCTAGAGCAGAACCCCAATCATGAATAACTAAAGTGACGTTGTTGAGATCCAGTTCTTCAAGCAAAGCATATAAAAACTCAGCATGTTCGATAAACGTATATCGACCTGGTCCAGAGTTATCCAGCTTGTCCGAATCCCCCATGCCTATAAGATCAGGTGCAATCAAGCGACCCATTCCTTCAAGGTGAGGCATGATGTTTCTCCATAAGTAAGAGGAGGTAGGGTTGCCATGCAAGAAGACTATTGGATCTCCTTCACCTGAATCAACGTAAGCTAAATTCTTACCATTAACAGTTATAAAAGATTTCGAGTACTTAAAGTCTGATGATATTCCCATGCTTCTTCTCTTAGTTATTATCGAACACACTATATTTTATAGTCTATTCTTTATGCACACCTTTCTTATTTAATTGTATTTTTTCTTACCATCCCAGGCTATTAGAATCGCTGGGAAAAGTAAAAGATCAATGATCAAAGCAGCTACAAAGGAAACCATTGTAATACCAGCAAAGCCACGAAGTGGCATAAAGCTGGCCAGCAGAAGAACAGCAAAACCTAAACACAATGAAACTGTCATTATGGTTAAAGGAAAACCAACAGTTTCAAATGCATAGAGAATTGATTCTTCCGCACTAAGACCTAAGTCTCGCCTTGCGTGTAAATATTTGCTCAAAAAATGAACAGAAAAGTCTACGACTATACCTAGGGTACAACCTATACCAAGGCTAACAAGCATGCTAACGTTTGAACTAAAGATGCCCCAGATTCCAAAAGCCACTCCTATAGGCAGTACATTCGGAATTGCAGTTATGAGTCCTGTGCTTAAGGATCGATAAAAAAGTGCAATCGTAAGAGTAATGACAACAAACCCAATAATGAGTGCATATAAGAGTTGCTCAGCAAGAATCATGCCCATAAAAGACATAACGGATCTAGTTCCTCCGCCTTCAGATAAATTACCAGACACAATGTATAGGTCGGCATAATTTTCCACTTTGTCATAAAATTTCATGAACGCTTTACTGTCTATCTCTTTTAGAGAAACCGTGATCTTAGTAGAGGTCCTTTCTTGATTAATGGTGCTTGTTAGATCAAGACCGAAGGGAAGTGACATTTCATAGAAGAATAAATATTGTGCAATTAATTCAGAATCTTCAGGAATGACGTACCATGATTCATTATCTCCATTTAGTGTTCTATTAAGATTCTTGATGACCTTAGATAATGAATTTACCGACAGCACTTCGTCTTGTTTTTCCAGCCAACTTGTAAGGTCATCCAACTGCCGTAAGTATTCAGGGTCGCTGATCAGGTCTTCACTGACGTATTCATAAGTCACTAAAAAAGTTCCTCCGAGTCTTTTTGCAAGCCACTTCGTGTCTTCTGTTACTGACGTGAATCTATCCGAATAAAATTCCATTGGATTGTCTTTAGTTTCATTGAGAGGAATAAAAGACATAAAGAAGATTGAAAATAGAGGCACTAACCAAAGAATTTTTTTTCTGTTTTTTAAGCTAAATTGACCTACTCTTCTTGATAATTTTGTTTGATTTTCAATTTGACTTGACGCTTTAACATTAAAGAAACTCATTAATGGAGCAAGAAAGAATATGGAAAATATAAACGCAGCTATAACGCCGATGACTATACCGTTGGCTACAACTCTAAGTGCGGGTATTGGAGCCAGATTCAAACAAAGAAACCCTATCGATGTTGTCAGAGAAGTCAGTAGTAAAGGTTCCAGGTTTAACTGCAAGCTTTTAATAATAGAATGCTTGGCACTTTTCTCTAACTTACTTTGAAAATAGACGTTAAATAAATGAACACAGTCAGCTACGGCCAACGTCGCCACCACTATGACAACCATTAAGAATGGTTGCGACACGGTGGTATTAAAATGACCCAGTATTCCAACTGAGGTTATAACACTAAATACAATAACTGTCAGAGAACCTATTACTGCTACTACGTTTCTCAACAAGATGAAAAGTGATAATAAAAGTACAAACAGTAAAGTTGGGATAAGGATGGGCATTTCTGCTTTAATTATCAATGGACTTAAATATTCCACGAAAACAATGCCAGCGTATCTTATGTCGGCCTCCGGATAATTTTCTTTTAAAGGATCAATAAAAGAAAAAATATGTTCCATGGATTCTGCGTATTCTTTTTCTACGTCATCTTTTGGGGCATCAATACTTATATTGATGAACGTTGTTTTCTTGTCTTTGGATAAGATAGTTCCGTATGCTTGTTCTTCTTTTTCTATGAGAGCAGATCTTTCATTAATTTTTTCCTGGTTCCATTCAAGAGATTCTTCAATAAATGGTTCAACTATAAGGTCATCACCTTCTGCCCTTACAAAAGAGAAGTTGCTTAGTGAATCAACCCTTATTGAATAAGGCGTACTCCAGGCTTTGTTGGTAATTTCTTCAATTAAATTTAGTATTCGAGGTTCAAATACCGTTCCTTCATCAACACCAAGCGCAATAATAACGCTATCACTAGAATAGAAAGTATCTTCAATCTGAAGATGGTTTTCGGCTATGGGATAATCTTCGGGAAAAAATTGCTCTGTATCAGGTGAGAAGGCAATTCCGCCAACCCCTCGAAAAGATGTCACTAGGAGGATTAAACAAAAGAGTATCGATAAATATCTGTACTGAATTATTTTTTCTGCACACGTTTCAGTAAAATTCTTTTTTGTATTCATAATCCTCTATAGAAAAACAGTTAGTTCCATTCTTAAAAAATCTTCTTCTTGCAGGAAATCTAAGGGGTTAACATTACCAAAGTCAAAATTATTGCTTTCGATCTTTTTCCCTCCGTTAAAAATCACACCCTCAATACTTAACTTTGTTCTGGCTCCGATTCGCTTTGAACCTTCGATAAAAATATTAGTTTCCCCTGTAGACTCATTCCATAAGACGCCTAAGAGGAGCTGGCTGTCATCAATGTCATTAAATGAGAATCTTGTTCCTATTGCGTGAGGAGAGTGGTCTTCTCTATCGTCATGATTGAGCTCAATAATCCAGCCTAGATCCAGAGACGTATCAAAAATCCCCGTTTGCGTGTACTCAAAACCGGTTGTTAAGGCTGTAAACCTATCGTTTTGACCTGAACGAGTAATCGCTTCAAGTTTTAAGACCCATCCCTCTATAATATACAAAGCCTCCAATCCCGTTTGGTCTATGAGATCGTACTTAGGCAATAGTTTTATAGAATTGCCTTCTGGAGTGGGAATCAATAAAGGCTCTCTTGTGGTTCCAGAGAAGTGGGATATAGCCAATTCAAGATCATTGAAGTAATGGTTCCACCTTAAAGCAAAATCCATTCTGTTCTCTTCTTCATTGGATTCATATACAGGATTGTCCGTATCCACTATAAATGGCATTCTTAACCTGCCTTTCTCGCCAGCAAAAGTTCTTTCACGAGACCCTATAAGTGCATACAGATCCAACACCCCCCATTCTCTTTCTAAAGATAGATTTATCATTGGCTGGCCTAATTTATCTTCGCCATCAAAGCCATCCACTGAATCAGTTTGATTAAGTATATCTACTCTATGCACCGTCTCTGTGACTCCCCAGAAATCCTTTCTTATACCTATCTTGGTTTCATAATTTTTACTCACGTGCGTCCATTGAAGCTCTTGAAGGTCCTTAAGATTTCTTTCTTTGTCTTCAGCATCTTTTCTGAATTTCGGTTTGATAGAAAAAAAATCTTTTCCATTTCCTGATTCAAAGTAGAGTTCTGGCGATAAAGTGAAGGAAGAATGATTTTCTTTTTGACCAAAGAGGCCTTCATTTTGAAAACTTCTCATCTCTACAGACACCTCTCCCAATAACTCTATTTCTCCATACGTTGTTGTAGAAAATACAGCTAGAATTATAAAAATAAATGTTTTCACACTTATGTCCAATTTTACAGGTTGCATTTATCTGGATCTTTTTAAACTATTTTGAGAAAAATCTTTATCTGACAGTCCGGTCTTATAGGCAATATCTTTAAAAATTAACACAGTCCTTTTTTTGTTCTGATGATTAACGATTTCCATGCGTGAAGCTTGCCAGATTTCATCTAAATATTTCTTGTAGCCTGAGAAAGTTCCTGTTTTTAGGTGAAAAGATTTCCTGTCGTAGTACTCTATTTTTTGAACAAGAAAATTCTTCTTATCTATCCAAACAATTTGCTTGGTGTAACCCGAGTAAGGGTCTAAGGGGATTCTCTCAATAACATGATTGGGTTGACCATCAAGATCTTCATCTCTTAAAAAAAGGTAACTAAATTTTTCTACTTCCTGTGAAGATAGATCTTCAAAGGTATATTCACTGCCTAAAAAAGGCCCGGATTTATTTTTTGAAGCGATCCTTTTTACTCTTTTTAAAGCTGGTAAATAGAGCCACTGATCGTCAGCTGAGGTTTTATGAGAAAAGCTAAGAATAGCGACTCCTTTAACGTCTCTGGGGCTCTCAAAGATTATAAGAGATTTATCTCCATCTCCCTTCACTTCAAGTCGTTTTGATTTCATCTTCCGAGTTACAACGTTACCTTTTCTGTTTGTAAGTTGCATTTCCATTGACGATTGGCTGTCAATAAATCCTTCGGATGTTTTATCTGCTTTGATAGCTATCTCTAGCCCCTTATTTGCTGAAATTTCACCCGATAGGACAAATGTCATAGTAAGGGTAAATAAGATTATCCCTCTTTTAAAAAAGAAAACATTTGACTGACTCATAATTGAATTCCTCCATATAAATTTTTAACTATTTTTTTTGATTCTTTACTAAGATACGGTTCTGAAACCTTTATCAATAGCCCCATGCCTCTTTGTATTAAGAAACTCTCATCTTTATCAGGATATCTTTTTGCAGAAAGAGAAAACCAATTATCAGCCACAAGAAAGATTATTTCGCTCAGTTCATCTAGTTCATTTTCTTTGAAGTCAAAGATACCTACATTTCTTGCAATCAGGGCTTCTTTCTTGATCATATTGAATCTAAATTGAGTCAAACTATTTAACTTATTAGATATAGATTTATCGGCAGAGAGATAGTTAAGAAGATTATCTCTAAACAAGTATCTGAAATCCCAATTGAAATAATAATTAGAAAATAGTTTCTTAATTAAGTTTTCTAAATCAATTTTGTTTATTGTTTCTAATTCGAGGTCAATATTAGTTTTAAAAAGTTCAATATGAGACTCAACCAAACTTTTTTTTGATTTAAAGTGATACCAAAGGGTGCCCTCCCGAACTTGTGCAGAAGAGGCTAAAAGGGAAGTGGTTACTTCGACGAACCCTTTCCGGTTAAAAAGTTCAAGACTGTTCTTGAGTAATTTATCTCTTGTACAATCTGAAAATAAGTTAGTAGTTCTAGTGGATAAATTTTTCATCTAGGGTGTTTACCCGACAATTTTAGGGTAATTACCCGAGATGTCAACTCAATGAAAGTTTAAGCTAAAGAAAATAGCTTTTAATCTAGATAGTTTTTTTGAATACTAGAGAAGTCGAGACTTTCAAGGCCTTGATTATTCAGCTCTTCATAGAGTGCTTTAGCTAGCTTTCCCATAGGGGTATCAGACTCAGACTGAGTTGCTAACTCTTCAGCAAGGTTAAGATCTTTCAGCATCAAGGAGTTCAAAAACCCTCCAGAATAGTCGTTACTTGATGGGACTTCTTTCATGACTCCAGGAAAAGGATTGTATTTTTCCAAGGACCAGTTATTACCAGAGCTGCTTTGCATAATCTTTGATATAACTTTCGGATCAAGACCATTTTTGACACCCAGAGCAATGGCTTCTGCTGTCCCACACATGTGGACAGCAAGTAGCATATTATTACAGATCTTAGCTATCTGACCTGATCCATTGTTGCCAGCATGGAGGACTTGTGTTCCCATTTTTTTAAGCACAGGTGTTGCCAACCCAATGTTTTTTGGGGAGCCCCCCGTAATGAAAGTCAATGTTCCAGCATGAGCTCCAGCAACCCCACCAGAGACAGGGGCGTCAATCATCTCGAGTCCCTTTTCTTTTGCCACTGAAGCAACCTTTACAGAAATTTCAGGAGCTATGGTTGAGCAATCAATTATCAAAATAGATTTATCTAATTTATCCAGCAGGTTGTCTCCTAAATAAATCTTCTCTACGTGCTCGCTAGCAGGCAACATAGTAATCAAAACATCGATGTCTTCAATCAGAGACTCAACACTAGAGGAAATTGCTACCCCGTTGCCTTTGGCAAGAAGGTTTGCTTCTTCATTTAAATCGTAACCAGTAACGCTTAATCCTGAAGTAACAAGGTTCGAAGCCATAGGACTCCCCATGTTGCCCAATCCAATAAATCCAATTTTGCTCATTTTTATTTCCTATTCAAAGGTCTTCTAAAGGATTTACATCCCACGCAGGTTCCAAGTGTTCTTTTATCCATTCTATGGGTACATTATTTATCTCATTATATTTCCATTGGGGATTGTTATCTTTTTCAATGATCGCGGCTCTTATGCCTTCTGCGAAATCAGGATGCCTTGTAACTTGTATAGCTAAGTCTAACTCGTATTGGAAAACTCCTTTTAAATTCAATTCTTCTGCTCTTACGCATTGATCCCATATGATGAAAGCTGAAGTAGGGCTGCCTCTTTTCAATCCTCTGGCTGCTTTTTGTAACCATGAATCATCTGTTTTGACATTTAATAAATTATTGGAAACTTCTTGTAAAGAGCTGCCATTCATTAAAGACTCTATTAGCTTTAGCCTGGGTTTAATTTCTGATTCAAGGCCCAATCCTTCTTTTTGTTCTAATGACTCCAATAATGAACTTATCAGTTGAACGTTAGAAAAAGAGTCTTTCATCCAATTGATTTCAGAGAGCTTCATGTCAAATTCTTGTTTCTTCGAACTGTGCAAAAAATAATCGGTAAGACCGATAGCTTGTGTATCAGCAGCATTTATTTTTATTGCGGTTAGCATTAAGAACTTGGCCACTCCTTTTGGGAGTTTATTTATGTAAGAAGTAAAGCCAACGTCAGGAAATAAACCAACTCCAATTTCGGGCATGGCAAAACCAGTTCTTTCAGTACTAAGTTTAAAATCACTTCCCAAAACCAGTCCTACACCACCGCCCATAGCTAAACCATCGACCCAGCAAATAATAGGTTTTGGGTAAGTATGTATCATGTAGTCCAAACGATATTCTTGTTCAAAGAATTCTTCACAAAATGGATTAGGACCGCCGGGATGCTGCAACATTGATTCATACAAGGCCCTGATGTCACCGCCCGCACAAAAAGCCTTTTCTCCAGCTCCCTCTATACTGACGGCAGCAAGATAGGGATCATCTGCCCATTCTTTTAGCTGATCTAATATGCCTTTAACCATATCAAGAGTTAAAGAGTTTAAGGTTTCGGGAGAATTAAGAATTATGAAGCCCGTTTTATAACCTTCATTATTTTCTAGTTCTTTTACTAGAATATGATCAGTTTTAGGCATTTCGCCAATTGGGCTCTCGCTTTTCTAGAAAAGCTGCCACACCTTCACCTTGATCTTTGGTATCAAAAAGTTTGATAAAGGGGTCTTTTTCATTGTTGTAACTTTCTTTTGAAGTTCTGGCTTCATGGATAAGTTTCTTGCATGCTGACACCGAAGTGGGGCTTTGCATATTAGCTTTTTCCACTAGTTCAAAAGCTGTTTTTAGACTTTCACCAGGAGCAGACATTTCTTCAATCAGGCCTATCGTTAATGCTAGATCTGCTTTGATTTGCTCTCCGCCCAGGATGATTCTTTTAGCCCATCCTTCTCCTACCAACCTTGGCAACTGTTGCGTCCCGCCTCCGCATGGCAAAAGGCCAACTTTTGGTTCAGGCAAGGCTAGTTTAGATTGTTCTTCTGCTATTCTAACGTCACAAGCCAGAGCGCATTCAAGTCCTCCTCCCATGGCAAATCCATTAATGGCAGCTACAGAAAAACCTCTAAAATTACTTAATGCACCAAAGGCTCTAGAAAAAGCGTCGGTCATTTTTTCAGCTGCATCTTTTCCTCCTTCATGAAAGACCTTTAAGTCAGCTCCAGCAGAGAAAAATTTCTCTCCTTCACCGGTTATTATCAAGGAGAAGATTTCTTTATTATTATTCAGCTCTTTAACACTTTCCTCTAGAAAATTTAAACTTTCTAGATCCCAGGTGTTTGCCGGAGGATTATCTATTGTGAGTAGTGCAGTATTTTCTTTAATTGATATTCTTAATTTATTAGTCATGTTCTTTCCTATTGGATAATTCTAGTGGCTCCTTCGAGCAACATTCTTCTGCCAATTATCATTCTCATTATTTCATTCGTCCCTTCTAAGATTTGGTGCACCCTTACATCTCGAACATATCTTTCTAGAGGGTAATCTTGTATGTAGCCATAGCCTCCAAATATCTGAAGAGCTTCGTTGCAAACTTCAAAACCTACATCAGTGGCAAATCTTTTCGCCATGGCGCAAAAGGTCGTAGAGTCTGGATCATTATTTTCGAGTTTACTGGCAGCAAGCCTTACCATCTGTCTGGCAGCAACAAGGTTGGTGGTCATATCTGCTAACTTAAACTGCAACGCTTGGAATTCACCAATTTTTTTCCCAAACTGCTCTCTTTCATTCAGGTATTTTTGAGCTTCTTCTAGGGCTGCTTGAGCCGTTCCTACAGAACAAGTTGCTATATTAATTCTTCCTCCATCCAAACCCTTCATGGCAATTTTAAAGCCTTGTCCTTCTTTGCCCATGAGGTTCTCAAGAGGAATTTTTACATCGCTTAAACTGACCACTCTTGTGGGTTGATTTTTCCATCCCATTTTTGATTCATTCTTTCCATATTCAATCCCTTCGGCATCCGCTGGGACTAAGAAGCAGGAAATACCACCAGGTCCATTTCCACCGGTTCTGGCCATCAGTATCAAACAATCCGTTGATCCCGAGCCAGATATAAAAGCTTTATTCCCATTAAGAACATAGCAATTTTCCTCTTTACTTGCAGAAGTTTGTATAGAAGCTGCATCGGAACCGGAACTGGGTTCCGTTAAACAATAAGAAGCTAACTTAGAGCCAGAATTTAAATCCGGTAGCCATTCTTCTTTTAATCTGTTTGAGCCAAACTCACTAACCATCCAAGTGGCCATATTATGGATGGTCATAAACGCAGTTGTGCTTGTGCAACCAGAGGATAACTCTTCAATGATGATAGTTGCATCAACTTTATTGAGGCCCATTCCCCCATTTTCTTCTGAAACATACAAGGAACAGAATCCTAATCCACCAGCTTTTTTGATTGTTTCTATTGGAAATATACATTCAGCATCCCATTTTGCAGCATTGGGTTTTAATTCATTATCAGAAAAATTTTTGGCTAAAGTTTGGAAGGTACGTTGATCTTCTGATAATTCAAAGTTCATAATTATTTCAAATCAATGGTAAGGTTGGTTTCATTGCTTTCTTCGTCATCCAGCCATCTCTCTGTTACCGTTTTAGTTTCGGTATAAAATCTAACGGCTTGCTTACCGTAGGCATGCAAATCGCCGTAGAAAGATTGTTTCCATCCTGTAAAAGAGAAGAAGGGCAGAGGGACTGGTATCGGAACGTTAATTCCAACTTGCCCAACTTGAATCTCGTGTCTAAATTTTCTTGCAGAATGACCAGAGCTTGTAAAAATAGAAGTGCCATTACCATAAGGATTATTATTAATTAATTGAATGGCTTCCTCTATTGAATCAACATTCATGCATATAAGTACAGGTCCAAATATTTCAGTTTCATAGATGGTTGAATCAGGCTTAACGTCTGTGAATAAAGTGGGTCCAATCCAATTGCCATCAGGGTACCCTTGAACTTCACAATCACTACCATCCAGCAAGCAGGTGGCTTCAGTTTTTCCAATCTTTATCAATTCTAAAATTCGTTCTTTAGCGGTGGGGCTTATGATAGGACCAAAACCGGCAGATTCTGAATCCCAAGGGCCTGGCTTTACGTCTGCCATTTTTTCTTTTAATTCATTAATCCATTCTGAAGAATCTCCTACAAACACTGCCACACTTATTGCCATACACCTTTGCCCAGCAGCTCCCACAGCAGCTCCAACCAAACCGTCAATGGTTTTAGATTTATTGGCATCAGGCATTATTACCATGTGGTTTTTTGCTCCAGCGAAGGCTTGAACTCTTTTTAAGTTATCCGTACCCGTTTTGTAAATATATTGCCCAACAGGAACGGACCCAACAAAAGAAATGGCTTTAATATTGGGGTGAGTTAAGAGAGCATCTACCTGATCTTTTTCGCCATGAATGATTTGCAATAACCCAGGAGGAGCACCTGCTTCAGAAAATAGCTCAGCAAGTCTATTAGCGGTCATGGGATCTTGTTCTGAAGGTTTTAAAATGAAAGTATTTCCACAAGCTATTGCCATTGGAAACATCCAAAGAGGGATCATTGCTGGAAAATTAAAAGGAGTAATTCCAGTGCAAACACCCAATGGTTGTATGTAGCTGTAGGAGTCTATTCCTCGTGCTACGTTCTCTACGGTTTCACCCATTAAAAGAGGGGTAATATTAGCAGCTTGCTCAACCACTTCTATGCCTCTCCATACGTCACCTCTCGCATCCTCTAATGTTTTTCCATTTTCTTGACTTAAAATTTCAGCAAGCTCCTCTTGGTTTTCTTTCAACAAGGCTTGGTACCGCATCATCAACCTAGACCTTTCAGGTGGTGGCGTTTCTTTCCATTCCTCAAAAGCATGAAGGGCCGATTGAACAGAAACTTCTATTTCGTTTTCAGTTGCACAAGGAACAAGACATAAGATTTCCTGAGTGGCCGGGTTAAGGACTTCTATGTTTTTTGGCGAAGAACTTTTAACAAGCTCTCCGTTTATAAATAATGGTAAATGAATAGTCATAATTTTTTTTGACATCTTACTATCATTCTTTTTTTTATGCTTGCTTCAGAACATGGGGAAGTTATAGTTATGATTAAATTTTTATACAGGAGGGTGTATGTTAAAAACACGAATTACTGAATTATTCGGAATTAAACATCCCGTCATCCAAGGCGGAATGCAATGGGTTGGTTATGCTGAATTAGTTTCTGCCGTATCTAATGCAGGAGCTTTGGGCATTTTGACGGCTCTTACGCAACCCACCCCGGAAGATCTAACTAAGGAAATAGAGCGCACTCGCGAAATGACGGATCAGCCTTTTGGAGTCAATCTAACCATCTTACCAACCATAACTCCCCCGCCTTATGAAGAGTACGCTCAAGCCATAGTTGGCGCAGGCGTTAAGATTGTAGAGACTGCTGGAAGAAGCCCTGCACCATTCATGGAACTCTTCAAAGCATATGATGTAAAAGTTATTCATAAATGCACCTCAGTGAGACACGCACTGAAGGCACAATCCGTGGGAGTGAGTGCTATTACAATTGATGGTTTTGAGTGTGCAGGACATCCAGGAGAAGACGACATCCCTTCGCTTGTCTTGCTGCCACAAGCTGCGGAAGCTTTAGAGGTCCCCGTCGCTGGTTGTGGAGGTTTCAGTGATGCGAAAAGTCTTGTTGCTGCTTTAGCACTGGGCGGCGAAGCCATAGTTATGGGGACTAGGTTTATGGCCACTAAAGAAGCGGGCATTCATCAAAATGTAAAAGATCTAATGACGGAAGCTGATGAAAGATCAACTAATTTAATGTTCAGAACAATGCATAACACCGCAAGGGTTTTTAAGAATTCAATTTCTGATAAAGTCGTTGAAATAGAATCTTCTGGTACGGCCAAATTTGAAGATGTAAAAGATCTCGTAGCCGGTCAAAGGGGGCGTGTAGTTTTTGAAGAAGGAGACATGGAACACGGCATCTGGTCAGCCGGTATCTCCGTGGCAAGAGTTAAGGACATACCAACTTGTGATGAGATGGTTTCCAGGTTGGTTTCTGATGCTGAAGATATAATCGATGGAAGATTACAAAAAGTGAAAGCTTAAAGAGGGCAGAAAATGGAAGATGTGAAAGTTTACATAGTTGTTAATCTTGAGATCACAGACGCGGAAACTTATAGAAAGTATGAAAAAGGTTTTTTTGGTTTTCTTAAGAAATACGAAGGTGAATTTATCACCTATGATGATTCTTTCGAGAACTTAGAGGGCGAAGAGCCTTTAAAAGGTGGCAGAGTCATAATATTCTCTTTTCCATCTGAAGAATTGGCAAGAAAATGGTGGGCAGACACTGAATATCAAGAGCTTTCTGAGTTCAGAAGGCAAGGCACGGTAACGAAGTCATTATCGATGGTCAAAGGGTTGCTACCTAGAGGATAGTCTTTAGAAGAAAATACTCCACAACAAAAGTAAAAGAATAACGTCCACCACTATTAGAATCATAATTGAGCTGCAGCCGTACGCAACTTCTTCTTTGTAGAGGGCCTTATGAATTGAGAAAGAGAAATACAGAAATAAACACGTAAACAGGATCTTCATTTTTTAACTATTTCCATTTATCAATCATACGCAATATTTCTTGAACAAGTTTAAGGGGTTGATCTAAAGGTATGTGGTGAGCAGCATCTTCAATAGGTATTATTCTCGTCCCTTTTTTTGCACTTGATTTTGCGTAGTTTAGTATTTCATCAGAAAACATTGAGCTTTTAGTACCATAAAGAATGCCAAGTTTGCACGAAAGTTCAAACGCGATACTTCTTGTCATGTGGCCAAAGCCAAGCTTATCAAAAAGTGAGTCGTCGAATTTCCATTCGTATCCTCCGTTAGACTCTCGGATAGACCACTTCGCTATGTAATCAAGAATGTATTTATTTTTACAGTCTTGTTCTGGAGTCAGTCTAAATCTTTCAAGTATGGTTTCTTTATCAGGATAGGTTTTTATTCTTCTTATCGGCCCTGACCTTTTATGGGTAGAGTAGTCATAGTCTGGGGGTCGTATAGGAGAATCAATCATGATGACACCTTGTATGGGTTGCCTGGATTGGTGCGCAGCAAAAGTGCTCATGTATCCACCAAGGCTATGCCCACAAATGACTGGATCCTTTGGTCTGGAATCAAAAAAACCACTGTCTTTAGCTACTGCTAAGATCTCGCGTCCAAATAAACTTCCTTCGTAGCTATCTCTTCTATCACTGTCCCCCATTCCCGATAAATCAAGTGCACTCACTTGAAAACAATCCAGAAGCTGTGGAGCTATAAAATCCCACCAATGAGAATGACTGCCGCTTCCGTGCACTAACATTAAGCCGGGTTTGGAATCATCACCCCACTTTTGATAATAAATAGATGCTCCTTCAACAGAGATTCTATGTTCAGATTTTGGAATCTTCAAAGCATCGGTAAACCAAGTTGGTGCTATTTCAATCATTCAGACATTCCTTTGGTAAAAAATTGTGGTTTTTATAATTTTTGAGATCATGTAGTCTATAGCAAAATTATAAAATCTAAGGAAAGTTTATGAAAGAACCATTGAAGGGTGTTAACACTCAAATGGCTGATCCAAATGAAGCTCCCACAGTACCTCAGGCTGCTGCGACTGTTCTTTTAGTCAGAAATAATTCCAGCGGAGAGGGGATAGAGGTCTTTATGGTGGAGCGAGCTTCTAAAGCAAACTTTGGAGGTGCTTATGTTTTCCCAGGAGGAAAAGTTGATGCAGAAGATGGTCTAGAGAAGATGGAATCTATTTGTTCCGGACCAACAGACGCAGTCGCATCTGATGTTTTAGGAGAAGAGAGAGGTGGCTTGGCTTATTGGATAGCTTGCATAAGGGAGTGTTTTGAAGAAGCAGGAATTCTGATTGCGTATAGAAAAGACGGAAGTCCTTTTGACCCCGAGACACCAGAAGAAATTGAACGGTTCATTGATTACAGAAATAGACTTAATAAAGGAGAACCTGTTCTGGAAGAAATGTGTGAGAAAGAGGAAATCTCTCTGGCAACCAATAGATTAGCCTATTTAGCTCACTGGATTACCCCTAAGATTGAAAAAAGAAGATATACAACTCGATTTTTTATAGCGCTGGCTCCAGCAGGACAAGAAGGTATTCATGATGGCTCTGAGAGTGTGAATAGCCTTTGGATAAAACCAGAAGAAGCCCTCTCAAGGCATAAAGAAGGCACTCTGTTAATGATCATGCCAACCATTAAGAATATAGAAAATATATGTGGGTTCAGCAACACAGAGGAGCTGTTAAAGGATAAAGTGACCATGGATTCTAAGGACATACCCACCATCGAACCAAAATTCTTCATGAAAGATGGTACGTTGACAGGATTATTACCAGGTGACCCCGGATACGACGACCATTAAAATCTATGAAAGCTGAAGAAATAGTACAATTATCTCCCTTGGTAAAAAGGATTACAGCAGGCAATGCGAGTGTTTTTACTGGGCCAGGAACAAACACCTATTTGGTGGGAAATAAAAATGTAACTGTGGTGGATCCTGGGCCTGCCTTAGATACTCATATAGAAGCAATTGTAAAAGCTTCTGGTTCCATAAAACAGATCATAGTGACCCACACCCATCCAGATCACTCCCCTGGAGTAAAATTATTACAAGAAGCCATTGATGTACCTGCCTATGGTTTAATTACTGATACTACCAAGGATCAAGACAAAACTTTCTCGCCGGTGAAACTTCTTTCAGATGGAGATGTGTTGGATGAAGAGGAATACAGCATAGAAGTAATACACACCCCCGGACATGCTTCCAACCACTTATGTTATTTGCTCAAAGAAGAAGGGTTAATTTTTACTGGTGATCATATTATGAATGGTTCAACGGTTGTTATCTCACCTCCGGACGGAAACATGAAGCATTACATAGAGTCTTTGGAGAAGTTAAAAAATTACGATCTAAAAACTATAGCCCCCGGTCACGGTGAAACCATGAAAGAGCCCCAATTAGTTGCTGAATGGATTGTCAAACACAGACTTGAAAGAGAGAAGAAAGTTTCTGATGCCCTAAGGGAGGCCGGTGAAGGCACACCCGATACTTTGGTTAATAAAGTCTATGATGATGTAGATTCCTCTCTTTTTCCGATAGCGAAATGGTCATTACAAGCGCATCTCTTGAAATTAGCAGATGATGGAGTGGCAACGATGGAAAAGGATAGTTTTATTTGGAAGAAAAACTAAGTAAGTTCAACTCCAGTACCATCTACACCGCAATATCCATCAGGGTTCTTAGCTAAGTATTGTTGATGGTAGTGCTCTGCGTAATAAAAGGGTCCGGCGTCTTTAATTTCAGTTGTTATAAGGCCATACCCTTTAGCGCTTAAATTCGATTGATACTCTTTTTGAGTTTCAAGAAAATCTTTCTTTTGCTCTTCATTAAAACAGTAAGCACCAGAACGATATTGAGTTCCAACATCATTTCCTTGTTGCATACCTTGGGTTGGATCATGATCTTCCCAAAAGGTCTTTAAAAGGTTTTTATAGGGGATAACTGTTGGATCAAAAACCACCAAGACTACCTCGTTATGACCGGTCATGCCTGTGCATACTTCTCTGTAGGTAGGATTTTTTGTCTGACCTCCAGAATATCCAACTGCCGTAGTGTAGACGCCTTCAAGTTGCCAGAATTTTTTTTCAACTCCCCAAAAGCAACCCATGCCAAAAATTGCTTGGCTCAGTCCTTCAGGAAAAGGTGCCTTGAGAGGAGTGCCGTTTAGAAAATGTACATCGGGAACTTCAATTTCTTCATCCCTACCTTCCAAGGCTTCAGAATCATTGGGAAGTAAACTTTTTTTATTAATTAAATCCATTAAAGACATTATTTATTTATCCTATTTATTATTAGTTCATCTACTACGCTTGGGTCAGCAAGAGTAGACGTATCTCCGAGATTATCAATTTCATTTCCTGCAATCTTTCTTAAAATTCGTCTCATTATCTTACCAGATCTAGTTTTAGGTAAACCCGGTGCCCATTGAATAATATCAGGTTTAGCTATGGCACCTATTTCTTTTGAAACCAATTGTACAAGAGAGGCTTTGAGTTCTTCGTTTGGATTTTCGCCAGTCATCAAGGTTACGTAACAGTATATGCCTTGGCCTTTTATTTGGTGTTCATATCCAACAACAGCCGCTTCTGCAACCAAAGGATGGAGTACTAGGGCACTTTCAACTTCTGCCGTTCCTAATCTATGCCCTGAGACATTCAGGACATCATCAACTCTTCCGGTTATCCAGTAGTAACCATCTTTATCTCTTCTAGCTCCATCACCCGTTGTATAATAGCCGGGATACATGGTGTAGTAGGTTTCTATGCATCTTTGATGGTCACCATACACAGATCTTATCTGAGACGGCCAGCTGGATTTGATGACTAAATTGCCAGAACCTGCACCTTCTATTTCTTTGCCATCTTCATCTAGAAGTGCCGGTAAAACTCCTAAAAAAGGCTTTGTAGCACTACCTGGTTTTAAGGATGTTGAACCTGCTAAAGGACTAATCATTATTGCTCCAGTTTCAGTTTGCCACCAAGTATCAACAATAGGACATCTGCTACCTCCTACAACTCTGTAATACCATTCCCATGCTTCTGGGTTGATTGGCTCACCAACCGTTCCTAAGATTCTCAGAGATTCACGTGATGTGCTTTTAACAGGATCATCACCTTGAGCCATTAGGGCTCTAAGAGCAGTTGGAGCTGTATAAAAAATATTAACTTTATGCTTATCTATAACGTCCCAAAATCTTGAGGCATTAGGATAGGTTGGTATGCCTTCAAACATAAGAGTGGTAGCGCCATTGGCTAGAGGTCCATAAACGATATAGGAATGACCCGTTACCCATCCAACATCCGCTGTACACCAATAAATCTCTTTTTCTTTGTAATCAAAAACAAGTTTATGAGACATTACTGCTTGCAATAGATACCCGCCAGTCGTATGCATAACTCCTTTTGGTTTTCCAGTTGAACCCGAGGTATAAAGAATAAAAAGAGGGTCTTCCGCATCCATTGGTTCTGGCTCACAATTTAAGTCCATACGTGCTGTTATTTCATGGTAATCAACATCTCTGTTATCAACCCAATTTACTTCAGCACCTGTTCTCTTAATTACTATTACAGAGTGAACGTTAGGGCACCGCTCCAAAGCCTCATCTACATTTTCCTTTAAAGGGATCCTTTTTGACCCTCTAAGACCTTCATCCGCAGTTATAACTGTTTGGCAATCTGAATCCAATATCCTGTCTTTCAAGGATTCTGGTGAAAAACCTCCAAAGACAACTGAATGAATCGCACCAATTCTTGCACAGGCTAACATTGCGTATGCAGCTTCAGGGATCATGGGCATGTAAATACAAACTCTATCACCCTTATTAACTCCCCTTTCTTTTAGAGCGTTTGAGAATTTACAAACAGATTCATGTAACTCTTGATAAGAAATATGATTAGATTCATCGGGATCATCGCCTTCCCAGATGATAGCGGTTTGATTTGCTCTTGAAGCAAGGTGTCTGTCTATACAATTTACAGTAGCATTTAATTTTCCGCCTTTAAACCAACTCACTTGGCCTTTACTAAAGTCGTGTTCAGAAACTTGATCCCATTCAGATATCCATTCAAGATAATTAGATGCTTGTTCGTGCCAAAACTCATTAGGATTTGTAATTGAATGCTGATACATATCAGAAAATTCCTCTTCTGAAACTAAAGAATCATTCTTTATATTCTGAGATATTTCGTAAATTACTTGTTTAGTCATATTTTTAATTTTATTAAATAAGAGCAGGCGAAGGGTTAAAATACATTTTAGAGCCTTCCGGCTTATTAAAATAATCTAATAATTTGGTTAATAGCAAATCATAGTCTCCCTTGCTTGATTCTAGATCAAGATAATCAGAATTTACTATCAATACCGGTGATCTATCATAGTCGAAGAAAAATTCTTTATAGGATTCGTTTAACAATTCTAAATAATCGAAACTTACACTTTTTTCCATTTCTATCCCTCTATGCATGACCCTCTGATGGAGAGTTTTTGTTTCTGCTTGAAGGTATACAACTAAATCAGGTGTAGGTAAATCTAACGAAAGATAATCATAAATTTGTTCGTAAAGTTTTAGTTCTTGATCAGAAAGGGTAGCTTTAGCAAAAAGCTTATCTTTATCTAAAAGGAAGTCAGAAACTCTGGTAGGGGTGAATATGTCGCCTTGTTTGATTTCTTGGATTTGTTTAACACGTTGAAATAAGAAGAATAGTTGAGCCCCTAGAGCAGCTTGAGAAGGATTTTCATAGAAATCTGCTAAGAAAGGGTTTTCACTAGGTTTCTCAAGAAAAGTATTGTAACCAAAGGATTCAGCAAGAAGTTTAGTTAAGGTAGTTTTTCCAACACCAATAGGCCCTTCTACAGCAATAAATTTTGGTATCTTTTTGTATTGATTAAAGTCTAGAACTTTTGTTCCCATCTCTATTTTTTCTTTTATCTTACAACTCTTTAAATATATTTTTTAGGTTTTATTGCAGCTTTGATAAATCTTTTCTTCTGTGCTCGCTTTGATTTTGAACATCTGTCCACCATTTTCCGCAGCCATTGAGGTTAACACCTGATTGCTCTCTTAATATTAAGAAATCATAGGAAGCTCTAAAGCGTTTGTGTGAAATTAGTGAGGTTATTTTAGGAGATTTAACCTTGAGTAGTTTTATCTGAAATTCCCAAATATCTTTTATCATGCTCTCAACACGGTTAGGAATAAAGCAATGCGAATTCTGTTCTCTAATGGCTTTATCAGCTGCTTTTCTAAGTAATGGAATTTTAATTTTACTTGATTGAACTTCCCCTATTCTTTTAACAACTGAAGGCCACAAAAGAACTGAAAACAGGAAAGCAGGTGTAAGTGGAAGATCTTTAGAAACTCTAGAGTCAGAATTTTTTAAAGCCAGTTTTATAAACTGAATAATTTTTTTATCTGATTTTTCTTCTTCAAGGTATCTTGAAGTTGCAGGTAATAGGTATTTAAGGACTTTATATTCAACTAATTTATCAAAAGTTTTAGCAGCAGACCCAGTAAAGAATAACTTTAAAACCTCTTCATATCTTCGTGCAGTTGGAACTTCTTCTAGAAGATTGGCTAGTCCATAAATATCAGATTTTAGAGAGTCTTTGCAATCAAGTTCCATTGAAGACATGAATCTTACGGCTCTAATTATCCTGACTGGATCTTCTCTAAACCGTACTTTGCTATCTCCAATACAACTTAATTTTCTATTTTCTAGATCTTTGTATCCCCCAGTGTAGTCTATGATTTCCATAGAGTGAATATCCAGGTAAAGAGCATTAATTTTAAAGTCTCTTCTGAAAGCATCGTCTTGAATATTGCCATAAGTATTATCTCTAAGCACTAGACCTTTACTACTTTTTGCAGCTTTTTTATTGCCTCCAGTTCTGAAAGTGGCAACCTCAATAATTTCTCTACCTTTTCTGTAGTGCACCAATTTAAAACGCCTGCCAATTATTCTACTCCTTGGTAAGGCTTTTTTTATTTGTTCAGGAGTAGCGTTGGTAGCTATATCAAAATCTTTAGGTTTTTTTCCTAAGAGCAAGTCTCTTACACCGCCCCCAACAATATAGGCTTTATATCCAGAGCGTTTCAGAAAATTAATTACATCTTTGGCATTCTTGTCGATGTAGTTCGGGTTTATGTTGTGCTGAGATTTATGGTAAATCTCAGGAGAAATCTTTTTTTGGTTTTTAAGAACCAAAATCAGGAATTATCCATATTTTTGTCTTTCATGAATCTCTTCAATGGTCTTGCAGTCGATACATCTGGTGGCTGTAGGCCTTGCTTCAAGTCTCCTGATGCCAATTTCAATTCCACATGAAGCACAATATCCATAATCATCTATTCTTATATCATCAATTGATTCATTAATTTTAGATAGCAGTTTTCTTTCTCTTTCCCTTGTTCTTAATTCAAGAGTGAATTCTTCTTCGTGAGTTGCTCTGTCAGCTTCATCAGGAAAATTAGATGCATTTTTTTGTAATTTATCTGCAGTTCTATGTTGTTCAACTTGAAGTTGTTCCTGCCAGCTATTAAGAATTGAAAGAAAGTGTTTCTTCTGACTTACGTTCATGTACTTTTCTTTCTTCTTAAGTACATAGGGTTTTATTGAAGCTAGAAACTGAGCATCCCCTTGATATTTAATATTTGAAACATTATCTTTCTTAGCTGCAGGCTTCTTAGCAACTACTTTCTTAGCTGCAGGCTTCTTAGCAACTACTTTCTTAGCTGCAGGCTTCTTAGC
>ENA-UOXV01000478-UOXV01000478.1-marine-metagenome-genome-assembly--contig:-NODE-478-length-57369-cov-6.206651_pt1 | contig 57369 bp, 43 predicted proteins | sample MGYA00238165_ERZ766961 | MGnify/ENA primary metagenome ERZ766961 (study PRJEB28924, sample SAMN03173240) | marine metagenome | biome: Marine; feature: Water; material: Subsurface seawater | place: North... | reverse complement strand
GGCCTCAGCTACACGGCTCACTGGGAAGCACTGGGCTGCGCCCTATGCCTCCTCAATACTCCCGAGATCTCGAGCACGGGCCCGGTGCGGGGTCGGGGCTTTTGCCCCAGCTCCCACCGCCCACGTGCTCGCGTCCCGTTAGTGGTGTGGGCCTGGGACCTTTTTGTTATGCGGCTTCCTTGCTGCGGTCTCCCGGCCCCTGCTCGCTCACTGTTTTTCGCTTTGCGATCTGTGACTGTTTGTAAATAAACGGATGTTTCTCTTGAACTTTGGCTTACTGGAAAACATAGGCTTACTGAAAACATAGGGGTGCGCTTCCTCACAACTGGCGGGAACTTGGGCACGGGCCCGAGATGGGGCCCGTGCCCCACGCCCATGCCGCCCGAGAAGCATCCGCTTCTCGTTAGTCAGTGTTGGCCTGGAACCTTGTACTGTTGCTTCATCAGCATCGTTTCCCTGCCCACACTATTTTCGGCACCACCTATCTTCTCGCACCACTAGTGCCCAGACCTCATTACATTCACATACAGGAAACATGCTGGCCTAAGCAGGTTCCCGTCTTTCTCCGCTATCAACATCCCATTTCGCTCCTCACGGCCCATCCTTCCATGACGCTTGAGAGAGGTCTGCCTCATCCGACGGCACCACCTCTGCGAACGCCCGCCCTGCTTCGGTTTCTCGCCTCGCCTTAACGTCGCGCGCAAGACCAACGCGGAGACCTGCCAGCTGCTCTGCCGCGTGCAGCAGCGCTGAAGAATGCTGCGCTGCCGCGGCCGCCTGCGCCCGCGCACGCCCAACGGCCTCTGCGCAGCCCGCAGCGTGGACACGCAAGGCGTTCGCGCGCTCTCGTGCCGTGCCCAGCGCGGTGCGTGCAACGCCGAGCGCCAGCTGGGTTGCTCGAAGCTCCTCCACGGGCGCAGCAGTCACCTGAGGTGCGCACAACGCACAAACCCATGACGCTCAGCGCGCACTCAGCGAAGCGGCTTCGGGTGTTCGGGCGCCTCGCGGGAGCCTCGCGGCTGACTAGCTGGGGACAGGATGCACCTCACGGTGAGCTTGCAGCGCCTCGCGCGCAGCGTGCCCATGCTGTGCCTGTCGCTCAGCTGCTTGAGCCCAGCATCTTTCCGTACCGCCGCCTCGCCTCTGCTCCAGCACGCGACCCAGCGCCTGCACTTGCCGATCTGCCGCATCAGCCGCCAGTTCGAGCCGAGCGCCTTCGGCAGCGAGCGTCGCCACCATTTGTTCACGGCCACGCACCTCGCCCTCCAAGACGCACACTGCTGCCTCAGCTGCCTGTGCTGCTGCCTCGTGCTCCCGAGCGGCGCCTATTTCTGCGGCGCATCGTTGCGCGGTGGCGTTGAGGCTGGTCATAAGACCCTGTGCCAGAGCGTGCACGGACAGGTGCGCATCAGTCAGCGCCATCAGAATTCCGGTCAATGCCCCGTCTTCTTCGTGTTTCGACTGCCCCTCACCACCGTCCTGATCCTTGGCATCCCGTTGGTCGCTGGCGTCGTTCCTATCCAACGCTCGCTGGGCAGAGGCTTCCGCGCTGACGCTCTCAGCTGCTGCGCTGCCCACTCCCCATTCAACCGCCGCGACCGCTACCGCCTCGAGCCCTTCAACCACGCTCTCCATCACCCCCTCGACCAGTGATGCGAGATCTCGAGGCGCCCCGCCTCCCTCTCCCTGTAAGCACGGAGATAGCACAGGCACCCCCTCCCAGAGAATCGAGGACGACTGCGGCGCCTCTGGCAACTCTTCTGACAGGCGCACCACGGTTGCACGCACTCGTAAAAGTGTAGCGCGCCGCAGCTGCCCTCGCTGCGCCTCAAGCACACTCTCTTTTGCCCTCCGCCACCGAGCCACCTCGCATCTGAGGGCCTCTGCGCGTGTGAGAGCTTGCAGATTCTCAAGAGCACTTTGCTTCTGCTGCAACGACAAGTCAATCCTCCGCGCCGACATCAGCGCCCTCCTCCGTGCTTTCGCCCGTGCGTCTGTCAGTGCTGTCCCCGAGCCAGCCTCTTTTGCGGATGCAACTCGCGTAGGGCCATCGTCATCTTCAATACCCGCCGACTCGTTCTTCTCCCCAGAACCAAGCGCTGTCGCAATGCGCTGGTGGGTACGTATTGCATGCCGGGTCCATGTGATATTCGAGACTAGTGTCGCTATTTCCTCCTTGCGCGCTCTTTGCTGCTCTGCACACCTTGCCAGGTCCTCGCGAAGCTGGTCGTATGCAGCGTTAGCGTCCCCGTCTGACAGCTGCGACTTGCTGCTGCTGCTGCTGCTCTTTCTGCCCCCCTCGTCCGCAGTCGCTGGAGGTTGGCTGCGAATTCCTTCGCTCCGCACGGCATGATCGATCCCCCGTAGCACTCGTCTTAGCGTACACGAGTACCCCACAGCCCAGGCCTGCTGTGGACTGCTCACGGGAAGTTCCCCAGCGACCCGATCTCGAGAAGCTGAGGGTTCAGGATACGAGCTTATGGATCTCTCTGCTGGGATATCCAGCGATCCATATCCCGCCGTCTTGCCGTATCTTGAATCTGGTAGAGCCGCGTCTTCGGAGGCGCTGTAGCGGACGTCAAGGAACGAGGGAGTTGCTTCCAGCACGCTATTTGGCATGAGGCGCAGGATGTTCGACCGCACAAGGCCAGCACCACCGCCAGTGATGTCAGCATCGTTAGCTATACGATAGCTGGCACCGGAGCCAGCCGGTGCGCTGTGCTGTGATGTGCTCGGTTCGGGATCTGTTTCTGCGATCGGCAGCAGCGCGATCATCGCAGCCAGCAAAACCCTCCGCAGCAGCACCGAACAGCCTGATCGGGAGTGACTTCTCTTTGGTGAAACAGAGCTAATCCCATTCTTGCAGAAAAGTCTTCTCATGTTGACACGCCTCTGCATCCCCGTCTCGCCTTCAAGTCCTGCAAGCCGCCATCGAAGAGCGCTGCCTCTGGCTTATCCGCCGCTCCTCGAATATTCAGACGCCCACGAACGTTTCATCACCAAGGATATCACAAACGAAAGTTCTAAGCCTCTGGTATATCGCCGTTGGAACTTCCAGCGAGGCGCAAGGCCACTGCGGGCCGGCCCGTAGCCATCACCAGGTCTATCCTCAAACGACTGGGGCGAACAGCTCGGTCAGTTTCGTAGTTGACTGAACTTTTGTTAACTTTTGTTGACAACTTGCATTGAAGTCGTCCTGTTTGAAGGTGGTTTTCCAGATGTCGGCCGACCCCACGGGGCAGCAGCTCCTGCTGCGCTCCAAGGTCATCGTCGTCGGTGAGTCCCTCAATTTGTGTTTTTGATCATGGACTTAAACGCATCTCTACATCATTGGATGCTGGAGCGGTAGCGATGTGGCAGGGAAAATGCTCTTTCTGGGTTCGGTCGAAATCTGCGTTGGTGCCCTTGCAATTGTTCAACGGTGCCACAGATTTACCTGCGCTGCCGTCCTTGGTAGCCAAACCATGGCTATCGATCAAATCACCATGTTTGAAAGGATGACTCTGAGACTTGTATCCCCGGTGCTGTGGATCGGACCCGATTGCCTCGGGATCCACAGCAGTTGGCGGGGACCCCGGGTGAGCTGAGGAGGATACTTGTTGGAGGGATTGATGCGATGGTGGATGGGTCAAGCGAGAATAGACTACACTTTACGTGCACAACAGAGCGCGGCGGTGAAAACACATTCTGCGCCTCCTTCGGATCATGGTCCATGCTGCTGAAGCGGGTTTTGATGCCCGGACGCATCGCGGACAGGTGATGCGGGTGTGGGAAAGTCAGCTATCGTGCAGATGTTCCACTCGAAAGGGACTCACTACCCGAAACAGTATGTGATGACGACGGGTTGCAATTTTGTAATGAAGGAGCTCAAGGTCAGAAATCCGCCACCGCCCCACAAGCTTATTTTTTTCATGGGCACTGACAGGGTGGTTTGCGCGGTTGGGACAGTGCCAGGCAGAGGGGTCGAACACTACAGTCGAGCTGCACATCTATGACTCTTCAGGGCAGGAGGTCTTCCGCGAGCTGACTTGCGAATATGTTGGGCACCCACCCTTGCACCATTCCGTTGCGTGCGCCTGCTCCACTGTGTGCGCAAATCCTAGGTGAGCCACGACCAAGGCGGCAGCTGCTCAGTGGGCGCGGGCGCGGGCGCGGTTGTGTGTGCAGTGGAAAAATGCCAACATGGTGATGCTGGTGTACGATGTGACCAACGAGCAATCATTTCAGAATTTGGGGTCGTGGCTTGACCTTGTCCGGAAACGGTGTCCCGACAAGGTTCTCCCAGGTGTGGTTGTTGCTAACAAGATCGATCTGGAAGAGCGCGCACGCGTGGGGGCTGCTGATGGCGACGAATTTGCGCGGGCCAATACTCTTGAGTTTTTCCAAGTATCAGCGGCGCGCAACACACACGGTGCGTGCCCTTCCCCGCCCCCCGCGAGTTCCGGTGCGGGAGCGAGTCGCGCGGATACTTGGGCTGACTCTGAAACATACGGGGATCAGTGGATGCACCCTTTCAGCAGCTCGTTGAGATGTTTGCACGGTCTTATGAGGAAAAGCTCGACAGCATGACGACGATGTGATGGTCTTCGATGCGAGAGGTTGACGGAGCGGTGCGAGCGTTCAAAACATCCAATTCTTGTCGAAACGGGATCATTTTGAAAACTGAAACGGTGCGTAAATGATATATACATTGTCCAGGTAGAACCCTGGTATAACCTTTGGCCCTAGGCTCTTCACAGGCCCTGCTCCTCTGCACCCCCTGGGGCGTCTGCAGCGTCGACCTCACTTTGCAGCATAGGAGCAGGCGGCGGCCCGCCGCCCAGGCCAACCTCAGGTATCTCCACCCAGACGGACTTGGCCGGATAGAGCCAGCGCCAGCGGCGCGCACGTGGCTCCCCCGGATTCCAGATTACCTCGGCGACACCGCAATTGGGGAACTCCATCTTTCGGAAGTAGTTCTCATCCAACCCAGCTGCCCGACACAGCATCGCCTGGTTGATACCATTGTGAGCAGCCACCAGGGTCCTCCGCCCGCCAAGTTGTCTCGAAGTTTTGTCCTCTGCAGCCTCCACCAAAATTTGCTGCCAAACGCCGTCCGCACGCTCCCACAGGTCTCGAATGGGGTAGACCCCCGAGTCAAGGCGAAGGTCTTTCGGGCGGTCTCCGCGCCACTGTTTATACACCTCGGGGTACCGTAACTGTATCTCCTTCTTCAGCATCCCCTCCCACTCATGCAGATCAATTTCACGAAGATCCTGTACAACCGAGGCTTTCGGAAGCCGCCGTCCAGCGGCCTCAGCAAGCTGCAGAGTCTCCTGCGCACGCGAAAGCGGCGAAACATAAACCGCATCGATTTGTAGCCCTGCAAGAAAATTTCCGACCTGTAGACACCCGCACTCCTCAGCAGAATGATAAGGGCACGTGCTCGCAGCGCTACTCGATCTAGCTCGAGAAAAGGAGCCCTGCGTCGTTCTTAGTTTCTACGGGGACTCGGAAGTGCGACCTCTGTGGCTTGACGAGCACCTTCTTCCGAGAGTCGCGAAGAATCCGTTGAGCCCTGCCATCTCGCGTATTAGAAGCTCGATATTGCCGATGGGTTGCGCCGGCTTGGGAGAAAAAGCCACGGTCCAGGACAGGATCTGCAAACTGGCACCGACCTGGACACGGCCCTCGGCATTGAAATTTGTCTGCCCGTGACGGAGTAGCAACCATGATTTGCCAGTAGAAATGCTCTGGGGATCCTTTCCAGCTCGGGCATGCAGCTCCTCGGATCCGGTCATCGCCCCCGGACGGCGAGTCGCGACGTTGAGCGGGTCCAGGTGCGATGGGAGGATTCGGCTGTCCCGCTGGTACGCAGAAGACTTCACCTTGGGCTGTGATGGGCCCTTTCCAGACGAAGAAAAGGACGGACGAAAAACGAACGCTAGCCGGTTCCCCGGACCGGCAGACTGCTGGTGCCCGCCGTGGACACGCTCGGATACCCAGGAATCAGGCTTGATGGCACTTACAACCACCGAGAGCAGCGCCGGAAAAAGGAAGGCAACAGTTCCCTTGAAGAGTAGTCCTGAGCTGCGTGTTCGGGCAAAGGAATCTTGACCTGCCCGCTCTTTGAGGCAACTCTGCGAAGTCTGACAGTGCTCAGGCCTTGTTACTTCACTGCTCCTCAAAAACCCCCAATTCCACATTCCAAGCCCAGGCAATGGCTTCGACGCAACACTTGTGCGCCAGGTTTTGCGTGCCCACAACAGCAGTTGAGCTGCACTCGAAGTGGAGACGCCGCAGGGGGTGGCCGCCACGTGGAGGGGGACACAAGGGGTCGGATATCGTAGTTTACAACTGTCACACAGGCCCGCCTCAGAGAGCCCCGTGCGTGGGGCTACTCGAGATCATGGCATCCTTGGACAAATGCCTAGCGTTGCTCGTGGTCTTGTCGATGATCTCAATGGTGACGGGGTACGTGGAACCAGAGGACCGTTTTCCCGAGGGCCTTAACTTGTATTGCCAGCGGAAAAATTGCTACGAGGTGTGCCGCCCGCCCGTGTTGAGATCACACAGCCACGGGAATCCGGACCGCGGGGCACTTTCAGCGGCGGGCTCCTTTCCCGTAGCCCCAGGACAAAACGTTTCGAGACACCGGACAGGCTTGATCGCCTATCGTGCGATCTTTTTGGGTGCGAATAGCGTGCCGACAAGTGTGCGCGTGGTGCTCAGGTGCTCCGTGTGGACCATGAGGCGACTGCCGCGGAGATAAAAAAAGCATATCGCAAGATGTCGCTCACGTACCTCGCCTGACCGAACTCCCCGCGGGATCGACTACTGTGCCGAAATGTTGGCAGAGCTTGCATGCAAAGGAGATACGTGAATAGGAACAAGCATGATGTTGCTTCTCGCAGGTACCATCCAGACAAGAGCGACTTGCCAAACGCACATGAGACATTCATGAGAATTGCGAATGCCTACGAGGTAAGAGCAGATGCCATTTAACTCGGCTTGTCGCGTCTTCTCACCTCACTCCTCCCTTCATGGCACAAAGTGCCGCTTGTCCTCCGAACAGCGCCTGCAGCAAGCTGAGATGGTGTCGCGGTTTGCAGGTTCTTGGGCGCGAGGAGGTGCGGACAGCATATGACGAGTTTCTTGCGAACCCGCAGCGGCATATTTGGCAGCACTACTCACGGTATTATCAAGCAGTATATGCACCCAAGTCGGACCTTCGTCTCGTTGTGCTTGGGATGCTCAGCGCGGCATCAGCTCTGCAGCTTGCGTCGTGGAAACATCGCGCTAAACGGATCCGGGAGGCGATTCTTGCCGCACCCAAGACGCAAACAGCGATCAAGGGGCGGCTAAAGGAGCTCCTATCGGATTGTGGGGCACTGAATCCCAAGAAATCCGAGCAGCTCGCAAAGCTGCGGCAGCTTGAGGCGCAGTCGGAGTATGACGTACTCTCGGGCATCCTGGTTGATGACCTGCCGTTGACAGCGCCCGGCAAGGGCTACCGCGACGTTGTCCTGGCTCGTGTGCTGCTTCTCCCGCTCGATCTGGCTCATGCCACCTACTTTCACGCCCGATGGCTCCTCCTTTTCTCCATCCTTCGGCGTGGTTCGGCCCAGCCCTGCACTTGTGATGTTACATAATCTCGATAAATAGTGTGAATGACGGGCTCATCTGTGCAGAATACGGCCCCGAAGAGGAAGAGATCGCAACGCGCAGCAAGATCGGCTACTCTGCAGGTAAGTGGGAGAGCCTCTCCGAAGAAGAGCGGCTGGAGCTGGTGCAGCGGCGGTTGTGGATTACTGAGAACTTGGAGGCCTACGAACAAGAGCGCGCGGCCGAGGTCAGCGTGCACATCTTTCCCTGATGCTGTGCATTTCCAGTCCAGCCTACGTTTGGAACCAGCAAGTGTGTAGACAAGGTCCTTTGCCACGAAATCCAACGCGCCAATTGCTCACGCGCTAGGGCACGTCACGTCCAGGTTGATAAAGCACGCCAGAAGATGATGGGGAGCAACAGGTACAAAATTTACAAACGCGCCATCAAGAAGCAGTAGGGGGGCAGGCCCAGTAGGAACAGTGGGCTAGGTAGGTGGGGAGTATTGATATCTCATGTGAATTGGAAGTGTGCCAGAAAAGAAAGGGTGATCAGGCAGAGCACTGACGCTCACTGTATTCACGGCGCGTGCTCGCACCGCTAGTGCCGCAAGGCCAGCTGCAAGGCGTAGTGACGCGGGACCGCGGACGCGATCAAGACGCAGCTTCAGCCTCGGCGCTCCACGAGATCTCGAGCGGCGCAGTCGCGCTGGGAAGGCGCGGCTCGCCGCGGCGTAGAGCCTCCGCTCGGCGCTTCTCGCGGTCCTCGGGGGCCTCGCGCCACCGCGGCACACCTAGAGGCTGCTTCCACAGCCTGATCGAGAGTGCTTTGCTTTCCTCATCGAAAAGGAAAGCCTCGGGGGAAAGCGGTTCGCCATTTGCCATCCCTTGCAAAGAACGCCCACTGAGACCCCACACTCCCAGCACGCGCACTTCCTCGACAGTCATGTCCTGCATGATGCGCGGGTCGGAATTAGGCGAGTAACTCCCCTCCGGCGACAGCGTGAAGTTTCCACTCTCGCCGCCCAAGCTCGAGTGCAGCGCCAGCCGCAGAATCGTCCGCGGTGCGTCACGGTCCGACGTTTCCCCGTCATCGAGCACGGCCCTTCCCGCAGCGCCCCCAGCACCATTGGGCGCTGCGAGAAACGTGAAAGGGGTTGCCCGTGCAGCCTGAGAAGTAAGTGCTGCGCGCTGCATCGGAACAACGTAGCCACCCCGCACGTGCACCGGAACCGTGTCAAGCGGCGCTTCAAGCTGCACCCGCCCCGGCACTGACCCACGCTCGGCCCCAGGCGCGCTTGAGCCCCACGGAACAGGGCGCAGTTCCTCTCCCGAGGCGAGCGCAAACCATCGCCCTGGCGGAAAATAGCCGGTGACATTTCGCGCCCCCTCGGCGAGCACCGGTGTCACGAGGAGCGCGCCGCCCATCATCACCTGCTCGTCCACTGCGGCGATCGCATCCAGCATCTCCCGCCCCCCGCCCACAGCGTGCAAAGCCTCTTCTTGGAACTCCAACAACAGCGACCGCGCGACCGGGATGCCCGTTGCGTGTGCGTCGTGGAATGCTGAGTAGAGGTAAGGCAGCAGGCGATACCGCGTTGCGATTGCCGCTCGCATCATCGCCGTCGCCTCCGCGTCCCATGCAGAGGGCTCCTGCGCTGGCGACACGTTGTCGTTGTGGTTCCGCGCAAAAGGATATGCAAGTGCACCGACTTGCGTCCAACGGATGCACAGCTCGCGCGTCGTCGCCCCCGCGAACCCGCAGATGTCCGCCCCGACAAGTGAAAGGCCGAACAGGCCCATCGTCAGAACCCCCGGGAGCGAAGCGCGCAGATCCTCCCAGGTTGCACAGTTGTCTCCTAGCCAGTGACCTGCAAACCGCCCTGCACCCGGAAACGTAGATCGTGAGATGATCAAGGGACGCACCGTTGGAAGGAGCGACTGCAACGCCTCGTGCGTCACCGCCGTCTCGGACAGACCATAGAGATTGTGCACGTCCAAGTGCGCAGCCTTGGTACAACCTGCCGCCGTACGCTGCGCTCTCCAGCGGTCTGCAACACAGTGCACGCTATCCATGGCCAGCGTCTTTTCCTCTAGCGGTCGCCCCCCCGGAATATATGGCAGCATCGCAGGTTCCCTTTTGCGTCCTCCCATCATTCGTAGTTTCCACGGCGCAAACAGCCGCCCCTTCCGCGCAACCTCGGCCTCCGTCGTGCCACCGCGGCAGGTCTTGTCAGCCTCGGCAAAGTCACCGCAAGACGTCTCCGGGCGAGTAGGCTTGTCGCAGGGGCCGTCGCAGAAGTTGGAAGGCTCGTTCATGTCGAGCCACAGGCCATCGAACGAAAGCAGCGCTTGAAAGCGACGCAATTGTGCAGTCCACCAATCGCCCGCTGCGGGATGTAGAAAGTCAGGGAACAGGGTGTCGCCTGGCCACACGCGACCCTTGACAGGAGCACCCGTACCGGCATCTAAAACAAACACGCCCGCGGCGAGGCCCTCGTCGAGCGGGGGATACGCTCCCGCGGGGAAGGCCGCGATCCCGGGGTCGACGATTGGCACAAATCGTTGCCCCTGTGCATGCAGCTTTGCAACAAAAGCACGCATCATGCCAAGTGGGTACGCGAGCGGATCGACTGAAAAGTCGTGTGCCTGCTGCATGTAGTCGATGTCCAGCCACTGGGCGTCCTGGCCGACCCCCGCCACACGCATGGCCTCCACCACCGCCGATGCCTTGTCCACACCCCCGTAGCCCCATCGGCAGAGATGGAATCCTAATCCCCAGTAGGGCGGAAGCGCTGGACGCCCCACAATGTCTGTGTACTGCGTTATAATTTCGCGAATCGATGGTCCCATCAAAACGCTGAAGTCCACAACGCCGCCTACGGCTCGAAATGCCACAGAATCTCGTGACAGCAACACGTCCATCGCTGCCGAAGACCGCAGAAAAATCCCGAATGCTGTTCCGCTCTCTGAAGAGACTGCGATGAGCAGCGGGTGGCTTCCGTATAGTCCAGTGCCGCCAGCGGGGTCATGTCTGGGCACCTGCTGGTCCTTGGCCAGCAGAGTGTACACGTCGACGAGCTCGGAGCCGTCAGCATTGAGGCCCCCACGCGGGAGGCGATGCGGCGCATTCTGCTCTCCGACGCCATAGAGCCAAAAAGTTTCCGGCACGAGCGCTGTAAGGGTGACGAGCTGCTCCTCAAAAGTGAGCCCGCTGCCTCTTCCCGCGGCCGGCGTTGCGTTGAACAAGAGCTCCCCGGTCGCGCGGCGCGTGACAGCCAGGCCAAACGGCTCTTTGCTGTAGTTCAGCTTATATACGCGGCTCGCAGGCTCGCGTGTGCTTCGTTCACTGGGCGGGACAGGTGGGAAAAGCGCGGGTGGGACCTCCCAGCGGTCCTCGGCCGGGTCTGTGATGCGCACCCTCACGCGCTCGGGCGATTCCATGGCAACCTCCAGTGAAAGCGGGCAGACTTCCGAGCCAAAATAGCCGATTCCCCGCCCATCTATGCCATCGCCCGCGCGGTGTGTCCCTCCGCAATCAACCACGCCGTGATCACCGTGAATATCGCGGGTCAGGTTTACCAGTCGCAGGGCGTTGGCGGGCAACGGATAGAAGCACTTGGCTGCAGACCCTGGCGCATCTCCCGCGCTAGGATCGAAGCAGCAGCCGCGTGCCTTGCACAGCTGCTCCGTCGCTTCACCGTCCTGGAAACAGTCGACGCGCTGTGCCGGTGACGCCGGAAAACACATGTTCGTGCATGCCAGAACACTGCACAAACGACGGGGTCAGATCTTTCTCAAGGACTGGCTTGATGAAGCCCCTTTCATGTAACTGCAATCGACTCTTTCACACAAAAGTGAAGACAAATAAGTGTGCCACGCGGATATCACCCGTCGCCGTTGAAGCCGTTTATACAGGAGCAGCGGAAGCCTCCAGGAGTGTTTTGGCACAGTGCACCTTCGAGGCAATTATGCGTTCCAGCAGCGCACTCGTTCACGTCCAAACAGTCTCCATCCGACCCAGATTCGTAACCTACTTCACATTCGCAAGAAAAGCTGCCCTCTGTGTCTTGGCAGATCTGGTTTGCTTTGCAAGGGCCCTCCCAGGCAGCCCTGCGGACCGTTCTGATCCTGGATCGCCCAGCCGCACACTCGTCGACATTTGAGCACTCCAATCCAGTCCCTACCCACCCAGTATCGCAAACACAGTGATATACTCCTCCACCGGTACTATTGCCTGCCAATGCTCGCCCGGGCCGAACTCCTGGAACGCAGGTAGCGTGCACATCGCAGCCATGGCTCACCGGACATATTACCGGTACTGCTTGACCTCCATCCGACCGTTCCCCGTCCCCAAGGCCAGTCCCCTCCTCTGGAACGTGGATGCCAACAGCTTGAAGTGCAATCAGTACTAGAATGCCCAGCTTAATTGCGAGGGAGCGCGTTGCAATTCTGCAGCTGAACGAACAGCAGTGCCAAGGAAGGGAGACTCGTCCTCGGTAATAGCCGAGGTTAGCATCCCGAGCTCCGGTGCAAAGCATCTCTTCAGATGTTATTTCCTGCTCTGTCGCTCCTTAAATTACTTCGGGGCGCTGATTGCGTCGTGGGTCCCGCCTCTCTGGTCCCATAGCGTCGCTCCAACCCTTCAGTTCTGGTAGGGTCATCTCTGGCTGGTCTGAGGCGGGCCCTCGGATTCGAGTCAGTCGACTTTTCCCAATCCACGGGGCCGCGCGCGAGGTTTGCGGTCGACAGATTGTCCGATTACGGGCCGCGCTGCGATGACGCCGTCCGGATTCTACATCGCAACAACACTTTCCCTCCTCGGTTCTTGCTTGGTATCCGCGGCATGTGCCCCATCAGCCAGAACTTGCTGCGTTCCACAGGCGGTTGCTGTTTTGCCTGAATGCACACGCGTGGGGCATTCGCTTCTGGCGCCACCGGGAACGCGTTTCTTCGCATTGCGGGGTGGCGGTCAGGCGATGAGTGCAGAAGGAGATGCAATCACAGAAGAGCAGGCTGGAGAGGAGCTCATCAAGGCAGCGGTACGTGCCCCCGAGGGCGCATCTGTGGGAATGGGCCTTTCCAGAGTTTCCGCAGGGCGAGTATTGCTCTTGCAGGTTGTGCAATTCGTCGTATTGAGTCGTACGCGTAGAGCCAAGAAAAAACTGATGCTCCGGCTGCGCTGCAGGTCGAGGCAAATATCGAAGGGCTTGACCCCCCAGGGCTAAACCTCCTCGTCCAGGCCGGCGCGCCGGTTAACTACCAGGATATGTGGAAGCGCACACCGTTGCACTATGCTGCACGGGAGGGGAAAATCGAATCCATCCAGCGGCTTGTGGATCTTGGAGGGGATCTAACGGCGCAGGACTTCCTCGGGCGGACTCCACTTCACCTGGCTGCGCGAAAGGGTCACGCAGATGCTGTTGTTCTCCTGGCTCAGCTTGGATCCGACCTCAATCACGCGGACAAGAACCCCTGGCCGAACAATAGTCTCACCCCAGCCCACTGACAACACCCGACGTTCCTTTTCCGCGCCGGCGAGCTCCGCCCTCATCTCTTGGCGATGCAGATGCTTGCTTGTGTTTGATTGCACGGGCTCGTTGGCAGGCGGGCGGACACCTCTCCACTGGGCGTGCTACAAAGGCCACCCGGAAGTCGTCTGGCGGCTTTGCGAACAGGGCGCGGACATGGAAGCACGGGATGCGATGTCAAGGACGCCGCTACACTGGGCGGGGCGGCGTGGGCAGCGGGACTGCGTGCAAGTGCTGTTAGTGATGGGCGCAGACGCGCACGCCGTTGACAACAAGAAGATGAAGGCCATCAATCTTGCCAACTCTAAGGAGAGTAACGCACCGACCCAGCAGCTCCTCCATACTGCTACGATTCGCGGACAGCTGCCGACCGAGCTACCTGTTTTCGTTCCGACTGCCGCATCGTCGCAAGCTCTGGAGCCTCGCGCGGCTGGGGGTAAGGCAGCTGCAGCCGCAGCCGCGGCGGCTGCGGTGAAAGGAAAGGCAACCACAGCGGACCACGCAGCGCCCCAGGATGAGCCGGAGTGGGCCGAGGATAAGAAGGTGGCCCAGGAGAATGTTTCTCCTGGGGGCGGGGAGGGGGGGGCACCTCAGGGTGCGCACGACATGCAAGCGGCGATCGCGCGTGCGCAAGCGCTTTACGGGAGTGGTGGGGCCGCGGCGGCAGCAGGGAACTGGCGGGAAGTCGACGACGATGACGACGGCGTGGAGTACGCCTAGAATGAGCAGCGTGCCGCTGCTAGGCTATGAGGCTCTTCTTCGAGAGCTATGCATGAGTCTGGGTGAAGATTTCTATTTGAGCTTTACAGAATTCATTTCCCTTTCTCACGAGGCAACGCTACCGCGCATCCTGACACCATGTACACCATCCCTCATGCGCGATGCGCTTAGTCGCTGTCTCCACCACCCTCGTCGGCGGCGTCGAGCTTCGCTTTCAGCTGCTCGCGCTCTCGCGCCTTGCGCTCTTTGATACGTCGCAGCTTCTCAGTGCGAGCCTCCTGCTCCTCGTCCTCCCCGTCCTCGTCGTCCTCGTCGTCCTCGTCGTCGTACTCGGCTGGCGGATAGTAGAAGATTGGGTTCTCGGCAGGCTGCGACAGCGACTGAGCCGACCAGACAATTCCTCCGCGCAGCACCGTTGTACGCCCGCGCCCTTTCAGGCACGACCGGACCGCTGTCCCGTCCTCCAGCTTTGGTGGTTCATAGTACACAGGCGTGTAGCCAACCTTTGCTCCTGGCAGACGCCTCCGTGCACCCTTCTTGCGACGCGACATTGCCTCCATCAGTTTTTCCTTTTCCTTCGCATCCTCCTGTTTGTCCTTGTCTCCGCGCGGCGAGGCACTTCCGTCCGGAGAAGAAAGCCCTTCCTCGTCCTCGTCCTCGTCTTCCTTCTCTTCATCTTCATCTTCCTCCTGCTCAGCGATTCAAATTTAAGCTTCTAGACCATGAAACATGAGCGCTATGGGCAGGCGCGGGCATGCTGTGTCCTGGCTTGCGCTGGAGCGGGGGGGAAGACCTCATCGGACTCATCTTTATCTGCAGCACCCATATTCGGGGCGTTGGACAGCAGGCCACGACGCTGCCGTCCAATCTGGATCGATGCAAGCATAGATCCGACATACCAGATCTCGACAACTTGCGCTCGCCCAATACTGTGCGTGCTGTGCGCTTCTGGGCGGGGTATAAAAGAGCCGAAGAAGAATTCGGACGGGTCCGCCTCACGAAAATCAACCCCCCAGGAAATCAGACGTTCGTCTTCTGGCGCGAATTTCAGACCATGAACCGGCCCTGCGTGTGCGGTCCAACATGCAAGCTGCTCCGACGAGAGCACAGAGGCAATGCGGATGCGCCCGTCGCCGGTACCCCACGCAATGAGTTGGCCGTCGCACGAGACATCGATGCAGTGCACGTAGTTGCCAACTCCTAGATCACAGCGAAGATTGTTTGAATGCCGGTTGCGATGCTTCTTGCAGTGCTTGCAGATTCCTCGCATGATGGTGCGACCAAAGAACTTGACTTGTCCGACAGGTGCATAGTAGGAGAAGTCCTCGCGGATGCTCGCTGGCCAAGTGGTTGGATTGCGCCTGTAGCGGATCGCACCCTTGTCACGCTCTTGCTCGGAAAGAAATTTGATTTTCACTTTGAGTTCTCCCTTCGCATCTGCCGCGCCGTCGATAGTTTTGAGCTTGAACCACTGGTCGCGGAATGGTTCCTTGAGAAGCTCGTCGATTGGGAAGACCACCTGCCCTATGAACTCCTCTGCCTTGGTAATGCTCCAGTCGTACAACACAAGCTTCAGCTCGCGCGCCCCCTCTTCGACATTGTACACGAACTCTTCGTTCCATTCGGGATTCAGATTGTTTTTGACCACCTTGGTTTTGTGACGCTCTGACTTGCCGACATTGACCGCGCAAAAAGGGTCGGCGAGGCCAAACGTATCCATACGAGGAAGATTTCGGGCCTTCTCTACAAGCACTGTGACTTCCCCAATACATTTGACTTCTCTGAAGGTGAATCGCAAAGAGATACAAGCTTTGCCCTTGCCGCCCTCAGCGTCGACCAACTCGAACTCGCGGTCCGTGACACCCTCCTCCGCATACACAAGCTCCTCAAGCGGGACCCACGCCTCTCCGAGAAAGCGATGCGCCTCGTCTTTGTCCCAATCGAAGATCTGCACGCACACAGATTCGTCCAAATTCCACACGGAAAAATTGAATTCTTCAAACCAGCCAGGGGACGAGCCCTTTTTATTGTCTGTCTGCTCCTGCTGGCCCTTCCCCAGCTCAATCTTGACAAAACGCATGTTGCTCATTGCCCCTGAGAGGAAATCCCCAGCCGGTAGGTCAAATGCTTCGACCACAAACACCTTGAGGTATCCGATCAGACCTGTGTCAAGTGTCCACATCAGCACATTTTCGTCGAAACTACCCGTGAAGAGACGGTTGTTTGGGAACAAATAGCCAGCCGAGACGGTATGCGAGTGCGCGCGGAGGGTTTGCAGCGCTTGTCCAGCCATGACATCCCATACGATAATAGTCTGGTCGTCTCCTCCTGAAATAAGACGCTTCGAGTCGTGTGAGAAGTGGCACCAACGAACCCATGATGTATGTCCCAGAAGCGGGCGCTCGTCGCTTTTAAATGGAAAGTACTTCCAGACACGCAGGGACATATCAGAGGATCCTGATGCCACGTACTTGTTGTTGAAGGAAGTGGCTACCGCGCGTACATACCCACTGTGTGCCATTTCAGAGCCGAGAAAGGAAAGGTCCTCGGCAGACCAGATTGAGACCATCCAGTCGCCGCCCCCTGTCACAATCATGCTACCGTCTTGAGTCCATTCCAGGCAAAGACAAAAGTGATCGTTGGCCTCAACTGTCGCGATCAACTTTGCCTTGGGGCTGCAAATGTCATAGATGCGTAAGGTCCCATCGTGACAGGACACGGCCAGGCGCTGTCCATTTGGCGCGAAGCGCGCCGAGGTGACAGTTCCCGCATCTTTTGCACAGGTGATGGCCCAGGGACGTGAGAGAATCTTCTTTTCTAAGCGCAGTTGGAGAATCGGCATTGATGCATCGAAAAGCGAGTGTTTGAAGGCGAGTTTTCCGAATTGCCCGTAGTCCTGGTACACAAATTCTGCCTTCTCCTTCGCCTCAAGAGCCTTCTCAGCACCTTCTTCTATGTGTCGCGAGAGATGGAAAGACTTCTTCCACGCAGCAGGTGCGAGTCGGTCCACTGTGAGTCGGCGGCGTTGCGTCCCAATCTGCTGATCAAGTATCAATGGCTGCACACGGTGAGCCTGCAGCATCTCCATGAGGTCCTCCTCCGAGTGTCCCAAGACGTACAGGCAGAAGCTCTCGAAGTCGATGTCACCTGTGTGCCGCTCATCCGCAAGTGCAACCATTTTGGCCACCGTGTACATGTCGACAGAATGTCCGATCGCGCGCATTGCGAAGGAAATTTTGGCGACGTCGATTGCCCCACGCCCATCAACGTCGAAGGTATGAAAGGTTGTGAGGGCCTCGAGGAGCAGATGCCGTCGCTCCTGCAACGCCGCGCGAATGTACGCATCGTCCCCACCGCTGAATCCCATCAACGACTCGAAGAATGCAAAGTCGAGCCCCTTCTTCAGTCCTGTGCCCAACCACTGGTGAACCGACAAGTTTTGCTCGGGCACGATGACGCGTACAACCGGGCGCTGGTTCAGGCAGAGAGCGCACCAGTGCCGTATTCGATGCTCAGTTGGGAAAAGATTTCACGTACGTTCGCCTCCTCAAAGTCGTCGACTTTAGCCTCACGAAGTGCCTCGACTAACTCGTCTTCTGCAATGACCTGTGACACAACGAAGCGAAGTCAGTGACGGTGAGAGGTCACGCAATACAGGAACGCAGGAGCGGGTCAGGCGCACGATTACTTTATCGCTGTTCTTGTCGAGACGCTTGAAGACCCGGTACAAATGTACGAGTGGGTCTACCTCACCAGCACCTTGGGAGAGGCGCTGCATAAGAGCCACAAATTCTTCTAAGTCGAGCTCGTCGTACACAGGTGTCTTGAGAGACACCCCCACGCCCTCCCAACGATCTGGCCCCCGCCCTCGCTTCACGCACACCTCGTGGATGATCTGCTGCAGCTGTGCCGCTTCAACCGCAATCCCAAGGCGTATGAGCGCTTCGCCGAGATCATCGAGCACTGAAATCTTGCCGCCTGGCGCCGTGTCGTGCCGCAGAGTGTCGAAAAGCTCCCAACAGTGCTCACGGTGCAGTTCCGCGTGTTCGCGTTTCAGACGAGACGAAATTTGCCCGACCAACTGCTTCATCTGCTCCCGCGGGGTCTGCTTAGCTTCACTTGCTTCCTTTGTCCGCGCTGCTCGGCGTCGGATCCAGCTCCCGACTACCTTGTTGTTCTCCAGCCCCGAGCTTGGCGCGCGCGAAAAGTCGCTACCCGGCTGCCCAGGAGCGCCCCCTGTCTCATTTGATGAGGGCCTCCTTCCAAGAAGGTCGCGCCAGCTACCCGAGGAGCTCGACTGACGCTGAAACGCCCCACTTGGCGGCACCTTGCCGTCATCCTCTGTCCCCGCGCTCGCGAGGTTCTTCGAAGATCCACTAAAGAGATTGAACTGTGATGCGTGGAACGTGCCCGACATCGAAAACATAGACCCGCTCCACCCAGCACTACGAGCTAATTCTGCATCTTGGCTCGTGGTCCTGCCCACTGCGCTGTTGTCGCTCACAGTTCGCGCTGACTGGTTCGCATCACTCGCTCGCCTCCAACCCATAGGAAACCAACCACTACCAGACGCCTGTCGCACTGGCGGTTCTAAACGTGCACCGGAAGCCACTGACGGCGTTGCCGTTGCCTCTTCCTCGGCCGCAGGTTTTGTGGCCCCACACGACTTGGTGTGCGCCGAAGCCGACGTATCATGACGAATCTCACCAGCCTGCTCGTTAGAAAGAAGAGAGTCCTTATCGGAAGCTGTCCCAGCTGGTTCCATTTCAGCTCGTCGAGCAACTGTAGAGCAACAGGTACGTCTCCGGATGGGCCTGTCCGTGAACACACTCGAGGGACCGGATCACGTACGGCGTATTATCAAAACATCAATGCACTTGCCTGTGAAAACCTCTGCCCCCTTCGTTCCTGGTGCAGTGCAGCGCGCAGCTTTGTCTCCGACCTCGAGAGCGCCAGGTCAGCGTCCTCTTGCGGATCGACCAGTCGGGTGACTGACTCCGTGGTCGGGTGCGTTCAGGCAAAGCAACTGCCGGGGCTCTGGATATTGGCTCCAGCAGCACCGACCCGCCTCAGAACGTTTTCCGCCTAGAGCTGCGGATTTTTTTTAACGCTGTCTCCCGGCCACAGCTATCCTGCTGTTCTTCGCTCTGCGATGTTCGACTGTTGTCAGTAAACGTATGTTATCTCCCTAGAGAGGGTCGGACAGTGTCGGAGAGGCCTGGTTGTGCCCGGTGCAATGGTGGACCGTCCCGACACGCGTCGCGGCTGCACCGCCACATAGCCGGAGTCAAATGGGGGAGAGCGGTGCGTGGAATTCTTGTTGGACGATAAGTACCACCCCCTAGTCTCCTTGCTTACTCCTCAGTATGGGGGGCACGCTGGCCCGACAGCTTGGCCGGCGAGCAGCGAGTTCCAGAGTGCGATCACACGCAGTGCCCTCAGGGCACTACGTGTGTTTCACACGGCGAGGGGTCCCCGTGTGAAACAGCCTCGTTGGGGTCGGGCATGCTGCATCTGCCTAGCAGTTGTGGACTCTCTCGTCGGGCATCTTTGAATTGAGGGGTTTATCGCGTTTGCGTCAATAACGTATGTCTTTCCAAGTTTGTGGCATCTCAAATTAATGTCACTTTCTTCCAAGCTTCTCGCCGCAGGCAACCTCCACGGCGCAGATGTAGTCAAGGTGCTGCTGCAGTTCTGCAAGCTGCCTATCTATGAGGCGCTTGATCTCAGCCTTTTCTTCGTTGCTCTTGTCTGTCAGCTGCCGAAAAAGCTCGAGCCGCAGCTGCCACCAGTTTGGATCGTGGGTATCGACCGCATCAAGTGGCGGAAAGCACGGGAATGGATGCTGCAGCGCAACGGGAGGCGGAGGGAGCGGCTTGCCAATCGCGAAAAGGCAGCCTGCCACCAGCGAATAGCCCCCTGTAGAGCACTCGGAGGTGTCAAGGACTTTGATGAATCGTAGTTCGAGGATCTGCTGTGGAATATCCATAGTGACTGACAGCTGCCACCACTCCTTCGGCCACTGCACCACCTTTCCTGTGGGTTTGTAGTCACTTCCCTCCAGCTTCAGCAAATTCGGACCGTCCCCTGTATGCGTCGCGCGTGTCTCCGTCATGATGTGCACATGTCGCACATCCTTGCCCCCAATATTGTCGTGATCCCACTGCTCCTCGTCGATCTGCCCTCGCAGCACCAGGGCTTAGGCTGCTTGGCACGCATGGGCCAGGGAGCAAGCTCAGCACTGCCTTGAATCGGGCGACGCGGTACTGAATTGGGGGGGGGCGACAAAGAGATGTTAGGGGGAGGACCGGTCGCCAGATTCTTCCCCGGTGGTCAAGATCGGGCAGCCCGCGCGCGAATGCCTGCATCATTAAAGAGCAAAGAAGTTCAGGCGGGCCTCGCCCCACGCATGGATATCACATGCGCATGCCTTCGCACACCAACTAATCGACAAACAAAAGAATGAACTCCACGCAAGATTTGCCTATGCGGACATCCAGACTCAGATCGGGCGGTGAACCTTCTGCAGGTCAATCCACTCTTCTTTGTCCATCTCGACCAGCGTCCCGATATCTCCACGAGCAGCGGGCACGACCGCCTTGAAGTCATCAGCGTAGCTGCGGTCGTAAAACTCCATCTGATCATTGGAGAGCTGGTTCGGGAACCCCAGGAATACCTGCGCAGTTTGCGGTTAGCGCGCGGTCATCGCGCCCCTAGCAGATCCTCCAGCACGGACATCATCCAGCGACAGAATTCTGAATACAGACATGCCGGCACATGGAGAGACTGAACCTTGGCAAGCTCAGGCTGCTTGTCTTCTGCCATTGCGACTTTTTGCCCTGGCCTGGCGACCTCTCCTCACAGGCACGTCGGGACGTCCGTTGCCTTCAACTTGGAAGAAAAGTTGGCTCTAGTCAAAATTAACTTATACCGATAACCGATAAAGTCGACATCTCGTAGTGTGCACACTACGTGAACTTGGGCCGCACGGACCCTTGCGCCGCTGACAAGGAGAGACCGAGATTGAGCTTGTTGCCAGATGCAGGGTACAGGTGAGCCTTACTTGAACCACGCCGCCTCACATCAGAAGTACTCTGCGCAGGGATCGACCTAGCTCTTTAGCTGAGGGCAGGAGCTGCTGCCACCGCGCGCGCTATGGTAGGTCGCGCTGACTTTTCTGTGCCTCTTTTGCATTCGGCTGTGGAAACTCATCAGACCATGAGGTATTGCTCACGTCCCGCGTCACAACACTTGCAACACGTGCCAGTCCTTCGGCTGAGACGGCAGCCACGCATTCCCTCCGAATTTTGATGCTCCTGAGGAATCCCCCGTCGTGCAGTGTACCTGCTTATCCCAGCGTGTGATTCAGATGGATAATTGTGCGCATGCGCTGGCAGGTGAAGCCTTCACCTGGGGATACGGTTCAATGCCTCAAATTTTCCCCCAACCAGAACATGTTCCTCACGGCTGCCTGGTGAGGATTCTGAAACACGTTCGCCACTATCTGTCGTTGACTGGATAATGTTCTCAGTGTGAGCTGGCTGCGAGGGGTTCCCTCACCTGGGATCCTTGTCAGGGACAACTCTGTACAAGTCTACAGCTTCCAAAAGTCGGGAAACTCACTAATGTAGGTTTCCACGACTTGCCAACCCTGCCCCCAGGGTTTCGCTGTTTGGAGATGATGTAGTGCCGACCGCAGCCCGATGATCGGGCAACATTGCTGAAATGATGCCTATGGCTGATTCAGGTCTCAAGGAATCAAGCAGATGACGAGCAATCCGCACACGCAGGCGCGACAGTCTTTTCATCCTTGCTTGTTATTATTTCACCACAGGGGTATCATGGGGCTCACTGCTTGGCTCCAAGCAGGCGGTGTTGTCTGCATGCTGGGACAGCGACGGGACCAAGATCTACACAGGATCGGCGGACAAACAAGGGAAGGCTTGGGATTTGCAGAGTGACCAAGCCGTGCAGTTTGCGCAGCATGATCAGCCGATCAAGTCGGTACACTATGTTCCTGCCCTCAACATGATTTGTACAGCGTCTTGGGACAAGACCCTCAAATTCTGGGCCAAGAATCAGTTGACAAGCGGAACGCCTGCGGGCACTGTGCAATTGAGCGAGCGCATCTACGCAATGGACGTGCGCGATGAGGTAGCGGTAGTTGCTTGTGCGGATCGCAACATCCACGTTTTCGACCTGCGTAACCCATCCGCGCCCGTTAATACGCACCAATCGCCCTTGAGACACCAGATCCGAACCGTGGCACTCTTCAGCGACAACAAGGGCTACGCGATTGGTTCGATCGAGGGCCGAGTTCAGATCTACCACATTTCCGACGCAGACAAACACTTGAACTTCGCATTCAAGTGTCACCGTGATAGCAACACTCAAGACATCTATGCTGTCAACGCCATCGTCTTTCATCGCCTCGGCACATTTGCCACTGCTGGCTCCGACGGCACTTTCAACTTTTGGGACAAGGATGCCAAGACGCGCCTGAAGAATTTTCCCAAAATGTCGAATTCTATCACGGCGGTAGACTTCAACCACACAGGGGACGTCTTCGGATACGCTGTTGGCTGTGACTGGTCCAAGGGCTACGACCAGCAAAACCGGGTGGGCGAGGCCGTCTGGTTGCACGCCGTCCAGGAAAGTGAGGTGAAGCCAAAGGCCCGATGAGTGCAGGCTATTCGCCGACGACAATGGCTGCAGCCCATCGTCTGCGTCCCTGCAGCTTTCAGTGTGGCGATTTCAGGGCTGAAGGCAGAAGTTGCGAGCCCCCAAGAGGTGCGCTAGCAAGTGGAGACGCGAGCATCAATTGTATCCACCTCCAAGTGCTCGGGCGTCTCAATACACGTGTTCTTGGGGATCCAAGCTCGCGCCCCCCCAATAACCTTGCGAGCAATTTACACCTCATCCCACAGCGACTCCCGGACCACAGCGACTCTAGGCGCTGGAACATGTTTGGGGCGCATACAGTCGCTAAATCCTTCTGCCCACTCTCACGTCACCCTTGAATCGAGGAACACGCGTGTAGGCTTCGTGGAAGCAGGCGTCAAGGACTCATGCGGCGCGGAGCGCGGCGATGCGTGCCTGCATTTCCGAGATGTCGTCCTCTTCCTCCTCGGCTGGCGCCTCTTCCTCAGCTGCGGCAGCGGGGCGCGCGGCCATCTGTGGAGCACTGGCGGGCGAGCTTCCAGCAACCGCCATCTTTTCACCGAGAATCTCGTTCAAAATTGCATCAACCACAGCTTCTTGCTCTTCCTCTGCCTCCTCTGGCTCCTGCAAGTACGAACACTCAGGGAGGGCTCGAATGCTGATAGGGTCATAAGGTGATTGAAAGATGGGCCAGACCAGGTCATCGAACATCTCTTGCACGTTTTCTTGCATGAATTCCGCCTTGGCCATCTCCTTCGACATGCCCATCATCGTTTCTCGCACTTCTGCCACCTTGATCAACTCGTTCATGGTAGCCATCATCTCCGAACTGGCCTTCAATACCCCAAGCACTTTACTCTCAGCAATCTGATGCTGTAGATTCATCTCCATAGTGTTGAGGTTTGCCTTCGTGCACATCATACGCTCTCGCGCCCGTCGGCTCCGAGCGATCTCTTTACTGCAAGGCACAACGCCGCCGTGAGACCTTCCTGCAGTCCGGCCTCAAAATTGCGCGTTCTTTAGCACTGAAGCCAGTCGGGCCCTGGGGACGGCGATGGGCAAGTACGCAAGGATTTTTGCATTGTCGACCCGTCCCTCCTTTACTAACTTCTTGGCCTCCATGTGGATCTTCTGCTCCCAAAAATGTAGGTTCAGCTGTACAGTCTGTGTTGGGCGTTTTTGTTGTGCGGGCGAGTGACCTGCTCTTCGCGCTTGATCTTGGTCGTTTCGCGCTCAATTTTGCGCTGCTCCTTTCGCAAAGTGCTCTTCCATTCACGTGCCTGTTCGCCCAATCTCTCTTTCAGGAAACCAGTTCCCTGCGGTCTGCGTTGCAACTCAGCGCGCTGCGAGGACAGAAACGGCTGATCTTTGCCACGATCCGCACAAATGAGAGGGACAGAGAGTGAGAGGGAAGCGAGAATAGAGGGAGGGAGGGCGGATAGGACTGAAGACTGAAACCTGCTCCTTCGGATCCACCTTCTTGCCCCCGAATAGCCATGACATATCGTCGACACGAATGTTCGGGGACGATCTGCTGATGTCGCGTCAGAGCTACGTTCGCGTTTTCCACAACAGCACGCGCCCACTGCCCTGGCTACTGTAGCTTACCAATTGACTTGACACAGAGAAAGCAGCGGCCAGGAATGGCGAATTATCTGGGCTCCCTCCCTGGTCAGGACGAAGCCCTCACTAATAATCCTGGATCTAATTTAGATTCGTTTTACACAGATGAAAATTGGATTTTGGAAAGTTTGTGCCGACAAAGCATCAAAGGAGAGCCGTGACGTTATTGTCCATTAAACAGTACTGATCGCCTCTGTCGCGTGCAGTGTGTATGAATACTTTGCACAAGCGTCCGGCACTCGCAACAGCGTGATTCCGTGTGAGACCGTGCATTGCTCAGGAACTTGAGTCCTGTATTCTTATGAGGATATCTGAATGCGGAAGCAATGCCAGATGTGCGCACCTAACCTTGGCAGCTGCTGCATCGATGCGCTGCCGTGCTCCTCCAGATAGCGCTGATCCCACCGGTGGCGCACACTTTTTGCAGCGATGCTTTCGGAAAGATTGCATTTCCCACTTCTGACACCGTCGCCTGCGTAATCCTTGCAGTAACCCCTGCGGGATAAAGCAGCGGTACATGTCATGCAGCGCGGGGAGAGCTAGTGCCTGCTGCAACGATTTGCGAGAGCACGCGACCTGCCAAAAGAGAGGGCGCGGTCCATGTGTCGCTGGGGCGACCTCCAATTCCACGGCACACAGAGGTGCAAGTGCCTGCGAAAGAATTGATTACAAGTGAGGCGATGTCACCTTGAATCCGATACAGTTTGTTGACTGCGCTGGAGATACCTCCCGACGGGCATGGGCATGCTCTGATGTTGCAGCGCTGAGGAGTAGGGCGTAGAGCACTCGGCGCTGAAGAGTCTCTGCCCGGTACTGCGATGCTGCGGCGAGGTTGTGACGAATCGCCAACTTCCATGGCATAAGTGCTTGTCGCTGTACCATTAGCCTCCCCAAGTAGCAGAGCTCGCGGTTATGCATCCTCAGTGCAACGTTGTCCGCCCAACATAGTAGGCATGTGCTCCGCAGTCGCGTACGCCAATTCTCCATTAAGAGAGCTTTCGTTTTGCTACGCACCGTTGCTTCTGCAAAGCGCATCATACAGCGTGCTGCGAAGCGCGGGCGGAACCATGCAGCGAAGCGCGTCTCGAGTGCCCATAATTCCTCCTCGCGTGAAGGCCACTCAGCCGACTCACCATACCGGAATTGGGGGCTCCCCCCTGCACCCCGTGCACTCTCGCACGAGTCATCCCGGAGAAGCTCCGAGTTCACACGCTCCATCTCTACGCAGCGCCGCCCAAGTGGACTCATCGGCGGGGGCGGCAAGCTCTCTGTCACGTCTAGGAAAGTGCGCAATAGCTCTTCTCGCGAAACTTCGCAAAAGTCTGCTTGCTGCACCTCATCAGCATAGGGAAAAAGAAGCAGGAACGTTCTTTGCTTCAATCGAGCTTCCCTCTTCGCCCGCAGGGCCCGTACGATTTCCCGACGCGTCCCGATGAGACACCAACTCAGCAAGACCTTCTCACACAGTGCCCATCCTCGGAATTTCCGGAGCCGAGACAACCTCTTCGAGTCGTTCAAACTCCTTTTTCCCGCGAAGTGTTGCTGCAAGAGCGACAGACGCCCTTTTGCTATCCAGCTTTCCTCGGCGCTGTGTGACGGGACGTCTTCCCAATTGATTGTGTGACTTCTACGCCAGTACTGGCCCTGTGAAACTTTGTTCCACGAAATAGACTTCAAACACTGCTCCGGCGGCAAACGCGGAGCGAACGGGCGCGGCACGAGAATGGGGGACGACGCGTCAGCCTGACCGACTCCGGCACTTTCAACGCCCAGAATGAACTTTGCGCCGTTCCCAGGACGCGAATCAGGCAAATCTATCATCACTGTATAAGATAATGAACCAGATGAAAGCTCCATACCTGCCCATCCATCCCACGACCCCGGTCGGGATAACTCGTTACACCCCTTTAGTTGGCCGGTCAAATCCTTGAATGTAAAGCTTATTAGAAAAACGGCGAGAGATCGTTGATTGAAGTTGAGGGTATGTTCCTTGTGCAAGGCCGATAGGGTGCCCTCCTGCAAACTCAAGCAGGAAAGCTGCGCCTGGAACCCATCCTCTGGCTAAGGAACTGCTTGGTGCATTTGGGGCGACCTCGATTGGAGGATGTCGCGCGTCATGGCCAAGCCCCCTGCGGAAGAAGTACTGGTTCGTTTTGCGCAGCGTCTTGGAGCGCGAACCTACGACCTGCGTGGGGTAGAGGGAGAGCGGATTCGCCCACTCATCGTTGAGACTCTGGTGTCCTGGTGCGCTGCGACCCAGCGCCACAGGTAAGAGCGCCCTGTCTATAAGAGCGCGACATCATTTAGAACATTGAATTCACAGTTGGTCGTTGCCGTGGAACAGGAGCGTCCCACTGATGATGCAGGCTTGCTCAGCGATCGCGGGACTGGTGCTGAACAGCGAGATTGATGCAAAACTGCTAGTTGAGCGCGGTGCGGTCGAAGTGGTAATCCAAATGATGCGCTTCGGATTAGAGGACGAGATACCTGAGGGCGGCGAGGATCATGCGGCGGGTCGCTATGCTGTGTCCGCACAGAATGTTCCATGGCGCAAGGGGAGCGGAGCAGCAGCGGTCAGTGCCATCTGGGCTTTCATACAAGTTCGATCGACTGTAAAGAGGGCGACTGCCGCTGGTGCAATCAAGCCGCTAATCCAGCTGTGTATCGAGGCTAAGGAAGAGTCCCAACTGCGGCAGACGACCGGTGCGATCATGGACGTATGTTTCTGCGACAAGAACCGCGAGGCAGTGGAGCAGGAAGGTGGCCTTGAGGCGCTGCGCCTTGCGATGGATAAGTGCGTGAAGCTCAAACACCTCGAGCGCGGCACGTCCATTATTCGAAAACACGTGGCGCAGGCGCTGCAGAACCTCTCGCTTTCGCGCAAGGTACGGAGGGCATTCATCCGCGCCGGGCTAGTCCCCGCAATCGTGAACACTTGCCTTCTCAAGGACAAGGACAACAAGCTTGTGCTCCCGCACCCAGTCCTCGCCTACTTCCTCGGCGTGATTGCGAATTTGACGTTTGAACCGCTGAATCGTGTGGCGCTGCTCGACTTGGATTTGCACAAGCTGCTGGTGCAGATGCTGGACCACTGCAAGAATGGCCTCGTCGTCATTCACGTCGCTATTGCAGTGCGCAACCTTGCACTTCGTAAGTCGACCCCGGACTTCCAGCGTTTCCTCTCGACCGACGATGAGCGCAACCAGCTCGACTTTGCGACGCATAATGGACTACGATCGCTCGTCGATCTCTGTGCACGCTACATGCCGCCGCACAACGACGATGCAGTCATCGAGCAGGTCCTCTCTGCGCTCGTTGCGCTCATTTGGAACTGCCCCAAAAATCGACTACGCATGAGCAACAAAGATGTGATCGATCTGTCTGTACTTACGACCCTCGCGTCGCACGGGCACCGCCTCTCGCCGGTGATCCGGCAACGTCTGGCGATTCTGCTCGCCGACCTCGCGCAGTCCGCCACGATGCAGGCCAAGCTAGCAGAGCTCGGGCTCGTTGAGACCATGTTCAAGTGGCTGCAGCTGCCGCCTCAAGAAGCCATCACACGCTACTGCGCCGCAGGCGCCATCATGAACATGGTGGCGAACGAGGCTCTTTCGCAGAAGTTTGGCAAGGCTGTCGACCCGCTGACTCTCAAGCCCACGATTACGTTGATTGCAGAGATTTTCGACGAGCGCCCTGTGATGGACACTCTCGTTATGAATCTGTGCGGTGCGCTTGCAAATCTCGCACACAAGAACGATGCGAACCGCGCTCGGATCTGGAAGACGGGCATCGTCGAGAAGTTGCTCGCACAGGTAGACCAGTCGATGCACGATACGGGATCTGCGCAACTTTCGCGTGCAACGCAGAACCGCAACCTCATGATTGCAGCTCTACTCATGAACATCTCGGCGGGCCAGACATTCCGAGCTAAAATAATTAAGATTCGGGTGCATGCGCTTCTGATTTTTATCGTCTCGTCTGGCGAAAACCGTGAGATGGTGCGATACGCTCTTGGCGCCCTCCGCAACCTTTCATTTGAGCCAAAAGTGCAGATGGAACTCGTGGATGCGGGAATCCTTGACGCCTGCACGCATGTGTACACCGCATACACAGAGGCCGACGTGTATGCGGACGGCACGTCAGCTCACCAACACGGCGCTGCGATCCTGCGCGGGCTTTCGATCAACGAGGCAATCCGACATCAGGTGCGCAAGAGCAACGCTTTACAGAAGCTCTCCAAGGTTGTGGACCCAGCTGCCAAAAATGTGTGCGAGGAGTACGTCCGCATCAAGCCTGAGCTGAACCCGGAGGAAGTCATGATCGCCTCGCTCTGTGCCCACGGTGTCGTGCTGAAGGAACGAATTGGAACCACGGACGAGGACTCGTGGGCATTCCCTGTTGGCAAGTTCGATGGCGACCTGAGCGTGGACCACCTCCAAGGGGAACCCGCTGCAGTCGCTGCTTGGGACTGTCTCGTTCTGTCCCACCCGTGTAGTTAGCATGGCGCTGCGGCCTGCTCGACGCAGGCAGAGGAGTTTGATGTGATGCGGGGTGGCTGCGACGCAGGTGGATATTATGAATGTGCTTTGGCTGCGGCAGGATGCCATCGATCGCCGAAACGAGGCTGCTGCGAGGTTTCCAGCCCACTTCACCCCAACGCGCATCAGTGCGGAAAGTGCATTCATTTTTCCATGGACATGATCCTCTGGTCTCTGGTAGTACCGGGCAGTCAGTCAGTGAAGGGCGACAAGACTGACTATTCTGTGACTGATACGTAATAACGTGCGCAGAGACGGGACAGAGAAACGAATGGAGGGCGAACCAGATGGGGTGGAGGGAGGCAAGAAAGAGATTGAACAGAATGCGGGTAAAGATGATGGTTCTGATGTGAACGGTGCATCCGCAGATGCCGAGGGATCATGCGGCGGAAGCAAGGAGAAGGTTTCGATGACAGCGGAGCCTGAATTTCCGACGTCAGAAGTGTCTGACAAAGGAGGAAGGGTAGAGAGAAGTCGGGCACGGCTAGATCTGCCGGCTGGGGCTGCAAAGGGTACCGAGGATGGGGAACTGCAGGGAGAAGAGAGTGATCGGCCGGGAGCTCAACTGCCCCCAGCCAAGGGGGGTCAAGTCGCCGAGAACTTTCATGAACAAGATGATGAGCGATCTGAGTCGCTGCTGCAAGCGGCACTTTCTTCGCCTGCTGGGAGCGAGCCGCGAATGAGACTTCTGTTCTCTGCTTTGTCGGATGTGGAAGCCCTTTGCAACGACGAGAGCGCAACCCTCGCTCGGTTGCCGAGCAGCGAGCGCGCGGCACTGAAGGAGCAGCCACGCTTCGTGCAAGTCATGCGTCTCCGCGATACGTTGCGCAAGGCGGCGGCAGCGCTCTTGGCGCCTATTTCAGACATTCCAGACGTTGTAGCCCCAACCCCGATTGCTGCTCTGCCCGTGACGGGTGCCTCTGCCGCGGATGACACAGAAGCACTCGGCGACTGGGGCAACAGTGAGCGGGTGGACGAGCGATTTCGAGCGAGTGTGCGCGAGCGAGAGGCGGATCTGATGCCAGGAGATACGCCGAAAGGGGTGGCCGAGGAGCCACTGATCGGAATGTTTCCAAACAACGGCGATGGCGGCGAGTCACTCCAGCTGCCGCTGTCTCTGTTGAGCGACAAGGAGGGTGCGGAGCCTGCCTCTGGCGGGGAAATAACGGCGCGGACCACCGGGGCTGTTGAGGAGATGGAACACGAGCTGCGCACTCTTCTGCTCCGTCTGGGGCAAGTTTCGCCGGCGCTGCACACAGTGCTTCTCTCTGCATTACGCGACGCTCCGGGTCCACTACCAGCACTCACCCGCCAAGTTGCAGTTTTGACCCTGCAGTGTGCCTTTCGCAGCTCCGCGGCGCGGTTGCGACTTCGTCGCCGCCTTCCGGGTCCATCGACTAAAGGTGATATTGGGCTGGAAAGGCGCGGAGAGGTTGACGCATTGCAGCTGGCGAAGCACGACAAGTCCAAGCCTACTGCTACGTGCAGCACGGAGACACAAACACGTGCTGAGAGAGACGCTGATGGACCCAGCGCTGCCGTAGAGGTTGACCAGTCAGAGTTTCCCAAATTACAAGAAGGAAACTACTCTCCGCCAGTTGTCGAAGAGTCAGTGGGGCCAGCAGACACGGTGTTGGAACAAACTGAGGCGAAGGAGCAGCAGATGCAGTGAACCAGGCGAAAACAAAACAGTTCCGAGGAAATAGATGAGAAGTCAAAAGGCAAGAACGCGAGCTCGAAGGGTATGGCGAAGACGAGGGTGACTTCGGTAGAACAAAAATACTTCCAGTAGATGCTGGGCCACTCGTGTCGAGCCGTGCCAAATCTTCCTGATGCATGCAGGGTTCGCTGTAGAAAATTTCACCAGTAGCGGAGAAATCGGAGCGGCAGTCGAAGTGAGATAAACAGGGGTCGTTGAGTAAATATTAGCTGTAATTGAAGTAGCAAGTAACGTTGTGTGAATCAGATTGAATATGCGATCATGCTGTGAAGTGACTGTTTGTCATTAAACGTATCTGTCTCTCTTGAAGCAGGATCTGTCTGAGATCCTGTGAATTGAAATGTGAAGGCACCAGGATCGGGCGATGCAGCGGCAATCTACTGATCTGACCAACCTTTTGAGGCTACATCAATTCACATGCATGTACATGTACTATCTTCAGAGCAGCTGAGCAGCTAGGCTCGGTGGTTCAACTCGAAGGTCTTGAGGACGATTGTGGTCGAGCCATGCCTTACCCACGATGGTACAATTGAAGACCTCTAATCGCCCTCGTTCGACCTGGGAATCGAAATGGTCAGGAAACGGCAATCGACTCAATGATGGGATGCAAATGTGAGGGCTCTCAAGTGCCTCCTCGCCCGGGACATTAGGCCAGTCTCCTTGTGCTGCTGGATGGAACCGCATGTTGCTTTCAGATATTCCTTGGATCTGCGAGGAATTCCATGCTGATTTATCAATAATTCATTTATGCGTCGTAGGGGTATACACCATATTGCAGATAAATTCTGAGATTTCTCGCTGTCTCTATCTTTGAAGGCTTGAACGAACCGGGTCGGGCCACTCTTCTAAATTCACCAGATCCTTGAACTCTGCCATGCAAGACTCAGGAATGGTCTGGTAACACTCAGACCAGAAGGCACCATCTTCAGCTTCCTCTATGATGCTCTCTTGCATCTGTTCCATTATTGTCGGGTTTTCAGCATCTCTCACATGGTCATACTTAGTAAATCCTGTCGCCCTTGTTCATTATTGATCTCTCTCTCTAGAGTCTTTCACGCAAATTCAGAACTTTGATGGAAGCAGAGGAGACCTTCACATGAGCAACGAAGTTGATTTGAAGAGCAACGCGTGCATGTCGTATGGTGCATCGGAGAAGATTCGTAAACGAGTACATGCATGCATGAACCGCAGAGCCACTTTGCCAACTGGTTGAAAATGCTCTTATGATTTGCTAAAATTCGAATTTAATTGAAACGATTGGATGTCGGAGAGGAGCTCACCCGACATTCTCGAGCACTGAGTCAAGAAGAGTGATGTTTCCGTTGTATCTCACGTCCACTGCAATCCTGATGCGCGCTTGGAAGATTTCAAAAACATGGCCAGACAATACCGTCATTTTTAATTGATGGAAGCAGAGTAGGACACGTACCTGGCGCAGGAGGGTTTGTCGATTTCGGTCGGTTTGAATTCTACCGAGGTTCCACCGATGAAGCTGTCGTGCACTTCCACCAACCCACAGGCCGATACCTGGCAACGACGGAGCGATTGGTAATGTGAGCTTGAGAAGGATTCTGACTGTGCATAGCGATGGCATCATTGCAATGCACCTGGACACAGATTCCATTTGGACAGCGAATATCTGTCTCGGAGAGTAGCCAAGGTCCGCTGAAAATCTGTGGGTCTCCTCCCGACTTATCAGCAATTCTTGATCCTCACTATTCCAGCCATGGAAATTGTGAGCAGACCTGAAAGACTGGTTGCATTTGAAGAGTAGAGTAGGAGAAGGAAGATTGAGAGAAGGTTCCGTGCGAGGCGTTGCTGCAGCAACACACAAATTTGGTAACCAGGATGACAGTGGGACCGTTCACCGAATTGTACGTCGGCAGGAGAAAGAAGGGTGAAGACTCAAATGGAGAGGGAAAATGTGGAGACCTCAACCGCCACTGTCCTTGAAGGACAGAAACGTTGATGCCAGCCCCCTGCTCACCCATAGACATAAGATACATCCCTCGATTTCTGTGTGGAAAAGAGTAAGTAAATGCCTCAATTGATGCAACCAGTCTACACGGAGAGAGGACCCGCAATCGACCTCGAGGTGGAAGAGACGCTGTTTCATCTGCAAACTAGACGATTCTGGCAACTCTGCGACTTCGATCGACCACCTTGGATAGACCTGTTTTTGTCGCATCCGTTGGCTGATTCTTGCAATCCTGCACAGGAATCCTTTGCGTGGCACGAGTGAGAAGGAGAGAACTGCTCATTCTGGCGCGTACCTCTGACGCGATGCCCCAGCAGCGCGTTCCAGGGTCGCAGATCACTCGCTGTCCATTTTGGCAGGCCTCCACCGCCTGGAAAACGAATTCGAAATCTTGCGGCACATGAACAGCAACACCCTTTGTCATCATCGCCGCCTGGAAAACGCACCAACATCTGTGGGTCGAACACGCGGCTGGCCAGGAAAAAAGAGGTGCGCTCAAAATATGAAATACGTACCAACGCAGCCGCGCCGCCGACCCCTTCCGCGTAGGCGCACGTCACGTCTGAGCCGATCGGCATCGGGCCCGGCTCAAAGGTGCCGTTTGGGCCTTGGGGAAACACCACGCCTCGTCGCACACGCTCTTCGGTTAGGTGCCTGCACCGGCACTCGTACGTAGCTCACTTGCTGGGCGCAAGCGGGTTGAGGTGTAGAGGAAGGTGGGGTTGGCGAGGGAGTAGGGGCTTTGAAATGCTGACCGGAAAAAGGCTGCCGCCTCTCTACCACCGAGCTCCTCCTCCATCTCCTCGGGCTGCCACTCTGCTCCGTCATTCCCCGTGTCCTTTCGGAAAGAATATGCCATTACCGGCCCCCGCGGCGACTCTAGGCGCGCTACAACCGAGTCTGCACTCACCCACCAGCATCCTCAGACACGTCCATGGCCAGCACATCTGGCTGCTGAGGTGGCACGCCTAGAGCGGGGCACAGCATCACATAGACCTCCGCAGGAAGAGGGGGCAGTCGTTCTATACCAGGTGGCGGCCCTTTCCATGCTGCAAATTTGGAGGCCAGGGTGACGGGTGGTAACAACCTACAGGGTCAAGGAGCAGGAGGCTTAGGAGCTGCCAGCAGAATGTTCCGATTGCACAAAGATGCGCAAGTACCCCGGACGCACTCCTGGCGGCGGGCGCAGAGGTAGGGAGGGTTGCGGGAGAGACGTGTCGAGGGGCTGCACGCCCGTGGGCCAATGGAAGAATTCAGGGAGCTCTTCTGCGGGGACACGCAGCAGCGAGTGCGGCTGGTCCCACACCGTCTTGTCCTGCACACCTCGAAACCTTGAGCGGGGGGGGGGGGGGGGGGGCAGCAGGCAACGAGACCCCGCGAGGGCCACACCTCTCGCGCTCGAAACGGCGTGCGGCTGAAGCGTACATACCTCCCAGGCGGAGGCATTGCTGAGGTACAGCCAGTCTTCAAAACCATAGACCTCCGCCGCGCGGTTGGGCCACCACTCCTCCCGGGTGAGCCTCCTTCCCGGCGCATAGATCTCCCTCGCCTGGGCACGCAAACCAAGGTCAGTCTCAGCCCCGCTTTGCTACACTCTCTGCGGCAATCTCTGACAAAGATGTTGAGAACTTTTGCCCAGGAAGCTTGGGTCTTACCTTGGGCATGACGCGCTCGGGCCAGGAGGCTCGCCTACGACGGAATTCGCGGTAGGGCTCTCCTTTCATTCGAGCAGGCGGAAGCGCTGGATGCGCATTCATCTCCTGCAGCACATCAGTGGTAGATGAGGCGCTCAGCAGAGGCCCGGTGGCCACAGGACAGCGAGGCAAGGTTCCGCTGTTTCTCTCTTTAAGCGGCAGTGAATTGTCCTCGTAAACATGAGCGGGGGGCACCTCTTCAGTCAAGCCTTCTGTCGCCCGCTTGATCTCACTCTGCTCCTTGGCGTCGGGCCAGTCCTGCCCAATCGCTGCCTGTGCAGCAGCCGCTTGGGTATCCTGCGCCACAATCCTCTTCAATCCTACTAATCACATGCGCACACGGCCATGAATCGTACAGAGAGCGCTATCAAATCCTCAGCAGTGCGTTGGCTGTAGACGAGAGAAGAGGAGGGGTAAGGGGGTTTGGAAGGGTCAGGGGGCTGGACAGGACTTCTTCCTCTTCCCAGTCGTCGGATTCGTCCTCCCAATCATCTTCATCGCTTTCGTTGCTGAACCACGCTCCACCCCGCAGTGGCAGGATCTGCTCTGTGCTGATTCGATCCAGAGAAGGCCTTTCCGGACAGCGCCAAGACTCACGAGCCCTTCGCAGAGCTGAGAATGGAAAATCGTACCTCGGTCTAGCTCGCGAATGCTGCGACCCTGCGGCAGCTCGAGGCACAAAAGAATCTTTCGGCAGGAAAGGCATAGAACAAGCCACCTTTCCCCCTGCTCTGCTGCAATCAAACGAAAAGATGATCGAGGAAACGCACAAAGCGGCACGCAAACTTCTATCATGGCTCCTACGCTGGCTCGTTCTCAGACGTCCATTTGTAGGCTTCTCCGGGCAAGACCCCGCTGCACACATGGATGCGCCTGCTCGCACAGCTCTCGGATTTACGAAACGGGAGTTCCCCGGTAGACCGTGCGCGAGTACGCCTACGAGGTTCTTACGGATTCCTACGAGGTTCTTACGGATTCCTCAATGTACCTTCACGGTCGGTGCTTCTTTGTGGTCTGTGACCCCTCACTGTACGAGCCTATTCGAATACGTCTCTCTTGCTGGAGGTGCATCATCATCATTGAACAAGGTCATTCAGCACCAGCACCAGCAGGAAGGTGATGAACACAATTCCTCTCTCATTCTCACTGACGCATTCATGCATTCATTCATTAATGTACACGAAGCGGTTCAATGATCCGCGACAACTGGTGTGGACAGTGACGTGATCGGTCCCGGCCCTCATTTTCCGCAAGTCATCAACCGAGGCGCGCTTGCAGTGCCCCAGCCTGAGCGGCCGCGCAGGATATGCAGATCAGTCGTCTGAAAGCTCCGAGATGTGTTCAGGAACACTTCAGTTGCATGTGCAGAGATCCAGGCTGGCAGCCTGACAGCGGTAGCAGCGTCCACCGACGGTGACTGCTCCCTCGTCGGAGCGCTCCTTGCGAGCTAGCATCTCCGTATCATCCACCATTAGGCCAGTCCCATCACAACTCAGACAGCTCCGCTCACGGACTATGAAGCCAGTCACCCCGCCCTCGAGGCGCTCGAGCGGAACCCGCGACGGCTGCTCGCGCTCCACCATGCCGCTCCCGTGGCAAGAATCGCACGGCTTTGTGTTGCGACGTAAGCAACATTTCTGCATCACATCACCCGATAAGTGTGCTGGACCGGGGTCGTTGAATGACGCGGCTTGGCCAGGCATCGGCCCACCAGACTCAGGTTCCGGCTCCGACGCGCGCGCATTCATTCGGTCTGCCATTGCCTTCAACGCTTCAGCCTCCCCCTGCTGGAATGCGGTTCCACACATAGCTTTGTGTTGAATCCAGTGTCGTGTCTGACAGTTTCGAGAACACTGCCAATCGTACCCGGACGAAATCAGCTCTTGCACCGGCTCAGGGCTCAAAACAGTTGACCGGTTGCTGCTGCTCGCAGCAGCACAGTCGGGAAGGCAGCACATCCAAAAAGTGGCAAGTTGCTGCAGAGTGTAGTGGGGCCCACACATAGTAAATACATCTGCAGCGCGTGCATAGCTTCATTGTCGGAAGGCGCGTCGAGCAGAAAGCACACTCGACACTGAGAGGGGCTTGCTCAACCATCACGGATGGTTCGGTTGATTTGACTTGGTAAAAGTTAACTGGTTGACTGATGCTCCGGGTGGCTTCGGTGAACCGTCTGGGCCACCAGGTCCTACTCACGGGATCGCCTCGGCACACCACCATTGTGCGGTTGAACCCGTGGCTTATTGGCTTGAATTGTAGCATGATTTGCGCGGCTGCTGTGTCAAAGAAGTAAGCATCACAGCCGCTCGTGGCTTGGCCGAAGCTGGAACCGTGCACGTTTCTGCCATGGCTAGCGGTCAAGACGGATCTGATCAGAAAGGAGTGGAGCCTGTATTCGGCGGGCCACGCGCAGGGGAACTGCAGATCTCGGAGGAGTCTTCCTCTCCTCATGTACGAAACGATGGACATGCAGAGCACTCTCGGAGTCGGTCGCCAGCTGGGGAGCTCTCCGCTGATGTAACACCGGACGAAACCCGAATTCAACTCTGCAAGCAGAGCGTACATGCCTGCGCGCGCTTTGGAGACCTCGAGGGTCTCCAGAAGCATATTGATCAGCGTCCAATCAGCGTTGGGGAGCAAGACCCGCAGGGGCTTACACCGCTGCACTTCGCTGCTAGCTACGGCGAGGTGACGCAAGGCTACTCCGCTTTGGCACATATGTCACTGAAAAGCGCGTTTTTCGCGCCTCAGTCGCTGGCACAAACGACGCTTAGTGCTGTGATCCGTGCAGGTGCGAGCTATGGACATTTTACTTGCAGCAAAGGCTGACCCGCAGGTCTGACCGATCAAACTGAAATGTGCATCCTTGTGCCCTCAGTCAGTGCAGTGCCACTTGTTCTCAGACGGCACGTGGGCGACAGGTGCAGTGTCACGAGGGGTGGATACCGCTGTTCGTGGCGGCGCGGAATGGCTACATAGACTGTGTATCGACACTTGTGAAAGCCAAGGCTGATGTCAATGCAACAGGGGCTGGGAAGGAGACGGCTCTGCACAACGCGGCGCGGGCAGAAGGTGCAGAAGCTACTGAATGGCTGCTCGCAGCAGGAGCGATTCTTGATCAGGTAGATGCAGATGGCTGGACGCCGTTGCACTACGCTACGCGCTTCAACAACCCAGATGCCCTCAAGTTAAACCCCTCGCTGAGCTTTTCAATTCTTGTGGACAAATCGCTCTTGCGTTGCGCAGCACCTGAGCCTTGACGGCATGTGACGCGTCGGGGCGCAGGGTTCTACTGGACGCAGGTGCCGGTCCGGACGTCCAGGACTTCGACGGGTGGACGGCAATGCACAACGCAGCGCGAAATGGCAAGAATCGCTGCGTCGAGGTCCTGATCGAGGCCAGAGGGAGCCTCACGATCAAAACCAAGCTTGGAGAGACGTGCCTTCATGTTGCGTGTCGCAAGGGCAAGAGCAAGGTGGTCGAAAAGATCCTGCAGGAAGCAAAACGTTCCCAGCAGATTGCACAGCTACTGCAAGAACAGGACAATGCAGGGTACACGCCAGAAAACGTGACAGAATTCGACTACATTCGGACGCTTCTTCAGTCTCAGGGAGCAGTTGTCGAGGATCCTCTTTATGCACCCAGCATGCAGCGTACTCAGTCGTCCCGCTCAATCACGGATGCCTTAGGGATGACGCAACGGGCTCCAAGCGGCGGGAAAAACACGGCCCGAAACGCTTCCTCCTCTTGTACCATCCTCTGATGTTGCCCGTGCTTTGGCGATCGATGCGAGTCAAAGGATTCGGGCATCGAATCCGGCGATTGGATTCGATCGCACGGCTGGCGGGCATGGCGCAACGCTTCAGTACAGACACCTCTGCTGACATGAAATGAATTCATTCGCAACGAGGCGCCGGACCATCGCACCATGCGGTTTTGGTAGGGGGGTGACCTAGACCCACGGGGCGCGAGCGCTCGGAGAGGGCTGTGGACGCTGCGGGCAGTTGAGGCCGCGTGAGGCAGAACGAGTTGGGGAGGTCAGCTCGTCCCGCTCGACCCGCGCGCCGTCTGCGAGTGCGGAAAGGCGGTCGCTCGGGGGTGCCTTGGAGGCCGCCGGCCGTGCCTGGGGCGCCAAGGGCGCGAGCCCCTGCCCGAGACTTCCGCCCTGCATCGCCTCCCGCTGCGCCTCGCGGCGCTCGCGCGCAGCGGCGAGCTCCGCTTCTTCCCGGCGTGCACGCGCAGAGGCAGTCCAGGGACGCGCCGTCGCTGGACCGGGGCCGCCAAACGACTGCACTTGACTGGTGCCGCCATCGCTGCCTGCTGGGACCCCACCCTCTCCGCTCTTGGTAAAGTCGTTGGGCGTGGCGTAGAGGTGGTCCCTTGCGGACGCTGCACTTGCTGCGGAGAGCGGACGTGCGCCACGCGGGCGGGCCACGGAGCGCGCGTGATTCTCGCCGAGACCTCTGAAGATGTCGCCCTCCGCGGCGACGCGCGAGTGCTGGCTGCCTGCCCACGCGAAGCACTCCTGCGAGTGCTTCGACTCCCATGAGTCACGCGTCCCCGGCCGCCCCGCCGTCTCTCCCCGCGACGGCATCCAGCTCGGCGTCGCGCTTGGCGTCGCCAATGCTTCACCCGCACGCCCAGCCCCTCCACTTCTTGAAGTTGAGGAGCGCTCTCGCTCCTTGGCATCGTCCACAGCGCCGAACCCCTGACGAGTGCCAAGATGTGCACCCTGGCCACGTGCCCTTGCTGAACTATGTACTGCCGCACCTACCACGCTGCCGTCAATAACGCGAGATGCTACGGCGGGGGACGAGCTGCCATCGATCTGCTGTTGGTCCGACTGTTGGCGCGCCTGGCTCTGCTCAAATGCTGAGCGCCGAGCCCGGAGCACCGATTCCCGGTCGCTGCCGGACGACCATCCCCGGCCGCCATTGTCCCATCCACCCTCGCTCCCTCGACCGCTACTCGACATTCGTGACTCGGGGTGTCCTCGCTCTCCATGAGCCTCGTTCCCGCGCGAGACTCGTTCGTCTCGTTCTGCTGGTCCTGCCTTGTGTTGGCGGTTGCCCTCCTGCGCGCTCCGACCTTCACCTTCGTCGCCGCCCTCACCCGCGCGGCTGTGCTCTGCTATGCTGTCAACCTTACTTGGCCCTCCCATTCGCGGCGGTGAAGTCACATAGTGGCTCGACATCACGCCCTGCGCAATGTCTCTCTGCTCCTGCATGCCACTGCGCGTCTCCCCGCCGGTACTCCGCGCAGCAGCGGCCCAGTCCTCCAGCGAGTCGCCCTCGACGCCTGAGGCGCGGGGACTGCGAGCGTGCCCCCTTTCTCTCGGCACAGCGCCTGTATCGCTCTCAGCAGGGCGCCGCGGCAACACGTAAATGGTCTGCCCTGCCCGGAATCGGGCGAGCTTGGCGAGCGCGCTGCTGTGCCAATCGAGGAAGTCTTGAGCGGTGGGGCGCGTTGAGGGGTCGACTTGCAAGAGCGACTCGATCGACCGGTGCGCGAGAGTGGAGAACTGCGCGGGCGCCGGCGCGAATTCGCCACCACATATTTGGCGAGAGAGCTCGAGCAGGTTTCGGCCGCGGAAGGGCGGCGCCAGTGCACACAGCTCGTAAAGCAGTACCCCGAGCGCCCACACGTCCGTCTTGTGGTTGTACGGCCGCCCTTGGCAGAGCTCGGGCGAGAGATAGAGCGGAGTGCCGAGCATGGTGTCAACCATGTTTGTCTCGGGGCCGAGCTGACGGCCGACGCCAAAGTCACCCACCTTGACCTGGCGTTCGCCCGCAGGCCCCAGTGCCACGAAGACGTTGAGCGCTTTGAGGTCCCGGTGGATCACCCCCCGCGCGTGAAGGTACGCCGCAACTTGAGCTACCGGCAGAAACAACTCCCAGACCTGCCGCATCAACACCACCCGCACGCCTCCAGTTGGTGGGCCGAGCGCTGTGGGCGGGCTCGCAATCAACGCGGGGTTCGGGCGGTCACCTCGTCCTCTGACAGGTTCTCCCTCCGACGGCGGGCGGCACTCAGCAACTGCGAAAGGTCGCCGCCAGAAGCGTACTCGAGCACCATCCAGAACTTGGAGTTGGCCCAGAAGGAGCCAAAGCAGCGGACGATATTTTCATGCTCTAGCCCGCGCAGCAGCTCAACCTCGTGCGCTATGCTCCCTTCACGGCCAATCTCAGCGGATCGCCGTGCCTTCAGTACCACGGTCTTACCTGATCGCAAGTGTCGCGCACGGTACACAACTCCTGTCGCCGAGTGCGCAAGCTCTGTGTCGATTGCAAAGTCTCTTAGGGCGAACTCGTCCGTCCCAAGCGGACTCCGCAGCCCCCGCCCGCCCGGTAGCCCGGCGCTGGAGGCAGGATTCTGGCGCTGGTCTGAAGTACGCGTCGCTACCCGTGCTGCTGACATCTCAATAAGTAATCAGCAGCACAGCGCTACAGACCCCCTGAGGAGCACACTGGAGTCAGGGCTTTGAGGCAGAGGTGGCTTTCATGCCCGTGAGGTAGGAGGAAGGCAGCTGTGAAATTCACGCGGGCTCACGGAAAAGCAGGAACGCAGGTGGGGAGCAGTTGCTGCCCTATGAGTGGCCACGAAAGGGCATGGATGGAGAACAAGCAATACCGGTCGCGATGATGCCTGCACGGATGAACCGCCTTCGCAGTACCTTCGGGAGGGCCAGAGCGGGCTGGGAAGGTAAGGGCGTTGATTCGAGGACAAGAGGCGGGCCTAAACCCTCTTTCCCAAACGTTCCGGCCGGGCTCCAGGCTGAACGGGAGGAGGTTCCCGCAGTGCGGAGTGTTCAGCTCCATCCTGCGGGAACCAAGCAGCGGGAATGGAGTTGCGATCTCGACTCTGCACCACTCCCGAGTTCCTGCTTCCACGCTCCGTGACGGAAGATGACAATCGCGCGATTGGCGATGGCTCAAACATGGTGTTCATCCAGTACCCTACTGACGACGCGAGCAAGCGGCTGACGTACGCGGGTGAAGTCGACGAGCGGGGATGGCGACACGGTTTTGGATTGGTAACATGGACCGACGGCTCAAGATACGCTGGTGAATGGTCCGTGGACAAACCAAGCGGGTATGGCATTCAGACTTACGCGGACGGATCCTTCTACGAGGGCCAGTTCCTGGACGAGCAGCGACAGGGCGCTGGGGCTTTTACGCCTGTGGGCAGTGACGTACAGTTGTGTGGGCACTGGACGTCCGGTGAACTCGAAGAATCAAGACGGTTCCTGTTGTCCAGTTCGCAGGCTGGCGACGGCGAAACTCCCACGCTGCGCAAACAAACTGCAGAAGCTGTCGCACGCGCAAGGAATCGCGCTCAACGTGCGACCGACGCCGCTTGGGCGCTCTCGCTTTCCTCGAGACTTGCGACTGTTTCCCGTACGGAATCATCTGGTGGGTCTCAAGGGCCCATCGATGAAGGGTCGACAGACGGTGGTGCTACTCCGCATGATGATGATGATGCTACATCCAACATCCCTGAGCCGGTCCGACTACCCCCAAAAGATGACGCTGGAGTGCCCGACTCGCCGCCGGATAGATTTCCGCTCGCTCAAGCGAGCGAAGAGCAGGCTGCTCCCGACGCGACGGTCGATGCGGCGCCGATCGGCACATCGAAGGAGGCTAAGGAGGCCCGTTCCCTGCCCAGGCGCGTGCGCGAGCCTGAAACGGCGTCTTTTTTATGGAGGCAGCGGCCTTTCAGTAGTCACAAGTCACTTCAGGCGTGATGGTCCTGATAGCTTGCCCTTCCCCTGATCGCTTGCCCCCTCCTCAGCAGGCTTTTCCTCCCGCGTTGATCTTGGCCGAGCACTCGCGCTCGAGCTTGCAGTCTGAATACGAAGTGGATGACGATCAAGCAACGCCGAGGCTCAATTCATACTTGGCAGACTTACGTCCCCTCACACCTATCGCAAATGGAGGGCGCCGCACCCTGGCATTCGCTTTGTCGACGGACAGACCAGCGTCGCCGCCAGCTGAGGCCCAGGCGAGGCCAAGGACAGCTGCGGCGAAGGAGGAGCCGGCGATGCTGACGGGAAGAGAGGCCAGCAGGCGAGAATCGTTACTAGATCTCTCCAGCTCGGAGGATAGTGGCGCTGAGAGCTTCGTCAGCGGCCATGACAGGGACGACCCGGCAAACGAGGTCCAACAGAGCCCTAGTCCCGCGAACGTTCGGCGAGTTTCACAGCAACAGGAAGCTTTCGTGGCGATGGCTGCGCATGTTTGTGACTAGGTGCGATGGGCAGGAGGGTGAGGGGTCTGCGCGACGGTCTCCCTCCAACATTCGCTCGCTGGGAGCAACGAGCAGGCAGTTCTCTAGGTACCTCGAGGATGTGCGCATGCAAGACCCAGATGACCAAGTCCTCGAGAGCGAGGCGCAGCGCGAGGCGCGCGCACTCCGCGTGCTCATGCAGAAGCGCCGTCGCGTCTGGGACGATTGGATTCAGCTACGCCCTCCCTGCGCTGCTACGGGCCGTCGCGTGTCACGTCCAGGAGTGCGACTCAAGTTCGAGCGCGACCCTTTTGCTTTTGATAACTTTCCAAAGACCAAGCTTCAAGTCGAGACCGTCTTGGTAGATTTCCATCTCCCCCGCACCTTCCATACTGCTCATCTTGCCATGTTGAGAATCTGTATTGACGCGAGCGCGCGAGCAGGCGGCCCTGTTCGACGTTGAGGTCGAGCGGTGCGAAGTGCGACGCGTAGATTGGCCGGGGCTCGGTCAGATGGAGCTACAAGTATTTGTTGACGGGGCAGATGGCATAGCAGCACATCTGGCTGTGCGTAGGCTGAATCAGGCTGTACTTGCGGTGGCACAGGCTGCAGAAGAGCAGGCACGAGAGGCTGGGGAATCGCCGGTGGTGCATGAGGTGTCGCGCGGGAACGTGTTCAAACGCAGCTCGCGCAGTCTTGGAAACGGCAGCGCAGAAGGGTCTGGGTTGGGAGGACAGGGCTCGCCGCTAGCGCCCCGCACAAAAGGCGCTCTCAAGGAGGAAGTGGAGAAGGAAAGCGTCGAAGGCAGCAGCGATGCCAATCAAGCCTTGATTGCAAAGTCAGTCGCGAATGAGGGCCCCGTCCGTGCAGCGCACCACCCGCTGCACAACCCGACACTGGCGCTCGTGCGGGCCGACAGTGACCCAGATCTCTGGGCCGGGCGTTCCATTCTCGGGAGGCATGAGCGTGCTCTCAGGGCGCCGCGAGAGACACCGGCGGACATGGACGAGAAGGCTCTGGCACTCACGGTGCAGACTCTCCTCAAGGGCCTGGCAGAGGCAGCGGTGGACTTCCTCGATGTTCCATTCGAGTTCGTTGAGGAGGAAAAGAGCGGTGTGCACAGAGGTGCGCAAGGTCAGGCGCCGGAGATGATTCCTGAGGAGAGAGCTGGGGATGGCACCGCTGCGGCAACGGCGCCGCAGGAGGATGGAGTGGAGAATGCAGACAGCCAGAATATAGATGTGACGGTGGTGCTTCAGGCAGGGACTTTGGTACGACTCATGACGTCGTCTGCAGAAGGCGATCTTGTCACCGGTTCAAGCTCGGCTGTAGGAATGGTAGTAGGGTTTGGGCGCTCGTCTGGTCGTGCAGGGCAGGAAAGTAGTGTGGGGCAGGAGATGAGAGAGGTTCAGGTCTTTTGGGAGGATACGGGCCTTGTCTCGCGTCACTTGGTGGCAATTCTTCCTAGAAAGGGTGCGACAGAAGGAACTGATGCGCTGCAAGACGGAGGTCAGACGCTAGAGGTCGCCGATTCGTTGGCGGGCGCTTCCCCGGAAGTGGTAAGATGCCGCCCAAAGTCCCTACCTATCCGGTGCAACTTTTTGAAATGTATTTTCCTGATTTCAATGTTGAGCAAGTATCGATTCGAAATGAATACTCTGCGCGAGTTTGTCAGTTGGACTGGGTGGTTGCGGTTGGCGCCGGAGCAGCAGAAAGTTCGAGCGCAGTGGGAGATCATCTGACGGGTCTGAGCGGCGCCGCGCTGGCGCCCTTTGAGTGGGTGCTCGGGATTCATGTCCAGGCTGAAGTGGGCCAGCTTGTGGTGCGTCGCGAGGTAGCAGCTCATGCTACTGGCAAGCACGCGGCGGAAGCGATCCGTCGTGGAGAATCCCAGCGCTCGGTGCAACCCTCTTCTGCCATTGATACTCACCGAAGTTTTCCAACGCGAGTGCCAAAATGCCTGCAAGCAGCGCGGAAACGTTGCCTTTGGTGGCGAAGGGTGGTGACCCAGCAGTAAGCCGCAGCTTTGTTTCCTACAGTCGTGACTAAGGCGAGCATATGTGCAGGGTGTGGTCGTAGATGTGCAGGCCCCGCGGCCAGGACAACGAAATGTAGCTCGCTGTCTCGTGGTCTGGTCTTCCACTTCTGCACGTGGACTCCCGTTGGGAGAGAACAACAGGGTTGAGGGGGAGGGAATTACTGGAGAGCAGTTTTTATCGAGGGTCCAACAAGAAATGCAGGTTGCCTCAAAAGGAGAAGGCCATGAAGACAAGGTAGAGAAGAGGGAAGGTCCTGGTCTGTTGCAGCGCGCATCGTCGAGCTTTCGCTCTTTGTTTGGCAGAGGCAACAGTAAGTCGGGCAGCAGGGCGGGCAGCAGGGCGGGCAGCAGGATGGGAAGTTCCGCGCTACAGGACACCGATCAGAGGCAGAGCGAGGCCGAGGATCGTGTGGTAGAATCGGCAGATAAAGATATTGGGGGTGAGGGTAACAAGGACTCGAGCGGCGCCAACGAAGACTCGACAGGATTACGAGTGGCGTTTTTGGGTACACAAACGCCATCAACGACTGCAGGTCCAACGGATCATCCGCGGGGCTTTTCTCGTGGCAGCGAGCCTCGTCTTTCGACGAGTGCGAGTGTAGAGAAGAAGCTCAGGCCAACTTCTGGGGCAGAAGGCCTCCGAGAGTATCAAGAGAGCAGTGAAGGGCGAGCTTCTTCCTCATCTCTCGAAGCTGCAGTGTCGCAGGAGTGGGTTGCTGCCGACGAGCTCATGGCTATGAGACCGGCGCATCCGCGAGGCGGGGCGCTTGCGCGGGCATGGGTTCACCTCTCCACGCAAAGCTCGACGGGGGCTAGAGCGCCTACCAGTGCAGACGCCCGGTTGGTTGTTGGGGACCGCGTGTGGGTCGAGCACTGGGTCTATGCGTCGCCGCAGCACTGGTGGATTGTGGCGGTGTCGGGAGACGGTCCGGGTGTGGTGGTGCAGGTGGATGATGCAGAAGAGGAAGGGGCCGAGGCTCACAAGGTCGAGGATGCAGGCGACGGGGCGCGGAGTGTTGCCGTGAACAAGGGTGCGGCGACGGAAGTGGTCTGGCAGCGAACGGGCGCGAGAGTGTGGTTTGATCGGAGTCTGCTGCGGCTGGAGCAGGCAGCGACGGTGCCGGCGCGAGGTGCACGAGGTGTGCTGAACGCGATGCAGGCGAGCATGGCACGGCGCGAAGTGGGGGCGAGGGTACGGCCGTCAGGATGGGCCATTGCGCGGGCCCCAAAAGTGTTGCGTGACTCAGGAGGCGGGCCCGGCACGGTGACGTGGGTGGACGCGACGAGAGGATCGCGGCTGGTGGAGGTGGTGTGGGACTGGACGGGGACGCGAGACATCTACACTGGCGGAGAGGGGAAGGACGCGGAGCTCAGGGGACTCGATGCGGCGGCCGAGGAGGTGGTGGTGGGAGAGGACGTGGATCCGCTGGTCGGGCAGCGCGTGAGTCTCCGCAAGCACGCGCGTGTGCTCTTTCCCCGCCTGACCCGCGGGCTGGAGTCCCTCTGGTTCTCGGGCGTGATTTCCGCCGTCATGGACCTCGACTCGTCCCCCCGCGCTCGTTTCCTCGTCTTGAATTCGCTCCTTGCGGTTCCCGCCCCGCCCCGCACATCCTCCGCCGCGTAGCGTCACATAGCACCAAACAGCACCCCCTTTCTGCTGTCGCTGAACTTGATTGTCTGTGGTGCACTCGATTGGCAGCGGCGGGCTTCTACTGCGATTGAGCAGCTCGTTGGTGTGCAATCTTTTTTGGCGGAGGCTGGCATGCGCGTGTGCCTTTCGCGGGAAGTGCTGGCGAGGCGACCAGCCGCGCACGCGCTCCGGCGTGGAACGGTCGTTTCGACTTCTGCACAAGGCGCTGGAGTGTGCACCGTCCTCTGGGACGATGTGCTGCGGCCCATGGAGATGTTGATCGGGCGAGACGCCAAGTTCGAGCTTGCGCGAGTGGATGACGAAGTGCTACTGGGAAGCAAGCATTGTCGACCGCAGGTTGGAATGCGCGTGGCTCCTGCTCGGCGAATGCATGTGCTTCGGGACCCGCGGCTCAAGGATGTTGTGGGCGATCGACCGGGTCGCGTAATCGATGTCTCATTGCGGAAGATGACGGGGGAGGAAGAGCGCCTCTGGCGAATCGACCAACGGTCCGTGATGCCCGAACCAGTCCTCATCAAATAACAATTCCTCATCTGAGTGCTCTTCTGACAATTGAAACCGTGCGATCCGCAACTGGTCGCATGCGTAGCTGGCTGCTCGCGAGCTCAGCCACATGTGTTTAGAACTGTGCAGCACTCCTGCGGTTCCTCGCAGACAGTTTGTTTGTCATGCGGCTCACTTGGTGCGGCGGAACAGGAAACGAGTCGAAAGAGCGGCAAGTCGTCGAGGGTTGATGACCGGTATGACGGAGCGGATGGGGGAGAGCGAAACGCGCGCGTGGGTCACAGTTCACTGGGAGGCGACAGGTACGGATGCAGTGTACGATTGCGGGCATGATCGTGAGTATCAACTCGCGTGGTGGGTGGAAGCTGGTGGCAAAGGACTGATCTGCGAGGTAGCTTGGGATGGAGTGGCTTGCAGCGCACAGGGACCGGATGACGCAGGGCCACAGACGCTTTTCGAGATTGAGCGCCCGCTTCGCTACGCGCGGACAATCGACGGCGTTTCATCAGCTTCAGTGCCTCGCGTGCAGCCGCTGCAGCTTGCGTTCGAGTTCCCTGACGTGGCCGGGATTGTCGAAGAGCTGGTGGCGAGCGCGGTGGAGCAGTCGGAAGAGGACAAGCAGCGGGTGCTGAGCGCGGTCCAGCTTATGCAGACGCTCATGCGGCGCATTTGGGGACGTCGGGCTGCGGCGCGGGCCATCCGCGATCGAGCACTGCTCAACGTGGTGGAGTGCCACCGGCGCGGGGAACCCGTCTCAAAGCTACTGGACGCCGATGAGGCTCGCGCGCTCGCTCGCACGAATTCTCGCCTGAGCCCCGACACGCGCTTCCGCCGCCTTGCCCGCGCTGGCTCACAGCGCACTCTGGGCTCTCCTGCTGCAGGCTCAGCTCGTCGTCCTCCCACAACCCTGCTGCTCCAGCGAGCAAACAGCTCTCAAGGTCGTGGCTTTGTTTCGCGCGCTCGCTCACTTGCGCCCGATGACTCAAGCGGCCCGCAGTGCCCGCCTCCCTCGGCACCGGTCGGTCTAAGAGTGATGTCACCTTTGGATGCGCTGCGCGCCGCAGCGCCGCACTCTCCATTGGCTTCGGCTGACCGCAGCCAGCACTCCCCTCGTGTGCAAGGGCCGCGTGGTGCGTTGAGCGAGATGCTTGAAAGAGACGGGATGAGAGAGGAGGCTTCCTTCAGGCGGACAAGTGGATCACAGAAATTGGAGGCCGGAAGCATAGCGCCAGGCGGCAGAGGATGGCAGGTGGCGAGGCGGCTGGTGATGGCGAGGGCAGCGACGGCTGTGATGGCGCAAGCTATTGCCTCGCCCTGCACACCACGCCCGGGAGAAGAGGAGCGGAAGTTGATCGGGAAGCGGGAGCTTGAGCGCTCTTTTTCTGAAGGAAGCCTCCAAAGGCGCGTGCTTGAGCTATTTTCGAGGCTGCAGGCTCACTCTCTGCGACGACAAGAGAAGCGTGGTCGGATGAAAAACGTCGGCAGCTCCAAGGATGAGTTGCAGGCAAGTGACGAAGAGGAGTGGTTTGACGAGAATCTGCCTGTCGCAGGGGAGGGCGATGCGGATTTGGAGCTCGGACATGGAGACTTGCGTCGAATTCCTGCAGGTGCACGGGCGCGCGTAATGGGAGCCATATCAACCCTTCGTTCGGCGCGAGCAACGCCTTGGGATAAGACCCGAGCTTGTGAGGATGTGGCACAGCTGTGCCGCCTAGGTGACGAAGAGCAGCGTGGGGTATGCCAAGACGAGTTGCACAGACACGACGGCGTATGGTTTCTCGTGCTTTCGCTCATTGGACAGGCCTACGAAGGGCACGAGGACGTCTCTGAGGCGCTGCGGGAAGCAATCGACGCCTTTCTTCCCGCCAACAAGCGCAAGATCGACTGGACAAACGCCCGCAACTCGCTCGTGTACCGGGAGGCATGGTCACGCCGCATGCGTCGCTCGGCGGTATCTGCGCTTGCGGCGCTTACGCTTCGCAACCGCGCCACGTCTGCGACGTTTGTTCGGTGCGGAGGAGTGCAGATTGCTGCTGCCCTGCTGAGTCACGAGGATGAGGACATCGACGCGAGCCAGCTCACGCGCACCGAGTTTGCCAAGGGCCTCTACTGTCTCCTCAACAATGTCGCCTGTTCCTATCCGCCAACCGCACGAATCGTGGCTCAAACCGCACCTTCACTCCTCACCGCAGCCCTCTCCGCGTTTCCAAAACCTCAGCGCTCACCCCACCAGAATCTCCAGAGTCCAAACGTGCAAAGCCGGAGCGCCCAGGGAAGGTCGGAAGTGCAGTCGCCGCAGGGCTCGCGCGATGGGGGCCCATCGCGACGCTCGCAAGTGGGCTCTCCCCTGCCCTCACGCTCACAGGGGCGGCGCGACAGCCCAAGGGTCATCTCGGGGCAGCTCTGTGGCGAAGACGAGGCGGGACCTGAAGTGGCGCGTGGCAAGCGCGAGGCTGATGCGCAAGAACTCTCACGGCTGCATACGCTCATGGGAGCAGCCGCGCTCGCGCTCGCCTCGACTCTGGCTCAGATGCACCCCCACGCGAGAGCAGTGCTCCAACGCCTTTCTGCGATCGACAGACTCTGGCCGGGCGTAGTCGGCAGCTGGGAGATGGCAGGGGCAATGGACGTAGCCCAACCTGGGGACCCACATAGTCCCATGGTGCAGATGGCTGCAGTCTGCGCGAGCCTTGCGCTGCCCTGGCCCGCAGAGATCAATGAAAGCTTTCCCGACATTAACGCTGGGATAAGTCCCTGGGAAGCGGAAGGAGAGGAAATCGAGGCTGGATATAAGACGAGGGGCGAGGACGAGAACGATGAAGAGCAGGACCCCGAGCAGGTGGCGGCACGCGAGTTTGAGCTTGAGCAGGCCGAGCAGGTGCGGCGGTGGCGGACCATGAACGGCCAGGATAAGCGGGTAGAGGTTGTGGCAGAGGTGTTGCTTGCTTCGCTTGCAGGCGAGGTTGAGGCCGCACATACTGCGGAGGCTGGTGACTGGGTGGAGAGGCTAGAGGAGCTTGGAGGCATGTCGGCAGATCTCGACATCGCAACTCCAGGGTCCATGCGGCGGGCACTACGGCGCAGCGTCAGCCGAGGACTTACAGAGGCACGTCTCGGGGAGTTTGTTGGCGAGCTGCGGCCGCTGACAACTGCGACTGACCTCTCTAGATCGATACTGTCTTACACGGGACGGGGCGGCCGACGCACCGCAAAATACTCCTCTCCAGAGAGTAAGTTGCACGATGGATCGCTCAGAGCGGAGCCAGGGCAGCGCGTCTTGACTGCCTCGCGAGTTAGAGGAACAGGCCAATCCAAGGAAGAAGCGCCAGCCTCCGAGGAGCTGATCGATCATCTTGACCGCGGGTGGCAGCTCGCAGCGGCCCTGCGGCGAATGGCGGCGCACTCGGGCGCACGGCATACCATGAGCACGCCACAAAGCCTAGCGTTGCTTGCGAGCGTGATTCGAGAAGGGCTGCTCGGTTGGGGGGCGACAAGGGAGCTAGTGGAGACTCTCTGGCTGCTGGTGCTGCGCAAAGACATCCCGCCTCTCACGTCAGTGGCGCGAAGGATGGAGGCGCCAGCGACGGCCGCTGCCACGGCCGGGTCGGGGCGGGCTACGGTTGGATGGCGCTCAGTTCTGGACCTGCGAGTGGCGCGCGCGATAGCGGCCTCAGGGGACTCTGGGGTGGACGCAGCGCTCGAGGCGTTGGTGGCCGGGGAGATGCCGGCGTACGTCGAGCCGCACTGCCTCGAGAGCTGGAAGAGCTGCGGCCGCGTCGCCACGGCCCCAGACCGCCAGGTCTTCTCGCCGGGCGCGCCGCAATCGCCGCTCGCCCAAGATGGCCTGGGCAGCGGCGTGCCGCCGCAGAGTGCTGGCGAGGGCGGGAGGCAGTCGTCTCGGGGGGGGCGGCTGCGGCGGGCAGCGCAGGCGGTGGCGAACGTGGCGGGGATCAGCAAGTCGTTCCGGCACGACGACTCACGGCAGGCCTTGCGACACTCGGGCACGGGCGACCACCATGGAGCACGGGCGACCATGGAGCGCGCCGAGCAGCAGGAGCTCATGCGCCAGGCCGCAACGCGCGAGCTGGCCCCGGCGCTGCGCCGTCGCGAGGCCGCCTGGCCCCTCTGGGAGATGGCGCGCGCCCTGCGCTGGCAGGTTGGCCTCGTCACTGCCGGCGCCGCCAGCTTCGCCGACGCGATGCGGCGCGTGGAGGGCGACGAGGGCCACATCTTCGTGGTCGGTCAGGCGCCGCTGCTCCGTGTGGCCAAGCGCTCAGTCCTCGACGAGCTCGCCGACGCCAACTACCGCTTCTGGGCGCCGCCGCCGCCCCTGCGCCCGGGTCTGCGCCTCGGCACTGCGTCCTACGACACGGCGGGCCAGCCGGTCATCGAGAGCGCGCGCGAACGCGCTGAGCGAAACCGCGGAGTGCCCCCGCTGGACGAGCGCCAGCACGTGATCCCACTGCCCGAGACTGTGTGGTCGGGAGCCGCGCGCTGCGCGGCGGCGGTGGTTGTGTGGACGCCTGGGGCGTGGGAGGAGGTGCTTGTTGCCGTGCAGCTCGCGTACCTACGGCTGCTCCGCAAAGAGGTTCTCTTCGTCGTCCCGCGCCTCAGCCAGAGCGTAGCCCTCTGTGCCGTCAAGGGCCCGGCAGAGGGCGCGCCTGAGCGCTTGCCCTCGGGTCTTCCCTGGGAACCGCGTGCGCGCGCGCGCGCCGCGACGTTGCCTCTGGCAGCGGAGGTGGGTGCTCACACGCTGTTGGCGTGCTCGGGGCTGGTGCGCCCCCCGGCAGCTTTGCTGGCAGAGGCGGCTCGGCCGCGCCTGTGCCTCGACTGGGCGATCGAGGCGGCAGAGGCGGGTGCGGTCACCTACCTGGGCGCCGGGCAGATGAACGTCCGGGACGAACTGTGGGCGCTGCCCGGGTCGCTGGGTCGCGAGGCCGGGGGGCGCAAGGGCGAGGGTGCGGATCGAGAGGTGGCGGAGGGACTGGTGGGGCGGCTTGGCGCGGTTGGGCAGCTGGCGGTGCCGGTGGTGCTGCACATGGATGCGAACCAGGCGCGCGAACGGGGGCTCATGGAGGGCTCCGGGGCGGAGTCGGGCGCTGCGGGGCGCGCGCTCGAAGCGGCGCTGGCGGAGGCGACGGAGCTCGCCCGCGAGGAAATCACGCTGCTCTGGGTGTCGCCGCAGCCGGGCGGGCGTGTCGCCGCGCCGCCGCAGGTGGCGCTGGCATTTGCGTTTGTCGAAGTCTACGGCGGCCGGTGGGGGCGAGCGGTGGAGGCGATCAGGGAGCAGCTGGGCGAGGAGCAGCGGGGCGGGGCGCTCAACGGCTGGGGCCTCTCCGATCTCGTTCTCGAGTACAGCGTCAGCGACCCCGAGACCGTCCGGATCAGGGCACTCGCAGACGCGGCGGAGCAGCGGCGCGAAGAGGCGTGGGTGGCTCGGGTGCGCGGTATGGCCGGTGAGATCGCCGCTGCAACCGTCACGCACGTTGCAATCAGGGCCCAGGAGGCCGCCTGCCACCGCGCAGGCATCCGCTGGCGCCTGCCGGGGCCACCTCGCGTGGTCCTCAAAGTCTCCTGCCCTCCATTTGCCGGCTCCAACCAGGTAGACCCGAGGCAGGCCCAAGAACCAGTGGCGCCGCCCGAGCCTTCCATCACAGCTGCGGCCGTCGGCGGCAGCGCCTACGAGGAGCAGCAGGCGGAGTGCTGGGTGGCGCTGCCCACGGCCGCCGGGCCGCGGCCTGGGACCAGCGCTGCCTCGGGGCGCGGCACCCGAGGGGCAGCGGGGCGCGACACGCGTGCGGGTGGCGCGGGAGAGCGGATTCTGCAGATCGACATCGACCACGAGGCGTTCGGGTGGGAGGTGCTCCAGCGGGAGCTGCTGCGCGTCTGCGGCGAGGGCGGCGCGCTCACCTACCAGTTCCACGCGGGGGAAATCAGGCTCCTGGGCGCTGCCAGCGACGTGCCCGCTTTCATGGAGGCTGTGACCAAGAACCGATTGGTGGGCGCCAACGACCCGACTGAGATCGACTCGCTCGCCGAGGTGCGGCTGGAGCGTGTGGAGCGCCTCGACGGCCCGCTGCATCCCCCGCCGCACCCCGACGAGGTGCCCGACGCCCCAGCGGATCGTGCCGGCATCATGTACGAGGACGCCTTGGACGCCGCCGAGCCCCCCCCGCTCGCGCTGGCAGCTGCACAGGTGCACAATGATGAAGCGCTGGACGATGAGATTTCAAGAGGCGAGGAGGGTGAGGAGGAGGCGTTTGCAGCGGCGACGGAGCACGGGCGGCTGGGGGAGGTCGAGGAGGACGCTTGGGAGGGAGACCTCGAGCGGCACCTCCGCGCGGACTGGCTGTCGTCGGGTCTGGGGCTCGCGGGGGCGCTCCAAGACAGCGGCGTGCCCGCCTTGTCGGCGGCGAGGCAGGCGATCGTGCGGGAGGAGGCGGGGCTCTTCGGAAACGTGCTCCTTGACCGGGCCCTAGTCGCGGAGTGCAAGGCCTCGTCGACCGAGGACGCCAGCACGCACCCGGCCAACGTGCTTGACCCGAGCCCCGCGTCACGCTGGGCCTCCGCGCGCGGCGATACGGTCGGTGCATGGCTCGAGGTGCATCTGAAGCGGCCCGTGACCCTGTCGGTCGTGCGCCTGACGCAGTCGCTCGAGTCCGCTGGCGGCGGAGTGCATGAGAACGCCTCGCTGGTCTGGGTGGGGTTTTCCGACGGGTCGGGGCAGGAGGTTGCGCTCAACCCCGAGACTGACGCGCCGACCGAGGTGCACCTCGCGCCGGTGCGGACATCGTGGGTGCGCCTGCAGGTGCGTGCCTCCTTCGGGGGACGCGCGGCCGCCCTCACCTTTGTCGAGCTGCTCGGCTTGGACTCCAAGAGCCGCTCGGTGCTGGTCCGTCCGGGCCGCGCGGAGCAAGGCGAGACGGTGGCCCTCGCTGCCATGGGGGTCGCGCCCGGAGGCACCATCTGGCTGGACCGCGGGACGTACCGCGAGCACGTGGAGGCGCGGCAGCCGCTCACGCTGCGCGCTTTGATTGCAGCTCGGGCGATCTTGTGTGGGCCGAGCCCCGAAGTCCCCGCCCTGACGATTGCTGCGCCGGGCGTCCGGCTCATCGGCCTGCAGGTTCTGCAGGCGGGCCTTGCAGGCTCGGGGTCGCAGGCTCCGGAAAACTTCAAGCTCGACCGTCTGGCGCCGGGGCTGCTGGGCGCGCACTGGACGCACGCGCGCGTGGTCGAGACGCCCTTGGGCAGCTACACGCAGCAGGTCTCGCTCCCGGGTGACGAGGGCGGCCAGGTGCCGACCCCGGAGCGCACCAAGGCGAAACGGCGCCGGCCGCGCGCAGTGGGCGAAGAGCCTGACTGGGCGGCAGATACGGTCACCATGGCAAAGCGCTTGCCTGGGCTGATTGCAGAGCGCATGCGCATCTTCAAGATTCTAGTGACAGCGAATGAGGACCTGGAAGCGCGGCGGAGAGAGCTGCAGGCGGTCCAGGAGAAGAAGTCGGAGCTCGGGCGCCAAGCATTTGCCCGGGGCGGGGACAAGGCGCAGGCACGTCAAGTGGCGCAGGCAGAAGAGGAGAAGCTGCTCGCGGAGGTGCTGGGTCTCGAGGAGGGGCTCGTGGGCGTCGAGGAGCGCTACCGCGCGGCGCTCGCAGATGCGGTGGCGCGGGAGCAGGAGCTCGTGGCGGAGGAGCGCCGCGAGGAGGACGAGGCGAGCGACCGCCGCAAGGAGCTTGAAAAGGTGGAGGCACATTTCAAAGAGCTGATGGAGCTGGAGAGTAACAAACACGCGCGAGAAGTTGCCGAGCTCGAGCAGGAGCGTGCAGCGGTCACCTTCGCGAAGCTCAAAGAGGTCGAAAACGCATTCGAGGAGATATTGGAATCGAAGCGCACAGAAGAGGTTGCAGCGAAGGCTGCGGAGCAGGCGAAAGCCGAAGAGGAGGCCAAAGCGAGAGCGGAGGTCGAGGCGGCACAGGAGGAGCAATGGGAGGACCAGGAGGGAGATGATGTGGCTGCGATTATCGAAAAGGCACGACACAGGGACGAGCAGCGCCTTGCTGCCGAAGCAGAAATTGCAGCTGCGGTAGAGGCAGCCGCAGCTGCAGCCGCAGCAGAAGCAGAAGCGGCGGCATTGGTGGAGGGGGAAGAGGGGGCGGTGGGTGATTTTGACGAGCTAAGCGACGAGGCTATTCTAACGGAGGAAAAGCGGATCGCCAAGGACAAGGTGTCGGCGCAATATGCGCCGCGCTTTGCAGCGCTGGAGGCTGATGCAAAGAAGCGGCGCAACGTGCTGGAGCTGGATCTGCGAGACCAGCGGCATGACATCACGGCCCGTGGGGATCAGGCGGCTGAAGCCGCTTCTCGTCGCATCGCGGAGGCGCAGCGGCGGTGCAGCGAAACGCACGAATGCGTGGACGGATTACGGGCAGAAGTGCGGCAGGGGCGGCGAGTGGCGGGCCACGCCATGGCAGCCGCGACGCTGGTGCGGCTACTGGCAGAAACGGACGCGCGGTGGCACGATGAAGAAATTGAGGCGGCTCAGGAGAGAGTTGTTGAGGCAGGGGCGGAGGAAGCGGAGGCGGAAGCGCGAATGCGAGAGGTGCTGGAGGCGTTCCGGGAGGCGGAGATGGAGGAGGGCGACGCGCAGGCAGCCGTTGAGTCGGCGCAGCGGGAGCTGGAGGTCGGGACGGTGCGCGTGGCGAGCGCCGGCGAGCTCGCCTTGCTCCACTGCAGGGTGCAGAGCGCCGAGGGCTGCGGAGTGACTGTCGGGCCGGGCGCTCTAGCAATCCTGGTGCACTGCGAAGTGCAGGATTGCCTGGGGCACGGCATGATGGTGCACAACGGCGGAGCCGTTGTGGTGTCGCGCTCTGAGGTGCGGCGCTGCGGCCTCCACGGCCTGCTGGTTCTGGAGGACGGCTCGAGCACCCCGACAGTCGAGCTGACCCGCGCGCAGCTGCAGGGCAGCACACTCAGACGCTGCGGACGGGCCACGGCACTTGTTGACCACTCATCTCTGGTCAGCAACGGCTCGTGCGCCTGCTCCGTCCATGGGGGAGCTCGACTGGACGTGCGTGGCGGGGCGCTGCTGGCGAACAAGGGAGATGGCGTGTGGCTCACGGGGCGCGGGACGGAGGTGAGGGTCCATGGCACGACGCTGGCGAACAATTCGGGGTACGGTATAAGCGTGGCGGAGGCGGCAAAGGCGAAGCTGACGGGCTGCACGCTGCTTGGCTGCGGACGCGCAGGGGTGAAGGTCACGGGGCGGACGAGTCTGGTGGAAGTCTTGGCGGGGAGCATCAGCCGCTGCAGGGCCGAGGGGATGCAGGTGGTTGGTGGGGCGGAGGCCCTCCTCACGGAGGCCTGCACCGTCGAGAGCAATGGCCTGGGCGCTGCCGCCGACTCGGGCGCTGCCGCCGACTCGGGCGGCGGCGCCCTCCGGCCGGCCGGCCTGGAGGCGGCGGCGGCGCGTCCGGCGCAGGCGAGCGTCACGGGCCCGGGCTCGCTCATCCGGGTGGTGAATGCGGTGGTGGGAGACCCGAGCGAGCCGCTTAAGGCGGACGTGGCGTGCGTGGACGGCGGCGAGGCGGAGGTACACCACGCCGCGCTCGAGCTGCCATACACCGGCAACTCGCACGAGATCGGACGCGTCCGCGACGGCGGGCTCCGGGCGCACGGCGTGCTCGTGATGCGGCGCGACCAGCTGCACGTGCGGCTCTCGGAGCGCGGCACCAAGCTGCTCGGCCCCTCCGGCGCGCACAAGATCGTCGTCAAGGTCCACGCCGCGCCTGAGCTCGACTCTCCGGTCGCGCAGGAGGTGGTGTGGCGACCGCTCCCCGCCGAGTGCACCACCAAGGCCCTCGTGCTCTGGCTCCGTGCGCTGCTGCCGCGCCCGCGGCCGCCTGCCCGCTCGCGGCTGCTGCAGCCGCGAGCGGAGTACGAGGCCGGGGACCGGCGGGTGTGGAAGGTGATGGGCACGGAGCGGGCGAGCGCGGATGAGACGAGCGGGCACGAGGGAGACCTGCTGGGGCCCCTCGAGGGCGCGGAGCTGCTGGATCGCCACGCGCTGCTCGTCGCCGTCCACGCCTTCCCCGACGACAGCGGCACCCGCAAGGAGCAGCGCCGCGCCACCGCCGAGGCCGCCGCGCTCACGCTTCGCGTCCGCACTGCGGCAGCGCAGCGGGTGCGGGAGCGGCGCGTGCACCTGGCGGCGCTCGACGAGGAGCAGCGGCGGAAACGTCTTGTGGAGGCGCAGGACGAGGCGGCGCGGCATGCGCGGCACGTCAAGTTCATGGCACGCCTCCGGGCCGAGACCGCCGCCAAGTGGCGAGGCCCTGAGGCTCCAGTCGGGCAGGGCCTGTCTGCGGGCGCGAGCGCGGCGCCATCGACAGCGTTGTTTGAGGGGAGGACGCCGCGAGGAGGCAAGGTGGAGGGGAAGGCCGGGCCTCGGGCACGGGCGCGCGGGTGGCTCGCCATGATGGAGGAGCACTCGCGAGACGTGTTCTACTGGAACTCGGAGAGCAACGAGCTTGCGTGGGCCACGCCGCCCGAGTCGCCGCGGGTCGAGAGCTCGCCGACGCACGAAGACGTTGTGCTTGCCGAGTCGCGCGCGCGCTCTGCCTCAGCGCTCGGGCGCGTGGCCACGGCCATGACCGACACCTCTGATACTGCAGACCTCGAAGCTGCCGTGCGCGAGCTCCGCGCTGCCAAGCACGCGGCCGCCAGGCTCATCGCGAGCAGGAGCAAAAGCCGTGGCTGACAGCTTCCGCCTGAGCTGCACTGCAAGAGAGAAAGATACGCTTGATGCAAGCTTTCTTGCCCGAGGCGGCTGGGCTGGTAGGCAGCTGAAGGAGAGGCAGATACGTTTAATGACAAACAGTCACAAATCGCAGAGCGAAAAACTGG
>ENA-UOXV01000476-UOXV01000476.1-marine-metagenome-genome-assembly--contig:-NODE-476-length-57447-cov-6.578164_pt1 | contig 57447 bp, 61 predicted proteins | sample MGYA00238165_ERZ766961 | MGnify/ENA primary metagenome ERZ766961 (study PRJEB28924, sample SAMN03173240) | marine metagenome | biome: Marine; feature: Water; material: Subsurface seawater | place: North... | reverse complement strand
CTCGACGCGGTGGCAAGTGCAGCGGCAGCATCCCCTGCGCGGGCCTGAGCCTCGGCCGCAGTCATAAGAACGGGCGTTCGATCTGCAGGGCTGGATACTGAATCCAACATATCAAGCGCCCTGGTTGTTTCTGCCATATCAGCCAACGCAGAAGCGACATGTCGCATGCCGGCGCTCCTTGAACTGGAACGGGTCAATGTGCGCGCTTTACGCTCTGACAGTTTCAATTCCTGTTCTGCCCGTTGGCGTTCACCCGCTTGGGCCAAGATCACCGCCGCCCGTGTCCGATGCGCGACCTCTTTCAAGGGGTCTTCTATATCGAATAAGCTCCCGATCAGTTTGTCCGCGGTTTCTTTGGCATCTTTCAGATCATTACGTCTGAGCTGAATTTCAGCAATTGCAGCAAGGGCAGCAGATTTTTTCGACGGATCAGGGATGATTCGCGCGGCGGCGGCAGCGTCTTCCGGGCGTCCCGCTGCGGATTGAGCTTCTGCAATATCGCGCAGCGCAACCATCACTAATCTGGGGTCTTTAATCAGGGCGGCGGTTTCCATCGCCCGGTGGCCCAGGCCCGCGCGCGCTTCGGCGATCAGAATTTCGCCATAAGCCCAATCGCGAAGTTCAGCCCGTGGTATTGCCTTGGCGCTTTCCTGTGCTTCGTTGAGAAGGCAAAGCGCGGTAGGTGATTCGAAACATAATGAGGGATCGCGCGTAGGGTCCGCCACACCAGGACCATCGCTTTTGATCAGGTCACGGGTTGCTGGGTGGCTGAGCAGCTTGGACCGCGCATCATTGATGCTTTCGGCGCGGGCCAGTTCAAGCTGCTTCATCAGTTTTCTAACGCCGACGGCATATTCCAACTTACCGATTGTGCTCGGTGTGGCTTGCCCATCTTCTTCGAGGCCGTTGGTGCGCTGATAGATTTTAATCGCCGCCCGGGTTTCCTTGGTCAGTCGTCCGTCTTCTTCACCAAGATAGAGCCCCAGTTTCGATAAGGCCTGCTGCGCACGCAGGACCAATGTGCTGACGGGAAGGGTATTCGAAGAACGTGTTTCCTGTTCGAGTGGGGGTAACGACGCGGAAATCTGTCGGGCGTCGGTCAGCACAATCGTCACAGCAGTAATGCCGAGCAACATGCTCAAGACTCGTGAAAGCCGTTTCGGTAACGGTAATGTGCCCATCATATCCAAGATACTATCAAATGCTGACCAACATATTACGCAAATTTTCGCAAAATGTGTCAAAGCCGCTTGGCGATACACGCTTAAACTTCTAAAAACCGCCGATGGCGGTATACACGGAAATTGACGATGACGCACTTGTCGACTTCATGTCAGCTTATGACGTGGGCGAAGTCTTATCGTGCAAAGGGATCGCCGAAGGGATCGAGAATTCAAATTTCTTGGTCACCACGACATCCGGTCCGTTCATCCTGACGCTTTATGAAAAGCGCGTTGATGCTGCTGATCTGCCTTTCTTTTTGGGCTATATGGATCACTTGGCGGGCAAGGGTATCCCATGCCCGATTCCGGTCAAAACCCGCGACGGGCATGATTTGCGCGAATTATCAAAGCGACCAGCGGCCCTGATCACGTTTCTGGCAGGGATGTGGCCCAAACGCCCAACAGCCCAACATTGCGGCGGCGTTGGCGAGGGTTTAGCGCGCTTGCATCTGGCAGGTGAAGATTTCGATGGAACCCGCGCTAATACGCTCGGGGTATCTTCTTGGCGTGAATTACTGACATCCTGTGATGGTCATGGAGACAACGACCAAGCGACCCTTCAAGAGCGCCTGAATAAGGTGCTGGATACTTTAGAATCCCAATGGCCCAGCGATTTGCCGAGCGGATTGATCCATGCCGATCTGTTCCCCGACAATGTATTTTTTCGCCATGGACATTTATCTGGCATCATTGATTTCTATTTTGCCTGTGCCGATGCCTACGCCTACGACATCGGGATTTGCATGAACGCATGGTGTTTTGAGGCTGACGGCAGTTTCAACATCACCAAGGCGCGCCGCCTGTTGGCCGAATACCAACGGGTGCGACCGCTAAGTGATGACGAAATCGCCCATCTGCCCATCCTTTGCCAAGGCGCTGCCATGCGGTTCTTGCTGACTCGGTTATATGACTGGGTGAACACCCCGGCGGATGCGTTCGTGACACCAAAAAATCCAGAAGAATATATCAAGAAACTTGAATTCCATTTATCGGTAAAGGGACCCTCGTCTTATGGCCTCGACCTCTGACAACGCTTCAGACGCAATACAGATTTATACGGATGGCGCGTGCTCAGGGAACCCGGGCCCCGGGGGGTGGGGCGTGTTCCTGCGTTGGCGCGGCCATGAAAAAGAATTATCGGGCGGCGAGCCGGACAGCACCAATAACCGGATGGAATTGATGGCGGCGATCCAAGCGTTAGAGAGCTTAAAACGCGCCTCGGTGGTTGATCTGCATACGGATAGCACGTACGTGCGCGACGGCATCACAAAATGGATTCATGGCTGGAAGCGTAACGGCTGGAAAACATCGGCCAAGAAACCCGTGAAGAATGAAGACTTATGGAAGCGCCTGGATGCAGCGCTGGCAGATCATCAAGTATCCTGGCATTGGGTCAAAGGCCACTCAGGACATCCAGAGAATGATCGTGCTGACGAGTTGGCAACGGCTGCGGCGCAGGCGATTAAAGCGGCGCAGACGATTAAAAATGGCGAGTAGGCTCGGGGCTTATTCCCTGCACCGTGGCCACGTCCGTGCGCTCTGCTTTATGGCGTTTTACGGTCACAGTCTGATGGGGGGTGTACTTCTGGGTATAGCCAATAGGTGATATTCATCCATGATCCGGAACGGCTGGATCGAGCCGAGCTTGACCATTTTTCCTCACGGTCAATGTCAGCTTTCAAGTTTCGGCTCAGTGGTTCGGTTATTCTGTCGAGACGTAGAATACAATAACCACCGCGGCCTAATGGTCCCAAACAGCACCGGGATGGTCACGCCGCTGCTTGCCCCAGTGCCTTAGCAATCTCGCGCAAATGGCGATCCCCCGTGCCACAACATCCACCGAAGATATCCATGTGAGGGTATCGGTTCGACAAGTCAGCCAATTGCCCCCCAAGCTCGATCGGATCGCCGTCTTCAATATGGTCCAGTTTGCACAAGGCGATCTTTTCCATCTTGGACGCATTTGGCCGAACCCCGCGAAGTCGCTTGATCCAATCGCCCTTGCCGAGCGCCGGTTCGTACTCGACGGGGTGCGAGCAGTTCAGCAGATAAAAATCAGGGGCATCGTCGCCGGCCTGTTTGTCAATTTCGGTGATCGCCTCGGCAAGGCTTGGTCCAGATTTCAAATGGCATGTGCTGTCCAGCGTCAGGGCAATAGAAAGTGAAACACCAGCCCTAGCGGCAGCGCGCGCGACACCGACAGCCTCTGGGACATTGTTGATCGTCATGGCACAGGCGAAATCCACGCCCGCCGTTTTCAGTGTTTGCAACTGAACCGCGTGATAATCTTCGGCGCTTTCTGCGGTAATGTCGGCGTTCAAATTGTAGGCGTCGCCGCGAGGTCCAAGAACTCCGCCGATCAGAAGATGAGGAATCTGGTCTTTGTAGCCCTTAGCGATGTCGCGCAAGAACTCAATCGCAGCAATATTCGCATCGGCCAAGCCCCGCGGTGAGTAGCCAAGCTTGGCCCCCCAGTCAGGACTGGCGCGATAATCCAGACCCGACAACAAAAAGGATAATCCGAACTCCCCAGCCACATCCAACTGTGCGCAAAACATATCGCGCATTATCGGAACAGCCCTCGGGTTATCCAGCAGCGGAAACATCGCGAATTCAGGCAACTCAAACCCATGGCGATACATGAGCTCTGTTTCAGTGCCGCCTTCGGTCAAGAAAATCTCGCCAGAGCCCGATTGTGGAAGGGGTGATATAACAGGCATTTCAAATCTCCGGCTGGATGTTCTGATTAAAGCGAAACCGATTCTGCAGATCATATTTCGTCTTGATCTCGACGAGCTTTTGAAAAGTCTCGTCAAAATCGGCATCTCCGGGTCTGAAAATCACCCCACCAAATCCATGTGTGTGTATTTCATGGGCGTCTCTTAACTCGTCCATCAGGCAATTCCTTTTCCTATTTGAGCCCGTTCATATTTGAGCCCAAGTTATGACTGTTGAGATCATCGCAACAGTGGCAATTTGGCCAAATCCAAGGCATAATGGACATTCGAATGCGGCGAATTTGCCATAACCGTGCCATTTCAGACAGGAGGGGTTTATGAACGGACAAAAAAGGCCGTTGATCGCATTGCTAGTCGCGCCTGAAACCTCGGCCTCAGTACTTTACGGGCTATATGATGTCTTGCTGTCTACAGGAGTGGCCTTTTCCGACATGGTGATGGGCGCGCCTGGCAAAGAGCTTTTGGACGTTCGTATCGTTTCTGCCGAAGGAAAGCCGTTTCACTGTATAGGGAACATTCCGGTCGAACCTCATACGGGGATTGACCAGGTTGAGGCGCCTGATGCTGTGATCGTCTGTGATTTGTACACCTCGATACATGATGTTCCCAGAGGACGTTACCCGCGCGAGGTCGGATGGCTAAAACAAAAGCACGCAGAAGGCGCTCTAATTACGTCAGTGTGTTCCGGTGCGCTTTTGTTAGCAGAGGCAGGTCTATTGAATGGTCATCAGGCGACGGCCCATTGGGCGTATCGGGATATGTTTCAACGCCACTATCCTAAAATCGAGTTCCGCAACGAATCTGTCCTGTGCCTTGCGGCTGAAAGAGACCGCATCGTGACTGCGGGGGGCGTAAGCGCTTGGCATGACCTCTCAGTCTATCTGATCGCCCGTTTCTGCGGTTATCAACATGCAATTGAAACCGCGAAGGTTTTCCTGATCAGCGGACATTTCGAAGGTCAGTCTCCCTATTCCGTGATGACGCGCCCGATGGGATCTGCTGACGGCCCGATTTCGGATTGCCAGGTTTGGATTGCGGATCACTATTCGATGTCCAAGCCAGTTGAAAAAATGGTCGAACGCTCGGGTTTGAACGCTCGCACCTTCTCTCGACGATTTCGGGCAGCGACGGGATATGCACCAATAGAGTATGTGCAGGCTCTGCGGATCGAAGAAGCCAAGCAAATGTTGGAAACCGACGAGCTTTCGAATGACGAGGTCGGGGCCTTTGTCGGCTATGAGGATCCGGCTTCCTTTCGGCGAGTTTTCAAGCGTGGAGTAGGACTTTCCCCCGCTGCCTACCGAAAGAAATTCCAGCGAATTTCACAAATCGCCAGACCTGTTGGAACAATTTGAAGGCAGTTTGGTTCGCGTTGTCGTCATTGGCCAGATCAGACGAGAATGTCCGATTTGGGTCACGGTCAAATGCGGCCTCCTCCAACCGGTCTCTGATTGACTGCTTTGAGATGATCAGCGGAAATTTCAGTGCTCGCTTTGTTTTATGAGACTGCAATCGAGGTTCCACACACAAAAAATGGACGCGATCCGGGCAGATCACGTCCATTTAGGGAACTCTCGAATTCGCTGCAAGGGAGGCGATGCAGCGATCAGGGAGGAGAGTGCGTCTTTATGCGTGGCCGAGGCTCCAGCGCAGCCGGGCAGCGGCAGCTGAAGCGTCTGATTGACCACGATATTCGCGGGCTTTGATTTCGGCACCGACAGGATTGCCCCAACGGTCTTGGGCTTGAGTCATGCCAGGGAACCAGCTTGCTTTTGATTTTGTGCTATTATTGAACATGTCTATATCCTCATGTGTGTTCCGGTGGTGCCGGGCTTCGTTTGCGTTGAAATGAACATAGTCAGGGTTTTTGTTGCGCACAAAGGATCATTTTTCATACAATGCATGAATAAATACTCATGCATCATTCATGCATCATAAACCATGAGGTCATATGCTTCATCTTCCACCGATTGCGGCTTTGCGGGCCTTGGCCGCCGCCGCGCGCCATCTGAGCTTTACCAAGGCGGCGCAGGAATTGAACATCACGCAAAGTGCCGTCAGCCATCAGATCAAACACATCGAAGAAATCTGGGATCTGAAACTGTTTGAGCGATTGCCGCGGCGTCTTGAACTCACACATGCGGGCGAGCGGTTATCGATGATTGTCGATGACTTTTTGAAAGGGCTGACGACAGAGCTTGAGACCCTAAAAGCGGATGCCGGTCATACTGCGCTGCGGGTTGAGGTGCTCCCTTCGCTGGCTGTGAAATGGCTGGTGCCGCGTTTACAGCAGTTCCGCGAAGATCACCCAGAAGTCGATGTCTGGTTATCGACGCATCATGACGATATTGCAGGATTAGACCGGGGCGAATTTGATGCGGTGATACGTTTGGGTGATGGTCATTATGATCGGCACAAATCATGGCACCTGATGCGCGATTATGTACTCCCTGTCGCACGGCCAAGATTTCTGGATGAAGTCGGTCGCCCAGAAACGCCTGCGGATTTATGCAAGTTGCCGCTGCTGTTGCGATACTCTGGGATACTGTCACCCGGTTGGGAATATTGGTTCAAGTACGTCGGTGTTCCTGAGGAAATGTATGAGGATGCCCTCAAAGATGGCACCCGGTTTGCTGATACCAACATGGCCATTCAGGCTGCGTTTGATGGGCAGGGTGTGGTCTTGGCAAGGACCGCGCACGTTTGGGAAGAGCTTCGAACGGGCCGTCTGGAAAGGCTATTCGATATCACCTGTCCGTCAGATGTGTCGGTCGATTTAGTGTGTCGTCCTGAGCGTGCCGAGACTCCGGCCTTTGTTGCGTTCCGCGATTGGTTGCTTGAAGAAGCCAAGAAATCACAGATCGAATGGGATGAGGCCGAAGGCGTCAACCAGCCGTAATTCAGGCAACAAAAAACGGCGACAACCGAGACAGGCTGCCGCCGCTTTTGTGGAACTTTAAAAAGCTTAGAGTTCGCCGAGCATCGTTTCAGCGCTGGTTTTCTCAAACGTGCCTTCGTCGATGTGGATCGAAGAAACAACACCGTTATCGACAACCATAGCGAATCGCTGGCAGCGAAGACCAAGGCCACGGGCCATCAGGTCTAGCTCAAGGCCAGCAGCCTTGGTGAAATCAGCAGAACCGTCAGCAATCATCATAACTTTGTCGCCAACGTTTTGATCTTTGCCCCAAGCACCCATGACGAATGCATCGTTCACGGACAAACACGCGATGGTATCAACGCCTTTGGCTTTGAGCGCATCAGCATTATTGACGAAACCAGGCAGGTGTTTAGCGGAGCATGTTGGTGTGAACGCACCAGGGACGCCAAAAATGGCGACTTTTTTACCGGAAAACAGATCGTCTGTGGAAATTGTATCAGGGCCATCATCGGTCATGATCGCAAGATCAACGGAAGGAATTTTATCGCCAGCTTTAATGGTCATCAGGTCTCTCCATGAGATTATGGGTTAACGAATTCGTGGCCAAAACATCGGCCTGCCCATGACATAAGGGATTAAGCCGATGATTCAATGCTTATTCGTTGAATTGTTGACGATGCGCCTAAGAGGCGGAGCAGCCGGTCAGTCAAACTGTGAAGCCCGTTGTGCAGGAACGGTCTGCTTAAAACCGTTCAACACAATGTCGGGCGTTAATAATTCTGGTAAGGCATAACCCTCGATTGCGTTCGGACCATAGACAGCATTAAAGGGGATGCCATAGCGGCCGAATGTCGCCAAGTATGCGGCAATGTCATCATTGGGACGTGTCCAATCTGCCTGCATTGCGACAACATCAGGGCTACGCATTAATTCCAGCATGCGGCCACGTTCAAGAACCAAACGCTTATTCACCTGACACGTAATGCACCAATCCGCGGTGACATCGACGAAAACAAATTTACCAGATTGAACGAGTGCTGGAATAACTTCGGGGTCAAACGGGGACCAGGCAATCTTGCTCACACCCGGCGTATTCGTATCAAGGGGACCATCCATATCGCCAACGTATGCGTTGACCAGGGGGGCTGCTGTTACGAACACCAGTACAATTGGCGTGGCACTGCGCATTTCGGGGGCGAGTTTGACGAACCAGCCAAGCCAACCTGCGACAAATGTAAGTGAAATGGCTGTGATGATTGCTGCGCCCATTCCCGATACACCAGCAATGACGAAAAGAAGCCAAACGGCGGTCGCCGCCAAGGCAAAGCCGAGGGCGACTTTTAGTTTATCCATCCAAGGGCCCGGTTTTGGCAACTGGGTCGCCAATTTTGGAACCGCGGCGATCAACAGATAAGGTGTGGCGAGCCCCACCCCGAGCATGAAGAATATGGTCAATATCTCCGTCGTGCCCCGTGCCAATGCGAAGCCAACGGCAGTCCCCAAAAACGGGGCAGAGCAGGGCGTCGCCAATAAGGTCGCGAACATCCCTTGAAGGAAGTTTCCACTAACCCCTGTGCCTTGTCCTGCTTTATGGCTGGCGTTGGCAACGGCGCCGGGCAATCGGACTTCAAAGAATCCCCATAAATTGCACGCAAACATGATGACCAAAAATGCCATCGCAATCAGGAACCAAGGTTGTTGGAATTGAATGCCCCAACCGATTCCGGCACCTGCTGCTTTGAGCCCAATCAACGCCGCAGCGATAATCATAAAGGTTGTGATTACGCCAGCAGCACTGGCCAGGAAACTGGCCCGAACAGGTCCGCTTGCAGCACCACCATGTTTGATCACGCTCAAAAACTTGATTGATAGAACGGGGAGGACACACGGCATCAGATTCAGAATCAAACCGCCTAAAAATGCAAACAACAGCATTGTCAGGAATGACCCATCGGCGATATCGCTGGATGATTTATAAATATCGGCATCGACAGGGGTCACGGTATCGTTTGTTTTGAGGTACGTTTCGGCCGCCCGGGGCCCATCACGCACCGTTAAAACAAATGGTGTGTTGATCACCTTGGACAGATTTTCTTGGGGTGTTCCGGAATATCCCCAAACGGCAACTCGCAAGGTCGCTGTCATGCCGTCCTTGGCGATGTCGATGTTGGGTCTACTGAAACCTAAACCTGTTTCAACAGGGCCCTCTAAATACAAATCAGGGTTTTTGAGGGGGATATCGGATGTGGCCTTGGCGACCAAGTAGATAGATTTTTCGCTGGCTTCTATGTCCAGGGATGTGATGTCCAAGCGTGCTGCGTCAGGTGTTTTGGGTACCTGAGATTCGTACTTACCGATGGTGTGAGTGAATTCTGTAGGCACCCCGTCACCCGGAGGCACAGTCATGGATAGGGAGGCTTCGTATGGAATACATACGTCGTTACACGTCAGATAATTGAGTCGCGCGACAAGTTTTGCAGGCTTGGACGGATCAATCGCTGCAAGGGTGAAAGGGAAGACGACCTCGTCCTCGTAACCCAGTGTTTCCAATCCGATGACGGAAAAACGTTCGGGCACGGGCCACGATAGCTCAGTCGTTGAGACATTCTCAGAGCCTGTAAAGTCGAGTTGCGGCGGGTATCCAGCATCGCCTGGCGAGCGCCAATACACTTTCCAATGAGGCTGGAGGCTAAATTGTAGACCCGCAAGCACGCGTCCCTCATCGCCAAGGGCATCACGTGCCGCAATAAACCGGGCTGCAGTTTGTTGTTCTTCGGCCCACTCAGAGGATGCCGCATGAGCATCAACGGACCACACACCAACGACGAGTGAGAGTGATGCATACAGTGCAGCTAACAGGGTACGTAAAGTCTTCAAAATGATCTCAATAATATGTGCAGTATAGCACCATCCGCCACAAATCCACACGAACTGCAAGTTACAACGACGCCATCACACGAAGTTGAGATAGTGTGAGAAATCAATCATTTCCATGTTTTTGCAGGTCAAACCTGATGTGTCATAATGCTGCCGTATTCGAGGCACAGGGTTGATCACATAATCAAGTGCCATCAATTGGGATAATTCTATGAGTTTTGACCCGCCAGAGACCGAAAATGACAGCTACTTAACGGGGCAATTCCTGATTGCGATGCCTGGAATGCCCGATGACCGTTTTCAACAAACGCTGATCTATCTGTGTGCCCATGGACCAGAAGGTGCGATGGGATTGGTCGTCAACAAACCCATGGAATCGATTAGTTTCCCAGATTTGTTAGAGCAATTGGAAATCACGGTGCCCCCCGAAGGTGAGGGGATCGAAGTATTGTTCGGTGGCCCGGTTGAGACAGGGCGTGGGTTCGTTTTGCATTCGCCTGACTATGTGCATGATGCCACGATGGTCGTGGATGACGACGTTGCGTTAACGGCAACGGTTGATGTCTTAAAGGCCATTGCCGGAGGTGCTGGCCCCAGGCAGAGTTTGCTGGCGCTCGGATACGCCGGGTGGGGGCCAGGACAACTCGATGATGAAATCAAAGAAAATGGTTGGCTCTGTGTCGATGCAGATCCAGATTTGTTGTTTAACACCAGTGTTGATACGAAATGGCAGGGGGCGATGAAGAAATTAGGAATAGACCCATTTATGTTGTCGGATAGTGCGGGTAATGCCTGATCGGGATGGGGGGCGCCCAAATAACAATCGCAACAATCCTAAAAAATCAGGTGGAAAACGTGGGGGCGGTGGAAAAAACGACCCTGAAACGTTTATGGCTGATTTGATTGCGCGCATGGATGCGTGTCCAACGGCCGAATCCTTAAATGATCAAGTGTTGATGCCGTTCGTTTTAGCCATGGAAAAAGTCTGCGGTGCGCGTGGCTATGCCATGAATATCTATGGCGAAAGTGCCAACTTGGTCTTTTCTGGGGATCCTGAAGACACCGAGGCGATCTATCAAATCGTCGAAGCGTATCTGGACGATCAAGCGGACGACTGATCTGGTGCCCGATATTCATCGCAATCTAACGACGTGGCTTTTCGTCACCGCTATTGATAAGGCGGAGATTTCGGCAGCCGCGTCATCCGGTGCCGATGCGGTCATCGTTGATCTAGAAGATTTCACACCACCGCATTTACGCGCTGAAGGTCGCGCGGCACTTAAAGATACGCTCTCAATCATTGCAGATGGGGGCGCATTGCCGTGTGTTCGGATTAATCCAACGGGAAGTGCAGATCACGATGATGATTTGATTGCTGCCCTTGATGCCGGGGCACACGTCATCGCATTGCCTAAAGCAACATCGGCTGCGGAACTGCATGATCTTGCTGCAGCAATTGATCGTCATTTAGGTGCCTCGACGAAAGTTCCTGCACTTTTGCCCAACATCGAAACGGCAGCGGGTTTGGTGAATACATACCGTATCTTGTCCGATGCCCCGCCCGTGATTGGTTGTCTGATCGCGTCAGAAGACATGACGGCCAGTTTGGGTGCACCACGGGATCGATCTGGGCGGGCCATCCTGTATGCCCGCGAACGTTTCATTGTGGAATGTCGGGCGGCGGGGATCGCGCCTATCGATTGCCCTTACACGTGGGCCGATAAAGATGGACTGGTTGCTGAGTCCGAAGATGCCAAAGCATTGGGGTATCATGCGAAATCGGCAGCACGTGCGGATCAAATCAAAACCATTCGTGACATATTAGAATCGAGTGCCGAGGAAATAGCAGCGGCGCAACAGCTTATTGATGCGTTCGAAAAAGCCCAAGCTGAAGGCCGCGACCGTGTCGAAGTCGATGGTCGCATTGTTGAGCAACCGTCATATTTGAATGCGATGGCGCTATTGGCACGAGCCCGTAACTGATAGATTTTTAGTACATTGTTGCATACCAATATGCCGTCATCCTGAACTTGTTTCAGGATCTATTTCTGTCTTACGAATACTGTCTTTGGATATAAATGGATGCTGAAATGAATTCAGCATGACGATATAAAATTGATCATCAATTTAGTTTAAGGCGATCAGGTTTTGTCGCTGGGATCAACGACCATCAATTCAATGGTCGCGCCGTCGACGATCAGCTTGCCTGCATTTTCAAAATTGATCGTGATTTTATCACCGACAACGGTTTGTACGCGACCAAGTCCCAGTTCCGGGGCTTTGGGGTGACGCACAAAACCGCCAGGATTAACGAAGACGTTGGCTGGATGCAGTGCCACGGTCAGTTAAATCTCGCGGCCAATGTATCAAACGATTCCATGCCTGATGTGGGGCCAACGGCAGTAACCGTTGGCGTGCCGCTGAATAATTTTGTAGCGATAGATTTCACAGCGTTCTCATCAACGGCTTCAACTTTGGCGACGATTTCCTCAACCGATAAATGGCGACCAAACAGCATGACTTGGCGCGCTAATTGTTCGACGCGTGATGACGTGCTCTCGCGTGCCATCAGGATACTCGCCTTGAGTTGCGCCCGTGCCCGTGTGATTTCAGCCTCGTCGACGTGATTGACGACTTTGGCAGCCTCGGCAGCAATTACTGGAATGAGTTCAGCGGTTTCATCGGCGCTGGTTCCAGCGTAGATGCCAAACAAGCCCGCATCTTCGTAGCACGACATAAACGAATAGATCGAATAGGCGAGGCCGCGTTCTTCGCGGATTTCCTGGAATAACCGTGACGACATGCCGCCGCCAAACAAGGTTGAAAATACGGATGCGGCGTAAAAGTCATCATCTTTATAGCCGATGCAATTAAAGCCCAGAACAAGATGAAGCTGTTCTAGGTCTCGCGCCATTAATTGATCGCCACCTGCATATTGAGCATTTGTACGGCCGTTTTTACTTACAGTTGTCAGCTCACCAAAGGCATCGCCAATCATGTCGACCAACGCGTCGTGATCCAGGCGGCCCGCGGCGCAGAAAACCGTATCTTGTGCCGTGTACCCGGTCCGCATGTAGTTCTGAATGTCATCGCGGTTCAGGCTGCGGACAACATCTTCGGTCCCCAATACGGGGCGGCCCAACGGTTGGTCCGGAAAAGCGACTTCTTGAAACAGATCGAAAACCACATCATCAGGTGTATCGTGGGCTTGATGGATTTCCTGGCAGATCACAGATTTTTCGCGCTCAAGTTCGATGGGGTCCATGGTCGCATGCATCATGATGTCGGACACTAGGTCGACCGCGAGACCGATGTCTTCTTTTAGGACCTTGGCATAAAAGGCTGTGTTCTCGCGCGATGTGTAGGCATTGATATGGCCGCCAACGGCTTCGATTTCTTCGGCGATTTCGCGCGCTGTTCGACGCGCTGTTCCCTTGAAAACCATATGTTCCAGAAAGTGCGAAACACCGTTTAGTGCAGCGGGTTCATCACGGGAACCTGTCTCGACCCATGCACCTAGCGTGACGGTTTCAACCGTATCCATTGTGTCTGTCGCAACGCGCAGACCATTATCAAGGGTTGTTAACCGAATAGTCATGCAGCGCCTGACTTCAACGGGCTTTGATCGTCGATATATTTTTCAATCGCTGCTAATTCGCCGGAAATATCAATGGCTTTCTCTTCGCGATCTAACAAATCCCCGACCCGTGCTGGCAGGTCTGGTCGAACGCCAGAAGCGTCTTCAACGGCATCCGGGAATTTCGCAGGATGTGCCGTTGCCAACACCACCATGGGCGTCCCATCGGTTTCAGGTGTGGACCGTGCTGCTGCGACACCCACAGCGGTATGTGGGTCAATCAGCATGCCGATTTCATCGTGCAAATCCTTGATAGTTTGTTTGGTTTGAGTGTCGTCATAACGTGCGCCAACGAACAATTCTTGGGCTTTGGCATAGGCGTCTTCGCTGACGGAAAATGCGCCAGTTTCGCGAAACCGGGTTAACGTCTCGGCGACGGCGGCACCATCACGGCCAAGCATATCGAACAACAAGCGTTCAAAGTTTGAAGAAATCTGGATATCCATGCTGGGGCTGATGGTCGGTAAAACCGTTTCCATTTTCATTTCGCCCGACGCAAAGAACCGCGCCAAGATATCGTTAGAATTAGATGCGACCACAAACTTCTTGATAGGTACGCCCATTTGCTTTGCAGCATATCCGGCAAACACGTTGCCGAAGTTTCCGGTCGGTACCGTAAACGAAATTGCTTTGTCAGGTGCCCCCAATTGGACAGCGGCATACACATAATAAACGATCTGTGCCATCACCCGTGCCCAGTTGATCGAGTTCACGGCAGATAAGTTATGGCGATCACGGAAAGGCTGATCATTGAACATCGCTTTGACGAGGTCCTGACAATCATCAAACGTACCCTCGACTGCCAAGTTAAAGACGTTGTCAGCGATGACTGTGGTCATTTGTCTGCGTTGGACTTCGGATACGCGGCCCTTGGGGTGCAACATGAAGACCCGAAGCGCATCTTTGTCGCAGCAGGCTTCGAGTGCTGCTGACCCGGTATCACCTGATGTTGCACCAACGATTGTAATAGATGTACCGCGCGCCTTAAGAACGTGATCGAACAGGCCTCCCAATAGTTGCATTGCGACATCTTTGAACGCGAGTGTCGGGCCATGGAATTGTTCCATGAGCATCACACCGCCACCGATATCGACCAACGGGGCCACTTCGCCGCCTTCAAACGTCGCATAGGCACGATCAATGATGCCCATCAAATCGGCATCGTCGATGGTGCCGCCGATAAACGGTTTGATGACTTGAAACGCTACTTCATTATATGACTTGTCCGCCATTGAATGGAGATCATCAGCGCTGAGTTGTGGCCATTCAGCTGGCACATACAGGCCGCCATCACGGGCGAGACCCGTTAAGAGAACCTCGTCGAAGGCTAGGTCTGGTGCGGTGCCACGCGTCGAAATATAACGCAATTTTTCTACTCCCAAAGACATCCAGTGGATGGTGTTGCGATCCACCGGAAACTTATAGTTCGATGCAGGTCCGCACAAGCCGAGGTGTAGCAGTTGGGCATATAAGTATAAATACGGAGAGTTAATTAATTTGAATATCTCGCGAAGGGCGTGCGAGACTTCTGCTTGGGGGCGTAAGAACCGGAGAGCGGCATGCGTAGATGGATACTTGGATTATTTGTAATGTCTTTGGCATTTACTGCGCTAGACGTGCGGGCAAATGATCCTGTCGTAATCGGAACCGGCGGTGAGACGGGTGTATATTACGCGACCGGAAAAATCTTATGCCAGCTTTTTGAAAGCAAAGATATACCATGTGAGGCGAGAACTTCTGGCGGTTCAATTGCAAATTTGAAGGCCTTGGCTGCAGGTGAAATTACTCTTGCGATGGTCCAGTCCGATTGGCAGTTTCATGCATATCGGGGTTCTAGTGACTGGGATGGTAAAAAGATTGAAGACATGCGATCAGTTTTTTCAATCTACCCTGAGCCGATGCAAATCGTAACAAAACGTGATGCCAACATTTCAAAATGGAATGCCTTGAAAGGTAAGCGGATAAACGTTGGGAATACTACTTCTGGGCATCGCAAGACATTTGAAGAAATGGTGCCACCGGGGCGGTGGAAAAGTTGGCTAGGCGAGGTTTACGAATTGCCATCTAATGAACAGGTCGCAGCATTTTGCCAAAACAAATTTGACGCTTTTATATACAATGTCGGTATTCCTAACGGAGATATGCGACGGGCTGTAGCAGAATGCAACGGCCTGATCATTGGCCCACAGAGTTCCACTATACGTAAGATGGCAACTGCGGCGCGGCCATATTTTGTGAAGGTCGTCATTCCGGCCGGGACCTATAGGCCGGATCAACCTGCCGTAAAAACATTTGGCGTGATGGCGACGCTTGTAACGCGTTCGGACTTAGATGCAAAAGTGCTGAATGCATTAGTTGATGCGGTCTTTGGAGATATTGATAGCTTTAAAAAGCGTCATCCAGCTTACGCTCATATCGACCCAAAAGTCATGGCTACAGAGGGCTTGAGTGCACCACTTCATCCCGCAGCCCAAGCATATTACCAGCAAAAAGGAATGCTCCATTAAACGGCCATCGGCGTTACGAGGGTAAGTATCGAGACTTCAAATGATTTAGAAACGGCGCTGTTTCCAGCGGTCGACCTGTCGCTTGGGTCAAAAGATCATTTGTCGATAGCTTGCGGCCTTGGCTGTGAATGTTTTCACGCAGCCATCCCACCAATGAGCTGAAATTCCCGGTCGAGATTTCCAACTCTACATTCGGCATGGTTGTTTGAGCTGACTGATAGATCTGCGCGGCTGTCATGGCGCCTAATGTATAGGTCGGAAAGTATCCAAAACCGCCATCGTACCAATGGATATCTTGCAGGACTCCGTTGGCATCATCTGGAATTTTGACGCCAACTAAGTCCTCGAAGGTTTGGTTCCAAGCGGCAGGGATATCCGATGTTTTGAGATCGCCAGAAATGATCTGCTTTTCCAATGTGTAGCGCACGATGACGTGTAGCGGATACGTGACTTCGTCCGCATCCACCCGAATGAAACTGCGCGATACTTGGTGATAAAGTCGGATCAGGTTTTCAGTCTCCCACGCAGGACCAGAACCATTGAACGCATCGCGAATAATCGGGATGGCGTATTCCAAGAATGCCTGCGAACGGCACACTTGCATTTCCATCAATAGCGATTGGCTTTCGTGCATCGACATGCCAAGTGCATTGCCTACAGGTTGCAACCGCCAGTCTGCTGGTAAACCTTGCTCATACAGGGCATGGCCGGTTTCATGGATCACGCCCATCAGGGCCGATGTGAAATCATTTTCGTCATATCGCGTGGTGATTCGAACATCGTCCGGTATACCGCCACAGAACGGATGATGACTGACGTCTAAGCGGCCGCGCGAGAAATCAAACCCCAGCGTTTCCATAAATTTCAGGCCGACGTCGCGTTGAATATCGATGGGGAAGGGGCCTTCTGGGCGAATGATATCAGGTTCGGCCTGTTGCTTGGCCAAGACGCTTTCCAGGAATTCTGGCAGGAATCCTTTAAGTTCTGCAAAGACCGGATCAACGTTTGCTTGTCGTGCACCTGGCTCAAACGCATCCATCAACGCATCAAGCGGATCGAGTTCGAGGGCATCACCAATGCGCTGCGCCTCTTCACGCACAAGGTCGAGAAGCGGTGATAATGTCGGCTCAATAAGAGTGAAGTCACTCGCGGCGCGTGCTTGGCGCCAAGCTTGTTCGCACACACTTTTTGCGCGCGCCATGGTGGTCACAAATTCTTCGTTTAGCGCGTGTGCGCGTCGGTATTTTTTTGAAATTTCATTTAAGTTCGCGACCTGCCAATCGGTCAGGTCTGGTGCTTCATCTGTTGCCCGGGCAATCAGGTCGCCGGTTTCGTCGGCGGTCAGAATGCCGTGTGATATTGCGCCAAGTTCAGCCAACTGCTCTGCCCTGGCGTTGGCACCGCCCTCGGGCATGATTGCAGCATAATCCCAATGTAACATGCCTTCGGCGTCTCCAAGTAAGGAGATGCGGCGAAAGCGTTCGGCAAGCGCGTCATAAGCCTGATGAGAGTTGGTCTCTGACATGCGTTAGTGAACCCTAAATAACGGGAACGAACAACATCCGGTCTGCGACCATAGCAAGGAAGATTAAGAACAGATAGAGGATCGAATACAGGAAGAGCTGTTTGGAGTGCTTGTCGCCCTCAGCCTTCCATACGCGCCAGTTCAGGACCCAGAAACGGTAATTTAGGCATGCAGCAATGACACCATATATCAATCCAGATACGCCAAGTGCGACGGGCGCAAAGGTCGAAAGAATCATCAAAACTGTATAGATCAACATCTGGCGCTTGGTTTCGCGCTCACCCGAAACGACGGGTAACATGGGTACGCTGGCGTTTGCATAGTCTTCTTTTCGGAACAACGCGAGTGCCCACGAATGCGGAGGTGTCCACAAGAAGATGATCATGAATAGGGCGATCGCGCCTGGATCAAATGAACCGGTGACAGCAACCCAGCCAATTAAAGGCGGGAACGCACCTGCGGCACCGCCAATGACGATATTTTGCGGCGTCCGGCGTTTGAGCCACGCCGTGTAAATGACGACATAATAGAAAATGCTGAACAACAATAAGCCTGCAGCGACAAAACTGACATGTGCGGCCATCATCCAGACTGAACCGATACCCAGGAATAAGCCATAACCCAATGCAACGCGCGGATCGACTCGGCCTGATGGAATGGGTCTGTGCTGGGTGCGGCGCATGACCAAATCGATGTCACGGTCGTACCACATGTTTATAGCGCCAGCGCTACCTGCTGCGATTGCGATACATAGAACGGAAATTAAACCGGTCAGGGCATCTCCGCCGCCTGGCGCCATAAGCGTGCCGACCAAGCCTGTCATGACGACCAACGACAAAATGCGTGGTTTCAACAGCATCGCATAATCGTTCAAGCGAAAACGTGGTTCAGCAGGCCCTTCGGGCGCTGATTCCGCTGTCTTTGCTGCCGCCGCAATCTGGCTGGTATCGCTCATACGTATCTCACCCATGTCTGAGAATGCCGACTTGTATTCTAATCCGCCCGTCAATTCCAGCACTTACCAAGTGTTAAGTGGGATTGTCTACTGGCGTTTGGCTAGTTTCTTGCCGCACATCCAAATAAACATGACGCCGCCCAGCACAGCAATTACACCGCCGATACCAATGCCGACATGCCCTATCCAGTTTCCAATAACGTCGTCTAAGCCCGGCGATGTGCCCGCTACTTTGCGCGGCGCACCGTACCCGCCAGCAATAAATAAGCCGACACTATGAAGTATTTGACCCATGCCGTAGAGCCATAGCGAGGCACGCACAGCGCGCCACTTGGTCAGCCCACGCCCTAAGATCGGCAGGACAAATAGATACAGAAAGCCCATCAGGGCAATATTCACCGCACCTATGACCGCATGATAATGCGCAGGGGTGCGGGTATCACCGCCATCGACGAAGATTCCTAAAAATCCACCAACAAAGAACAAAGTCATCGAGAGCCATAAGCAGATTGATGCGGCACGTCCGACTTCTGATATGCTTTTGGGTGATTTGATCAATGCGATGGCGACCAAAATACCGACAAAAATCGGCACGGGGGCCAAGGCGTATTGATAGTGCGTGAACAAATCCCTTTCTGCGACCGAAAGAGGGTCTTCGATGAACAACAACGAAAATCCGCCACTTGCCAGAATAGCGAGCACGGCGAAGGCGATAAGAGCGGTACGTGGGCGAAGTGGCGGTTGTCCAATAGCGCGTCCTGCAAGGAACAGCCATGCGCCGATCATGATTGCGACATTGAAGAACTGAAGTATATGTCCGCCTGCCCAGAAGACATCTTCATTACCAGCAGGTGTTGTTGGCATGCCGCCGTTGTGGTTCCAGGAAATCGCAAATGCAGCGATGGCAAGCACGATGACAAAGCTGGCACACAGGCCCGCCGCCCCAATGGGTTCAAGCGGTCCTTGCCGATCTGCAATGTTCATGAAGACCCGAACGGCACCCATAATCGCGCCAAAGGCGACCAGTAGCAGACCTGCATAATAAATTGGGTCTATAATCGCTGGGATGTAGTTGTTGAGCGATGGCACGCCGCTGTCCATCAAGGCCGGTGCGCCCAATAAGAAGAATGCGATCAGAACAGCAACGGCAGCTGTCCGGCCCATGTTTTCAGATCGTGGAGAGCCATCAGAAATGCGGTAGGCGGCTATTTGAGCAAAGATCATGCCGCCTGCGATAAACCAGACGACGAAGGACATGATCACATGGATGATGAGGCTTCGCTCGTAGAAGGCGACGGGCCATGGAAACAGTGTGTCTGCACCGGGGAGGCGAGAAATGGCCAAAAGCAGCGCAAAAATCCCAGCAACAGCCAGAGCGGCAATAGCCAGAATTGACCATAGCCTTAATTCTTTTTGTGCGTTGAGGCTACCAAGGCTCATGCGAAAGCCTTCGATGGGATCCCATTTTTGTGGTTGGGAAGGGCGGAGCAAAGTCTTATCCCCCGACTGTCGGGTATAAATGTACAGCCATCACGTAGACCACGACGCCAGAAATCCCGACGAACATCCACAATGGCCATGTGATTTTAGCAATTTTTTTGTGTTGATCGAATTTTTCACGCCAAGCCCGAAAAACCGTAATGGGTACCAACGGTACAATGGCAACGGCACCGACGACGTGAATGAAAAGCAAAGTGAAATAGAAATATCGGACGGCCCCTTCGCCGCCAAACTTTGCGAAACCAGAATTCAACTTATAAATGACATAAGAAATCAGGAATAAGCCGGATGCTGCTAAGGCGCTGACCATCATGGCCCGGTGTTTTTTCCATTCACCGCGCTTGATGAATACATATCCCATGCTGAGGAATGCTACAGATATTGCATTCAGAATTGCATTCACATGCACAAGTGATTGGGCGTCCATTATGAAGCCTCGTTAGAAAAAGTGAGGAAATCGTTGGGTTTATTCGAGCGGATTAACCGACAATCGCCAGAAAATACTCGCGTACATGCCCAACGAAGCCGCCGCCAAAATCAACCCTAGAATAATATTTCGCTTGCGGGATGATGATTTCACGGATGGTTCATCGTTGATTTTTTCATTCATTACATCGGCCTTTGTTCAAATCGCCATGGCATCGAGGCGCAATTCAACGCACGATTATGCAGCTAAGAGCGGCATTTAATGGGTGCCAGCCTAAATTGCACGGAATTTCCATATGGCTAACTTCAATTTCTATAATTCTATATATGTATATGACATTACTTAGATGAATCCAGTCTTGCACAACTGTTCATACCAGAGCCTAAAAAACGTAATAAAATAATGACTTGGCGGCTTGCTCAATCTTCGCAAGAGGATTAAAAATGCGTAATGTGCACCTGCGTCAAAGATTCGCTGTGCACCCAAAAAAATCAACGCGGTGCCACTACGCTTTGTGGCCGGAGCTGGGTGAGAAGAATGACGAACAAGCTAAAACTATTTTTCTCGGCAATTGCCGGGGTGTTTCTGGTTTCGGGCTCTGCATTGGCAGGACCGAACGGTGATGTGCGATCTGCCCCATGGCAGATGTGGTTGCAGGATCCGGCATCTCCAACCGCTGATCGGATTGTCGCCTTCAACGTGCAACTCCTGGTCATCGAAACAATAATCGTGGTCTTTGTGTTGGGGCTGATGGCTTACATCGCTTACAAATTCAACGCCAAGAAAAACCCGGTTCCCTCGAAAACCACCCACCACACCGGGCTTGAAGTTGCCTGGACGGTTATTCCGATTTTCATCTTGGTCGGCATCTCTGTGCCCTCTATCAAGCACCTGTACTTCGCTGACCACATCGAAGAAGCCGATATGACGTTGAAAATCATCGGCAACCAATGGTTTTGGACTTACGAGTATCCAGACGATGGTAACTTTACCTTTGATAGCTTGCCGATCGCCGAAGAAGACCTGAAAGAAGGCCAGCCGCGGTTGCTGTCTGTTGATAATAAAGTTGTTCTTCCCGTTGAAACCAATATCCGCTTGTTGATGACGTCCAACGATGTGATCCACAACTGGGCATTGCCATCTCTTTCCGTCAAGCTTGATACCGTGCCTGGCCGGATCAACGAAACTTGGACCCGAATCCATGAAAAATATGTCGGTAAAACAATTTACGGCATGTGTTCAGAATTGTGTGGTGTGAACCATGGCTTCATGCCAATCGCTATCCACGCGGTTACTAAAGAAGATTATCAAAAGTGGGTCTTAAAAGCCCAAGAAGAATTTGCGTCTGACGAACCTGTGCAGCCGAAAGCCGCTGATGCGGTCAAGCTCGCAGCGGCCTCCCAGGCTCAGTAACGTCAACGTAACGAATAAAAGGAAAGGGACGTATCATGGCTAATGCAGCTGACGCCCATCACGACGATCATCACGACCACTACCCCAGCTTCTTTCAGCGTTGGTTCTGTTCAACCAACCACAAAGACATTGGAACAGTTTATCTTTTTGTATCCATGTTCGCGGCTATTATTGGCGGCGGCATGTCATGGTACATTCGCCTAGAGCTCGCTGAGCCCGGCATCCAGTTCATCGATGACTTCCAGTGGTACAACGTGCTGCTAACGGCGCATGGTTTCATTATGGTATTCTTTGTGGTCATGCCTGCCTTGATCGGTGGATTTGGTAACTGGTTTGTACCGTTGATGGTCGGTGCGCCAGACATGGCGTTCCCACGGATGAACAATATCAGCCTTTGGTTGTTAATTGTGGCCCTAATCATGTTGTTGATGTCTGCTTTTGTAGGTTCTGGTGTCGGAACGGGTTGGACGGCGTATCCTCCGTTATCAAGCGGAATATATCACCCCGATGCTGCGGTTGATTTTGGTATTCTATCCCTGCACTTAGCGGGTGCGTCCTCAATCTTGGGTGCGATCAACTTTATTGTGACTATCTTCAACATGCGCGCTCCGGGCATGACACTTCACAAAATGCCATTGTTTGTTTGGTCAATCTTGGTCACGGCATTTTTGTTGCTGTTGGCTTTGCCTGTTTTGGCCGGCGCGTTAACGATGCTTTTGACCGATCGGAATTTCGGGACCACGTTCTTTGATCCCGCTGGCGGTGGTGACCCAATCCTTTGGCAACACCTGTTCTGGTTCTTTGGTCACCCAGAGGTTTACATCATTATTATGCCAGCATTTGGCCTTATCTCGCAGATCGTTTCCACGTTCTCCAAGAAACCAGTTTTTGGTTATCTCGGCATGGCCTACGCAATGGTTGCGATTGGTGTTGTCGGCTTCGTCGTGTGGGCGCACCACATGTATACGGTCGGCTTGGATGTTGATACCCGCGCCTACTTTACGGCGGCTACAATGGTGATTGCGGTTCCGACAGGGGTCAAAATCTTCTCATGGTTGGCGACAATGTGGGGCGGCTCTATCGAGTTTAAAACGCCTATGCTGTATGCATTTGGTTTCATCTTCCTGTTTGTTGTGGGTGGTGTAACCGGTGTGACGCTTGCGAACTCGTCCGCTGATTTGGTGTTCCACGATACTTATTTTGTGGTGGCGCATTTCCACTATGTGATGGCTATTGCAGCGATCTTTGCGATGTTTGCTGGTTGGTACTACTGGATCGGCAAAATGTCGGGCAAACAGTACAACGAAACGCTGGGTAAAATTCAGTTCTGGATGTTCTTTATCGGTGTGAACGTTCTGTTCTTCCCACAACACTTCGCAGGTCTGGCTGGTATGCCACGCCGTATCCCGGATTATCCAGATGCCTATGCGGGCTGGAACTATGTCAGTTCCATCGGCGCACTGATCACTATGCTTGGTACATTCTTATTCTTCTGGATATTGTTCAGGACCTATGCGTCCGGCGAGAAAGCGGCGCAGAACCCTTGGGGTGCAGGTGCTACGACGCTTGAATGGCATGTTCCTAGCCCGGCACCGTTCCACACGTTTGAGGATCAGCCGGATATGAGTGGCAAGGCGCCAGCAGAGTAATCGGTAGATTAGGCAGGAACAAAATATGTCTAATTTAGGTCGTAAAAATGCCAGAACGGCGACGGTACTATTTAGTCTCGTCGCCGGTATGGTCGGGTTATCTTATGCATCGGTGCCTTTGTATCAGTGGCTATGCCAAGTTACTGGCTGGGGTGGGACACCTTCGACCGAGAATGTCGTGGCGTCTGATGAGATTTCTGATGAAACGATCAATGTGCGTTTTGATTCCAATGTGAGCCCAATGTTGCCTTGGAAGTTCGAGCCTATGCAACGCGAAGTGACGGTGCGATTGGGTGAAGAAAAACTCGCGTTCTATCGAGCGACGAACACATCCGATAAACCTATCGTCGGGACATCGACCTTTAATGTGACGCCGTTTAAAGCGGGGCCATTTTTTGTGAAGATGGAATGTTTCTGCTTCACCGAACAAGTGTTGATGCCAGGCGAATCAATTGAAATGCCAGTTTCGTTCTACGTTGATCCGGATATCTACGAAGAAGCGAATACCAAAGAAGTGCGAGCGATCACGTTGTCGTACACGTTTTATGAAGCAAAAAGCCAAGCGAAGGTATCAGAAGTAAAAACGCCTGATGCATCGCAGGATAATGGGGGCTGAACCAATGACACGGTTTGCCAAACTAATTGAATTACGAACCCGAGGGAGAACCAACTCATGAGCGGTGTTAAGAGCCATCCGTATCATATCTTAAACCCGAGCCCATGGCCGTTTATTGCAAGCATGTTTGCTTTCGCGATGGCGATTACGGGCATCTGGTACATGCGCGGCGGACCCATTGCAGGCTTCCTCGCTTGTTTGGCAGGCGTTGTTGCGTGCTCAATCGTTTGGTGGCGTGATGTGATTTCTGAATCCCGTAATGGTGTTGATCACACGGATGAAGTTGCGCATGGCCTTCGAATGGGTATGTTGCTGTTTATTGCTTCAGAAGTGATGTTCTTCTTTGCATTTTTCTGGGCCTATTTTAATGCATCAATCCCGTTCCTGAGCTTCGTGGCCCAGCCATCCTGGCCGCCAGAGGGGATTGAGCCGCTTTATACTTGGACATTACCATTTCTGAACACATTGATCCTTTTGACGTCTGGCGTGACGGTTACATATGCGCACCATGCCATTCGCTTAGGCGACAGTAAAAAATGCGCGCAAGGCATTTTACTCACTGTCATCTTGGGTGTCTTGTTCTCCGCTATGCAAGCGTATGAATATTCTGCAGCAACATTCGGTTTCACCGATGGCATCTATTCGTCGACATTCTATCTGGCAACAGGCTTCCACGGCTTTCACGTGATCGTCGGCACTATCTTCCTAGGCGTATGTTACTTCCGCTGCGTAAAGGGGCATTTCACGGCTGAAAAGCACGTCGGCTTCGAAGCTGCCGCTTGGTATTGGCATTTTGTTGATGTCGTGTGGTTGTTCTTGTTCATCGCCGTTTACTGGTGGGGTGGAGCAGGCTTCGACTTCGGCAGATAAAAAATGCTGAGCGTTAAAAGATTTAAGGTCGGGGATTTCCCCGGCCTTTTTCTTTGTCAGGGCAGAAGCCCTATCGATCCCCACCACATATAATTGAGTGGGATCAGAATGATCACAGAGACGATGGCAAGGGCTAGGGTCATCTTGGCGCCATCACGCATAGACACACCACCCAGGTGCATCGCGACGACCAATGGAGGCACCTGATACGGCAGGATGACGGTTGAATAGGCGATGACCTGGGTCATCAATACGGTTTTGAGCGGGAACCCGCTCAGTGCTGACAGATCATTCGCCAAGGGTCCAACGATGGCAGGCACACTTGGTGCGGTTGATGCCATGTTGACGGCGACACCCAGCCCGATCATGGAATAGAACGACATCAAAGGTGCATCAGGTGATAGCGGCAAATGCGCCAACAGCCATCCGCCCATCCAATCGCCTGCGCCCGTTTCAACCAGCAAAGCACCGAGACTGAGGATACCTGCTGTATAAAGGGTCGAAGGGAAATTGACCCGGGTCTTCAGGTCGTTGTCGTTAATCAATGCGATCCCAGGCCATAAACAGATGATGGCGGCAGCCATGGCAATCCACGCCGGTGAAATGTGGTGGAACACGTCTGTCACCCAGAACCCGAGTGTAAGTGCCAGGATAAGTGCCAGTTTCTTACCATCAATGCTGAGCGGCGGATTTTCAGTTTCCTGGACGTTTTTGATTTTTTTATTTGGGTCAGCGGGGAACATCAGCATCACAATCCCGATGATCAGCGCGGCTTTAAGTAGGCCATTTACGGGCAAGTTGGTCAGCATGTATTCGCCGTAATTGAACGTGATGCCAAACAGGTTCTCGGCAACGCCAATCAGCACCATGTTGGGCACGTTGGACGGTAGAATGGCGCTTGAGGGCATCCATGTGCCGCACGCCATGGCAAGGATAAGACCCGTCCGTTCGCGCGATCCAGGCTCGTAGCCAATGTGATCACATAGGGCGACAACGATGGGGATTAGCAGCACGACGCGCCCCATGGTGGATGGCATGACAAAGGCAAGCGCGATCCCGACAAGTGCCAACCCAAACATCAGCATGGGATAACCACCCGTCAGGCGTGTCGTGATGGCGGTCGCAAGCTTTGCCCCCAGGCCGGTTTTTTGGACAGCGGCCCCGATGATCAACCCGCCAAAGACCAGCCAAAATGCCGTCGAATGAAACCCTGAAAAGACCACAGACGGTGGTGCGACACCAAAAATCATGGCGATGGTAAAGAATGCCAGTGCTGTCAGGTATTCTGGGATCGCGACGGTGGCATATAGCCCAACGGCAAATAGCCCCAATGCCGCCCCGTTCATGACGGTCGGGGATACACCGTCTGGAGTGGGCATGAGGACCAATACCAGCGCTGATAACGTTGTTATCGTGGCGATGATGTTGCTGGGGGTGAATAAGTTTCGAGGGCCTTCGGAAGTCATAGCCAACTTTATATCGCATCAAATTCCGCGTGGCACTTAAAAGACTCATATAATTAGGGTAGAGTATTTTGAATTACATGGGAGATCGACATGGCCGACAAAACACCTGCTGCCTTCGACCCAGAACGTAACGCCCAGTTATTCAAAGATTTTACCGAACGGTCCCAGCGAATCATGAATTCGTTTATGGAGTGCCAGAAGATGGATGGCAATTATTCTGTCATTGATCCGGTGCAGGTGGGCTCCATGTTTATGGATGCGGCCACCAAAATGATGTCGGACCCCGCAAAATTCGCCGCCGCACAAACCCAGTTGATGCAGGGTTACGCCGATTTATGGCAGGCGACAGCGAAGCGAATGAGCGGAGAAGAGGTCGATCCTATTGTTGAGCCTTCGCCTGGTGATCGCCGCTTTAAGGATAGTGCCTGGTCTGATGAGGCAGTCTTTGATCATATCAAGCAGTCATATCTGCTGGCATCGAACTGGCTGACCGATCAAGTCCGTGATGTTGATGACGTTGATGATAAGACTCGGGAAAAACTGGCGTTCTATACCCGTCAATGGGTCGACGCGATGTCGCCCACGAATTTCGCTGTGACCAATCCAAAAGTCCTAAAGACCGCGTCCGAAACCAATGGCGAAAGTTTGATCAAAGGTCTTGATCAATTGCTGGGTGATTTGGAGAAAGGCAAAGGTGATCTTCGCATCTCCATGACCGATACAGAGGCGTTTGAGCTTGGCAAGAATGTCGCTGTCAGCGAAGGCAAGGTCATCTATCAGAACGATATGATGCAATTGTTGCAATATGCCCCATCAACCAAAAAAGTTGCCAAGCGGCCATTGCTGATCGTGCCGCCTTGGATCAACAAATTCTATATCCTCGACCTACAACCCAAAAACTCGCTCATCAAGTGGGCAGTGGATCAAGGCCATACGGTCTTTGTTATTTCTTGGGTGAACCCAGACGAGAAGCACGCCGATAAGGGTTTTGAAGATTACATGTTAGAAGGACCACTGGCGGCTATGGAAGCGATGGCATTGGCGACAGGGGAAAAGGACCTGAATGTTATCGGGTATTGCATCGGCGGCACGCTGACAGCATCGACGTTGGCCTACCTTGCGGCTGCCAAGGACACCCGGATCAAATCAGCAACGTTCCTGACCACGATGGTTGATTTCTCTGAGCCCGGCGAACTAGGCGTGTTCATAGACGAAGAGCAATTGGAACGCCTGGAAGAACACATGGACAAGCAGGGTTATCTTGATGGTCAACATATGTCGCAGGTGTTCAACCTGATGCGCGACAATGATCTGATCTGGTCGTTCGTGGTGAATAATTACCTGATGGGCCGAGAACCCATGGCATTTGATCTGCTGTATTGGAATTCTGATAACACGCGGATGCCAAAGATGATGCATTCACTGTATCTGAGGAAAATGTATTTGCAGAACAAACTTGTTGAGCCAGGTGGGATTACGTTGGGCGGTGTGCCGATTGATTTATCGACGATCAAGACGCCCGTGTACTGGCTGTCGACCAAGGATGACCACATCGCGCCTTGGACATCGACCTATAAGGCGACCCAAATCTATAAAGGGCCGAAGAAGTTCGTTCTTTCTGCCAGTGGCCATATCGCCGGGGTGATTAACCCGCCTGTCGCCAACAAATATTGCTATTGGACCAACCCGAAGATACCAGAAGATCCCGATGCATTTTTTGATGGTGCCAAACAGCATGACGGTTCGTGGTGGCCGGATTGGCAGAAATGGGTCAAGAAATACGCGGGTGGAGAAGTTGATGCGCGCGTTCCAGGGGATGGCAAGCTTGAGCCAATCCAAGACGCACCAGGTTCTTACGTAAACGTCCGCATCTAATCGCGTCTTGTCCGAGTTTATCGGGCGAGCAAGCCAGCCATCATATCACGATGTAAGCGCAGATGTCGGCCAGCAAAAGTGGGGTCGCATTTCACCGTTAACACGATGAATGCGCCTTCGAAAACGGTGAACGTGTGATCAATAAGCTCATCCGCATCTGCATCATACCCTGCGGCGTCAATCGCAGCCTGATATAGAGGGCGTAACCGCTCGCGCATAGAATCGAGTGCATCGCGTACTTTGATCGCGGCATTTTCGGGGTATTCTAGGCGTTGGAACGTGTAAGCGGCAAACATGCAGATTGGCGAGTCGGCCTGTAGATCGTCGAGCACTTCGGCATACAATCCAAGATACATCAAAAGGCGCTGCACCGGATCGTTCGTCAGGCGCTCAGCTTTAGTTAAAACTTCTTCCAGCAATATGGCATCCTGCTCGGCGAAACGGTCCAATACCGCATTTGCGAGATCTGCCTTGCTTGCGTAGTGGTGAAAGAACGCCCCCTTGGTCAAACCGGCACGTTTAATGATGCGGTCTACGGATGCGCCGGCGAAGCCATGATCAATGATCAGGCTTTCGGCAGCATCCAAAATGGCTGTTCGGGAGGCTTCACCAGAGCGTGGCATAATTAAAAAACCTTTTGGATCGTTAAAAATACATGAAAAATGTTATGAACAGCAATTAATCACTAAACAAGCCATTTTTTTCCTTTTTTAAACATACCAATTGGTATAGTAACGCCTCTATTCGAAAGAAACCAGCGACGTATGGCGTCGCAGATGCTTGTTAATATAACGGAGATGACACGACCATGAGTTACGTAGATTGGATGATCAGAGGCCCGAAAATAGGCGGGTGTAATTGTGATTACGGTTGCCCTTGCGAATTCAACGCCAAGCCAACGCACGGTCAATGTGAGGGTATGGAAGCCATGCGCATCGAAGAAGGTTACTTCGGCGATGTGCGATTGGACGGTGTAATCTTTGCCGCACGCTTTCGTTGGCCAGGTGCGGTCCATGAAGGTGGCGGTATTGCCCAAGCATTCGTCCACAAGGACGCATCCGAAGCACAAGTGGAAGCCTTGTTTAAGATTTTGTCTGGTGAAGAGCAGGAGCCGACAACGATCTTTAACATTTACGGTGCAACGATGGATGCCGAACTTGACCCGATCTTCACCGACATTGAATTCGAATGCGATATTGAAAATGCTACGGGTTCATTCCGGGTAGCGGATGTGATGGATTTCAAATTGTCGCCGATCAAAAACCCTGTCACAGGCAACGATCACCGGGCTCAGATTAAGCTTTTCACATCGTTTGAATTTCAAGTAGCCGAAATGGCGAGCGCAAAATTCACAGCGTTGGGTCCAGATATGGAAATGTCAGAAGAACGTGTCTATGGCGCAATGATGGACGTGGCATATGGCCCGTATGGCATCATTGAAGATCGTTTAGTGACAAAGTCAGCAGCATAAAATTGGTCAGTTCGATGATATCTCGTTCAGCATATCAGCCTGGCCTAAGGTTGAAGGTCCTCAATCGTCCAAGACTATGGTCGATGGTCGCCCTTGTATTCGTTTGCGGGGGTGCATGGACATATACCGTCTTGGGCGCTGGCATGCCAATGTCAGCGATCACCATGTCGGCAATGCCGTCCGACATGGCGATGCCAACAACTGAATGGACTCCCTTACGCGCGCTACTGATGTTTGCGATGTGGTGGGTGATGATGATGGCGATGATGATCCCATCTGCGATGCCGATGATATTTTTGTATGATCGCGTCGCTCACCGATCCCATCCGAGTGACTGTTATCTGGGTATCTTTGTCGCTGGTTACATCGCGATCTGGGGGGGGGTTAGCTTTGCGGCGATGGGCTTGCATGCTTTTGGTGATGCCCTGGGTCTTATCAATGGGATGATGACCACTGCATCTGGGTATCTTGGTGCAGCGTTACTGGTTGGTGCCGGGTTTTGGCAATTATCAGGCATAAAACTCAAATGTTTGGAAGCCTGTCGCTCTCCCGTTGAATTTCTGTCGCGCAATTGGCGGTCGGGTATCCAAGGGGCATTTCAGATGGGTGTCGCGCACGGTGTGTATTGTGTTGGGTGCTGTTGGGCCATGATGCTGTTGCTTTTTTATGGTGGCGTCATGAATTTGTATTGGATCATGGGCCTTTCTATGTTTGTCGTTTTGGAAAAAGTGCTGCCGTATTCACCCGTCGTAGGACGTTTGGTTGGACTGACGTTGATTGGGTCAGGGTTGATTATTCTCGCCCAAACGTAACAAACAGCATATTTGCCGGATTACGGGTTTCCGGGCATAGTGCGAGCCATGGCTGAAGGTAATTTAACAACGTTGGAAGTGCCGTCCGGTAAGGACCTTGGGGTGTCGTCGAGCCAGATCCACAGTCATTTGGAACTGCTGGCCGAAATGGGCCAGAGTTTCGCATCGACGGGTGATTTAAACGAATCCCTCTACAAAGCTGTTGAAAGAATTACTGAGTCCGTTGATGCCGAGGGCGGCGCGCTTTTCCTGATTGATGATACCGGTGCGTATCTTGATTGTTTGGCGTGCGTCGGTCCCACAGAAATCACAGGTCTGCGCCTGAGCCATGATCAGGGTATTGTTGGGCATTCGGTGCAAAACAACGAAGGCCGGATTGTCCGCGACGTATCCAAGGACCCGAATTTTCACCAAGGGGTCGACGAGCAAACGGGGCACACGACGAAATCCATTTTATGCGCGCCGATGAGCGTAAAAGGTGAGCGGATTGGCGCGATTGAGCTGATCAACAAACGCACCAATGATGGGCTATTTGATAGCAACGATTTGAATCTACTCCAGGTGTTGGCGTCTTCGGCGGCGCTGGCCATCTTAAATGCACGTATGTCAGCGGCATTGGTGGAACAAGAACGTGTGAAGCGCGAGTTAGAACTGGCGGCTGAGATTCAACGCTCGTTGCTGCCCGAAGACGGTGACATTGATTTCCCAATCAAAGGTGTAAACTTGCCAGCGCGCACGGTATCGGGGGATTTTTATGATTTTTATCCGTTAGATGATGGGCGGATTGCATTTACGCTTGGTGATGTTTCCGGCAAGGGCATGAATGCTGCGTTGCTGATGGCGAAAACGGCGAGCCTGTTGAGGTGTCTTGGAAAGTCGATCAAAGAACCAGGTCGACTGCTTGCCATCGTCAACGATGAGATTTGTGAGACAGCGACGCGGGGCATGTTCGTGACATTGGTCCATGGCGTGTATGATCCAGCCTGCGGCTATGTGCGGTTGGCGAATGCAGGACATGAGCCACCGTTGATTTTGTCAACAGATGGGACGTTCAAAGCCATCGATGCAGAAGCCCCGCCGTTGGGCATCGCGCCATCAATTCTCGGCGAAGAAAGTTTCCCTGAGACTGATTTCAATTTAGATGATGGCAAGCTGTTCGTATTCACCGACGGCGTGACCGAGGGATATATCGCCGAGAACGTTGAACTGGGTATTGATGGTTTGAAGGATATTCTTACCGCGCCCGATGCACCTGCCATGGCCGAAGTCTTGTCATCTATTGCTGAGAAAATTGGGGGCTTTGGCAATGCGCTTCGTGATGACGTAACGATCATTGGGATCGACGATGAGCTTGCCGCGCATACTTTACGAACACCAGATTTAAATTCGAAGCCGAGCGCGACAGAACTCCTGGGCGAAGAACTGATGCGGCTGCGTGTGTCAGCAAAAGCAAACCGACTACGATTAATCAGGAACGCGGTACGTGAGACCTCGGAATTTTGTGGATTCTCAAAGACCGATGTCGGCGATATTGTTTTGGCAGTGGACGAAGCGTGTCAGAATGTCATTCGCCATGCATACGGTGGTAAGGGTATTGGTGATATCTCAATAGAGCTTCGCCAACGCTCAGATGCGATGATAGTCATGATCCGTGATTTCGCCGATCCGGTCGATATTTCAAAAGTTAAACCACGGGATTTAGATGATATTCGTCCGGGCGGTTTAGGAACGCATTTAATTCAAGAAGTCATGGATGAAGTTGATTTCTTGCCCCCGCCGATAGATGGCGGCAATCTGTTGAGACTGGTAAAGAAAATTAAGGGGTGAGGTTCTGATGCAGCACGAAACGTCTGAAAAGGGCGGCGCGCTGGTGATTGCGTTTTCAGGGGATATCGACCTGCAGACATCACCGGATGCCCGAAAGGCATTATTGGCAGAAGTGGGGAAGGGGTCTCCTATTTTGGCAGATTTGTCAGGCGTGGGGTATATCGATTCCTCAGGCGTCGCGTCGTTGGTTGAATGTTTGCAAAGCGCCAAGAAATCGGGACAAAAATTTGCCCTGGTTTCTGTGAGCGAAAGTGCCCTTCGTGTCTTGCAGTTGGCGCGATTAGACCGGGTGTTTACAATCTGTGATACGATTGATGATGGGATCGCCGCAGTAAGTTAAGCGGTGATAAAAGTTGGGCCAAACGGGGGAGCGTAGGGGTGGCGGAACAAAAGCCGACCGCAAGTGAACGCGTTGAAAGCGTCGGAAAGTCGACTGTCGGCTTCGTCGAGGCGATGGGCAATGGTGGAATCATCATTGTTGAAAGTGCCTATTGGCTTTTGTTTGGGGTTCGAGAACGACAAGCTGTTCGCCTTAGCGCCATTATCCAACAGATGATGGAAATCGGCGTCAATGCGATCCCGATCATCCTGATGCTGACTGGGACCATTGGGGTCATGTTGGCAATTCAAGGCATTCACACACTGCGTATTTTTGGTGCGGAAAGCCGTGTGACTGTCGGTATCGCATTTTCTGTCGTGCGTGAATTTGCCCCCCTGATTACGGGGATTCTCGTCGCAGGCCGATCTGGTTCTGCATTGGCAGCGCGCATCGGGACCATGAAGATCAATCAAGAAATCGATGCCTTGAAGGTCATGGGCATTAATCCGACGCGCTTTCTTGTTGTACCTGCGTTGGTGGCGATGCTGGTCATGGTGCCCGCGCTTACGCTTATGGGCATGTTCATGGGATTGTTTGCGGCGGGGCTATATGTAAATGCTGATTTGGGTATTTCACTAGCGGCGTACTTCTATGACACCCTCGATATTCTGTCTCTTGATGACATGTGGCATGGGCTGGGCAAAAGCTGCATCTTTGCCGTATTGATTGCTGTCATCGGCGTTGTGAACGGCGCTGGCGTCCAAGGTGGTGCCGAGGGAGTGGGCAAGGCAACAACACGGTCCGTGGTGCAGGCTATTTCGGCGATTATCATCACCGATATGATTTTTGCCTTTGTGGCAACACGGTAAGGCTGAACATGCGTAATGCAGCATCCATCCTAAAGGAACGTAAATCCCGCCAACGCCCCGAAACGGGTCCCGAGGCTGTCATTGAGGTCGAGGATTTAGTGACGCATTACGGAGATCGTAAAATCCTTAATGGCATCAGCCTAGAAGTGCGCAAAAACGAAATCATGGTGATCATGGGGGGCTCTGGGTCTGGGAAGTCTACGCTCCTGCGCCATTTGATGGCGTTAGAGGAAAAGACCTCAGGCTCGATGCGTATCCTTGATCACGACATCGATAAGATATCTCGCAAAGAATTCTTGGATGTTCGTAAAAAGCTGGGTGTCGCCTTTCAATCGGGGGCACTTTTCAGTTCCATGACGGTGGGCGAAAATATCATGCTGCCGCTCTACGAGCATACCGAGCTTGATCGTATGACGATGGAGATCATGGCGCGCATGAAGCTTGAGGTCGTAGAACTCTCGGGCTTCGAAGACCTGATGCCATCGGAATTGTCTGGCGGCATGGTCAAACGCGCTGCCTTTGCACGTGCCATTGTTATGGATCCACGTGTCCTGTTTTGTGACGAACCTTCTGCTGGGTTGGACCCTGTTGTGGCGTCGGCGTTGGATGATTTGATTTTGGATATGCGCGATGCGATGGGGATGAGCATTGTCGTGGTGACGCACGAACTGGATAGCGCGTTTAAGATCGCAGATCGGATCACGATCCTTGATCGCGGCGATATTTTGATGATTGGCACGGTTGAAGAAGTCTTGAACGCGAAAAATGACCGTGTTCAGGCGCTACTGAACCGAACACCTGAAGAAGATACAATGGATCCGGATGACTATCTGAACCGACTTGTCGGCGAGGAAAATCCGGGGACGGCCCACCTGTGAGGACGCAACTGTGAGAACAAGCAAACTTAGTTATTTTGCCGTCGGCTTATTCGTCATTTCGATGATTGTCGGATTAATTGTCGCGGTTGCACTGCTGACAGGCCGCACCGGGGCGACCGATAGCTATCATGCTTATTACGCCAATGTGACCGGTGTGAAGTTTGGGACGCAGGTGGTATATGAGGGCTATCCCATTGGGCAAGTCCTCGAAGTAACACCTGAACCCAAAGATGGACGTATGCGGTTTCGCGTGGACTTTGATGTTACCAAAGGATGGATCATCCCGAACGATAGTGTTGTGGAAATTGCGGCACCTGGATTGTTAGCTGCTGTGACACTGGCGATTAACGCCGGGGATAGCATCACGCCACATGATCCGGGGACAGAGGTCAGCGCACGAGAACGCGCAGATATGTTCGCAGCCGTCGCCGATGTCGCAGGGGACTTTGGTGATTTGTCGAATAACTTCCTCAAGCCATTGCTCACCAACGTAAATACCGCAGTGACCCAGGTGAACGAGTTTCTTGCTGTAGATGGTGAAGGTCGATTGATTGCAGCGGATGCGCGGAAAACCATGACATTAGCGCGTGAAATCATGGGCGATTTACGCGGTCGTATACCCACACTTGCGGGCCAGCTAGAAGGTATTATGGCTGATATAAGTGATACCAGCGCACGTTTAAATAATGTCCTTAGCCCATCAAATCAGACCAAAATCATCGGTATGATTGATAATCTGAATGCGGCAACCCAGAAATTCGACACGGTGCTGATTACGCTGAATTCGATCCTGCGTGATGTTGATGACCTTGTCTTGGATGAAGACGGCGATATCGCGCGAATGGCCAAGGAAAGCCGCTACATTGTCGAGTCCGTGGCGCGCAATATCGATGCGATTAATCAAAACATGGATGGGGCCGCACGAAACATGTACGAGTTCAGCCGACAGATTCGCCAAAATCCTGGTTTGCTGCTGGGTGGGACATCTCCGGCGGATAAAGGGGATGCGCAATGATCAGCCAGTGGATAAAGGTGCTGAAGGCTCCTGTCGTCAGATGCGCAAGTGCGATGATAATGTTGGGCGTTTTAGCTGCCTGTGCAGCCCAGGCCCCAGTGCCGCAGGATAAATTCTATCGTCTGCAAGCGGTCTTGGCTTCGGCCCCCTTAACGGCGCCTATCTTGCCGGGTGTTTTGGAAATTGAACGTTTCACAGCGGATGGGCTGACAGCAGGCCGTCCGATCGTTTATGCCGATTCGTCCGATCCGAACCAACTGCGCGAATATCATTATCATTTCTGGACACAGACACCGACGGTGATGTTGCGCGATGAATTGGTGGCGTATTTGCGCAAAGCGGGTGTAGCGAAAAACATTGTGACACCTGAAATGCGGTTAGAGGCTGACTATATATTGTCAGGCCGGATCCGCATGTTAGAGCAAGTCATTGGTGCCCAAAAGGGTACAGTGATGGAATTGGAAATTGCCCTGCGCAATCCGCGAAATGGCAAACTTCTGTTCCTAAAACCGTATCGTCACGAAGTAGAGCAATCAGAAATCGGTGTTGCCGCAGCAGTTGATTCATTGAACGAGACGCTCAACATCATTTACGCTGATGTCTTGGCTGATCTTAAGAACTTATGAGCCGAAGACCATCGCGGCGTGGACGCGGCGCTAAGAAACCACGTGTAAAACTACCGCCGCCTGCCACCGTTGATATAGAAACACTTGAAAGTCACGGCGATGGGGCTGGGCTGGCCCCTGACGGCAAACGTGTTTACGTGCCCTGCACCTTGCCAGGGGACCGCGTTCAGATTGAATTTGTCGCGAGCCGGGGGGATGGGTATGCCGCTCGGGCGACGGGCTTTTTAGAACAGATGCCACGTAGAGACGCGGATTGCCCCGTGTTTGAAACGTGTGGCGGATGCCAACTTCAGCATGTTCCCGTGCCAGATTATCAAACCTGGAAATTGGATACAGTTAGTAAGGCGCTTGGCCGCCAGGGTATAGAAACAAATATCCGGCCCTTGATCAGTGCTCCCCTATCAAGCCGACGGCGAACAGCGATCAAAGTAAAAAGAACCAGCGGTGGCGTGATCATTGGCTTTAACGCCGCGCAATCTGATCAAATTGTTGAAATTGATCACTGCCCGCGTTTGACGGGCCCGCTGAATGCATTGATCGCCCCGATACGAAGCCTTTCCGAAAAGCTGTTGCCAACAAATGGTGCTGCACGTTTTGCGATCACAGACACGGGTGCGAACACGCTGGATATTGTGATCGAGACTGATGTTGAACTGGATTTGGAACGCCTGGAAACCTTGTCAGAATTTGCGCATGCACATCAGATTTCTCGCATCACCCGAAAATCTTCAGATAATCTGTTAGAACCTGTCATTGAGCTAAAGTCGATCACCGTGAATTTGGCAGGTGCGCGGGTCCCGTTGCCGCCTGACAGTTTTCTTCAACCGTCTGTGGAAGGTGAGCGTATCCTCACTGACCTCGTGATCAGCGCGGCATCTGACGCAGCCCATGTTATTGATTTATACGCAGGTGTCGGAACATTTTCGGTGCCGTTGGCGAAAACCGCCAAAAGTGTTCTTGCGATCGATGGTGAATCTCATCAGATCGCTGCCCTGCAAGCGGCTATCAATCAAAATGTAAAGTTGGCGAACATTAAAACGGAAACCCGTGACTTACAAAGAAATGCACTCGTACCTTCGGAACTTAATCATGCGGACGTGATTGTCTTTGACCCGCCAAGAGGAGGCGCCAAAGAACAAGCCTTTGAGATTGCGCAATCTTCGGTGCCGCTAGTTATTGCCGTATCTTGCAATCCAGCCACAATGGCGCGCGATCTCAGATGCCTTATCGATGGTGGCTACGACATCGAATACATAACACCTGTCGATCAGTTTCCTATGAGTTATCACGTCGAGGCGGTAGCCATCCTGAGGCGTGATTAATAAGCACTCCGTCAACTCTCTTCACGCTTTCGTGAGACGACATACCTTATCGGTAATTCTGCTGTAGAGTGCCCTTTGGGGCTGAAGATTTCGTTCGTTGTAGGGCGTCTCACATAAGACGCAGACACGAATTGGGAGAATTTTATATGTTTAAGAAATTGGGGATCGCTGCGGCACTCGCAACGGCTATCGCATTGCCTGCATCTGCTCAAGATTTTGGTAGCAAAGCAGACATCGATTTTGCAAATCAGTTGTGGTCAGCCTTGCAGACGGCGCGCCTTGTCGGGCCTGATCGCATTAATGTTCAGCCATTCGAGGGTAACGAGCCTCATGGTGCGATCCAACAAGCTTATGCGACAACGGTCGCAGTTGGCGGACGCACCGCACGGGTCCTCGTAAAAGCGAACCACGGCGGACCGGATGTCGACGTTTCAGCCGTGTATGACAACCCGAACAAACATTTGGGTGCCTATACGGTGATGTTTAAGCGTGAAGCTGGCTATGATTCCGAGAACAAAGATTGGTTCTGGGCCAAATATAATCCAGCAGGTGAATTGGATAAAAACCCAAAAGGGGCGGCTATTGCTGGTCGTTTCATGAAGGGTGCGGACAAGGGCTGCATCGCTTGCCATACGGCTGCGGGTGGCGAAGACCTAGAGACGCTGACGTCTAAATAATCGACGTTCGTTTATGATGATCAAGGGTCGGTGCAGAGTTGCGCTGGCCCTTCGTCATTTGCGGCATGTGCTGCTTGCGTGTAGCGTTTTGTATGGATTCTGATACCGAAAATGACAACGCCATGCCGATTGGCAAAAGCCTTCATGCCGAGGGTGTCATCACCCTTCGGCGACGTGATGGGTCTTTGGCCCGTCTCCGCACTGGTATGGATATCTTTGAAGGCGAAGAGATCACCACAACCGATCTGGCCCACGCGACTATCGATTTCATCGATCATGGCAAATTGGCGATCAATCCAACGACATCCATTCGATTTGATCGCTTCATTTACGAACAGAAACACGATGACATATGCCGGATTAAATTATTCCATGGGGTGATTGCGTTAATTGATGGGCGCATCGCAGCTGAGCCTGATTCGCTGATTGTCGATGCAGGGCCAATGACGTTGAACGTTCACGCGGCAAGCTTGGTGTGCCGATTGGCCCCGAATGGCATTAAGGCTGATATTACGCTGCTGGCGACATCATCTCAGACCTGTGGCGAAATTTTGGTGCACAATAACGTGGCAGTGGAAACGCTGAATGCGCCAAACCATACGCTGCGCATAGACGGCAAACACGGTTACGTCACAAAACCGATGACCGTCACATCAAATGTCTTGCGTGAATTCTACAAAGGCCACGCCATCGACCCGATCTTGGAACATATTACTGCGATTGATCGTGATGGTGACGATACGGACCTGGGCGGCATGTTCGCTGCTGAACCCCATGGATTTGAGATGTTCCGCAATTTGAACGATCGATTATTGGAACGACGCTTTTTGACTCAGCACATCTATCCTGGTGACCAGGCAAAAGATGATCAAAGCGAGAATGATTTGCTTGAAGACGCGTTCGAGGGCGAACGTTTCCGGTTGAAACCAGGAAGTGACCAAGCCTAGGTGGTCACTCCATTTCCAAGGCGCGTTTATAAACGTCCAATAGGGTTTCCATCTCGCTACGGTCATTTTCATCCATCTTACGTAAACGGATGATCTGGCGCAGAATTTTGATATCGAACCCCGATGATTTAGCTTCGGAGTAAACTTCTTTGATATCTTCCGCGAGGGCTTGTTTTTCTGCCTCTAAATTCTCTACACGTTCGACGAAAGATTTGAGTCTTTCTCCTGCGATGCCACCGATATCAGCCATTTATGCCTCCAGCACTTCTAAAACCGTAAAACTTGGCAGACACTATCGTTCGGCAAAACTGATCGCAAGGCCGGATCATCATCCTATACCTTGCCCTCATGAATCGTGATCGGATAGTCTAGGGAAATGATACTGCCTGCACGAATTGAGTATTGGTTTTGACGGATCTACAACTCGAACGATTTAATATTCTATTGGTTGAGGACAATGCATTTGTCCGCAATACGCTCGAAGATCTTTTGCGTTATTTTAAGATTGAGCAGATCACGGCAGTGCAAAATGGCGAAGAAGCCATTGCGGCCTTGAAATCCATGAAATCAAGGCAGCATCCAGGGCCTGATATCATTCTTTCCGATCTGATAATGTCGCCGATCAATGGTCAATTATTGTTGCGATGGGTTAGAACAGCAAAGGAATCTCCCAATCGGTTTGTTCCTTTTATCATGGTTTCTGGTGCCGCAGATCGCGATTATGTGGCGTCGGTTCGCGATCTTGGAGTGTCGGAGTTTTTGGCTAAACCGTTCTCAGTCAACAGTGTCTACGAGCATATCGCCCACGTAATTCATCGCCCGAGGCCGTTCATTGCGACGCAGGAATACTTTGGCCCCGATCGTCGTCGAATGGCAGGCTCGCGTCCCGTTGGGGGTGAAAACAGGCGTCGCGATAACGATGAGCATGTCACGGTCGTTTATTCTGCAGAAAAGGTCACAAAGGCCAAGAATATCTCAGACGTATGGTGTTTCAGACTTCCAAATACGTTGAAAGAAAAAGCTGGCGGCGGAACAGGGGGCGAGATACCTCAAATCCCGGCAGATATCTTGGAGCAGGCTGAACAAAGCCTAGAGCGAGCGGTCCTCGATTTTACAACTTGGGCGCAAGAGTACCTGCAAAACCTGGGCAAACTATGTAAAGAAGCGCGTGATGACGAAGTCAAACGGGTCTCTAAGTTTTCGGAAATTAATAACCTAGCCCACGAATTGCGCGGACAAGGTGGCACGTTTGGATACCCGCTGATATCAGTGTTCGGTAAGATGCTCTATGAAGCCACACAAGAAGGTTGCCCCATCACAGACAATCAAGTTGAGATTGTGAAAGCGCATATCGATGCCATGCGCGCTGTTATTCGTGACAAAGTCGCGGGGAACGGTGGCCAGGTGGGCAAAGAGCTATTGGCTTCGTTAAAGCAAGCCATTCAGCGCTACGAGGTTATCGAGTAATACCTGAAAGACTTTGATTACTCTGCTGCGGCTGTGCCGTGTTCGGCGCTGCGTCGTGTGGGTATGAGTATGACAGCTGCGACCAAGACGGCTGCTGCACATCCTGCCATCAACATAAACAACGCCTCGAAACTTCCGGTTGTTTCGTGCAATCGCCCGGAAACTTGAACCGCAATAGCACCAATACCGAGCGCTAGCACGGATTTGACGGCATAGACGCGAGATCGATATTCCGAACTGATGAAGTGGGCAACAATCCAATCGTTCACCGGGATGATGCCAAAAGTCGCCAACATCAGCGGCAAGGCAATGAACACGGAATTCCATCCAACAGCGCTAATCGCCAGAATGCACATGGCCAATTGTGAGACCAACAGGAATACATAAATCTTTTTGGTCGAATAACGATCCAGCAGTTCCCCGACAACAAGCTGCGCCATCGCAGCACAACCGAATACGATTGCGGTGATCATGCCGATTTCGCTGGTGCCTTCGAACAGCGATGACAGCCGTTCATCCATGATTTTCGGCAATGAAATGGTGGTAGCGTTGAAAATCAATCCACCTAGCAATGGGGCGACAATAAGAAATAAGAATGCTCGTCGTTGGGTGGTAACGGGAATAGCAGCCATCGTTTTTTTCTTTGCGGCGGCTATACCATCAGAATTTTCAGACTTTAGGTGGAGAGCATAGAAAACGCCGATTACAATGGACACTACACCTGGGAGAATAAAAGCTGCGCGCCAGCCATATAATTCAGCAATAGCGCCCGTTGTCAGTGCCGCGAGCGCAACGCCCATGTTGCCCCAAACACCGTTGATTGCGAGTGAACGGCCAACCCGTGTCGCATCGGCAACTACCATGGCCAAGCCAACAGGATGGTATATCGCGGCGAAGACGCCGACCAAGGCCAACCCAATTTCCACCTGACGAGCGGTTTCAGAAAATCCGGTAAAGATAGAAGCCGCGCCGATGCCAATAAAGAACACCAGCATCATCCCTTTTTTGCTCCACTTATCGCCTAGCCAGCCAGCGGGCAAGGACGCGCCACCAAAGAAAAAGAAACTCCACGTGGTCAGCAGCAAAAGCCGACCATAGGAGTCCGCGAACTCGCTTTCCATGGTCAGGACAGCCGTGGTGAAAATCAGCATGAAGAAGTGATCAAGCAGATGGCCAATATTCAGGAACAGGAAATTGCGTTTTGGATGTGTCATGACGCGATATTATCCGACCATCAGGTCGCCGTATAACGTTAAAATGCCAATCAATGGCGAAATTCTGCCAAATCTACTTATGTCGAGAGCCGCGTACGATTTAAATATCGCTGGTTTTATGAATCAAGTGATCAACGATTGCCTTCAGCGCGTCTTCTTCGCTTTTCCCAGCTTTCAGGGCGTCATCGTAGCATTTCACTTGTTGGTGGGCGCTGGTGCCACGGGTTTCAATCTGCCTCAGGTTTTCGATTTCCTTGGTACACCCCAAAGCTTCGGCATCTTCGCTGACCAAATCGATCAATTCTTCTATCAAATCTGAACAAGGAACGATTCTGCCTTTACCAAAGTCAACGAGACCCTCGTCCAGGCCATAACGCTGCGCGCGCCAGCGGTTTTCGGTAATCAGCATGCTGGCGTACTGCCGCCATCGCTGATTGTTGGTTTTGAGGCGCCACAGCATTCTTAGAAGGCACTGGTAAAGTGCGGCGATGGACACCGCGTCACGAATGTCTGTGCAAATATCTGCAATGCGAACTTCCAAGGTTGGATAGCGCGCGCTCGGTCGAATATCCCACCAAATTTTGGTGCCATCCTCGATGATTTTTGCATCCACCAACGCTTCGACGTGACGCGAATATTCTGTATAGCTCTCGAACGCGCCGGGCACGCCTGTTCGGGGCATCTCATCCCATACGCTGACACGATAAGATTTTAGCCCAGTGTTACGCCCCTGCCAAAATGGCGAAGATGTGCTGAGTGCAAGCAAATGCGGCAAGAAATATGTGACCTGATTCATGAGATCGATACGCAGTTCATCATCATCAATGCCGACGTGAACGTGCATGCCACATATCAGCAATCGGCGAACCACTTCTTGTAGGTCTTCGGCGATCGTCACATAGCGGTCTTGGTCAGTGAAGTCCTGATCCATCCAGCTTGAGAATGGGTGGGTCGATGCGGCAATCGGTGCCATTTCAAACTTGGCTGCAATTTCGATCACAGCACTGCGAAGTTCGGCCAGCATTTCGGTAGCTTCGGGGACGGATTTCGCGACGCGTGTATTGATCTCAATTTGTGAGCGCATGAACTCGTGTGCGACAAGATCGCCCAGTTTATCGGCACATGCATCGAATAATTCTTGTGGCGGATCTGTTGCCAGTCCCCGCGTTTCTAGGTCAACGAGTAAGTATTCCTCTTCGATGCCAATAGAGAAACTAGGTGTGATCATGGCAATCAGAACCTTTCGATACGATGGAGCCCAGGCATGTCCAAGATGGGCAGGATGCATTCGGATAGAATATCAGTCCATCGCAAAATGCCGCCCTGATCCATCAGTTGATCTTGATTAATTTCAATTGCGCAATTGGCGATCCCGGCGGCCGATCCATGCATGTCAGTGGTATAAGCAAGGTCGTGGCCTGAATAAGGTTCGTTGTCCCCGACCCGAAGATCGAATTTTTCCAGATGTTCCATCAATGGAATTGCAATTCTAGGATCACGGTTCCAGAGCACACCGATATCCCAAGGCCGTGGTTTGTCACCAAATCGTGGGCTAAAGCTGTGTATGGAAAAGATCGCGGGTGCGGGTCCACGGTCCCATAAACGGGCCAGGGCACGGTTGACCGCATCGTGATAAGGCTCAAACACTTCGCGGACTCGTTGACGGCGACCTTCGTCGGTCATGTCTTTGTTGCCGGGGACATCAATGCCATCATTTTCTGGGACGATGCTATCGGGGTGTCCCGGGGGGCGGTTGACGTCGATGACCAACCTTGAATACCCGGCCAGTACGGCCTGTGCGTCCAATCGCTCAGACAGGCCGCGCGTGACACCGGCAGCGCCAATATCATAAGCCACGTGACGATCAAATGTTTCTTGGTCTAGGCCCAAGTGATTCAGCGCCTTGGGAACTTGATTACTGGCATGGTCGCACACCAGCAAAAGATGGGCACCGGCACCACGGTTAATCACTTCAAATGATTCTGGGTCAGATTCAGTTAAAAGCACAGATGTATCATTGGGTAATGGTTTCATAGCGGTGACTATAGCTTGGCTTTTTAGCGCCCTACAATTACGGAGTGCATATTCACATCGGTTTATGGTGTGAAGGTAATGACTTCATGCTTGAAAAAGCTGGGTTTGCCCCGCAGAACTATCGGTTAAATGAGTCGAATCGAGCCTTAATATCAGCAACAAAATAACGAGTGGCGCCAGCATGGAACAAACGACACACATAGAAAGCCCATGTATCAGCATCTGCGAGATGGATTCGTCTACCGATTTGTGTATCGGTTGTTATCGGACGCGCAATGAAATCGCGTTTTGGGGGGGCTCCAGCAACGCTGAAAAATTGGCAGTTTTGGACCATATTCGCGCGCGCAGAGTTGAAGCGGGCGGTCGTGAGCGTCGGCAAACCCGTCGGCGCAAAAGCTAATTATAAAAAATTTTAAAGGTATTTGATGATGAGTGATGTTCTCGCAGACTTGTTGGCCGAGAAAGACTGGCTGCTGGCCGATGGTGCCATGGGAACGAGCTTGTTCCAGCGCGGGCTAGAAACAGGCGAGGCGCCCGATTTATGGAATATCGACCAGCCTGAAAAAGTCATGGATGTTCATCAGAGCTTTGTGGATGCGGGCGCGGACATTATTCTGACAAACTCGTTTGGTGCGAATGCGCTGCGCCTCAAATTACACGGCGACCAAGATCGTGTAACAGAAATCAATCGCGCTGCCGCCGAACTTGCCAGACGTGTTGCTGATCATGCCGGGCGGTCCGTTGTTGTTGCAGGATCTATGGGGCCAACGGGCGAAATTATGGAACCTGTTGGGCCGCTCTCGATGGCTGACGCCACACAGGCTTTTCATGAACAAGCCGCAGCCTTGGCAGAAGGTGGCGCGGATGTGCTGTGGATCGAAACAATTTCTTCGACGGAAGAATATGAAGCCGCTGTGAAAGGTGCTGCGGCGACGGGATTACCTGTTGTCGGAACGATGACATTCGATACCAACGGCCGCACTATGATGGGTGTCACGCCAGAAGATGCGGCCAGTTTTGCAAGTTCCTTATCACCAGGGGTGCACGGTTATGGATGTAACTGTGGCGTGGGGCCTGCGACGTTGATTGATACGGTGTTGGGATTGCGGAAAACGGCTGCCGATACGGATATTATTGTCGCCAAAGGCAACTGCGGTATTCCGGAATATGTCGATGGCGAGATTGCCTATTCGGGTTCGCCAGAAATCATGGCGACATATGCAAAGTTGGCCAGACGTGCAGGTGCCCGCATCATCGGTGGGTGCTGCGGAACAACAGCCATTCACTTAAAAGCGATCAAGGAGGCACTGGACGGGTACGACCCTGAACCAGCGCCGACCCGCGAAGAGATTGAGGCGTTGCTTGGACCGGTTGATCAGCCTAAGCCTCAGCCAGAAGGTGGAGAAGGGCGACGCCGTAATCGACGTCGCGGATAATCTAAATTACCAGGTGCCTGTATTTTCCATCGATGACCATGGTTCTGCGGCGGGCAATGGATCACCTTCTTGTAGAAGCTCAATCGATATGCCGTCCGGCGAACGAACGAATGCCATGCGTCCATCGCGGGGCGGACGATTGATTGTGACACCACCATCCATCAATCGTTGGCACGTCTCGTAGACGTTCTCGACCCGGAACGCTAGGTGGCCAAAATTACGGCCACCGTCATATTCTTCGGTGTCATAGTTATACGTCATTTCAATTTCTGAATCTGGGTTGTCGTCAGCGGCGACGAATACCAGCATGTAACCGTGTTCTGGACGATCAACACGTTTGGTCTCTTTAAGCCCCAACAAGTCGCAATAAAAATGCAGCGATGCATCGACATCCGAAACCCGGACCATGGTGTGTAGATATCTCATTGGGGCGTCTCCTTAATTCGTGCCTGACATCTAATTAGGGATTATTGGCATGACTTTCCAGGTTTGATGATGCCTGCCAAGTCGCTTCGACTCCCAAAATGGCTGCTTTTCGTGTTTCCCCCCATCGATATCCGGCAAGTGCGCCGCTTTCGCGGATAACGCGATGACACGGGATGACAATACCGATCAAATTATTAGCAATGGCACCTGCGACGGCACGGGCAGCCCCTGGTCGTCCGATACGGTCGGCCAAGTTACCGTAAGAAGTAACTGAGCCGCTCGGTAATCTCAGTAATGCTTCCCATATTTTGACCCGGAATGGAGAACCGCGCAGCAGGACTTTTAAGCTTTTGTCTGAAACCTGCTGATCAGAATAAAAAATCTGTTCCAAGTATCGCTCTGTAGTTGCTTCGTCTTGGGCCCAGGTCGCTTTTTCCCAATGTCGCCGCTGATAATCGATGGCTTCTTTTTCGCCTTCGTCGACGAATGAAAGGCCTGTAAGCCCGCGGTCATTTACGACGATCAAGCATGTTCCAAAGGGCGAAGGATGAAACCCATATGTGAAATTCATGCCTTCACCATGCAATTTATATTCGCCCGGTGTAACGGCATCTGTGGTTATGAACAGATCATGCAACCTGCCCGGGCCGGATAATCCGGCTCCAAACGAGGCGTCCGATACACTTTCAGAATCTCGCAAGCGCGCCTTGGCATCTTGGAGTGTGATGGATTTTAAGAACTTCTTTGGGCTCACACCGGCCCAATCTGAAAATGTCCGCTGAAAATGATGTGGGCTCATGCCGATATGCGCGGCAACTGTATCCAGGTCAGGTTGTTCGGGTTGGTTTTCGGTGATGAAGCGGATTGCTTCGGCAATGCGGTCATATAGCTTGCTGCCATCTGCGGCGTATGACGGGATTGTGTGATTATCAATTAAGGGTGCGGTCATGTTCGTTTCCCTGGTCATGCTGCGTGATTTCATCTCAGCATTGATAGGGCGATATTAAAAATTCAACCACCCGATAGTTGAGGGTCGATAAAACTGCGTTATCACAAAGTCGATTTTTCGATGACACGTTTTGCCGGGAAAATAATTCGAACGGTTGTGCCATGACCCAATTCACTCTCGATATGGAGCTTCGCACCGTGAAGCTCAGCAAGTCGCCGTGACAATGGTAATCCCAATCCAGCGCCTTCATGGTCACGGGTGAGCGATGTTGCAACCTGACCAAACGGCTCTAATGCAATCTCTATGCTTTCTGGCCTCATACCCTCGCCAGTATCGTTAACATACAGGTCCAAGTTTTTGTCTTTATCCAGTGACCAACCGACAGAGACACGTCCTTCGCTTTCAGTGAATTTGATCGCGTTGGTCAGTAAATTTAGCAGTATTTGTTTTAGCCGGGTTTCGTCGGCCATGAGCCAAATAGGTGGGCAACCGTCTTCGATTGTCAGTTGAGTTTGCGCACGTCTTGCACGCTCATTGATCATTTTGAAGCACTCATCGACGATTTTCTGAAGTGAAATCACCTCTTCGTCGAGGACCATTTCCCCTACTTCAATCTTCGAAATATCCAAAATATCCGAAATCAAGCGCAGAAGATGACGACCCGACCTATTAATATCGCCGAGATATTCTGTGACACGATCCATACCGATTTGTTCAAAGTTAGTCGAAATCAGCAGCTCAGAAAATCCGATGACGGAATTCAATGGGGTGCGCAGTTCATGCGACATATTCGCCAGGAACTCAGTCTTTGTAAGGTTCGCGAGTTCGGCATCTTCTTTTGCGCGCCGCAGCGCTTCTTCTGTTTCTTTGATTTCACTGATATCAGCAGACAGGCTGACGATGTGGCCCGTATCAAGCTTGATATCGTTAATCAGCAACCAGCCACCATCTTCGCGCTGAACCTCGAACGGTCCATGTTGATTTTTTCTGCGCTTTACTCTTTCCGCAAGCCATTCATCCTCGCGCCCCTTAATGCTTTTGATCGCACCATGAGCAATGAGTAGCTTCATCCGATCTTCAAACGAGATGCCGGGTGTATAGGAGGCCTCAATCGCCCGGTTATTTTCCTTCATGCGAGAGTTCGCGAATAATAAGCGATCATCGGGGCCATAAATCACAATGCCAGTGACCGCGTTATTGAGGGCGGTAAGAAGGATTTCGTTGTAATTTTCTGCCTGGGCTTCCGATGTCACATCTGTGTAGGTGGTTACAAAACCGTCACCAGAACTCAACGGTTTCCCGGTGACTTCGATAACCTGCCCGTTGGGGCGTGTGCGACGAAACTGATGCGATTCAAACTGTTTTGCTAATTCAACACGGCTTCTGGTTTGCTCTTTGGGATCGCCAGGGCCGTAGTCACCGCGTTCAGCGTTATAGCGGATATATTCTTCGAAAGGGCAGGGCATCACGGCCAGTTCTTCGGGGAAGTCAAGAATCTCAATATATCGACGATTGCAAAGAACCATTTGAAGCTCGCCATTCACCAAGCGGGTGACACTCAGGCCCTGACTCATGGTGTCCAAGCAATCCAAAACAAAAGATAAGTCAGGACTATCTTCTAAAGCGAAGACGGGTGATTGCTTAATGGGATCCTCGGATTTCGTCATGGTGGAGCGAGAATAGCCCAATAAATCTCATCAGGCGATAGATGACTAACAATTGCGGAACAGCACATGGAATGGTGTGCCAAAATTGTGCCACACTCTGACGCATGTTCATGCCGCTGTATGCCTCTATCTGCCGAATTGGCACAATCAGCCAAATCGTCAAATGCTCTGAAAAGCGCGGATTTCTGCGGAAAAAATGGTGCTGCCGGAGAGATTCGAACTCTCGACCTCCCCCTTACCAAGGGGGTGCTCTACCCCTGAGCCACGGCAGCCCTTTGACCATTGATATCGTTCAAATTTTTGTACCCTCAATACTTGAAGGCACGACAATGGCTTATATGTGGAGCGGTTTGTACTCAACAGCGCCTATGAACGCAAGAGAAGGTTGGCCCATAGGCCGATAAGAGAGAGTTGAAAATTGCCCCAAGGCCATCAAATATGGCACGGATATTTGAAAGGCCAGAACAAAGCATATATTCTGGCGTTTATCGTTTGGGGAGGAATTGCGATGGCAGCGTTAGATACCCAAACGGAAAGTCAGCTAGAGCAACAATTTGCGCTGGCCGCCGAACGGTTTGAAGCTGGCGATATCAGCGGTGCGCAAGCTGTGCTCGAAGATATGCTGACTAAGGTTCCCGATCATCCAATCATCCTTAACTACCTTGCGGTGATAGCACATCTTAGTGGTGACCTGATACGTGCTGAAGGGCTTCTAAGGAATTCGGTTAAGATAATGCCGGACTTTTTCGACGCCTGGAATAATTTGGGTCTTGTGGCATTTGGGCAAGGAAAACACGAAGATGCCGCTCATGCTTTCCAACAAGCTTGTAGTCTAGCGCCCGAAGCTCCTGACCCTACAATCAACCGCGCCCATGCATTACAGGCCCAAGAGCGCTTTAATGAGGCGGTCGAGGCCTATGGCAGAGGGCTGGCAATGCAGCCTGATCATCCCACTGCCTGGGCCGCGTTCAGCCGTGCATGCTTGGAGGACGGACGGTGGCAAGATGCAGCTTTTGCTGCCGACCGCCAGCTTGCTCTAAAGCCTGGGCATACTGTCGCGCTTGCACTCAAAAGCGTTGCACTGCAGCAGCTGGGAGAAGGCAAGGCTTGGCGAGAATTGGTCGATTTTGATCGCCTGATCGGGGCTTTTGATATCGACGTGCCAGCTGGCTACGCCGACCTTGCGACTTTCAATAAAGCGCTTATAGATTTCTGCCAAAACCATCGAAGCCTCAAGTATGCGCCGAGCGACAAAGCGACAGAATTTGGCTCTCAGACAAATAACTTGGCTCCAGAAACTGACTCTCCGGTCGCTGAATTGCTCTTGGCCATAGGGAAATGCGCAGAACAATACCGCTCAGAGCGACCGCTATCTTCTGATCATCCCTTTCTTAGTCAGCGACCTGATAACTGGGAATGCGATATTTGGGCGACAGTGCTCGAAAATGGTGTTCACCAACAAAGTCATATACATCGTGTCGGCTGGTTGAGTGGGGTTTATTACGCCCAAAAGCCTGCAGTCATTAACGCAGACATGCCTGCCTCAGATATGGCGGGCTGGATAGAATTCGGCCGACCTGTGTTCTATCCCAAAGCAAAGGCCGAGCCAATGACACGATGCTACCCACCGGTCGAGGGGCGCCTTTATCTATTTCCGTCTTACTTCTATCACCGCACGATACCATTCTTCTCGGAAACGCCACGAATTTCGCTCGCTTTCGACCTGAGAGATCGCCCGGTAACGCGCCAAGTGCCTTTTATAGATTACGTTGATGGATGACGGCAGTTGTAGAATCAAGACCTCCCCCTTACCAAGGGGGGCTAACTCTGAGTCAAAAGGCCCAGAACTAATCAAGCGCTCACAGTGAGGCACGTTAAATGGCCGATAATGAACAAAAGAATGCTTCGACGAATGGTCAAAAACAATCTGATCGGAAATCGGAACGCGAAGCACGTTCTGGGCGCGCGCTGAGGGAAAACCTTAAAAAGCGGCGTCAGCAAGTTCGGGACAGGCAAAATCCCAAAGAAGAAAAATAGTCATTATTTTTAAGTTTGCCTAAATAATGCCATATCAGGATGTCATTCCCATCATGTGACTTGCACGGCCTCGGTCGTGTTTCTATGAACGCCTTCGAAATGACCCAAAACGTCTGAGGAAATAATGGACCGAATTACGATTACCGGCGGCAATCCACTCCGCGGCGAAATTCCAATCGGTGGTGCCAAGAATGCGGCGCTGCCTGTGATGGCATCGGCAATATTGTCAGAGCATAAACTAGAGCTGAGCAATCTGCCGAATGTGGCCGACATTCATGCGATGGGGAATTTGCTGTCTGAATTGGGTGCTGACGTCAGATTAGACGGCGCAAATAATCATGCCATCATCGATGCGGGGAACATTTCTGAAACTACAGCACCTTATGACATTGTGCGAAAAATGCGGGCGTCGGTCTTGGTCTTGGGACCTTTGTTGGCACGGTTTGGACATGCGCGGGTCAGTCTGCCGGGTGGGTGTGCCATCGGTACCCGACCAGTTGACCTGCATTTGACAGCGCTGGAACAAATGGGTGCCGAGATTGAACTCAGCGGGGGCTATATCGATGCCCGTGTGGATGGACGCCTTAAGGGCACGCATATCATTTTTCCAACCGTCACAGTGGGCGGCACGGAAAACATCTTGATGGCGGCCGCACTCGCCGACGGCGAAACGGTGATCGCGAATGCGGCGCGTGAGCCTGAAGTATCTGATCTGGCGCATTGCCTACAAGGCATGGGCGCAGAGATTTCTGGTATAGGCACGGACACCTTGCGGGTTGTCGGTGTGAAGTCCTTAAATGGGGCCAAGCATCGTATTGTCCCGGATCGCATTGAAACGGGCACGTATGCCGTAGCAGGTGCCATCACCGCAGGTGACATCATGCTTAAAGGTGCCGAGATGTCGACGAACGAGGCTGTGTTCAGCACGTTGGCGCGTGCAGGCGTTGATATTGTCGAATCAGATGCAGGTATTCGCGTATCACGAACAAACGGTCTTATCAAAGGTGTTGATCTGATGACGGAACCGTTTCCTGGCTTTCCGACCGATATGCAGGCGCAGTTTATGGCCCTGATGTGTTTGGCCGATGGGGCATCGATGATTACGGAATCGATTTTTGAAAACCGTTTCATGCATGTCCCCGAACTCCTTCGGATGGGAGCGGACGTCAATGTGCATGGATCTTCTGCGATCGTACGTGGAGTTGAGAAGCTCTCAGGCGCGCCCGTAATGGCAACGGATTTGAGGGCGTCGGTGTCTTTGATCTTGGCCGGTCTTGCCGCAGAAGGTGAGACCATCGTCAATCGGGTCTATCATCTGGACCGTGGCTATGAGCGCATTGAAGCGAAACTCGCTGCGTGTGGTGCTAAAATCAGCCGAGATCAAGAATAAGCATCGCGGTCTTTATGATTTACCTCCTCAAAATTTGATCCGCCCAAAATCTAGAACTTATCTGGTTTTACAGGCCGAAACGCTCTAATAAGGGCGCGATTATGTATGGAAAACGGTGTTTTTAGGCACCGAAAGGACGTTCAACGTGTCGGCAAATGAAAAAATAGTTTTAGCCCTGCCAAAGGGACGCATTTTAAAAGAAGTGATGCCATTGGTGCGTCGTGCTGGGATCGAGCCGGAAGCTGCGTTCGATGACCCTGAAGCCCGCCAATTGCGCTTCACGACCAATCGGCCAGAGGTTGATATTATCCGTGTCAGATCGTTTGACGTTGCAACTTTTGTCGCATTTGGGGCGGCCCATTTGGGTGTCGTCGGCAATGATGTGCTGATGGAATTCGATTACCCAGAATTATATGCGCCGCTGGACTTGGATGTTGGACATTGCCGCTTGTCAGTTGCGCAGCCTGTTGATTTAGCGGACGAGGATGATCCACGGACGTGGTCTTCTGTTCGTGTTGCGACCAAGTATCCAGCGATCACCCAAGCGTATTTTGCAGCGCGCGGTGTGCAGGCCGAGTGTATTAAATTAAATGGTGCGATGGAATTGGCACCCGTTTTGGGTTTGTGCCGCCGTATCGTTGATTTGGTATCGACCGGAAGCACGTTGAAAGCAAACGGTCTGGTTGAAATGGAAACCATTTGCCAGATCACGTCGCGGTTGTGTGTGAACCGTGCAGCTTGGAAAACCCGTGCCGATGAAGTCGGTGATTGGGTCGAGAAATTCCGGGAGGCGACCGATGCCCTTGCGGCTTGATGCTAGCCAACCAGATTTTGAGCAAAAGTTCCGCGCCTTTTTAGGTCAAAAGCGTGAAACAGAAGCCGATGTCGTCGATGTGGTGAAAGCAATCTTGGCCGATGTTCGGGCGCGCGGTGACGCGGCTTTGTTGGAATACACGTCCCGGTTCGATCGCTTTGAGCTTAGCGCTGATAAGCTGCGAATTATGCCCGACGAGATCGCCACATATCGCGATCAGTGTGACCCAGAAACTTTGGATGCGCTCCAACTCGCGCATGACCGGATTCGTAGTTTCCATGAACGTCAGCGCCCCGAAGATTTAAGCTATGTCGATGATGCGGGTATCAGCTTGGGCTATCGATGGTCGGCCGTCAGTGCTGCAGGTTTGTATGTTCCCGGTGGGACTGCGGCCTATCCATCTTCCGTCTTGATGAATGCCATCCCTGCAAAGGTCGCAGGCGTTGGTCGTCTGGTCATGGTTGTGCCGACGCCGGATGGTGTGATCAATCCGCTGGTGATGGCCGCTGCAGAACTGGCAGGCGTTGACGAAGTATATCGCGTTGGTGGCGCACAAGCCGTTGGTGCTCTGGCCTATGGCACAGATACGATCCAACCTGTCGATATCATCGTTGGTCCGGGCAATGCGTTCGTAGCGGCGGCGAAACGCGAAGTATTCGGGACTGTCGGTATCGATATGATCGCAGGGCCATCTGAAATCCTTGTGATCGCTGATAACCAAAACGATCCATCATGGATCGCAGCTGATCTACTTAGCCAGGCAGAGCACGATACAGCGGCACAAGCGATCTTGGTTGCGGATGACGCGGCATTTGCGGACGCCGTGGTGGCTGCCGTGGATGCGCACCTGAAAACGCTGCCCAGAACTGAAATCGCCCGGCAAAGTTGGGATGCGTTTGGGGCCGTGATACTGGTTTCAGACATTAACGATTGCATGGGTATTGTTGACCGAATTGCGCCCGAGCATTTGGAAATAGCTACCGATAATGCCGAGGATATGGCAAAACGGATCAATAACGCGGGTGCCATCTTTATGGGACGCTACACACCCGAAGCCGTAGGCGATTATGTTGCTGGCCCGAACCATGTGTTGCCGACAGCACGCTCTGCTCGGTTCTCTAGTGGCCTTGGCGTGATCAATTTCATGAAGCGGACCTCCATGATCCGGTGCGATGCGGATGGCCTTCGAAAAATCGGACCTGCGGCAAAAACGCTGGCCAACGCAGAGGGTTTGGGTGCCCATGCATTATCCGTTGCCATTCGTTTGAATTTACCGACGGGGTAGAGCGCTATGGAAGACACACAGCATATCGCGCATATCCAATTGGATGAGCAATCTGTGGTGCGTCATAATGCGCAAGTGGATCACGAGCGCAAAGTCGCTATTTTTGATCTGCTCGAGGATAATTGCTTTGATCCTGCCGATGCGGAACCGGGTCCCTATAGCGTATTGTTATCGATTACCGATAATCGCTTGAACTTTGATGTGCGGTCCATTGCCGACAAGAAATTGATTGAATTTGGACTTCCGGTCGGCGCGTTTCGCCGGATCATCAAAGATTACTTTATGATTTGTGACAGTTACTACGAGGCGATTAAGACCGCCACGCCATCACAAATTGAGGCCATCGATATGGGGCGTCGTGGCCTTCACAACGAAGGTGGTGAACTTCTCAAAGAGCGACTGTCGGAAAAAGTGGTGCTTGATACGAACACGTCGCGGCGACTTTTTACGCTGGTATGTGTTCTACATATCCGGGCGTAATCCAAAAATGGATGATTTGCCATCCGCGGTGCTGTTTTCATGCACGATGAATTCAGTTCGGTCTCCGATGGCTGAATCCATCATGAAGTTTCTGCATGGGCATCAAGTCTATGTTGATTCTGCAGGCGTTCGGTCAGCTGAAGTAGACGGCTTTGCAATCGCGGTGATGGACGAGATCGGTATCGATCTAACCCGCCACAACGCCAAGACGTTTGATGACTTGGAAGATGATTATTTTGATGTCGTGATCACGCTTTCCCCAGAGGCACAACACCGGGCTGTTGAATTGACGCGTGTCATGGCCTGCGAGATCGAATTCTGGAACACGATGGACCCTTCGTTAGTGGAATCCGAAAACAGAGAAACCAAATTAGATGCCTATCGCGCAGTCAGGGATCAGTTGATGACACGGATCAAGGAGCGCTTCCCGCTGCATCACGTCGCTGATACATAAGGGCGCAGACGACAATTTTGACGATAAAATAGTATATGGCATTGAAATCTTGACCAATCCCCGTGATGTGGGCATGTTCTGGCCGAAATCGATCAATTGATTTGGAATATAATGGCTAAAGAAGACCTTCTAGAGTTTACAGGCACTGTTTTGGAATTGCTTCCAAACGCAATGTTCCGTGTGAAGCTCGACAATGACCACGAAATCCTCGCACACACCGCTGGCAAAATGCGGAAACACCGCATTCGCGTCTTGGCGGGCGACCGGGTCAATGTTGAGATGACTCCTTACGATCTTTCAAAGGGTCGTATCACATTCCGCTTTAAATAGTCGGGCGCGGTAAGCGTTCGCCGATGACTGAAACCGGACCCGCAGGCACGACCTTGGTGCTTGCGTCTGCTTCGCCGCGCCGAAAAGACTTGTTAGCGCAGGTGGGCCTGGCCCCTGATCTGATATCCGCAGCTGATATTGATGAAACGCCTTTGCCCCGTGAACGGCCGCGCGACTTGGCGGTACGTCTGGCGGTTGGAAAGGCCACAGTTGTTGCCAAGGATCATCCTGGCGCATTTGTTTTGGCCGCCGACACGGTCGTGGCCATGGGCCTGCGTGTGCTGGGCAAACCAGTAAATGCCGACCAGGCACGCTTGTTCTTAGAGAAACTTTCCGGGCGGCGGCACAGTGTGATCGGTGGTATTTGCGTGATTGCGCCGGATGGCTCGTGCCGTCAACAAGCGGTCATCACCAAGGTCAAATTCAAACGTCTGACACCCCAAGATATCGACGCTTACATCGCGTCTGATGAATGGCAGGGCAAGGCAGGCGGATATGCCATTCAGGGCCTTGCAGGAGCCTTTGTGCCTTGGATCAGCGGTTCCTACACCAATGTCGTCGGTCTGTCGCTGAGTGACACTGTAAACATGCTGACAGGCGCTGGATATCATCGGCCATCATCGTGACGGATGCAGCCACCATTGCCATCGAATACCGCCCCGGTGAATGGCGCGCGGCGGCAATTGATGCCGACGGCAAGGTGGTGGAATTTCGTGTAGAACGTGCGCAAGGTCAAAGTCTGGTCGGTGGCGTTTATATGGGCCGGGTCCGCGCCGTCAGATCCGAAATCAATGCTGCGTTTGTTGATATCGGGCAGTCCCAAGATGCATTTTTGAACCTCCGTCGGGGCAAAAGAGGCGAGCCTGCGGTTGATGGCCTGGGTGTGGAAATTATCGAGGGTGCCGCTATCCTCGTCCAGGTTAACCGCGATGCGACTCTGGATAAGGGCGCGCGTCTGACGCTTCATACTACGGCTGAGGTTGTTGAGCGTGCCGAAGGTGCGCCGTGTCCAACGTGTCTCGTCGATCCACCCGCATTACCCGTCCGTGTTATCCGTGATTGGTGCACACCCGACACCCGCCATATCATCGTCGATGATCCAAGAACGTTGGCTGAGGTCCGCTCAGTTCTCAGTGAGCAAAAAGAAGCTGATCAACTCGAGATCGAACACGTACATGACACGATGGCATTCGAAGCAACGGGTATCGCAGATTTTTTTGAAGACCAATTATCATCTGTCATTAGATTGCCGGGGGGTGGTTCAATCATCATCGAACACACCAGCGCCATGACGACCGTCGATGTAAATGTCGGGCAAGGGCAAGAAGCGAATGCGGCTCGGTTGGCCATGTCTACGAATATAGAGGCCGTAACGGCCACAGCCGCAGCACTTCGCCTGCGGGGCATCGGCGGATTGATCGCTGTCGATTTTCTGAAAATGACGGCGCGCGCTGATAACGAGAAAATCGTCCAAGCGTTGCGAGATGCCCTCGCGGATGATCCAGTCAAATCGCACACGACTGGTATGAGTGCCTTTGGGATTGTTGAAATCGCGCGACAACACACGTCGGATTCGCTTGCAACGACGTATCTGCAGATCCGCTCCATGCCGACGCCAACGACGTTGGCGCTAAATGCGCTTAATGATGTCAGAAAACGGCGCGGCACATCGGCAACGATCACGGCACCCCGCGAAGTCATTGCCGAATTGAAGGGGGCGCTGAAACCCGCTAAGACAGAAATAGAGGCTGAACTGGGATTCGTGATCCAATTGGAAACACTCCCTGATGCCGCCGATACGACGTATAGCGTGGCGTGAAGATCGCCAAAGGATATCCGATGACCGCAAAAAAATCCGCCAAAGTCATTCCACTCAAAGGCAATAAATGCCCGATGTGCGGCAAATCAGCGACCATGGAGATGAGACCATTTTGCTCCAAAAGATGCTCTGATCTTGATCTGGCGAAGTGGCTGGATGGTGATTATCGGTTGCCGACAGACGAGGTGCCGAGCGATGGTGATTTCGACGGAATAGAGGACGATGAGCGCAGTGGCTAATTGTTCGAAAAATCGTCATCAGGGGCGCTGGACAGCCTCTATCTTATCCTCTATACACCCATTCGATCGTGGTTCGCACGATCATGTGCCCAGGTAGCTCAGCTGGTAGAGCATCGCATTGAAAATGCGGGTGTCGGCAGTTCAAGTCTGCCCCTGGGCACCATTTTTTTCCCATAATTGAAATTTAAGACAGGCTGGGCAATGCCCAAGCCTTGGCGTCCCATGATCTCGAGGTATGTTGGCGGTCAGACATGATTCCATTGGTAATACCGCAAATCATATTTCTTTTGATGTTACAATGATTAGTATCTCACGGATGATCGACATAAGTCTGTGTCAGTTGGGGGGAAACCATGCGCGTTTACGAGAAAACGAATGAAAATTTTTATGAGATCGTCTGGAATGCCCGGCTCCAGTTCGTCATAAAGAATTTATCCGTTGTCGATGAGATACAAGAAGCTTTGACCGTATTCCGCCAAGCAGA